>WNFS01000335.1_pt1 | contig 61221 bp, 48 predicted proteins | sample 5400141 | NCBI WGS metagenome assembly WNFS01 (sample SAMN13153358, study PRJNA577476) | soil metagenome | isolation source: 60 cm saprolite under Madrone tree | place: USA:California | collected 2016-06-14 | reverse complement strand
ATTATTATGCAGGGCGCGACCGGCGGACCTTTGGCCGGATTTGCTGCCGTAGACAGTTGGGCAGCCCGAAGACGGACCCAGAATCCGTCTATACCGTGAGCAGAGCCACAGACTCTCGCTCGGGGGCGCGGGCAGCCTGATCGTGCATTAAGAGCGGAGTAAGTCCCGAGTCGCGTAGCCGGACAAGTTTCCGATTAGCGCGTTATCGGGATGCCGGCACAGCTTTCGATGTTGCTCGAAGGGATTGACTGGCGACGACCGGTGCGCACGCCGCCGCCGCAGCTAGCCGTGTGAGCAATTACTGATCTCGCGGGACGAGCTACCCGACTTGGTTTAGAGGTGATAGCCAACGAGAAAGCCGCGATTCATTTCAAAATGATACATGGACTTACGTTCGCATGAATCTTGCGGTCCGCGAATCGGTAACCGTTCGTTGCTGGATGAGGCGCGCGGTGTGGGGTACGACAGCAAGCAGCGCTGATGTTTGCAAAGCAGTTTCAGTCCAACGTCGGTCCCAGTTCAAGAGCGAGATAAATGACGCGTTCCCTCATAAGCGACACCAGAAGCGGCACTTAGATTTTTGGACCGCGCACCTTCTAAGCAGAGGGTCGCCAGTTCGAGTCTGGCCGGGCGCGCCATTGAACTGCAGACAGCGCGGCGAACTCAAGATGTATTGGATTGCAGATCAGGCAATCTTCCGCTGCCCCGTCTTGGATGGAGCCGTTTCGGTCATAAACAGAGAGGCGAGCAAAACCGATACTGCTGCGGCACTGGCGATCCAGAGTGGCGCCGCGAGTCCATAGCGAGTTGCTGCCGAGCCGGCCAGCGCAGGGGCCAAAGCTCCGCCAACAATTTTTCCAACGAACGCAGGTCTTGAAACTGCCGCCCAGGTAAACCGGGCGAGCGCCAAGCATCTTCCGCAAAATGATATGCTGCTCTCCGCCACTGACTTTCTGGCGGAATAGACGCAGAAAATGGACTCACATACCAGACGCGGGTTCCTCGAACGCTTATCTGCTTTGACCGTTGGTGGAGTCTCGGCGGCCTTTTCCAGCGCTGTTGCAAATCCCGATTCCGAACCACACATTCTTTTCCCCACCCACTCCCGCGAGCGTATCTCCATCGCGTCGTACCCGTTTCGCGCATATATTGTGAGCCCGGACAATCGGGATCGCGATACCAGCCTTGCCGGAATAAACCTGCTCGAGTTCCCCGCTCACGTCGTCGCGAGATTCGGCATTCACAACATTGAGCCCCACAGCCGCCATTTCACTTCATTGCAGACGGACTATCTCGATAGTTTCCACCAAATTCTGCAGAGTGTAAAAGTGCGCGTTGTAAACATTGCTGTCAGCGCAGTCAACAGCTTCTACGATGCCGATGCTTCCGCCCGAGAGAAGGCATTAGACTACGCAAAGAAATGGGTGGATGTCGCCGTTCGCATCGGATCGACTGGCATACGCACACACATTGCAACTGCAAAGAACTCGCCTCCGAATCCGGAGCGTGCTGGAGAGAGCCTGCGCTACCTGGCAGATTACGCCGCAAGCAAAAATGTTGTCGTCACGCTAGAGAATGATGATCTGGTCAGCGAGGACGCTTTCTTCCTTGTCAAGGTCATCGAGGCCGTCAACCATCCTTACCTTCGCGCACTTCCCGATTTTGCAAATTCCATGCTGAGCGGTGACGCTGATTTCAATTATCGTGCTCTGCAAGCGATGTTTCAGCGGGCTCACAATATTTGCCATGTGAAAGATGGCGAAACCAATGATGACGACAAGCAATTCAACGTGGACTTGAAGAAATCGTTCGAGATTCTGAAGGCCAGCAACTTTCGAGGATATTGTTCGATGGAATTCGACGCCCCTGGCGATCCTTACGCTCCGACATCGAAGCTAATCGAAGCAACGATCAAATACCTTTCCTGATTCAAGCGCTTATAGGAGTGCCCTCCGGACGACGATCGTTCAACTTAGATATCGGATGCTCAATTCCCGAGCGCCCGATCGCTAAACGTCTCGCTAGCCGCATCCCAGTATTGCCTCTTGCCCGACCAGTACGACTCCGTCGCCATCATGTTCGCAACCGAGTGCGCAAACCCATCCTGCACCGTGCAGTGTGGCTGCTGCCGCGACCTCATGCACTCGAACCAATTCGCCATGTGCTCCAGTGTGCGGTCATCAATGCCCAGCGGCGGCAGTTTCGTTTCTCCCGTTAGCTGAACAAACTTCGCTGGTCTCTTTTTATCGATGTCCGGGTCGTCTTCGTGATTGCCTTTTTCTTCGACTAATTGATAGCGCGGGCTGCCTTCGCCTCCAATGTTGGTCAGCGTCGCTTTCTTTCCCATGTACCGCGTCGAAGACGGCGCATCATTTCCAAAACTCGTCGAATAGCTCACCAGAAAGCCCTTCGGATATTCGAACAATGCTTGAAACGTATCCGCGTTCTCCCGGCCATCGCGCCAAGCAAAAATTCCACCGTGCGCCACAGCCGAGCGAGGGAAGCTGTCTTTCATAAACCAGTGCACAAGATCAATCGCGTGGCTCATCCACTGATCCGGAATTCCGCTGGAAAATTCCTTGTACAATCGAAATTCGCAATACAGCTTCGGGTCAAACGGCCGGTGTGGCTTCGTCAGCAGCCACTTGCGCCAGTCCGTGTCTCCTTCGCGGATCAGCTTCGTCTCCTCACGTCCGCGCCATCTCGGTCCGTGATAATTCCAAACAATCTCGACTTTGCTTATTTTCCCAAGCACGCCTGTCTGCACCAAATCGTGCGCCGCTCTTTGGTACGATTCGCTGCGATGTTGTGTGCCGACCTGCACAATCCGCTCGCTCTTCAAAACCACGTCCCGCGCCGCCTTCACGTCGGCCAACACGTTGCCCATCGGCTTTTCAACGTACGCGTCCTTGCCCGCTTCCACTGTCATTTTGAGAATCGGCGAGTGCGAATGTTCCGGCGTGGAAATAATCACTCCGTCTACGTCTTTCGGCGCAAGCACATCCTCCAAATACTGAAAAGTTCGCGGCGCCCGGCCATGGTATTTCGCATTGGTTGCCGCCGCTTTCTCCCGGTTCAACTTCCACAAATCGCAGATCACGGTCATCTCAGCGTTCTGACTCGTCCTTAATTGCGCCACGATCCAGTCCAAATCACTTCCGCGGCTCCCGGTCCCGATATGCGCCAGCGAAATGCGGTCGTTCGCGCCCACGATCCTCTCGTACGAAAGCGCAGTGCTCGGCAGCGCCGCGCTGCCCGCAATCAGCGCTGCAGATTTGCCCAAAAATCTTCTGCGATCGATGTTTTCTTCCGAGTCACTCATTTTTCGGCCTCATCGCGGCAGTCCGCTAACCCGAAGAATATTTCCTCGCAGGCATTGTGTGTTCTACTCTCGGCCTTGTCAATTGCCCCGCCATCGTGATGACTTTCTCTGCCGCACCGCGTTGACAAGCCTAGCGGGCTGGTCTTAAATGTCCAACGTGAACGTTCACGGAAGCCATTCATAGACCGTTTTTGTCCCGTTTGTCAGGGTAAGTCTCTCCCTAACCGAACAGGTGTCGGAAACCGCGTCTCGGGCAAGTCTCGCGCGAGTCCGGCTTATCAAGGAGGCAGTATTCCAAATCTTGGCATCGACGTCGGCACCAGCGGAACACGCGCCGTCATCCTCGACGAACACGGCGCCGTGCTCGCTTCAGGCACGGAAGAGCACGCCAACTTCGCCAGTCCGCAACCAGGTTGGGCCGAGCAAGACCCGTGCGACTGGTGGCGCGCCGCCACGCTAGCGGTTCGCAAAGCGCTCCAGGCTTCAAGCCTCGCAGCCGAATCCATTGCCGCAGTCGGTTTTTCCGGCCAGATGCACGGCGCGGTCCTGCTTGACGAAAACGACGAAGTCATCCGTCCAGCTCTGATCTGGTGCGACCAGCGCACTGAAGCCCAGTGCAAAGAGCTCGAGCACACCATCGGCCTCGATCACTTGATCCAATTGACTTGCAATCCCCCGCTGACAAACTTCACGCTCACCAAACTTCTCTGGGTCCGGGAGCACGAACCGAAAAACTGGCAACGCGTTCGCAAAATCATGCTGCCGAAAGACTACGTCCGCTTGCGCCTCACCGGCGAATCCGCCATCGACGTCGCTGACGCCTCGGGAACGTTGATGCTCGACGTGGCTCGCCGCACTTGGTCAAATGAAGTCCTCAACAAAACAGGCATCGACGTGAAGCTGCTCCCAAGACTTTTCGAATCGCGGGAAATTTGCGGAAAACTTTCACAAGCTGGCGCAGATGCAACCGGTCTCCGCGCAGGAACTCCTGCCGTCGCCGGTGCCGGCGATCAAGCTGCCGGTGCCGTTGGTATGGGCATCACGCGCGCCGGAGTTGTAAGCGCCACCATCGGAACTTCCGGCGTAGTTTTTGCCGCCACCGATCGCCCTGCGCTCGATCCCAAAGGCCGCTTGCACACTTTCTGTCATGCCATCCCCGGTCGCTGGCACGTCATGGGCGTGACGCAATCCGCTGGACTCTCCCTGCGCTGGTTTCGCGATCGCTTTGGCGCCGGACCCGACGACGGCCGCGATCCCTACGAACGCATGTCCGCTGAAGCCGCCACAGTCCCCGCCGGCTCCGAAGGCGCTTTCTGGGCGCCGTACCTGATGGGTGAGCGCACTCCTCATCTTGATCCATTCGCACGCGCTGCGTTCGTCGGCCTCTCTGCTTCACACACCCGCTCCCACCTCATCCGCTCAGTCCTCGAAGGCGTCGCCTACAGTTTGAAAGACACGTTCAGCATCTTTGACGAAATTCAAGTTCCTGTTGAGCGTATCCGCCTCGGCGGCGGAGGTGCCCGCTCGCCGCTTTGGCAGCAAATCCAGGCCGACGTCTACGCGCATGAAGTCGAAATCCTGAAAGTAGAAGAAGGCGCAGCCTATGGCGCTGCGATTCTTGCAGGCGTGGGTTCCGGCAACTGGAAGAGTGTAGATGAAGCGTGCGACGCCGCAGTGGGCGTTGCGAAACGCGTGAGCCCCGGCAAAGAAACCAGCGCCGTCATGCAGCGCGCCTATCAAACCTACCGCCGGATTTATCCAGCCCTACATTCCATCTTCGCGGAAAACCGATCGACAACCGCCAACTAAACGGCGAATCACAACAAGCTTAACCAGCCAAAGCAAGCGCTGCCATGCCCCTCACTAAGCTTTTTTCTGCCTCGGCTTGAAGTAGTAGCAATACACCGCCCCCACCACCGTCATCAGCGCACCCCACCACACGCCCGCATGCAATTCGAACAACTGCACCCGCCCTTCGAGCGCAGGAGGATGCCACACCTCGTAGAGCCCAGCACACAAAATCAATAATCCGTTGAAGAGCAACGATATCCCGATAAAAAACCAAATGGAAACCATGCCGCCAACCTCCAGCTGCCAGAACTACCAGAAAATAATATTCAGCACAAAAAACACGACAGCGACCACACCGGCCCAAAAAATAGGCTTCTGATACACGGGAATACTTCCGACTGACGGAACCGGCGTCAAACCATAAACCAAGCCAGTCAATTCCGCGTCCGTCTTCGGTTTCGTCGCCAAACTCACCACAACCGTCACAATCACGCAAACGAGAAAAGACCACAGTGCCTGAAACATATCCTGCGCCAGAGCTTTAGCGTGCGGCGACAGCGCCACATAACGCAGCGCCGATGGATCTGCTTTCACCCAAGCCCACATGCCGACCGAGGATAAAGTGCCGCAGAGCAATCCCAAGAAGCCGCCAGGACCCGTCGCTCGCTTCCAAAGCATCCCGAGAATCACTGTGCCAAACAGCGGAGCAATGAAGAAACTAAACAGCGCCTGCACATAATCCATGATGCTAGCGAACTGCATCACCAAGTAAGCGGTGCCGACACTGATCAGCACACCGATCACCGTCGTCCATCGGCCCATATTCACGTAGTGGTGGTCCGTGCCTTTGCTATTAATCAGTGGCCGGTAGATGTCATACGTCCAGACGGTAGTAAAAGCACTCACATTCCCCGCCATGCCCGACATGAAGCCCGCAATCAACGCCGTAATCCCAAGGCCAAGCAAACCAGGTCCGCAGTAGCGGGCTAGCATCAGCGGAAGCACGTCGTTATAGCTGTGCGCTCCGGTGACAGCGGCCACCGATTCAGGTACGAGCTTCACCGGAAGCACGGCCAAGCCCAGCAGTCCCGGCAAAATCACGATGAGCGGAACGAACATCTTGAACCCCGCCCCGATGATAGGCGCCAACTCCGCGCTGCGAATGTCTTTAGCAGCAAGAATGCGTTGCACGACCAGAAAATCCGTGGTCCAGTAGCCCATCGAAATAACCGCCGCCAACCCGAACACAATGCCGATCCAATTGATTCCCATTGGGTTGTTTGTGAAAGAACCCAAACCCGACCACAGGTGAACGTATTGATCCGACGCCCTTTGAGCAATCTGCAATTTCAGATTGCTCCAGCCGCCGGCTTCATACAGGCCAAGAATGGGAATCAGCAGCGCGCCTGCCCAGATCAAAAAGAACTGTAGCACTTCATTGAAAATGGCCGACCTTAAACCGCCGAGCGTCACATAAACGGCCACGGTCAGCGACGACACCCAAATGCTGAAATTGATGTCCCAACCAAGCACGATCTGCATGACCTTGGCCATGGCGAACATATTTACGCCGCTCATCAACACGGTCATGAACGCGAACGAAACCGCGGAGACAGCGCGCGCAGGCTCTCCAAAACGCAATTTCAAGTAGCCCGGAACAGAGTGGGTCTTTGAAATGTAGTAGAAGGGCATCATCACCAGCGCGAGGAACAACATCGCCGGAATGGCGCCAATCCAGTACCAATGCGTCGCCAGAATTCCGTATTGATACGCCGATCCCGCCCAGCCCATCAGCTCCAAAGCGCCGAGATTTGCGGAGAGGAAACTAAGTCCCGCAACCCATGCGGTCATTTCGCGGCCGGCCATGAAGAAATCTTCGCCAGTGTTCGCGCGTCCGCGGAGGTAGAAACCGATGGCCAGAACCAACGCGAAGTAAAAAACAACGATGATGACGTCTACAGCGGAGAGATGAACGAGGCGAGCAGGCACGACAAACGCGTAAGGAATAGTCATAAAGTTCCGATTCGCTTCTCCTTGCGAGCGTCTTACGATTCCTCACTAAACATCTTCCTAGTTTTCGAAAAGCACACTCGAGCTAAGCGTCACTTTGCCGAGAACTTGTAAATCGTTTGCGAGTGAAATTTTGTTTCGGGCTTCAAAACGGTAGACGGAAAATTTAGCCGGTTCGGCGAGTCCGGAAAGTGCTGCGTTTCGAGACACAAAGCCCCATATTTCGGATAGGCAATCCCGCCCTTCCCCGTAATGCTTCCGTTCAGGCCGATCGCCGAATAGAACTGCACTCCAGGTTCTGTCGTCCAAACTTCCATCTGCCTGCCGGAAGTCGGTTCCGTCACACGCGCGGCAATCCGCAACGTTCCGGACTTTCCATTCAAAACGAAGTTGTGGTCATAGCCGCCGATGTCCTTGATTTCACCAATGCGCGCCCCAATCTCCGTAGGCTTCCGGAAATCGAGCGGCGTATTCTCCACACTCGCGATTTCGCCCGTTGGAATCAGCGTCAAATCCACCGGAGTGTACTTGTCCGCGTTCAAATAAAGCACATGCTTCAGAACATCTCCCGAGCCAGCCAGATTGAAGTAACTATGGTTCGTCAAATTCACAACCGTGTCTTTGTCCGTCGTCGAGGTATATTCGAGCTTGAACTCATTCGTGTTCGTCAGTGTATACGTCACAGTCGCGGTCAGATTCCCAGGAAAGTTTTCCTCCCCGTCCTTGCTAAAGTACGTGAACCGCACCGCCGCTCCATCTTTCACTTCGACCGGCTCGGCCTTCCAGACGCGCTTGTCAAATCCCGTAGGCCCGCCGTGCAAGCTGTTCGGCGGATTGTTGATCGCCAGTTGATACTCCTTGCCGTCCAGCGTGAACTTGCCCTTAGCGATCCGGTTGCCGTACCGCCCAATCGCCCCACCAAAGTGCGGATGTGGTCCCAGATACCCCTGAAGGTTGTCGAATCCCAACACCACGTCGCCTATCTTGCCGTTTCTGTCCGGAACGTGAAGCTCCGCCACGGTGGCCCCGTAGGTAATCAGCTTTGCGGAAGCTCCTTGCGAGTTGTGCAGCGTATAAGACTCAATCGCCGTCCCGTCCGGCATCTGTCCAAACGCCGCCTTCTCCACATGTGCCCCCTTTTTTTCAGCCACCTGCGCCTCCCTGCCCAGCGATGACGACGCAAAGTCCGGACCCAAGATCACCAAGAACGCCAGCACGCACACTCTCCCACGGAGTATCATTCCGACCCTCCTCGACCCCCAAAACATTTCGGATGCATTGATTCTGCCCCAGGCCTTGTATCACAAAAACTCATCAATCGCGAATCTTGCCCTTATTTTTCTTAGACTTGCCGAACCCGGCCTGCCTCGCCTGCCGCTCCTCGGCGTTTGTAGAAGCCATTGACAACCCCCGAGCTACGGTGCCAATGTGCCCTTCGTCGTTCGCTCCTAAATAACGTTATCGTACACGGAGTTCCATAAATTTCATGCGACCAATTTCGTTTTTTCATCCTTATAAGCACCTCGCTCTCATCTCCCTCCTATTTTCTCTTTTGACCGCCCCCTCCCTCCTCGCGCAATGGGTGCCCCTCAACCCGGTCGCCTCCGCCGACCCGCAGCCTGACGGCGTCGTTCTTGTTCTTCAATCTGGGTTCCTGCGATTCCAAGTCTGCTCGGACTCCACCGTACATGTCATCTACTCCATGGAAAAAGACGTCCGCCAGCGCACGGACTTTCTGGTCACAAGGAAGTCTTGGCCCAAGGCAGACTTCTCTCTTCACACCGACGACCCTAAACTCATTACCTTGACCACCTCCCGCCTGAAAATCGAAGTCGCGCGCGCCGACAGCTCCATCACCTTTTACGACTCCGCTGGTCACAAGCTCACTCAGGAAAACACGCGAACGCTGACGCCGACCGAAGTCAACGGCGAAAAAACGTATCACTCGGAACGATTCGTCAATATGTGGGACACACAGGAAGCCTTCTACGGCCTCGGCCAGCACCAAGCAGGTGTCTGGAACTATCGCGGCGAAGCCGTCGACATTTCGCAGGACAACACAAATATCTCCATCCCTCTTTTGCTCTCCAGCAACGGTTACGGCATTTTCTGGAACAACGGCTCGCGCAGCCGTTTCAACAACCGCTTCGTGCACGCCTTTTACTTGAGCTCCGAAGTTTCCGATTCGATGGACTATTACTTCCTCTACGGTCCCGACTTCGACCGCCTCATCGCGTCCTATCGCGAACTCACCGGCCCCGCCCCACTCTTCGGAAAATGGGCCTACGGTTACTGGCAATGCAAGAATCGCTACGACTCGCAGCAAGAGCTACTCGCCATCGCTCAGAAATATCGCGACTTGCACATTCCGTTGGACAACATCGTTCAGGACTGGTTCTGGTGGAATACCATGGGCGAGCCGGTCTTCAATAAAAATTATCCCGATCCCAAAGGCATGATCGACGCGCTCCACAAAAACAACGTCCACCTCATGATTTCTGTTTGGCCCTATTTCCGCCCCGGCTCGTCCGTTTACGATGACATGGACAAGCGCGGCTTCTTCATCGACCGTACCATCGCGCCGAGTTTTCATCCTGTTGGCCAAGCGCTCTACGACCCCTTCAATCCCGAAGCCCGCAAATATTATTGGAACCTCATGAACAACGCGCTCTTCAAGATAGGCGCCGATGCGTGGTGGCTCGACACCACCGAAGCAGAAACGGAAGGTCGCGAGATCAACATTCTTGTCACTAACAAAATCAGCAACGGCCAGAACGGTGCGCGTTACGCCAACGAGTTTCCTCTTCTCACTACCACTGCCGTCTACGAGGGCCAGCGCGAAGCTTCCGACAAAAAGCGGGTCTTCATTCTTTCCCGTTCCGCTTATGCAGGCGCTCAGCGCAATGCCGTCACGACTTGGTCCGGCGACATCGACCCCAACTGGGAAACGTTTCGCCGCCAAATTCCCGCTGGCCTCAACTATTTGCTATCCGGCCTCCCTTACTGGACCACCGACATTGGCGGTTTCGTTTCCGCAAACCCCGACAACCCTGCTTACCGCGAGCTGTATATTCGCTGGTTCCAGTTCGGCACGTTCTGCCCCATCTTTCGTGCGCACGGCACGCGTACAACAAACCAGAACGAGCTCTGGTCCTATGGCCCTGACGCACAGAAAATTCTCGTCTCCTATGACAAGCTCCGCTATCGCTTGATGCCCTACATCTATTCTCTCGCATGGAAAACCACCAGCGAGGGCTACACCATCATGCGCCCGCTAGTCATGGACTTCCGTGAAGACACGCGCGCACAAAACATCGGCGACCAATTTCTTTTCGGTCCCGCCATTCTTGTAAACCCCGTCACCGAGCCCGGCGCCACCACTCGCCATCTCTATCTTCCCAACACCAAGTGGTATGACTTCTGGACCGGCGCCACCATCGAGGGCGGCCGCGCGTATGATGCGCCTTCTCCTATCGACTGCGTCCCGCTCTTTGTGCGCGCCGGCTCCATTCTCCCGCTCGGCCCAGATGTTGAATACGCCGCCGAGAAATCTGCTGATCCCCTCGAGCTTCGCATCTACCGCGGCGCCAACGGTTCCTTCACTCTCTACGAAGACGAAAACGACACCTACAATTACGAAAAAGGCGCCTACGCCACAATTCCCTTCTCTTGGGATGACGCCGCGCATACCCTCACTATCGGTGATCGTGCGGGCTCTTTCACCGGCATGCTCACAGCCCGCACCTTCCGCATCGTCTTCGTCACCGAAAATCACGGCACGGCCGGTTCCCTCACCGAGTCTCCCGACAAGACTGTTCAATACTCAGGAAAGAAAACCTCCATAACGCCGTAGCCCGCCGCTCAAATATCGCTTTCTGGCGTGACTCGCCTTTCTTATCTGTGAGCGGGGACAGGGCCCTCGCGGGAGGAGGCCAGTGGCTGCTATTTGCTACGTTTTTGGGCGATTGATGAAATCAAAACGTTTCGCTTGACGCGATAGGCGTCGGGGACTAGGCTCGCGGCAATTGGTCGGGGGCCTTTATGTGTTGTTCCTACGGAGCGGCCCATCCATTCGTGCAGGTGCGGGCTCCTGTTCGAGCCATGAGCTGCGTGTTTTTGTGCATCGCTCGAACGCCTCCAAGAATCGCGCGATTCTTGCTGCCGCTAATTTCTTGCTTGGTGTTTATCCTCCCCGCTTGCTGCCAGGACAACGGAAGCGAAGTAAATGAGTTCCACGGAAGCGGAGCGGAAATCACGGTGACAGTGCACGACAGTTCGGGAGAGCCCATCACCTCCGCGGCGATGGTGAAACTCTATCGAAATGGAACAATGCTAAGCAGGCAGGGAGAAACGTCGCGCGGGAGCGCCCTGCTGGTAGTGAACACTCTGGGCGAGTTTACGGTGATTGTGGAGGCGGCAGGATACGAGAGCGCACGACAAGAGGTATCAGTCCGAGTAACTGGGAGAACGCAGGTGGATGTTTATCTGCGGCGACTTTCTAGCGGCGGAAATACTGCGGCAGTTCCAGGAAGACCGTTGCTCGCGCCGAAAGCAAAGGAAGCGCTCGGAAAGGGATTGCTAGCGCTAAGCGCGGACAAAATGAAAGAGGCGGAGAAATATGTGGGCGAAGCGATGCGGCTCGCGCCGGGGCATCCGGACGTATTGTACGTGCAAGGAGTGTTGAGCCTGAAGCAACGCAATTGGGCACTGGCACAGGACGCACTGGAAAGGGCCACGCAAATTGATCCGAATCATGCGCGGGCTTTTGCGGCGCTGGGGATGGCGCTTTGCGATCAGGGGAAATATGACGAGGCGATCGCAGCGCTGGAGAAGTCGCTGCAATTGGATGCTGGTGGTGCGTGGGAGACGCGCTGGACGCTGGCGAAAGCGTCCTATCAACGCGAAAAATATGACGAGGCGTTGAAAATGTCGCAGGAGGCTCTGGCGGCGTCGAATGGGAAGGCACCGGAGATCGCGCTGCTGCTGGCGCAATCGCTGACGGCGGTGGGGCGATATGAAGATGCGGCGCAGGTGTTGCGCCAGTTTCTGCGCGAGCATGGGGACAGGCGCGAGGCATCTACCGCGCGGCGGTGGCTAGAGCGGCTCACGGCTAGCGCGAAAATCCGGGCGAGCTCGAACTGATGGTGAAATGGGCTGGCGGTTTGCCGGCGTCGATTTCGAGGATCGGTAACTCTTGACCGAGTCCACAGCTGGAAATAGAATCCACGCAGTAAAGTTTATCGTCGCCGGCGCGCGCGATTTCTATTCCACAAATGCAGGAGTAAATGTTGCAGACCAATATGGGCGCGCGGACACCGGCACGTGGGGCTTCCGCCCGGCGAGGGTCTTTCAAACTTCAACTATTCTAGTGCTCAGCGTTTCCGCTTATCCGGCTTGCGAGGGGATTATGCAGATGCTTGAGACAGTCCTGAAGCGTTTTGAAGAGCCCGACGAGGTGCGAACGTTTGAAAAAGGAAAATTCGAATTGGTTCGCATCGGCGGCATGACGATCGGCCGCGCCACGTACCAGCCTGGATGGAAGTGGTCCGTTCACGTCGGGCCTGGCGTGGGGACATCGCGCTGCAACGTCGAGCATGTTGGGATGGTGCTCTCGGGCTGCGCCACGGCTGCGATGGAGGACGGAACAATTCACGAACTCAGCGCCGGCATGCTTTTTTACATTCCACCCGGACCTCCCGGTCACGATAGTTGGGTGGTGGGCGATGCACCGTATGTCTCGCTACATTTTCTCGGGGCCGACAGCTACGCAAACAAGTAGTGGGCGCCGTGGTGTCCCATTTGCCCTAGATCGCAAGACGCGGAGAGCAGATGGATTGCGCCTAACGGCCCCCTCCCCCGGTTTTGCATAAGTGTCCTTTAGGGGCTGGGGCCCCGCGAAATCTCATGAAAGCCGTGCAGTGAAAAGATTGCGGCCTGCAGGGTTAACCCCTTTGTTTTCAGATCAGATGATATTGCGGCCCTGCGTCTTTCGACCCTGGAATCGGCGGCAACATTTTCTAGGGTTTCGAGTTTTCCGCTGGGCCAGCGGATTTCTACTGAGTCGATTTTTGTGGATTTGCCTAGGCCGAAGTCGAGGCGGAGATCGTTTTGAGAGAGGAAGCTGTTGCCGCCGCGGACTTCGGCGATTTGGCGGGTGCCGGCCGACTGGATGGTGACACGGGCGCCGACGGCGGCGCGATTACTTTTTCGCCGATTATTTTGAAGAGGACGACTTCTTCAAAGGTGCCGTCGGACTCCTGATGATAGAGGGTGACCATGGGATCGCCACCTTTTAGATAGCGATCGACCTGTGGAGCCATTGACCGTGACGATGTCGAGGCGGCCGTCGTCGTCGCAATCGAACAGGCCTGCGCCGCCGCTCATGGATTCGATGATGTAGCGCTTTTCGCAGGTGGAGATGTGAGGGACCGTCAGGCCGACGGCCTGGGCGATGTCTCTGAATTGGGGGAAGCCGGGGCGGTCGACTTTTGGCTTTGGCAGTTTTGCGGAGGGTGGAGGCGGGACGGCGGTGCTTTGGGCACGCGAGGATTGCGGCGAGGCGGAACTAAGTAGCAGGAGGATGGAAAGGATGGGTAAGGCGGGAAGGCGAGGGACGTAGCGGAGCATTCGATTTATTCCAGGGCAAAGAAATTTTTGGCCCAAACATTGCGTTTTAGAAGAGTCGGGAAGCGAGCGGGTGCGTCTACGAGGAGAGGTTCTCGCAGAGGGGGTATCGGCGCGAAGTGGAGTGGTCCCTGCTATACTCGCGACACGAGATGTCGGTGCACTGCGGAGCAGGAAGCGGCTCGGCAGATCCCGGGGTTCCCGCAACGCGATTCGAAGAACACAAGAGATTGTCGAGGGCGTCTAAATGACACCGACGCATAAGAAGAAGGCCGGGCCGCGCAGAGAAAAGAAGAAAGTAACGCTGAAGACAGTGGCGAGGCATCTGGGTCTCGCCGCCGGAACGGTTTCCGCTACGCTGAACAATTCCCCGGCGGCGCGGTCGATCCCTGAACACACGAAAAAGAGAATTCTTGCGGCGGCGCAGGAATTGAATTACCGGCCGGATTTTTTTGCGCGTACGTTGCGGATGAGGCGCACGTTTACGATCGGAGTGATTGCGGAAGAGATTGGGGACGCTTACGGTTCGCAGGTGATCAGCGGGATCGAGAAATACCTGACGGGGCAAAACTATTTTTTCCTGACGGTGGTACACCGACACGATCCCAAATTGCTGCAAACGTATTCGCAAATGCTGGTGGAACGAGGGGTCGAGGGATTCATCACAGTGGACACCTCGATTTTGGAGGAGCCGTCGTTGCCAACGGTGGCTGTCGCAGGGCATCGGCAAACCGCGGGCGTGACGAACATCGTGCTCGATCACAAACGCGCGGCGCGGTTCGCTTTGGAACATCTGAAGGAGCTAGGGCACGAAGAAATTGCTTTCATCAAAGGACAGGTTTTCAGCTCGGACTCCGAAGATCGATGGAATGCGATCAACGAAGTGGCGGCAGAGCTGGGAATTCGAATTCGCCCTGAGCTGACGGTGCGGATCGAGATCTCTGTTGCCACCCCGGAAGTGGGGTTTCCCGTGACGAAGGAGTTGCTCGCGAGGAAGGAGCCGTTCACAGCACTGTTTGCATATAACGATATTTCGGCGATCGGGGCGATATGGGCGCTTCGCGAGGCGGGATTGCGCGTGCCGCGAGATGTGTCGGTGGTGGGATTCGATGACATTCCCGGCGCGGCTTTTGCGAATCCTGGGTTGACGACGGTGCGGCAGCCGCTGCTGCGGATGGGAGAAATTGCGGCGCAGACGTTGGTTCGTCAGATCGAGGAGCGTGAGGAGTATGTTCCGGAGATCGCGATTGAGCCGGAGTTCGTGGTTCGTGATTCGACGGCAAGAGCGGCGTTGGAGAGGCGAAGAGTTCGAGTGAGTGGTGGGTAGTGGGCAGTGAGCAGCGAGAAGCGCATGCCTTACGATGATGTATTAGCGAACCGAATAAAAGAGGCGCTGGGACGCATTCGCTCCATCGAAGAAAAAAGGATGTTCGGCGGCATCACGTTCATGGTCCGGGGAAAGATGTGTGTCAGCGTGGGCAAGGACAGCATTATGTGCCGGATCGACCCTGCCATCCACGACGCCGCGCTGCAACGCAAAGGCTGCCGGACCGTGGTCATGAAGGGGCGACAGTACCGAGGGTACGTGTACGTCGGCACAGAAGCGGTAAGAACGAAGAGCGAGCTTGAGTATTGGGTTCGGCGGGCGTTGGAGTACAACAAAAAGGCAAAGGCCTCAACCAAGAAACGGAACAAGTAGAGAGTGAGTAGGGAATAGTGGGTAGTAAGAAGGCTTGCGCGTCATTACACTTCGATGCCGCCTACGGCTTCGAGAGAAATTCACTTAGAAGCATGTGGAAGTGGTGGACGCCGTTTTCGCGTTTTACGGAGTAGCGGCCGCGGTCGTAGGTCGAAGAGTTCAATCCACGCTGGACATTTCTGCAGAGATCGATATCTTCCTGCTGAACTTCGTCGCTAAACGCTATGGCGCGTTGGATGCGTTCGCGAACTTTTTCGGAGTGGGCGTCGTGGAAAAACCATTCGAAGATGGTGAAGATTTTGTCGTGGGATAGAGGAACGATTAGATTCGTGGAAAGGTTGTCGGGATAAATGTTGAGCATGAGGTTGGGGAAAATCCAGAAATAGAGGGCTTCCAGAAGGCCGATGCCGGGTGGGTAGAAGCGTTCGCGTTCGGCGGCGTCTTCCGGCTTGATGGTAGCCATCGAGATGTTGTCGACGTAAACCCTCCAGTTGCAAACGATGATGTAGTCACGGCGCTCGACGGATTGCAGGCCTTCGAATTGGAAGCCGCGCGCTTGCTCGGGAATTTTGCCGAGATAGGCGGAGAGGGGCTCGGCGGTTGAATTTAAGTTGACGAAGATGAGCTGCTCCCAGGTTTCAAGTCTCAGAGGGACCATGCCCATGGTGCTGCGGTCGAAGAACTCGGCTCCTTCGACGTCGGGAGTGCCAATGAGGCGGCCGTCGAGCGTGTACGTCCAGCCGTGGTAGCCGCAGCGGAGAACATTTTTGCAGCCGCTGCCTTGGGTGATGGGGCCGGCGCGATGGCGGCAGACGTTGCTGAAGGCGCGGAGCGTGTCTTGCTTGTCGCGCACGATGACAACTGGTTCGCCGATGACATCGACGGCGAAGAAGGTTTCGGGGTCGGCGATGGTGCGTTTTGCGTCGTTAAGTTCACCTTAAGGTTGCGCGAGAGTGCCGACTAGTTGCCATGTGCGGCGGAAGATGCGGGATTTTTCGGCGTCGAGGATCGAGGGATCGGTGTAGGACTTTGACGCGAGCGTGTGCGCGGATTCGATTTGTTCGTGGACGTCTAGCCTGATGGGTTGAGTGGTCATGGAGGAATGGAGAGCACCGACTGAAGTCTGTGCCACTTAGAATTTACGGGTTTCTTGGCGGGACCAGCGTTCGACTACGATTTTGGATTCGGTGTAGAACTCGACGGCGTCGCGGCCTTGGCCGTGAAGGATGCCGAAGAAACTTTCTTTCCAGCCGCTGAAGGGAAAATAGGCCATAGGGGCGGCAACGCCGATGTTGATGCCGATGTTTCCGGCTGGAGCTTCGTAGCGGAAGCGGCGGGCGGCGGCGCCATTGGTGGTGAAGAGAGAGGCTTGATTGCCGTAGGGGCTGCGGCGGAGGAAGTCCATGGCTTCATCCATAGAATTGGCGTGGATGAGGCTGAGGACGGGGCCGAAGATTTCTGTGTTGGCTAGCTGGCTTGTCGGCGGGAGGCCATCGAGGACTGTGGGAGTGAGGAAGCTGCCGGACTCGTGATTGGGGATTTTGCTGTTGCGGCCGTCAAGAATGGCTTTGGCTCCTTCACCGACGCCTGCGGAAATTAGAGACTCGATGCGGTGTTTGCTTTCGCTGGAAATTACGGGGCCCATCTGCACGCCGGGTTCGAGGCCGTTGCCGACGCGGAGAGTCGAGGCGGAGTGGGCGATGGAATCGCGGAACGATTTTTGTGCGTCGCCAATCGTAACGGCCACAGAAACGGCTAGGCAGCGTTGGCCGGCGCAGCCGAAGGCGCTGTCGCTGATGATCTGCGTGGCGAGTTCCATGTCGGCGTCGGGAAGAACGATAACGTGATTTTTTGCACCACCCTGGCATTGCATGCGTTTGCCGCTGGCGGCCGAGCGCGCGTAGACATGCTTGGCGACGGGAGTGGACCCGACAAAACTGATGGCGCGGACTTGCGGATGATCGCAAAGCGCGTTGACAACGTCTTTGCCGCCGTTGACCAGATTGACGACGCCCTTGGGGAGGCCGGTTTTTTCTAGAAGTTCGAAGGCGCGGATCATGCTGAGGGGGACGCGCTCGGAGGGCTTGAGAACGAATGTATTGCCGCACGCGATAGCGTAGGGCAGAAACCAGTAGGAAATCATTGCGGGGAAATTAAACGGGACGATGGCAGCGACGACACCGAGCGGCTGGCGAATTTGCATCTCATCGACGCCGGGAGTGACGTCTTCGAGGTTGTAGCCCTGCATCATCATGGGAATGCCGCAGGCGACTTCGACATTCTCGATGCCGCGGCGGAGTTCAGCTTTGGCTTCGGCGAAGGTCTTGCCGTTTTCGAGAGTGATGAGGCGAGAGAGTTCGTCGAGGTGTTCTTCGAGAAGGTTTTTTAGCTTGAAAAGATATTGAACGCGCTCGCCGGGGGGAGTGCCGCGCCAGGCGGGAAAAGCGTCGGCGGCGGCATGGACAGCGGCATCGACGTCGGCGGGAGAGGACATCGGGGTGCGGGCAAGGAGTTCGGTCGTCGCGGGATTGATGACATCAATGAAGTCGGTGGAGGATGGACGGCACCAGGCGCCATTGATGTAGTTTTGTATCTCGGTGACTCGTGTGGTTACTGCACTGCTCATGACTTGCTCCTTGGCGCTTGAAATGGACAGAAGTTATGTGCGGCGCCAGCTTTCAAAAAATTCGTGTCTACACAGTTTACCAAATAACTGCAAAGTTGAGAGTTGAAAGCTGGTTGCAAGGCGCAAAGCCATAGGCGATTAGTCGTTAGCTTTGGGGTTGCGCCAAATGCGCCAAGCGAGCCAGACCACCATGGCGAGCATGCCGAGCCAGCCGAGGGTGCGCATGGTTGAGCCGATCCTCTGATCCTGGGCAAGCACGCCCCATTGGGTGAAAAGAATTGTCCAATCGCTGTCCTCGGAGCCAACGAGGGGCAATGCGGAGGTGCGAGCGTCGGACATGTACGTGCCGATATAGAGGAAGTTTTCGAAGAACCAGAAGCTGCAGAAGGCGACGGCGGTGGTCTCCCGTTTCCACCAGAAATAGGCGGCGCAGAGTAAGGGGACGATGAGTTCGCCGAGCGTGCCGCCGAGAATCATGATGGTGTGGCCGAACCAGCTGAAGAAAAAGTGGCCACCTTCGTGGATGATGAGGTTGACGTAGTCGATGATCAGAAAACCGGCGCGGTCAGCGGCGGCGTAGAGAAGGAAGAGGAGGTAGAAGACGAGCCAGGCGATACCCGAGATCCGGGAGACGGGCTTCCAATCGGGGAAATCGTCGCCTAAGAGAGACATGGTTGCAGACTAGCAAGCATTTTCTAGGTGCAGAAGGCGGCTGCGATTTGAAGTTTCCTGTCGAGAGACAGGGGAGTTGCGAATCGCGAATGCTGGAGAGACGCTTGAGCACATGGACCTACGGGGAACGGAAGGGGCATCCCGCCCTACGGAATTCTTCGGGACACAAACACGACTGCGGAAGGAGACCTAACGATTCGGGAGCGAGGCGAGCGCTTCGTAGGCGGCGCCGAGGAGCGGGGCGGATTCGTTGAGCACGACGGAGACAGGGATGTTGCTTAGCAGGCCCTCGAATTTCCATTTGTCGCGGAAGGCCGCGAAGAAGGCTCCGTCCTTAATTTTCTCGATGATTTTGACGGCGATGCCGCCGGCAACGTAGACGCCGCCGAGGGCGAGGACTTTGAGAGCGAGGTTGCCTGCTTCAGAGCCGTAAATAGCGGTCCAGAGATCCAGCGTGTCTGCGCAGACAGGGCACTCTTTTGAAAGGCCGAGCTTTGTGATTTCGGGGGCGGGATCCATGCCGGGGTCTTCAAAGGAGTGATGCGTTACGTTGGGATTGAGAAACTCGTGAATCGTGCGGAAACCGCGGCCGGAAAGGATAAGCTCCCAGCTAACTTGCGGATAGCGGCGGCGCATGAAACGGAGGAGTTCGATTTGTTGTTCGGTGTGCGGCGCGAAGTCGGAGTGACCGCCTTCGGAAGGCACAACGCGGTAGCGGGCGCCGTCCCAAACCAGGATGGACTGACCGAGACCAGTGCCGGCAGCGAGGAGAGCGCGGGTTCCGCCGTGCTCTGGCTGGCCGGGATTCAAAACGCAATATTCTTCGGGCGAGAGATGCTCGATGCTATGGCCGGTGGCGCCGAGATCGTTCATCAACACAACGTCGGAGAGTTTTAGTTCGCTGGCTAAAGTTGCGGCGTCGACGGTCCAAGGAAGATTGGTGGCGCGAACGCGATTGTTGATGACCGGGCCAGCGACTCCAAAGCCCGCGGCGCGAACGCGTTCCATGGCGAGATGCGGCGCTGCTTGTAGTGAGAATTCTCGAACGATCAGGTCAAACTGCGCAAAGTCTTTGCTCGCAAAGCGCTGCTTGTAGACAGGAGTGAGCTTGCCGTCTTTTTCGGAGAAGAGCGCAAGATTGCATTTCGTACCGCCAACGTCGCCCGCAAGAATCACCCAATCCCCCCGTCTCGCTTCCGTTCGCTAACGCTGCCCGGGTTAAAAATCATGGGTTGTACCACTGCCTGTCGTCACGTTCGAGCAAGAGATCGGATTCGCGCGGGCCCCAGCTTCCGGCGGTGTACTCCGGGACCTTGCCAGTTCTCGCGGCGCTCCAGACGTCTAGAATGGGGTCGACAAGCGCCCAAGCGGCTTCGACGTTGTCGCCACGATCGAAAAGCGTGGCGTCGCCACGGAGACAATCATTGACGAGCGTGGCGTACGCGCTGCGTGACACTTCACCAAAGCCTTCTTTGTAGCTGAAGTTCATGGTGACGTTGCCGATGCGCATCTCGGTTCCGGGACGCTTTGCGCCGAAGGACACAGAGATTCCCTCTTCAGGCTGGATATTCAGAATGAGGCGATTTGGCTCGATTTCACGTTCGCGAAAAACGATATGTGGGGCGCAGCGGAACTGAATCATGATTTCGGTACTGCGCGTGGCCAAGCGCTTGCCGGTGCGGAGGTAAAAAGGGACACCGGCCCAGCGCCAATTGTCGATGAGCAAGCGGGCGGCGACAAAAGTTTCGGTGCGAGAGGTCGGGCTGACCCCTGGCTCCTCGCGATAGCCTGGGACGCGCTTGCCATCGATCTGGCCCGGCGCGTACTGTCCGCGCACGACGGATTGCGCGACCATCTCGAGATTAAACGGACGGATGGACTGCAGGACTTTTAGTTTTTCGTTGCGAACAGAGGTAGCGTCGAAGGAAGCCGGCGGCTCGACTGCAACGAGAGAAGTGAGCTGCAGGACGTGACTCTGGATCATGTCGCGAAGCGCGCCTGCGGTCTCGTAAAAGCCGCCGCGGCGCTCGACGCCAAGCGTTTCTGCTGCCGTGATTTGGACGCAGTCAACGTAATTGCGATTCCATAGCGGCTCGAAAATGCCGTTGCCAAAGCGAAGGACGAGCAGATTCTGGACGGTGTCTTTTCCGAGATAGTGATCGATGCGGTAGACCTGCTGTTCTTCGAAAACGTTTAGGACGATCTTGTTGAGTTCCTTGGCGGTGGCGAGATCGCGACCAAAAGGCTTCTCAATGATAATGCGCACCCAGGAGTCGGGCGAGGTTGGACGGGAGAGACCGGCGCGGCCGAGTTGCTCGACAATGTGAGGATAGACTTCCGGCGGAGTGGAAAGGTAGAAGAGGCGGTTGCCGCCTAGCTTTTTTTCGGCTTCGAGTTCAGTGAGGCGCTTGACAAGTTGCGCGTAGGCTTGCGGGTCGGAGTAATCGCCAGAGCAGTAGTGAAGGCAGGAAGCGAACTCGCTCCACTGCTTCGCGTCAATCTCGCCGAGCTCGGACGTGGTCTTCGCGGCTTCGCCAGTGGCGGCGCGAAAATTTTCGTCGCTCATGGGAGTGCGGGCAAAACCCACGATGACATAACGGGAGCCGAGGGAATTGTGAGTGGCGAGGTCGAACATCGCGGGGATGACTTTGCGCTTGGCCAAATCGCCGGAAGCGCCAAACAAAACCACGGCACAGGGTTCAGCCGTGCCGCCGTACAGACTTCCAGATCGGTTGGTATCCTCAACCATCGGTTCCCTCAACTCGTTTCCGCACCCGCTGCGCCTGAGAATGGGCGCAGGAAACTATACCTCAACGCCATGTTTTCGCAGCTCTGAACGCAATTGCCCAGCATTTTGATGGTGGATCACGTTAAACCCAAGACGGCGGGGACTTTCAAGATTGAGTGGCCGGTCGTCGATAAAAACGCATTGCTCCGGCGGGCGTTGCGTGACCTCGAGGGCGACGCGGAAGATGGTCTCTTCCGGCTTGCGCGAACGGACATAGCAAGAGCTGAAGAAGACGAGAAAATCCCGGCGCAGGTTGAAGGCTTCGATGCGGTACTGGTTGAGCTCGAAGGGCTCGTTGTTGATCGAGCCGATGAAATATTTGCCGGTGCGAGCGGCGTCGGCGAGGACCGCTCGGGTTTCAGGATATTCTTTCGACTGGGCGAACATGAAGGCTGTGAACTCCTCACGCGTGAAGGGGCGCGCGCGGTAAAAGAGGGTGCGCTCGAGATATTCATTCAGCGTGATGTGGCCGGTATCGAACGCGGGAAAGGACAAGTCATGACGGTCTTGAAATTCTTCGTAGTCGAAGTTGAAAGCAGTGGCGGCCTCGCGGCGTGAACCACGGTCCCAGCCGTTGGTGAGAATGACTCCGCCGATGTCCCAGAACAGCGTCGTGATATCAGCCAAATGCGCGGTACCTCCGACCGTGCCATGAGGGTATCCATGATAAACGTTTCGGCGTAAGAAAACACGCGAACGGCGTATTTCAAACGGTTCAACACTGGCGAAGAGCGCCGAGCAGGAATTTAGCTTTCCTGCCGGAACCGCGGGCATCGGTCTCCTCGCCAGGAGGTTGTTCCGCTGGCCAAGAGACCTGCGATGCAGAAATGCTTATTGCTGATTTGGATTTGGAGTTGGGCTCGGCTTGGGAGCCTGGACTTCAGCCTTGGGCTGGATAGACATCAGCTCAACTTCGAAGACGAGGGTTGCGTTGGGGCCGATGCCGCCGCCAGGACCGCCACGAGCGCCATAGGCAAGCTCCGACGGAATAAACAGTTGCCACTTCGAGCCGACGGGCATGAGTTGCAAGGCCTCCGTCCAACCTTTGATGACGCCGCTCACCGGAAATGTCGCCGGTTGGCCGTGCTTGTAGGAGCTATCGAATTCTGTGTTGTCAATTAGCGTGCCTTTGTAGTTGCAGACAACGGTGTCAGTGGCTGTGGGCTTTGGACCTGCTCCTTCCGTCAAGATTTTGTACTGCAGTCCGCTAGGGAGGGTGACAACACCATCTTTGGTTTTGTTTTCGGCAAGAAATGCTTCGCCTTCTTTCTTGTTGGCATCTCCCTGCACGAGCATCTTCTCTTCCTGCTTTTTGCGCAAATCGGTCTGCAAGGTAACCATCGCGGCTCGCGCCTCGTCGTCCGTCATAAGCGGCTTGGCGCCGGCCAATCCATCTTTCAGGCCTCGCAGGAGAATGGACGTGTCGACGTCAACGGAATCCTTGTGCATACTCTTGCCGATATTCAAGCCGATAGCGTAGCTGGCTTTGTCTTTCTGCGTTTTGAGCGCCAGGACGGCCGGTTTCTTGGCTACTGTGGAACTAGGTTTCGCCGCGGAGGGCTTGGCAGGCATTGTTGGCGAAGTTTTTGAACTACTCGCTGGGGGAGTCTGTGGAGTAGTTGCAGGAGGAGTTTGCTGTGCCTGAGCATAGCCAAGAATCATCATCCCAAACGCCATTGCTGTTACTGCCGAAGTGAACGGTTTTCGCATGGTTGTATTGTCACACTGGTTCGAGCTCTCCGCAAACTGCCTTTATGCCTTCAAATGTATGCATGGCTAATAAACCACGTGCCAGCGCTTTCCAAATCGTGGCGCACACTAGGCAATTTCATGAAGATGCAGTATGTTGAGAATTGGCAATTGGGTTGAGGTGATTCGAATGGCGAATGAGTCTTGCGATCCTTCTCCGGCCCCAAGCGAACAGGCCAAGCCAGGGACACGGATGGTGATGTGCGTGAAGTTCGGCAAGGAGTTGCCGGGGCTGGACCGCGTGCCATGGAGCGGCGAGCTAGGGAAGCGCGTTTACGAGAATGTTTCAAAAGAGGCATGGAAGCTGTGGATTGAGCATTCGAAGATGATCATGAACGAGTACCGGCTCAATCCCATTGATCCGAATTCGCAACGGATTATGGGGGAGCAGTTGGAGCAGTTTTTCTTTGGAGAAGGTGCGAAGCTACCCGAAGGCTACGTAGCTCCCAAGGCTAAAGGTTAGTTCCCTGCTGCTGGCAGGCGGCGCGTTGCAGGATGCTCGACGGGCAAGCGCGGCGTCAATTCAAAGTGCAGCTTTGCATAAGCTGCGCGCATCGCGCGCTCAACCTCGTCGGCAGACTTCCCTGTTGCAAATAGAAAGCCCAAATAGCTTGAGCCTTCGGGCCAGGCGGCAATATAGTCGTGCAAACGCGCAGTGATTTCTAGCGCGGTGATGCCTGATACGTTTCGCGCGGAGTCTTGGCCTTCGATTTCTTCGAGGACTCCGCTTTTGGGTACCGGAATCATCATCACACCAGAGGCGGCTGGCTCCCGGGGCCAATCGCGGCCTGGAAGACCTAGCGCATGCCGCAAAAGCAACTCTTCCAGGCCGATGGTTTGGCTTGCGGCATCCGGCGCAAATCGTAGTGCTCGCGCGCAGAGGCCGCCGATGGGGCGCGGCGCCACTTCTAGCGGCCAGACGCCGTCGTCGTTTATGCGGAACTCAGCGTGGACGGGGCCCTGCGAAAGTCCTAGCGCCCGAGTTGCGTCTACGGCGCAGCGTTCGATTTCGAGCTGTTGCGAATCGGCGAGGCGCGAAGGCGTGACGTAGATGGTCTCTTCGAAATAGGGGCCTTCGAGAGGATCTGGTTTGTCAAAAATGGCCAAGACGCGCAACTTGCCATCGGTCAGTAGTCCTTCGACAGCTACTTCCCTGCCCGGGATATATCCTTCGACGAGTATTTGATCGAGATTTGGCTCGCGGGTCGCACGGATTTCCGGCGATTCCAACAGGCGGCGGATTCGCGTGGCGGCGGAAATAAATTCTTCGCGGGAGTTTGCGCGGACCACGCCTTGGCTGGCCGAAAGCGAGACCGGCTTTGCGACGCAGGGATAGACAACATCGAGCAGAGACGGCTCAGGCGTCGGATTAAGCGAGACGGAGCGAAACCACGGCACGCGTAGGCCCGCTTCGCGAAAAACCTCGCGCATGCGCAATTTGCTGCGACACGCTTCGACCGAGGCGGGATGGTTGTAGAGAATACCCAGGCCGCGCGCGACGTGGGCCGCTGCAACCGCGGGACGATCGCCGAGCGCGAGCATTCCATCGACGTTCTGACCTCGCACCGCCTCCAAGACCGCATAGGCTGCTGCCTCCGGCGATTCGAAATGCGCGGGAATCGCACGATCGCCCCAAGGGTCATCCAGCTGGTGGCAGCGATCCGTCACAAAGACAAGTTCAATGCCCAGCTTGCGAGCGGCTTGGTCGAAGCTACGCGTCTGGTAGCCGAGTTTCGCAGTGAAGATAAGGAGTCGCAGCATTTGCTTCCGACTTGAAGGATTCGTCGCCACCACGGCTAAACATAGATGCCGGTGGCCGGCAGCGGTTCTTCTGTTTTCTTCGAGACTTGCCCGATCGAGACAAACTGTTCACGCGTTGGCTCCGCGCAGCAGTACCACGGCTCGCTGAGAAACGGTATGGCGGCTGCGGGCGCTCGCGATGGTTGAATGATTGGGACATCGAGGTCGGCAGCTGCATGCGCCGCTTTCCAGATGCGCTCGAAGACCTTAGAGCGAGATTCTTTTCTGCGGTCACCCTCCGCAGCGATGGCTTGCACGGTTTCGCTGAGCGCATCGATGCGCGGGTCAGCATGTTTCCATGGATAAAAGAGCGACTGCGGATCAAAAGGGCCGACATTGCGCCGCACTTCGTCCAATTCCAAAAGACGAGAGCCTTCCGGAATGAGCAGTCGAATGCCTAGCTGGATGGGCGCGACATTTTCGATGAGGGATTCGGCATGGATCACGCGCAGGAGATCGAGATAACTTTCCATCGTCGCCCATTGCGTGAAGGGGACGAAGGTGGGATGGAGAATCATGCCGAGGGCACGGAAAGACTGAACGACATGCAAGAAGTCCTCACGCGTGTGGCCTTTGTCGAGGGCCTTGAGCACAGCGTCGTCTAGATACTCAACGGCGCTGATGACAAAGAGGCAGCCGGTGTCCCTGAGTTTTGGCAGGTGCGCTTCGTATTTTCGCAAGTGCTCGATTTTTATGGTGACGTCGTAAGTTACGTTGGGGAACTCGCGGTGAAATCCTTCAACGAGCTCAAGGGCGTGGCGAATGCCATTGAAGAAGTCCGGATCGCCGAACGAAATGTGCTGCGCACCCACGGCCACTTGCTGGCGAATGTCTTGCATCACGACGTCGCGGTTCACGATGCGAAAGACGCCCTTGTAAACCGGGACGATCGGACAATGGCGGCAGCGATGTTTGCAGCCGCGGCTGGCCTCGGTCGAGCCGACGAGGCGGAATCCGCCGCCTGGAAGGACGAGGTGAGCGTATTTTTCAATGGGCGGCATATCCGATCGGTCCGGGACATCAAAGGTGAGGCGTTCAAGCGAGATAAGAGGCTCGAGCTGCGAAGCCTGTTTTGCATGGTCGCGATCATCGACTTGCAGGCGTTCAGCGAGTTGCGAGAGAGCTTGTTCGAATTCTCCGCCGAGGATGGTCGCGACGCCTAGTGTTCGCAGATAATCCACATTCATCGGCGCGTACAAGCCATAGCAACACAGATCAGCGCGAGGATTCAGCTCGCGCAGGCTTGGAATCAACTTGGCAGCGAGACGCGTGGCGGTGTGCATGGGCAGGTAGATGGCGATCAATTCGGCGGTGCGGATGGCGGATTCATCCAAGGATTGTCGGGAAAGATCGAGGCAGACGACTTCATGGCCGCGCTTGCGCAGCCAGGCCGCCGGAGACGCGAGGCCAAATGGCTGCCGTCCCAGTTCGTAGGTCGAAATCAGAACGATGTTCACGTCCTGAACAGTATAGCTGGCTGTCCGCCGCAAGGAATCGTTTTCGGTTATCATAGAAGTTCGCTGGCTCCACCGAAAGGACTGTGAGAATGGCCATCGCCGCAGGGAATTCCTTCGGAACGCGCGACAAGCTGAACGTTGGCGCGCAATCGTTCGACATTCACCGGCTCGAGTTGCTCGAAAAAAAAATCCCGTGCCATTTGGCGAAGCTGCCGTTTTCTCTGCGCATCCTTCTCGAAAATCTCTTGCGCTGCGAGGACGGGCGCTTTGTGCATCCCGATGATATTCGCGCCTTGGCGAACTGGACGCCGGGAGCCGCTGAAAAAGAGATCGCTTTTATGCCGGCGCGAATTTTGTTGCAAGATTTCACCGGCGTGTGGAATATCTCGCGCGCGTGGTTTGCGCGATGCCCTCGGGAAGCAGAGTTGAGGCGTATCCCGATTCCGTTGTCGGCACGGATTCGCACACGACGATGGTGAATGCGCTCGGCGTATTTGGCTGGGGCGTGGGAGGCATCGAGGCAGAAGCCGCCATGCTTGGCCAGCCGTCTTCGATGTTGATTCCCGACGTTGTCGGCTTCCGCTTGCACGGGAAACTTCGCGAAGGAGCCACAGCGACGGACCTGGTCCTGACTGTGACGGAAATGCTGCGGAAGAAGGGCGTCGTCGGCAAATTCGTAGAGTTCTGCGGGACGGGGCTTTCCAGCTTGAGCGTGCCGGACCGCGCGACGATTGCGAACATGGCGCCGGAGTATGGCGCGACGATGGGCTTTTTCCCAGTCGACGCAGAAACGCTCGCATATCTGCAATTCACGGCGCGCGGTGCCGAACAGATCGCACTTGTCGAGGCGTATTGCAAAGAACAGATGTTATTCCGCACGGATGACATGGCGGATCCGGAGTTCAGTGACAAGCTGGAGCTGGATCTCGACACGGTCGAGCCGACAGTGGCTGGGCCGAAGCGGCCGCAGGATCGCGTGTCCTTGCGCAACGCGAAGAGTTCTTTCACTAAGGTCGTTGAAGGAACGCCGGATAAGCACGTTGCTGTGCGGAATAGCGGCGACTCGTTTGACTTATCGAGCGGCGCCGTGGTGATTGCCGCGATCACGAGTTGCACGAACACTTCGAATCCTTCGCTGATGCTGGGGGCGGGCCTGCTCGCGAAGAAGGCTGTTGAGCGCGGTTTGCATGTGAAGCCGTGGGTGAAGACGAGCCTCGCGCCGGGTTCGAAAGTCGTGACGGACTATCTTGATGCCTCCGGCTTGACGAAATATCTTGAAAAGCTGAATTTTCACCTCGTCGGATATGGATGCACTACGTGCATCGGCAACAGCGGGCCGCTGCCCGAAGCAATTGGCGCGGCGATTAAAGACAACAATCTGGTGGCTGTGGCTGTGCTCAGCGGGAATCGAAACTTCGAGGGCCGCATTCATCCGCTGGTGCGTGCGAATTATCTGGCTTCGCCGCCGCTTGTCGTGGCGTACGCTCTTGCGGGACGCATGGATATGGATTTGACTACTGAATCTCTAAGCTCGGACTCTGCGGGCAAGCCAGTTTATTTGCGAGACATTTGGCCCACCCCGCAGGAGATTGAATCCGCGGTGCGCGACTCGGTGACAAGCGAGATGTACCGCAAAGAATACAGCAACGTGTTCGAAGGCGACGCGCATTGGAAGTCGATGCCTGTTCCCGAAGGCGACTTGTACCGCTGGGACCCAAAGTCCACTTACATCAAGCAGCCGCCATTTTTCGAGAACATGCCGAAAACGCCACCGGCACTCGCCGATATTCATGGCGCGCGTGTGCTCGCGATTCTTGGGGATAGCGTGACGACGGATCATATTTCGCCAGCCGGATCCATTCCTATCGATTCGCCGGCGGGGAAATATTTGATCGCGAACGGCGTGAAACCGCACGAGTTCAATTCGTATGGCGCGAGGCGCGGCAATCATGAAGTGATGATGCGCGGGACTTTTGCGAATATACGATTGCGCAATCAGCTTGCGCCCGGAACGGAAGGCTGCTGGACGCTCTTTCTGCCGGGCCACGAGAAGATGACGATTTACGATGCCGCGGTGAAGTATCGCGAAGCCGGAGTGCCCCTTATCGTTCTTGCGGGGAAAGAGTATGGCTCGGGATCGTCACGCGATTGGGCCGCCAAAGGGACGCGTTTGCTCGGCGTGCGCGCCGTGATCGCGGAAAGTTACGAACGCATCCATAGAAGCAATTTGGTTGGTATGGGAGTGCTGCCGCTGGAATTCAAGACCGGCGAAAACCGCGAGACGCTTGGATTGACGGGACAAGAGGTGTTCGAGATCGAAGGAGTCGCGTCGCTCTCGCCGAAGAAAGCGATCAGCGTGCGGGCTAAGTCCGGCGACGGCTCGACGAAGCAATTCAGTGTGACTGCTCGCGTCGATACTCCGGAGGAAGTCTCCTACTATCATCACGGCGGAATCTTGCAGTACGTTCTGCGACAGATGCTCTGAGTTTCTTCAATATCCACAAATTGGGTGTGGACCCCTATGTTCGTCCGTCGCGTTTTTGCGCAACCACTAAACCACGCGGCGTAGGCAATAGAAGAACAGAAAGAAGCCCTTCCGCTTCCATCTTCAGCGCGCCTTCGCGGACCGTTTTCATCAAGGTACTTGCGTCGTGCATCAGGATGAGCCCGTGCGGGTTCATCTGCGGCAGAAATTTTCGAACTTCCTGCTCGCGCAGCGGCGCGTCACTGTCGCAAAAGAGAAGATCGATACGACCTTCGATTTTCAGGTCCAGGCTGGATTCGTTGCGCGCGTCAATCCACTGTCCGAGGCCGGAATCAGCGAAGCGCTGCCGCGCCGCCGAGAAAACCTTGGCGTCATACTCACAGGTGATGACGCGGCCGAAGCCATTGGCTTGCAGTCCTTCGGCGATGCGCAGAGTGCTTAGCCCGGAAAAAGTACCGGTCTCGACGATGAGCTCGGGCTTGAGCGTAGTGACCATCGCTTTCAAGAAATCGAGCACCTCGACTTCGGCGCTCATCGAATCGTACATGTGCCACCGCTCGGGATGCGGGCATTCCGGCGTGGGGCGGTGATATTCCGGCTGGAGAACGTCGCCGCTCGAAGCAATGTGCTCTACGATGCGGTGCTCTTTTTTCTGACCGTGGAATTGGCTTTTAATACGCCAAAGCAACACCGCGCCGAGCAGAATGGACACAAGGCTGGCAGTCTGGGCGTTGGACATGCCGAAAAAAGAACGCGGATTGATGCGGATAAATTCGATGAGGAAGCGGGCGATTCCCGTAAGAATAAGGTAGTTGCAGAAAATTTCGCCTTTGGCTTTCGGCCCGCGCAAGGATTTAGTGCCCATGTCCCAAAGAAACGCGGCGATGCCGAGCCAGATCAAAAACTCGTAGAGCGGAGTGGGATGCACGCGCTGTGTTGTAGGGACAAGCCCGTTTGGAAAACGCATGCCCCACGGCAGCGAAGTCGGAACTCCGTAGTCACCGTCGCCAGAAAGCAAGCAGCCGATGCGGCCGATAGCGTAGCCGACGCATGCAGCGGGCGAACAGATGTCCAGAAATTCGAGAGCGGGAATTTTCATCCACCGCGCCAAAATCACTAGAGCGATGAATCCACCAAGAAATCCGCCAAACCAAGCGAATCCGTAGCGGCTGAAGAGCTGGGGCCATGGGTCGGCGAAGAACTCATGCGGACTTTCGAGAACGTGGTACAACCTTGCGCCAATCAAACCCGCGAGCCCGGCAATTCCGATGATCAGAAATCCTTCGTCTTTTTCGTCGCGGGCGGAAATGCTCTGGAGTTGTGTTCTGCGGCGATTGAAATCGGCTTGTAGAACGTAGGCAGAGACGAGCAAGCCGATGGCGACCATCAGACCAAACGTGGGGATGGCCAACGGTCCAAGATGCAAGAAAGGGATCATGTACGAATCAGAGTTAGACTCCTTCGAGAGTATACATGACAGCGCGAACGAGCTCGGAGTCGTCGGATAAGATCGGAGGGCTAGAAGAAATTGGAACGCTCACTTGGCTGGAGTGCAGAGCCGGATTTGGAACGGCGGTGGAGACATGCGCCCAGAATCAGCCAGATGGCCAAGGCTATCCATTCGGCGGTCGTAAAGTGGCCGGGAAAGGCGGGGACTAGCTTCATCAGCAGGAGAAGCAGGGAAACGCAGATGCCGAGGCCAGTGATCAAGCGAAAGTGCAGCCGCGGTTCAACGAGCCAAAAGGAAAGGCAGGCGGCCAGCCAACCGAGCGCGGAGGCCATCGAGCCAACTTCGGTAACGGGAACGAGGATGGAATCGCCAAGGAGCAGTCCGATTAAAGTACCAAGCGTGATGCCTATGACGGCGACGGACGGCGTGGAGAATTTTGCGTGAATGGTAGCAAAGCGCGGTGCGACTGTGCCGCGGCGGGCGTAGGCAAAGAGCAGTCGTGTGGAAGCGGCGAAATTTCCGTTGAAACACTGGAAAAGTCCGAAGAGCGCCATGACGAGAATCAGTTGAACGGGCCAGTGTTTGCCGATGCCATGCTCGAAAGCAATGGCAGTCGCAAAGCGCTTGCCCAAGAGGGATTGCCAGGGCGCGATGTAGGCAACTGCGGTAATCGAGAGAGCATAGAAAAGTGCGCCGACTCCGAGAGCGAGGCCGATGGCCTGCATATAGCTCGTTTGGCGGAAATCCGGATTGGCTTCTTCCGCGTATTTGGGGACGGATTCGAAACCGGTCATGAAATACGGAACGATTTGCAGTGTGAGGAGGATGGCGAGGAACGGAGTGGCGCGAAAGTCAGGATGAAAATTCGCGGGAGCGCCGCGGACTCCACTAATCCCGAGAAGAACGAGGAAAATGAGCAAGACCATGGAAGACATAGCCTTCTGGAAATTCGCACTGAGGCGGATGCCGCGGTAATTGATAGTGGCGAGGAGCAGAGTGAGCGCGATACCAAGGATCAGTCGGGGGAGGAAAACCGGCTGGCCAGCGATACGATACAGCTCGAAAGAATCCAGTGATGGAAAAATGTACGCCGCGATTTTTCCCAGGGCAACCGCTTCCCACGGGCAGACGATGAAATAGGCGAGAAGCATCATCCAGCCAGTAAAGTAGCTGACGATGGGCGGAAACACTTGCGCGGTATAGGCAGCTTCGCCTCCTGCATCGGGCAGGCGCTTGACCCACTGGCCGTAGACGTAGCCCACGGGAAGCAGAATGATGCCGCCGATGGCAAATCCGAGTGCCGCGCCTGCTGGACCGCCGCGGCCGAGCCAATCGTCCATGAGGACAAGCCAGCCGGTGCCGATCATGGTGCCGAAAGCGAGCGCGAAATAGTCGTGCAGACGGAGTTTGCGGGCGAGGACAGGCATTTAGAGGACGCAGAGCAGCTCGTAAAGCAGATTGGCTGCGAGGAGCGAAGTGATTTCGCCGGTGTCGTACGGCGGTGAGACTTCGACGAGATCGCAGCCGATGATGTCCAGTCCGCGTAATGCGCGAACGAGCTCCAAGATTTGGATGCTGGTGAGGCCGCCCACTTGCGGGGTTCCCGTGCCTGGTGCGTAGGCGGGATCCACGGCGTCGATATCGAGAGTGACGTACACAGGCTTGCCGCGGAAGGCGCGCAGATGGCGCTGAACGCTCGCCAAACCCTTTTTGTGAAACTCCTCGGCGGTGACCATTCTGACTTTGTGAGCGCGGGCAAAATCAAAATCATCTTCGCCATAAACTTGACCGCGAAGACCAACCTGTAAAACGCCGCCATCCGCCAAAAGCCCCTCTTCAAAGGCGCGGCGGAATGGAGTCCCGTGAGAATACTTACTGCCGAAATACTCGTGCCACAAATCGGTGTGAGCGTCGAACTGGATTAGCGAAACGGGGCCGTGCTTTTTTGCAACGGCACGAAGTATGGGGAGGCTAATGGAGTGATCGCCTCCTACGCAAGCACAACGCACACCAGCTTCGAGGAGCGGAGCAATTCCCTTCTTGATGCGAAGAAAGGTGTCCTCGATGGAGAGCGGATTCACGGGGAGATCCCCAAAGTCAGCGACGCGAAACTTGGCGAAGGGATTCACCCGCAGGACTGGGTTCCACGGTCGGATGATCGCGGACTGCACGCGGACATGGCGCGGCCCGAAGCGCGGGCCGGGACGATAGGTTGTGCCTCCATCGAAAGGGACGCCGATGAGAGCGACCTCAAGCTCCTCGGGCTGAGTGATGTGCGGCAGACGCATGAAGGTCGGTATGCCTGTGAAGCGGGCATAGCTAAGAGCGTCGAGCGGCCGAGGATGAGGCAACCGGAAGGTGCGGCGGGACTTAGGCAGGATTTTGCGCACGGCGAGGCATCTTAGTTTCCCGCGACACATAAAGTCAAAGCAGGGAACGGCGGAGAGCCTACAGAATTTACCGGCTATTCATTGCCTGTTAAGAGCGCCGGCTTAAAGGACAACGAATGAGCAACAAGGTCTTGTCCTAGACCCCGGCGGCAGACCTTTTGTTTTCTGGCCCCCTGACGTACAACCTGGCACTTCAAACCTTCATCCGTTCCTTTGTCCTCCTGGTGCAAGGAGGGATGATCGTGCGTTGGCTCATTGCTTTTGGTGTAGGCGGAGTGTTGTTTATCGGTGTCGCGTCGCGGGCAGCGTTTGGCAACGAGGACGATTCGTCAATCCGTGACGCTGCGTCTGCGCTTCCCGAAGGCTCAGCTCCTGTTATTGATGAAGTTGTGTTCGTAGGGCTGCGCCATATCGCTTCCGGAGCGGTACAAGCGCAGATTTCATCGCGTGCAGGTGCAAGACTTGCACCGAAGCGGATTGAATCTGATGTGCAAGTGCTCGGGCGGCTAGGATGGTTCGGCGACATTGTGGCGGAAACGCAGCCAGTGACCTATTCGACGTCTCTCGGCGACCATTCCACGCGGCGCGTGCGACTCGTTTTCCACGTCGAAGAACTCCCCAATCTCACAAAAGTTGAATATACCGGATCACGGCTGCTCTCGCGTACGCAGATCGAAAAAATTCTCAAAGAGAAGGAGTTGACTCCACGATTGGGTGAGCCTGCAGATGCGGCAAGACTGGTGCGCATCGCAAACACAATTCAATCCGCCCTAGCTGAACTGGGCCATCCGCAGCGGCGGGTGGAGATTCAGCGGGAGGAGTCCGCAAACGGGACTGCTCGCGTGCGATTCGTAATTAACGATGGGCCGCACATCCCTGTAGGGCGAATTGATTTCGAAGGGCATCCCGAAGTCTCAACAAAATTGCTCCGGCGCGAGATGCGACGAACAGCGCCCGGCGCGCTTTTCGCTTCATGGAGGGGCAAAGATTCGTACACGCGCGAGGGATTTGAAGAGGACCGCTCGAGAATCTTGATCTACTACCAGGATCACGGTTTTCCCGAGGCACGGATCGGCACCGTTCGCGTTTCAGTCTACGAAAAAACGGCTAGCCGGTGGATTCCGCGGCCGCTTCGCACAAGCGGAAAGCGTCTCGTGGTCTCTGTGCCGATGGAAGCCGGTCCTTTTTACCGCGTTGAATCCGTTAACATCAGTCCTGAACTCGCCGAGGCTAGTGGTAAGCGCGGGGCGAGACTCCTGGCATATTCGAAAGCGGAGGCCGGCTCTGCGTACTCGGCGAAAGCGCTCGAAGACCTGCGCCATGTATGCGTCGCGGCGATTCAGCCGAAGCGTGAACGCGAAGAAGCGGGCACCGACCGAAACCTCGAAACTTCGCGAACACTGGATCGGGAGACGCACCGGGTGCTCGAGAGAATTGGATTTAGCGAAGCACCACCCTATACCGTGCGCCGGATTGAATTTAGAGGACTTCACCGCTTCAGTGACCGCTATTTGCGACGCCGCATCGGTTTGCAGGAAGGACGGCCATTTGATGAGCACGCGCTCGAAGCCGGGCTCGCACGGCTGACCAGAACTGGCTACTTTCACCAAATCCGAAAAGAAGACATCCGGGTCGAGACGGACGACATTACTCACACCGCCGATGTGACGATCCGCGTCTCGGAAGCGGGCCAGCAGCGCGCGTCATTTTCCGGTGGACTTGGACAGTTTGGCAGCACTATGGGAGTCGCTTATGCCTTGTTCGATCTCCTGCAGCACGAAGAACTCCTTACAGCACAAATCGATGGCGGACCGGAGAGTTTGCAAATCGTGCTTGGTTTAGTCATGGAAGGGTTTCTTGGTTCGCGCACCTCACTCGCCATCTCCGTTTTCGACAATGTGTTGCGCCCGCGTTTCGCAAGCAGCGTAAAAGGGCCGTTCTACACCTCGCAAAGCGAAGGACTTAACGCGGGTTGGAGTTATCCCTTAACCAAAACCGATTCGCTGGCTGTAGGTTACGGCCTTTCGCACACAAACACGGATTATTCTTTCGTCCTTCCGCCTTCTCTCACGGGCTTGCCCTCAAGTGATCTTCGAGCGCAAACCTCCAGCAGCGCTGTGGGACTGGGCTGGACGCACGATGCAGGGAGTGAACGTTGGTCCATCGAAAATTCCATTTCAGGCGGATTCCTGGGCGGGACCGAAAACGTGATTCGCTCCAATGAGGAATACGCTCGGATTTTTCCCGATCCGTTCTTCAACCACCAGAATGCCTGGGCTTTTCGAACGATGCTTAGCGCGGCCGGCAGCTACCAAGGGGACATGCCACTGTACGCGCGGCTTTTTTCCGGTGACGCACAAGTTCGCGGGCTCAATTCGGGTGAACTCGGGCCTTACGCTGTAGTTCCCTCCGTTTCGAATTCTGGAAATCACACTTATTCCTCGCTTCCGTCAGGTGCTAACTTGGTTGCCGCCGCGAATGCGGAATATCGCATTCCAATTGGCAAAGGAACGCAAGCGGCGGGCTTTTTTGATTTGGGATCGGGTTTACTTCTGCCCAATTGGCTAGGAAAAGCCCACCCGACGCTACTGGATTCCACGAATGGCGTTCTGCACGGGTCGGTCGGAGTCGAGTTGAGGTGGACAGTGCCGGGGATTCAAGTGCCTTTGCGCGCCTACTATGCCGTGAACGTATTGCGATTGAATCGCTTTCTGCAATTACCGGATGGCTCGCTGTTTCACGCGCACAATCGCCTGTTCGCTTTCGGCTGGGCGCTCGGAGCGCTGTTCTAAGCGTCCTCTTCCATACTAAACTCCCAGCATCATGAAATACCGAAAACAGATTAAGGAATGCGCCAGGCTTGTCGAGCCCTATTGTATTTCAAAGGGCGAACAATTCCGTTTGAAAGACTACGACACGGGCGATGCCGGCGATGTAAAGAGCAAGGAGCAGAGCCGGAAAATTATCGATAACCGTGCCGGCCTGCTCAGTAATCTTCAGGAGAAGCTGTACGCGCAGGATCGTTGGGCGGTGTTGCTCATTCTCCAAGCGATGGATGCCGCCGGCAAAGACGGCGTGATCAAACATGTCATGTCCGGCGTGAACCCGCAAGGATGCGAAGTTCATGCTTTCAAGACTCCAAGCGCCGAGGAATTGAATCACGATTATCTGTGGCGGGCGCACCGATGCGCTCCAGAGCGCGGTAAAATAGGCATATTCAACCGTTCCTACTACGAAGAAGTTCTGGTTGTTCGGGTTCATCCCACTATTTTGCAAGCCCAGAAGCTGCCGGACCCTTTGATCACCAAACATATCTGGGAGCAGCGCTACGAGGACATCAAAGCCTTTGAAGATTATTTGACGCACAACGGCGTGGTCGTCCGCAAATTCTTCCTGCACGTTTCGAAAAAAGAGCAAAGGAAACGCTTTCTCGAACGCCTCGAGGATTCAAAGAAGAACTGGAAGTTTTCCATGGACGACGTCAAAGAACGCGGCTACTGGAAGGACTACCAGGAAGCTTACGAGGAGATGATCCAGAATACAGCCACAAAGCATGCGCCATGGTTTGTGGTCCCTGCGGATAACAAGTGGTACACGCAACTGATCGTAGCCTCGGCTATTATCTCTACTCTGGACGAACTCGATCTTTCCTTCCCCGACGTCGACAAAGAGAAGAAAAAGGAACTAGAGAGAGTGCGTGAGTCGCTGCTGCAGGAAAAAAGTTGAACGGCGCACCAAACTGCGTTCTGTGAACGCGACACAGCAAAAGAGGGCAGATAGCTAGGTGGGTCGTGAGCCCTCCGATTTCTTCGATTTTGCTGTGAGATGCCCAGTGGTAACATAGAGCCGACGGCGACGCGGCTTGCACGATTTGAGCAGCCGCAGGAGTAAGGATGGCGAAGCCGATCGAACTTGAAATCAACGGAAAACGATACACAGTCCAGTGCGATCCCGAAACGTCTCTCCTCTCCGCGCTCCGTGACGAATTAACCCTGACGGGCACCAAGTACGGATGTGGCGAAGGACAGTGCGGCGCGTGTACGGTTTTGATCAATGGCTCGCCGCGCCGATCCTGCCAGATTACGGTTAGCACAGCCGCCGCAAAATCCATTAGAACCATCGAAGGTCTCGAAAAAGACGGGCACCTGCACCCAGTGCAGCAGGCCTTTCTGGATGCAGGAGCGTTCCAGTGTGCGTACTGCACCTCAGGGATGATCTTGAGCAGCGTTGGTCTTCTCTCGACGAATCCCAATCCCACATCGGCTGAGATCATTCAGTCCCTCCAGGGCAATATTTGCCGCTGCGGCACTTATCCGCGGATCATCGATGCAGTCCGTCAAGCGGCCAAGTCGATGCAGGGGCGCGGACGATGAGCGGCTCTTCCGTCAAATTTGTCCCCGAACCAGAGCGCTACGAATTCAGCACGGGCCCCATGCATCATTTTGAATTGGCGCGCCGCGATTTCTTCAAATTTCTCGGCGCGGGCATTGCCGTTTTCGCAGTCGCAAAAGACTCGCTGGCCAGGCAGGAAACTGCTCCCACACAAGGCTTTCACCAGGAAGAGATTCCGAAGGACATCACCGCGTGGCTGCATATCGGCGAAGACGGAAAAGTGACAGCGTTCACGGGCAAAGTCGAGATTGGGCAAAACATTCGAACATCGCTGGCGCAAACGGTTGCCGACGAATTGCGCGTGCCATTTGAAAGCGTAACCATGGTGACGGCCGACACCGCCCTCACTCCGTTCGATTTTGGCACCGTAGGTAGCCGCTCGATGCCAACTATGTCGCCGCAGCTCCGCCGCGTCGCGAATGCTGCCCGCAATCTGCTCGTGGTGGCAGCGGCAAAAGAATGGAACGTCGCTGTCGAAGCACTTACGGCGGCAGACGGCAAGGTTACTGATCCAGCGACCGGCCGATCGCTTCGCTATGCGGAGTTGGCCCGCGGCAAAACGCTAGCGCAGAATCTCCCGGCAGAAGATCCCGTCACTCCACCGGATCAATGGACGATTGCGGGCACGCCCATCCCGAAAAAGAACGGTCGCTCATTCGTTACCGGTGAACACAAATACACTCCCGATGTCCATCGACCGGGGATGCTCTACGGCAAAGTCCTTCGCCCTCCCTCCTTTGGAGCGACGCTCTCTTCTTACGATGCAAAAGCTGCCCAAGCAATGACTGGAGTCCTCGTTGTGCGCGATGGCGACTTCATTGGCGCCGCAGCGGCCAATGAAAGGGACGCGCGCAAAGCTCTTGAGTCTATTCGCGCCGAATGGAAGGAAGTGCCGCAAACTTCAAGCAAAGAGCTCTTCGCGTATTTGAAAAAGAATGCATTCGTCAAGAGTGACGATCGCTCTCGAAGAATAAAAGGCTCCGTCGAAGATGGTCTGTCGGCCGCCGTACACCGTTTGGATGCGACGTACACCGTCGCGTTTATCGCGCATGCCCCGCTCGAAACGCGCGCGGCGGTGGCCGAATGGTCTGGCGAAAAGCTGACAGTTTGGGCCGGCTCGCAGCGTCCGTTTGCCGTGCGCGACGAACTGGCCAGCGTCTTTCACGTTCCCGAAGACAACGTGCGAGTAATCGTGCCCGACACAGGTTCCGCATACGGAGGCAAGCACACCAGTGACGCGGCGCTGGAAGCTGCTCGGCTGGCGCGCGCTGCAGCTCGCCCCGTGCAGGTAGTTTGGACGCGAGAAGAAGAGTTCACTTGGGCGTATTTTCGTCCGGCCGGAGTGATGGAAATTAAAAGCGGAATTGCTGCCGATGGCGCACTCACAGCGTGGGAATTTCACAATTACAATTCCGGGATGTCCGCCATCGATACCCCCTATGCCGTTCCGAACCAGCACATCCAATTTCACCCCACGCAGTGTCCTTTGCGGAGCGGTTCCTATCGCGGGCTGGCCGCGACGGCGAACTTTTTCGCGCGAGAGAGCCACATGGACGACTTGGCGCACGCCGCGCAAATGGATCCGCTAGTATTCCGTCTCAAAAATCTGTCCGATCCTCGCTTGCACGCAGTTTTTGAAGCCGCGGCAAAATCCTTCGGTTGGCCGCGCAAGAAGACGCAAGACGGTCAAGGATTTGGCATTGCGGGTGGTCTCGAAAAAGGCGGGTACGTGGCGACTTGCGCCGAGGTTGCAGTTGATCGCTCCTCCGGCGCCGTGCGCGTGGTGCGAATGACAACGGCGTTCGAATGTGGGGCCATCGTAAATCCCGATGGATTACGCAATCAGGTGATTGGCGCAAATATTCAGGGACTTGGCGGCGCTCTCTTTGAAGCCGTCGAGTTCGAAAATGGCCGCATCACAAATCCGCGTTTTTCACGCTATCGCGTGCCGCGTTTCCGAGACCTCCCAGAAACTGAAGCCGTCCTTCTGGATCGCAAAGACCTTCCGTCGGCCGGCGCAGGCGAAACACCAATCATGGCCGTCGCCCCGGCGATTGGCAACGCCATCTTCCATGCCACGGGCATACGCCTCAGGGGCCTTCCTATGCTCCCAAATGGCCAGGTACCGGCGTAGAGCCAATACTAGCCAAGCGAAAAGAAACGGCAAGAGCATCAGCCAAACTGTTCCACTGTGAAATGGCTCATTGCTTTTGTCCCGACATGGGAATTCCATCTTCCACTTCGGTCATCCCTGGCTTCATAACATGTGTTTTTTCAATGGCTTAGTACCCGCCGCACCTGGATAGTCTGGCCTTACTCTTGCCCCAGACATTTGGGGGTCTCTGTGTTTTTCGACCTTGCGCCAGGCATTGCAATGCTCGCGACGCCGTCTGATGTGCGATTGCTTCGTGTGTGCAAGAACTCGAGCACTATCTGCTGCTTTCTCCGTCGCGGCCGAAGGAATTGCTTCTGGATGGAACAGCCGCTTCCAGCAAAGGGAGGCGCGATTGATTTCCTCATCGAGTAAGACAGGTTGCAGTTCGCAGTAAACGTGGGGCGGCTACCGGCGCACACCTCCGCATGAGCTCGAACATGTTGGCGCTAGCGTGGCTCGTCATCACCAAGACGGAAGCAAAGAAGAGTTAGCTTGGCTTCTGCGTGCAGAATTCAGTCGCCCAATAAATGCAAGAAATCAACCATGGAAGTGAAACGATGAATAAAACAGAAGAAAACCTTTCCGGACAAGTTTGGAAACAAGCTGACTTGCTTGCAAGGGTCGACAACGATCAGGAGTTGCTGCGGGACCTCGTGAATATTTCTAAGGAAGAGTTCCCGCAAATGATGCGGTCCCTCGGTTCAGCTGTGGCTGCAGTGGACTTGAAAAATGCCGCCAGGTTGAGTCACACGCTCAAGGGTATGCTCTCCAGTCTCGGCGGAGTCCGCGCCGCCGCAGACGAGCTTACGCGACGCCAGCTTTTTGCCGCGCTTGATCCATCATCTGACGCATCGCCGCGCTCGAACCCGGCGCCCGTTTCTCGCGCCAGGCTTCCAACCGTTTGCAAGTATCTTCAATGTTCGAAAACAACTGCGGATTCTTGAACGCAACGCGCCAGATGGGCACGATCGAGTGCATGCGGTCCCACACCACCCAGATCTCTCCGTTGCTCTCGAAAAAAAGCTCATCGTTGATCAAACCGCGATTCACGATGCTCGCCACCATATCCCAATAACTGATGACCATTCGAATGAAAGTGTTTTCTTCGCCGCCCTGCGGAAACTTTTGAATCATGTCCTCGGGCGATGTGGGGTGAAAATGTTCAAGAAACCAGGCGCGGGCCTGCCTCAGCCTCGGCTCACGTCTCATCTCGTAGAGCTTCAACATCAGATTTACTTCTTCATACGTAACTTGGCTCATTTCTGGTTCTCCTCGCTCTAATTTTTCTGTTCTGGCTTGGTTGTCTCTTGCGGAGAAGGAGAGGTGTTAGCCAGCTCGACGCGTTGCACTGTGGAAAGTGGAAGGCCTTGCCGTTGAAATTCAATTTGGATTCGTCGCCGGAGTTCGCGCGACACTTCATCCTGCCGCGTCGGCGCCGTGCGCACTTGCAAACGCACCGTCGAAGCCGAGCGGTCAAATGCCTGCACTCCCAGAATCCGCGGACCGTCGACCAGCGCCTGCGACCATGACGGGTCCCCGCGCAACTCCGCGGCGGCCGCCTCCAGCGCATGCATTGTCTTCTCGAGGGAAATTTCCGGCGCTATGGATATGTCCACAAAAGCCTGCGACCAGTCGCGGCTAAGATTGCTCACTGTGCGTATTTCGCCGTTGGCAATCGTCACCAGCGCCCCTCGGACGTCGCGCAAAACGGTGCGCCGCAGCGTAAGATTTTCCACGCGCCCGGTCGTATCTCCAACCTGAATTGTATCACCCATGGCGTATTGGTCTTCGAGCACGATATAGAAGCCGGTAATCACGTCGCGCACCAGATTCTGCGCGCCAAATCCTATGGCCACGCTGGCCAGGCCCGCAAGCGTCAGGGCCGGCGTCGGGTTAATTCCAATTTTGTCCAACGCCGTTAGCAACGCAACAAACCAAACAACTTTGGTTCCGGAGCCATAGACCACACCGGCGAGGGTGCGCGTTTGTTGTTCGCGAACTTGCGCTGTGCGGCTCTGCGTCCCGGCCGGCTTGATCATCAGATTCGTGAGAACCCGGAGAAAACGGTTGATGAACAGTGCAATAAAAAAGATAGCTACGAGGTCAAGTACGGTGCCCAGGGTAATATCGGGCCATTCGGGCCAGTGAATAGGGAGACTGGACATCGTTTTTTCGGGAGGGAGAGTATAACATTGGACGAGCAGCGACGCGCGTCTGAAGCAAGCTCGACTCCGAGCACACGGACTACAGAGTGAGGTAAATATGTCTAACACAAGGCGCAGGTTTTTGACAGCTTTGGCCGCCACCGGGACGTTGGCACTCATCCGCGCTGCCAGCCTCAGCGGCCAGGCCAGGCCGTCAGGCCGTCCACCGGCAACCGACCCCATCCAGGAACCTGAGAGTTCTGACCCTTTGCCAGGGAAATCGCCCACCAAAGCATTACTCGAAGCGAACGAGAAAGACATCAAGAAAAACATCGAAAAGCTCTATCAGCTCGCAAGCGACTTGAAAGCAGAAGTCGAGAAAACGGACTCCTCCCAAATCCTCTCGCTCGCGCTCGTGAAGAAAGCCGAAGAAATTGAAAAACTTGCCCGCGACATCAAAACACGGGCAAAGGGCTGAACTCGAAATCTTCTCTTCCGCGGAAAGCGGCCCACGCACAAGAGCCGCGTAAGCTGTCCAGCGCGGCACGGCCGAAAGCGCTATGGCGCAGAATGCGTGCAAGCGTTAAAATAACGACGCAAGCGGCAGTTTTAGCGTAAGCGCGTTTCCACTGCTTTCTTGTGAATCGCAACAGTGCGCCCGTAGCTCAGATGGATAGAGCGACAGCCTCCGGAGCTGTAGGTCGTGAGTTCGAACCTCACCGGGCGCGCCACCTAGTTCAATATCATTGCCGCCTACAAGCTGCAGCTAGTTGAATTCACTTGCGGCCGAAGCGGAATTCGGAGAGACATTACCGCAAGATGCCCGTACAACCAGTTCGCAGTCCAAAAGAATGTCCCGAGCAAGCATATTGGGATGCTTGATTCGCTCGAACATGGTAGCCATGGCAGCGTGGCCGATCTCACGACATGGCTGATGAATTGTAGTAAGTGGTACGGGCAGAAGTTTTGCATATTCCACGTCGTCGATTCCCACAATCTTAAAATCCTCGGGTATCCGGCCGCCGAGCGAGAGCAGGCCCTGCATAAGACGACCTGCGGTCCGATCGTTCACGCACACAAAACCTTCCGGGCGAAGGTCGTCGAGCAACTTCTTCAGCGCTCCATTCTTGATCGACGCCAGGCATTGAACCAGGCGCGGTTCGACCGCGAGCCCGTTGGCAAGCAATGCCTCACGAAATCCGACGATCCTGCCTTCCACGGTCGAGGTGACACTCAAGTCAGCAACGAACAGAAGACGGCGGCAACCTTGCCGGAGGAGGTGTTCGGTGGCGAGGTATCCAGCACGCCGATTATTGATACCCACGAGGTCGTACCGGCTGCGCTGGGGGAATGGCAAGATGCAACGGTCGAGCAGCACGACAGGAATTTGTGCCTTATCGAGTGCTTTGACGATGACCTCATTAGTTCCGCGCTTCGCTGGAGTTATTTCAAGGGGAGCAAAAAACACGCCCGCCACTCTTCGCTCGATGAATTGCTGGCATAGGCTCCACGCCTGCTCCTCCTTCGTCGCCCCGGCCACGTCGGTTCGCCCCCACAGCAAGCCGTACTCGGATTCCTTCGGAGCATTGGCCATCCCCTGGCAAATCGGTTCAAAAATTTCCGTTTCTCCAAGGTCCGGAATTAGCAGACCGAAAAGTGCGCCACCGTCCCCGGCTCTGTTGCGCACATAGGTGCCCGAACCAGCGATTCGTTGCACGAGTCCCTGTTCCTTCAACTCGCGGACTGCGCGTCCCACAGTAATCCTCGAAGCCCCAAAAAGGCGAACCAGTGTAGCTTCACTCGGGAATTTCTGGCCCGGAGCATATTTGCCGGAAGCAAGGTCCCTGACGAGGCGATCAAAGATTTGACGATACTTGGGACCCTCACCGGTGGCGTTGCGAGTTTTCATCCCTATATAGTACAGCTTGCTTACTCAATAAGACAACTATGAAATTGGTTGTGGATGTCCCGGTTCATCAAAGACTCTTGCTGTCGCGTGGACCCTACTGCCCGCCCTGATCTCTATAAGAGATTGAGACGAGTCTCATCACTAGCCTTAACACTTTTATTGTCTTTAATATACAGAAATAGCTTAGGTGTTATCACGGCCTGCGGCCGCTAGTTGTCATGTCAGGTTTTTGTCGGCTAAAGACATCTTTCGCTCGACAACTTCATCCAACTCACTACAATAAGCTCATTGGCAGGAGCCAAAGCAGTTATAACAGCTTTTGGGCCGTCGAAAGCAAACTGTTCTGAACAAAAGGAGCTTCACATGCCAAAAGAAAACACAAAAGGTGTCCGCGAGATGCTGTTGGTGAGCGATTTCGATCAGACCCTCAGTTTCAACGATTCCGGAATCGTCTTGAGCGAGATGCTTGGCATTCCCGGCTTCGAGGAACGCGTCGCCGGCCTGGCCAAAATTCGCCTCATTCAGCAAGGAGGCGAGCTTCCGTATCTTCTGTTGCACGATCCTGAGTTCCGACGTGTCCGCAGGGAAGATCTCGCAGCTGTCGGCAAGCGCGTGCGGCTGAAAAAGAATATCGGCCTCCTCCTCAAGCTTCTTGGACTTTTGGATGAATACCGTTTTTCCTTTCACGTCGTATCGGCTGCGCCAGAGGAGGTAATCCAGTCCGCCCTCGAAGGTATCGTTCCGGTTGAAAACATTCACGGAACTCAATTCCGCTATGACGATGTCACTGGCGAGATTCAATCGATTGTCCGGGTCCCGGCGGGTTACGGAAAGGTCGTGGTGGTCGAGGACCTGCGCACAAAGCTGGCCCTAGGCCATGACCGCATCGTATACGTAGGCGATGGAAGTTCAGACGTCAACGTCATGTTGCACGTCAACCGGCTTGATGGATTGACCATCGCCGTCTCCGAAAATCCCTTCATTACGCAAATCGCAAAGCGCACGGTTCTGAGTGACGACGCCCTCGGCGTTCTCGTCCCGATTCTCCAAGACATCGTGGGGTGGAATTCCATGCAGGTGCGTTCCTTTTTTAGTACGGGAGGTTTCGTTCTTCAGGATTGGGACCGGGTTCGCACGGATTGGCTCACCATTCGCACCACGACAAGCGCGCCAGCGTTCGCCGGAGGAACGCAATGACCGTCAGCGTGCTGGGATGGGTCGCGACCGCTGTTTTTGCGAGTTCTTATTTCTACAGCGAGCCCGCAACCCTGAAGAAGATTCAGGCAGCGGCAGCATGCCTGTGGATCGTCTATGGCATAGCGATCGGTGCTGTGCCGGTGGTTGTGGCAAATCTGATCGTGGCTGGGGCGGCCCTCTATTCTTCGCTTCGGCCTCTCTCCTCGAAGGCGGGCGAGCCGTCGGCGCAATCTCCGAACCCGGCGGTGCCTCTTATGGCCGTATCGATTGCCGAGGACATCAAGCCCGATAACGCTTAGTCGCGCCGCATGAGGTCTTTGTTCGCGAACGATTTGATTCAAGCGACGCGCCGTGCGCCGTGGACGCCGCTGAGTTGAGCAATGGAAGGGGAACCCAATGCCGGTTGCAGCGTGTATTTCACGCAGTTCAACGGACAACGAGGTTGTTTCACGCAAATCCACCTGGATCGAGGACGAAGAGCGCTTCCTAGCCGCAGCCAGGGGTGGCGATCGAGCTGCTTTCGGTGAACTCGTTGGGCGCTCTGCAGACAAGGTGTTTCACACCACATTGCGAATCACAGGAAACCGCGAAGACGCGGAGGATGCGCTGCAAGAATCTTTCCTAAGCGCACTGCATCACTTGCATGATTTCGACGGAAGATCTCGTTTTTCAACTTGGCTGACAAGGATTGCGATCAATGCGGCCCTAATGAGGATGCGCAAGAATCGGACTTTGCGCGAGGTGCCTATCGAAACCAAAGCAGAACCAGGTGAAGAACCAGACCCACATGATCTTGCGAGCGATGTCCCCAATCCGGAAGAGTGGTATGTCGAGCATGAGCGTCACAACATTTTGAGAGAGGCGGTTTTCAACTTGCGCCCAGCGCTCCGCAAGGCAGTTGAGGTTTACCACATTAAAGAACGTTCCATCCGGGAAACAGCCGAGGTGTTGGACATTTCTATGGAAGCTGTTAAAGGGCGCCTGTATCACGCGCGAGTGGTACTGCGCCGGACACCTCAGATCAGAAGCATTCGTGAGTCGGACTTGGAGAGCGCAACCGGGCCGGTAGCCAACCTTTAATCCGTAAGAGTCCTTTTGTTGGCCCATTCTTGCGTGTTTTGTAAGGGGGGGGCTGCATTCTACCAATCGGAATACTTTGTGCCGTCGAGTGCCGTGCCTTGAGACTTTGAGTAGACGTCAAAAACGTTTTCGCCGTTCCAACTCGTGGAGTCGGGATCGTCCTGGACCCCGCGAAGCCCCCACTCGGCGCGGCCGGTCATGGGATCGACGGGTATGTGGCGTAAGAACCTTCTTTTCTTAGTGAGATCGCCGCTGAAAGGAACGCCTTTGACAAGCGTTTCGAGATCGGGCGGGTACCCTTCGCTGCCAACCTTCACCCGGACCAAGTTCATATCAGACGCATCCTTGTAGAGGTTGATGGCATTGCGCATTTCGCGCAGATCGCGGCGCAACTCGTATTCCTTAGCGCGAACGACCGTGAATTTGAAGACAGGTAGCGCCGCGGAGGCAAGAATAAGCAAGATCGCAGAAGCGATGATCAGTTCGAGAAGGGTAAGTCCTGACTGCTGAAGAATTTTCCTGTTGCTGACTCTTGTAGGATGGCAACGCATAGCGCGGCTCTTAGCAATACAAAGGAATTATATCACGCACGGCGCCGAGTCCGTTCGAAAACCAGTCTCAAGTGTCGTGATCAGCGTCCGTTTGGAGACTCCACATACCGCTAGGTTGCGGCCTTATTCGAGACTTCTGAGAGCTTCCCTCTGCAACCTCACTCGATGTCTTCGGAATCGTCTTCTTCAGCCGACTTGGACGCCAGCTGAATCTCAGGAAGGTTGGCATCGTGAAGCTGCTTGTTCAGCGCCGGAAGATCGACCGTCTTCATCTGCTTCCACTGGGCCGAAACTGCCGCAAACGTTTTTTCGGTTTCTGCCGCGGCGCTGGTTTGCGCGGGCGTCGGCGTCGCATCGGCTCGTCCAATTTCGGCATAGAGCGTTGCCGCTTCCCCGTTAGCGCGGCTCAGCGTCGGTTTAGGTGAAGTCGGCGCGAAGAACCCGCCTCCTCCACCCAGAAGCGCCGACACCTTTTTATCCAGTGCGGAAATCGCGTCCCCGACTAGCCCGTTCGCCTGCGGCGTAAGCTTCTGCAACTGTTCATGCGCGGACCGTGCCTGCGTGACATCCTCCGTGCTGCGAGTCATCATCGACGCGAGCCGCACCTGTAGCTGGAACATTTGCACCAGCCCCTCGTGAGGCGCCTTCACGCGCGGATCCATCTTTACAGTCAGCGGCGAAGTGAATGAATGACCGCCCACAGTAAGCCGCACCGTGTACTGTCCAGGCAAAGCGCTCGGCCCCTGTGGCACCCGCGGCGTATCGCCGGGAATCGCCGCGATGGGATAGTCGTAACGTGCGGAACGCGGGGTAGCGTAATGCAAGTCCCACACCCATCTGTGCATACCCGCGGTTGTCGGCAGAGTTTTCGGCATGCGCACCCAATACGGCGGAATCAGCTGCTTGGCAAGCTCTTCATCGGTCAGATCCGGCTTGTCGGTGCTGGCATACCGTCGCACGACTTTGGATTGTGCGTCCAGAACCTCCAACTTGACTGGGCCGCTCGCAGCCTGCGCGAAAAAATAATCGATCGCGGCGCCATCAGGAGGATTTAGCGCGGTGGGCTCATCGGGCGGAATCGGCGTGTCCGTATTGGTATCGCGCATGACACGGTAAGCCGCTCCGGGCTTAAAGAGAAACGCTGGCGACTTTTCCATTCCCTCGCTGATCTGACGCAGCGGAGCAATGTCGTCCAATATCCAGAACGAGCGCCCGTGCGTCGCCACAATAAGATCATCGTCATGAATCCAGAGATCTCTCATCGACGAATGCGGCAAATTCAGCTCGAGGCTTTGCCAATGATCGCCGTCATCGAAAGATACCCACACGCTGGTTTCCGTCCCCGCAAACAAAAGCCCTTTGCGCAGAGAATCTTCCCGCACCGTGTCCACAGGCGAGTTATCAGGCAATCCGCCCGTGATCAACTTCCACGTCTTTCCGCCGTCGTGCGTACGATAAATATACGGATGCTGATCATCAATGCGAAAACGGCTCACCGAAGCGTACGCCGTCTCATCATCAAAGTGCGACGCGATGATCTGCGTTACCTTGCTCCACGGCGTCAATTCCGGCGGCGTCACGTTTTTCCAATTGGCCCCGGCGTCCCGCGTAGTCCAAATCAGCCCGTCGTCGGTCCCCGCCCACAAAGTGTTCTGAGACTTGAACGATGGAGCCAGCGCATACACAACCCCGCGCTGCTTATCAGCGTTGGCATCCTTGCTCGCCGCACTCCCTACACTCGAGGGAATCCCCGAATGCTCCCGAGCAAGATCCCCACTGATCGTTTTCCAAGTGTTCCCGCCATCCATCGTCTTAAAAACAAAATTCGTCGCGTAGTAGAGGACGTGCGGATCGATCGGCGAAAAAAGAATGGGCTGCGTGCGATCCGCCCGGTACTTGGCGTCGGCGACAGGAACTGGCGCAACATTTTGCACCTGTCCCGTTTTCAGCGAATACTTCGAAACCTCGCGCCGCCCAGCTCCATAAATAATGTCCGGATTAAGCGGATCGGGGGCGGCGTAGCCATACTCGATCACGCCCACAGGATGCCAGTCACGAAACGTAATCTCCCCGTCGTTGCCGCGGCTCGAAACGCAAACCGACCCGCTCTCCTGCTGCCCGCCGCAAACGAGATAAGGAAACGAATTGCTGGTCGCCACGTGATAAAGCTGCGCCGTCGGTTGGTTATACCAAGTGCTCCACGTCTTCCCGCCGTTGACGCTCACCAGAGCGCCTTGATCCCCCACCAGCAAAATAATGTTTGGATCATTGGGATTGATCCACATGTTTTGATAGTCGTCCCCGCCCGGAGCACCGCGAAAACTCACCCACGTTTTCCCGCCATCCGTCGATTTCATTGTCACCGTACTCGTGCAATACACGGTGTCCGGATTTTTCGGATCCACTTTTGGCATTGGCAAATCGCCTCCACCGACGCGCCCCGCTGGCCGCCCGTCTGTTGTGATGCGTTGCCAATTCTCTCCCGCGTCATCGGAACGATAAATCCCAACATCCGAGCCGGGAGCATTTTCGCCGCGAGCGCTCGCGACAGCAGCGAAAAGCCGGCTCGGCTGGCTAGGCGCAATCGTGAGATTGACTTGGATCACGCCCTTGGGCAGACCGTCCGTTAGCGGGCGCCAAGTCTTTCCTCCGTCAGTCGATTTAAAAAGTCCGCCCCCCGTTCCGTTGTACTGATTTCCGTCTTCCCAAGGACCGAGCCGCAATTCCCAAAGCGCTGCGTAAACAACGTCAGGGTTTGATGCGTCGATCTCCACATCCGAACCACCGACGTTTTCGCCTTTCGAAAGCACCTTCTGCCAGTTTTGCCCCCCATCCGTCGACAGATAAATCCCCCGCTCTTCATTCGCTCCATAAGGATGCCCGAGCGCTGCCGCGAAAACGCGGTTCGGATCGCGCGGATCAACAGCCAAAGCCGGTATCCCCTGACTGTTGCGAAGACCCAGATGCGTCCACGTTTTGCCCGCATCACTTGATTTATAAATCCCGTCGCCGATGGCGAGATCCGGCCGCGCCAGCCCTTCGCCGCTCGAAACATAAATAATGTTCGGATCAGACGGTGCAGCCGCAATCGCTCCGACTGCCTGCGATGGCTGATCATCAAAAATCGGCGTCCACGTGCGCCCGGAATCGTCCGTCTTCCAAACGCCGCCATTCACCGCTCCGACATAAAAAACATTCGGCTGCCCAGGCACGCCGGTAGACGCGCGAGTGCGCCCGCCGCGAGTAGGACCGATCATCCGCCACCGTAACCCCTGGTACGTGCTCTCGGGATACTGCTGCGCTCCGTTAACCTTCGCCATAGACAACTCGCACAACAATACAAGCGCAACAATCGGGAGACATTTCGTCAGAATCACATAGCACCTCAAGAAGAATTTTGAATGGCGGCCAGCACTATGAACCCAATTGCGCGAAAACTCAATCCGACATCGCGTGCAATTCCTTTGTAGGGGCGCGGCATGCCACGCCCCAGCTCGCCCGGCGTACTAAACAAGCTGCCTTTTTCTCCGAATCTCTTCCAGGCTAATCCTTGTGAGCTTAGCGGCCACAGGGTAAACTTTCGCCAGCATTTCGCGAAGAAGTTCGTAGGGGAGGCAATCATGGCCCGAGTTGTCCGCTGCGGCCTCATCCAGGCCAGTTGTGAATGGTCGCCGGAAAAGTTTTCTCTAGCGCAAATCAAACAGAAAATGATGGCCAAGCACGAGCAGCTGATCGCTACCGCCGTGAAGAAAAAGGTGCAAGTCCTTGGCCTCCAGGAACTTTTCTACGGCCCTTATTTTTGCGCAGAACAACAAACCCGCTGGTACGAGCTGACCGAGCCCGTCCCCAATGGCCCTACCATCGCCCGCATGCAAAAACTGGCCAAGCAGCATCAGATGGTGTTAGTCGTGCCCGTCTACGAAGTCGAGATGACCGGCGTATATTTCAACACCGCCGCCGTGATCGACGCCGACGGCCGCTACCTTGGAAAATATCGCAAGCATCACATTCCCCATTGCCATCCAGGCTTTTGGGAAAAGTTTTATTTCACGCCGGGGAACGTAGGTTATCCCGTCTTCGAAACGCGTTACGCTCGCGTTGGCGTTTACATCTGCTACGACCGCCATTTCCCCGAAGGCGCCCGTATCCTCGGCTTGAACGGTGCAGAAATTGTCTACAATCCGTCCGCCACTGTCGCGGGACTTTCCGAGTATCTGTGGGAACTAGAGCAACCTGCCCACGCGGTCGCCAACGCCTACTTTGTCGCCGCCATCAATCGCGTCGGCACGGAAGCTCCCTGGAAAATCGGCGAATTTTACGGTAAAAGCTATTTCTGCGACCCGCGAGGAAAAATTGTTGCCCAGGCCAGCCGCGACAAAGACGAACTCCTCGTCGCTGAGCTGAACCTGGACGAAATCCAAACAGTCCGCGACACCTGGCAGTTTTATCGCGACCGCCGTCCCGAATCCTACGGCGAAATTATACGCACACGCGCCGCGACAAGTTCCGAAGCCGCGGACTGAGAGAGGCCTCATCTTCCCAAACACGTCTATGCCGCAACGGAATCCATGCTGACACAAGCGGACACTCAAGATGAATGAAGCACGCGCGGGTTCGTTAGCTGCGGAAACGATTCGCAGCAGCTCCCTTTACAACGATGATCTGGCTCCTGTCTCGCCGGAGCGCCGCACCTGGGGCACTTACAACTACGCTGCGCTTTGGATCTCCATGAGCGTGAACATTCCCACGTACTTGCTAGCGAGCGGAATGATTGCCGGCGGCATGAGCTGGAAGCAGGCGCTCTTCGCAGTATTCCTCGGGAACGTCCTCGTCCTGATTCCGATGTTACTGAACGCGCATGCCGGAACGCGCTACGGTATTCCCTTCCCCGTTTTCGCGCGCGCCTCGTTCGGTGTCCTTGGCGCCAACGTGCCCGCCGTCCTGCGGGCGCTCGTGGCCTGCGGCTGGTTCGGCATTCAAACGTGGATAGGCGGCGAAGCCATCAACGCCATGCTCATCGCGCTCTCTCCAAGCTGGCAACATTTTTCATACGGTCCGGCCATCTGCTTCGGTTTCTTTTGGCTGCTCAATGTTCTGGTCATCCTGCGCGGCATCGAGACGATCCGCTTTCTGCAAGGCGTTTCCGCGCCTTTCTTGTTGCTCATCGGCCTAGCTCTTCTCCTCTGGGCAAAAGGAAAAGCCGGAGGCTTCGGCCCTATGCTGGCAGCTCCTTCAAAATTCCGCACCTTCGCTGAATTTTTCCGCTTCTTCGTTCCTTCTCTCACCGGCGTCGTGGGTTTCTGGGCCACCGTTTCTCTCAACATTCCCGATTTCACGCGCTACGCCCGCAGCCAGCGCGATCAAATGCTTGGACAGGCGCTAGGGCTTCCCGCGACCATGACCTTTTACTCTTTCATTGGCATTGCCGTGACCTCGGCGACTCTCATTATTTTTGGAGAAGCACTCTGGGATCCCGTCGCCGTACTTTCGCGTCTCGGACATCCGTGGGCAGTCGTCCTCGCGATGATTGCCCTTCTCATGGCCACTCTTAACGTCAACGTTGCCGCCAACGTCGTCTCCCCCGCCAACGATTTCTCTAATCTTTCTCCGCGCCGCATCAGCTTCCGCACTGGCGGCCTGATCACCTGCGTAATGGGCATCGTCATGCAACCCTGGAAGCTCATGGCCAACTATGGCAGCTATATTTTCGGCTGGCTGGTCGGCTATTCCGGCTTCCTGGGCCCTATCGCCGGCATCCTAATCTGCGATTATTTTGTAATCCGCCAAAAAAACCTTTCCACCCAGGATCTCTACCAGCGCGGCGGCCAGTATGAATATTCCCGCGGCGTCAATTGGCAAGCGATCGTTTCGCTTGCTGCCGGCGCCGGAGTCGCTTTCGTTGGACTCTTCGTCCCCGCGCTTCGCGTGCTTTACAACTACGCGTGGTTTGTCGGTTTCGCCGTCAGCTTTTTCGTCTATCTCGTTCTAATGAGCAAACTGGAACCTGTCGCCCAGGCGGCGCACTGAGGAGGACCAAATTCCATGGATTTCGGCATCACCATTAAACCCGACATTCACATCGACCGCATCGTAAGCCTGACGCAGCAGGCCGAAACCGCCGGTTTCTCCTACGGCTGGATTTTCGACTCTCATGTAATTTGGAAAGAGCCTTTTCCTCTGCTGACGTTGATGGCCGCAAGCACGCAAACCATGCGCCTGGGAACCTGCGTCACGAATCCCGCCGTCCGCGATGTAACAGTTTCCGCAAGCCTCTTCGCAACTCTAAATCTCGCTTCGCGCGGGCGCATGCAGCTCGGCATCGGCCGCGGCGACAGCTCGCGCCGCGTCCTCGGCAAAAAACCAACTACGCTGGAAAATCTCGAATCCTTCGTCCGCGTCTTCCGCGACTTAAACGCCGGAAAAACAGTGGACCTCGATGGAGTGCCTACAAATTTCCCTTGGACCAGTGGCGAAGTCCCACGCGTCTGGGTTGCCGGATACGGCCCGAAAGCCTTGCGCACTGCAGGGCGGATAGGCGACGGCGTAATCCTTCAATTTGCCGATCCCGATCTGATCGACTGGTGCCTCAGCTTCGTCCGGGAAGGCGCGAAAGAAGCGGGCCGCGACTTCAGCAAATTCCAAGTAATGTCCGCCGCCCCGGTTTGGCCGTCGGATGATTTGAAGACTGCGCGAGACCATGTTCGTTGGTTTCCCGCCCTCGTTTCCAATCACGTGATGGACCTGATTTCGAAATACAAACCCGAGGACTTGCCTCCCGCGCTCACGTCTTTCGTCAAAAACCGGGGCGCATACGATTATCACCACCACTGCGAGGTCGGCAGCGACAACGGCGATTTCGTCAGCGACGAAGTCATCGACCGCTTTTGCATCATTGGCCCAATCGAAGCTCACCGCCAGAAACTCGAAGCTCTCCGCAAGGTCGGCGTAACCCAGTTCAATGTATATCTAATGTGCGGCGAGGAAGAGAAAACTCTCGATATCTATGCCCGCGATGTTTTGCCCCACTATCAGGCAAAGCTGTCCGCGTGAGCCGGAGCCTGACTTCTATCTCGCGGAAAACAGAAGGCTTACTATTTGTGGACGACTTAAAATCCTTTAGAATGAAAAGGGTCGAAAGACGCAGGGCCGCAATATCAGCTGATCTGAAAACAAAGGGGTTAGCCCTACAGTGCCGCAATCCTCTCACTGCACGGCTTTCATGAGATTTCGCGGGCCCCAGGCCCTAAAGGACACTTATGAAAAACCCGGGGGGAGGGGTACCCCGCTCATGCGATTTTGTTACTCACTTCTAACTACACCGAACCGTACGAGGTTCGCCCATGCGCTTTGACACCGTCATCCGCAATGGCACGATCGTCACGGCGTCGGACACCTTCGCTGCGGACATTGGTATTAACGGTGACAAAGTTTCTGCGATAGCCGATCAGCTCCCAATCGAGAACGCAGGCCAAGTCATTGAGGCCGCGGGACTTCTCGTTATCCCCGGCGGCATCGACGTTCACACCCACCTTGACATGCCCTTCGGCGGCACCACAAGCGCCGACGACTTCCAAACCGGTACGATTGCCGCAGCCTTCGGCGGCACCACAACGCTCATCGATTTCGCTATCCAATATAAAGGACAAACTCTCCGCCAAGCCTTTGATACCTGGATGCGGAAGGCGCATGACAAAGCCGTGACGGATTACGCCTTCCACTGCATCATCACCGACCTTGGCACTGCCCAACTCGAAGAAATGGCCGATCTGGTGCGTGAAGGCGTCACCAGCTTCAAACTGTTCATGGCCTATCCCGGCGTTTTCATGCTCGATGACGCCACTATTTTCCGCGCCATGCGTCAGGCCGCTAAACACAACGGCCTAATCTGTATGCACGCTGAAAACGGCGGCGCGATCGACGTGATCGTTCAGCAGGCGCTGGCGGAAGGCAAGCGTGCGCCGAAGTATCACGCTCTCACAAGGCCAACGACCGCCGAAGCGGAAGCCACCTCGCGCGCCATCGCACTTGCGGAAATGGCTGGCGCACCCGTTTACATCGTTCACCTCTCCTGCAACGACGCGCTGGAAAAAGTCCGCGAAGCGCGTGACCGCGGCCTGCCTGCTTATGCGGAGACGTGCCCTCAATATTTGTACCTTTCTCTCGAAAACATGGATGCCCCTGGCTTCGAGGGCGCCAAATATGTTTTCACGCCGCCGCTGCGCGAAAAATGGCACCAGGAAAAGCTCTGGCAAGGTCTGGCGAAGGACACTCTGCAAGTGGTCTCAACAGACCACTGCCCGTTTTGCTTTAAGGAGCAAAAGGAATTGGGCAAGGACGACTTCACGAAAATTCCCAACGGCGGCCCCGGCATCGAGCACCGTCTCAGTCTCATCTACACAGGTGGCGTGCACGGAAAGCGATTTTCCGCCAACCGCTTCGTCGAACTTGTCTCAACAGCTCCCGCAAAGCTTTTTGGTCTCTACCCGCGCAAAGGAACAATTGCAGTTGGATCGGACGCCGACCTCGTGATTTTTGACGCGAACGAAGAACAAGTCATCAGCGCAAAAACCCATCACATGCGCGTAGATTATTCGATGTTCGAGGGCATTCAAATAAAAGGAGCCCCGAGGAGTGTCTTCTCGCGCGGGCGTACCGTAATTGACGCCGGAAAATTTGTCGGCCGCCCCGGCGCAGGCCAATTCCTTCGCCGCCAAACGCACAATTCAATCAAGGGAGCTACTTCAGGCGTTAAGTCTTAAGAAATGGAGGCAGTCGCAATGCGCGACAGAAGACTATCTCGAGACAGAAAGACTATTTCGAGACCCTTTCATCTCGAGAGCCACTGTTGTTAAGGCTTTTCTTTTGGAGTTTCGTTGGGCGCAAGGTCCGCCGGCGCTTCAGCCACTTTCGGTGCCGATATCTTCTGCTTATCTTCAACGCCGAAGAGCATGTACTTGCTGAAACTGTGACGGCGATGAATGCGCCGCCCTTTCCAGTCGTAAAACACTTCCGCGCTTTGCGGCAGCCACATATTTACATTGCCCTTGCTGAATTTCACCGGGCCATATTCGATCGCCGTGTGATCGGCCACCAATCGGATCTGCGGCACAGGCGAAACCAAGTCCGTCTCGAGCCTCACGATCTGATAAGTATCGGCTGAAATCCACGCGCGCCCCTTCAGCGCCACTGGATAAGATGGTCCGTCCGCCCCGATCCTGTACCTCTTAATGGTGTTCGGCTTATCGGCCCTTTGTTTAAAGTGGACTTGCCAAGCGAGCCCGCCATTCCACCGCGCCAATCCTTCGCATGTCATCTCAAAGTTAATGGCGTTGTACGGATGGAAAATTAGGACGAGCGCGGGCAATCCGTTTGTCGCCACTCCGTCCGGAAATTCAGCCGGAGAACCGCCGCTGTTCCGGTACTCTTCCACATTCAGATACCCACGCTGCACTTCCTGAATGGAAACCACGTAATCGAACTTGCGTTTTTCCGTCGAAGAAGCAAATCCGAACTTGTTGATCGATTCATGCTTAAGTGATTCTGTGGCAGCAAAGCGATCGACATCCTTCACTAGTTCCATCAGACGCTGCCCGGCCTTATCAACCACGTCATCCACAGCGCAAGACGCACCCGCCTCTACCGGCGGCACTTTCTCGTCAACGTCCGGCGGCAGCCAGTTGGATGGAACCGGCAGAGCACTGGCGTCTTTCGACAATGCGGCCAAGTCACCTGCCGCAACAGAGGCAGTGTCGCTAGCAGAGTCGCCAGGCTGAGGATTCTTGAGTCTTTCGAGATCTTTATTTGCTGCAGTATCAGTGGGATGCGACCGGAGATAAGCTTGCAACACCTTTATGGCAAGGTCTCTGTCCCCTTGATCGCCGCGCGACGCGTATGCTCTGGCCAATATCAGTTGAGCGGACGCAGCTCGTTCGTGCCCCAGCTCTATCGCACGCTCGGCTTGTTTAACTGAATCGTCTCGCTGCCCCTCCAGAATCATTGCTTCCGCGAGGAGCGCGTGCGCGCGCCAGGACGACGGCTCCGTTTCCACTGCTCGGTTTAAATAAGGCATCGCTTCGGCAGACCTATTCTCGTGAAGCAGGTCGAAACTTACGGCGAGAAGCGCACTCAAATGCTTAGGGTTGAGTTCGAGGGTCTTCATCCAATAGGACTTCGCTTGGACGTGGTCGTTGATCTGCGAAGCATAGACGCCCAGGAGATATTCCACCTCAGGACTTGTTGGAGCGGCCTTTTGTGCAGCCTGTAGATTGCTTCGCGCGTCATTCGGCTTATTGGCTCGCAACGCTTCCAGTGCTCGCCCCACTTCCCTTTGCACCTTGGGAGTGAGAGCGGACAATCCCACGGAGGACGCGGCGTCTTCCGCGTCAGACAATGGGATCATCTCAATCGTGATTTTGGCGAGCGAACGCTCTCTCACTTCCAGGTTCTTAGCAGTTCTTTGATATTTGGGTGCGACGACCTGAACGATGTACTCGCTGGGAGGTACGCCGTTGAACCGCGCATATCCGTTCTTCGCGGTTTTTTGGTCATAAAACTGACCGGTCAGTTTCCCCAACGTCACGACTGCTGATCCATCGAGCGACGCTCCGTTCGGCCCTTTGACGTATACGTCAATATCAGACTGAATGTACAAGGCTTCGTTTCCGAAATCACGTGTGGTCATAGGGGCTTGACCACCTGGGTCCGGCGTTGGTTTGCCTGCCCACACTTTGACCGGCAGCAAAAACGCGTAAGATACAATCAGAATGACCCGGAAATACTTCAGGAGACACACACGCATGTGACTCACCCGTTCGTTACCTGGGGACCGAAACTCGACACATAATACTCCTAATCCTCGCGAATCGGGTTGGGATACAGGCACAGCAGGGCAACTGCAAGACGACGAGGTCTTTCTCTTGTCTCGGATCTGACTATTCAGCTATGGTCCTCTTGCGACGTAGATGATTCAGTGGCTTCAAAGTCGGCGGTCCTCACCAAATCTGATCCCGCCCAATTTTGTGAAGGCCGGCCGCGATGGCGATGGTAGAGTACGCGCCAATCGCTGGGGGCCTCGAGGGAAAACGCGGGCGTTTAAATAACCCAAACACTTTATGACAATTAGTGAAAACTCGAACAAGCAAGTGGAGCGGAGCGGCGGACTCGCGCGGCAGCTTGGTTTGTTTGGCACGACGATGGCCGTGATGGGCGGGATCATCGGTGCGGGCATCTTCATTAATCCTTATCTTGTTGCGGACCGCGTGCACACTTCCGCGCTGATCCTGAGCGCTTGGATCGCAGGTGGTCTGATCGCGCTGGCTGGCGGCTTCATTTACGCGGAGTTGGCCGCCCGATTGCCTGTCGTTGGCGGTCAATACGCCTATCTCCGAGAGGCGCTTCATCCAGCCGTGGCGTTTCTCTACGGCTGGGTACTTCTTTTGGTGATCCAGACAGGCGGCATGGCCGCGGTTGCAGTTACCTTTGCCCGATATTTTTTGGAGCTAACGCAGTGGCATGTAAACACTTCGCTCATCGCGGCATCCGCGCTCGCTCTGCTCACGGTGATCAACTGCCTGGGTGTTCGCGCGGGCAGTCGAGTGCAGTCGGCGATGACTCTAGCGGCGATTGCTGCCATAGGAATGCTTGAGATCTTCAGCTTGGTTCGCGGCGGACCGTCACAAATTTCATGGCACCCAGTCCTGGACCAGCCGGTGTCTATGAGCCTCATCTTCACCTTCGGAGCTGCGATGACGCCCGTCTTGTTCGCTTACGGAGGATGGCAGACATCAAGCTTTTTAGGAGGTGAAGTGCGCGACCCGCGCAAAACTCTTCCCCGTGGGCTGGTGCTGGGCGTGATCGGCGTGATCGCGGTGTACACCTCGGTGAATTTTGTCTATGTGCGTGCCCTCGGGCCAGCCGGACTCGCCTCCACCATGACGCCCGCCTCTTCCGTCATGGGCATGCTGCTCGGCCCGCGCGGCGGTAGTTTGATCGCAGCGGGAATTGCGTTCTCCGCATTCGGGTTCCTGGGGCAATCCATGCTGACCGCGCCGCGCGTCTATTTTGCGATGGCTGAAGACCGCATCTTTTTTCGTGGCGTGGCTTGGATCGATCCGCGGACACACGTACCGGTAGTCGCGATTCTGCTGCAAGGCGTCTGGGCCATCCTTATCGCGCTCACGGGAACGTACTCACAAGTGGTCAACTACGTGGTAGCGATGGACTCCTTATTCTTCGGCTTGACGGCCATGTGCTTATTTGTGTTGCGGCGCCGCGCAGCGGTTCAGGGATCGCCTGCGATCGAGTATCGCGTGCCGGGCCATCCGTGGACGACTTTACTGTTCATCGCCGCAGAGTGGATCGTCGTGGTGAGCACCTTCGCACACGATCCCAAACGCTCGCTTATTGGCCTGGCCATCGCCATCGCCGGTTTGCCTGCATACTATTTGTGGCACACGAAAAACAGGGGAGTCAAAGAAACATGAGCGGTTCGCAAGGAACAAGGCGTTCGGTATACATGGAATGGGCGAAGACCCGTTCGCGTGCGAGATTTAATCTGGCGACTAGCGGCTTGATGAGCGTTCCCCTGTCCGAGTTTCCGGTGCGCCTGGAAGAGTTGGAAATCACTGCTCCCGGCGCTTACGGCTACGCGCCACTACGGGAGCGGCTCGCGCGTCACAACAGGGTGCCGGAGGAGTGCGTGGTTGCGGCAACGGGGACGTCGATGGCGAATCATTTGGCGATGGCCGCTGTGCTGGAACCGGGTGATGAGGTGTTGATCGAGCAACCCGTGTATGGGCCACTTCTGGACGTCGCGGAATATCTGGGAGCGCGTGTTAAGCCAGTCCCCCGCCGGTTTGAAACAGGATTCGCATTGGAACCTGAGGAGATCGAGAGAAATATCACCAGCGAAACGCGGCTGATTGTCTTGAGTAATCTGCATAATCCGAGCGGGGCGCTGATGTCAGAAGCAACGCTCCGCGCGATTGGCGAAATGGCGCACCGCGTTGGTGCGCGCGTATTGGTGGATGAAGTGTATCTCGAAATGCTCTTCGACAGAGGCGCACCATTCTGTTTTCCGATCGGGCAAACCATTGCGCCCGGAAATGGCAACCCCTTTATCGTCACAAGCAGCCTGACGAAAGTCTACGGATTGAGCGGGCTCCGTTGCGGCTGGGTGCTCGCCTCCCCAGTGCTGGCCAAGCGCATGTGGCTTCTCAACGATTTGTACGGAGCAGTTGCAGCGCACGCCGCCGAACGGATGTCCGTGATCGCGTTCGATCATCTGGATACATTTCGCGAGCGAGCGAGCGCGCTCCTCACCGCCAATCGCGCCGTGATCGACTCCTTTCTCGATTCGCGCCGCGATCTCGAATGCTTCCGCCCACCGGCCGGCACGGTGTTTTTCCCCCGCCTCACGCACGGCGACGCTGAAGCATTTTTCAAGTTGTTGCGCGAAAAATACGAAACGACGGTTGTGCCGGGCACATTCTTTGAAATGCCCCAACATTTCCGCATCGGTATTGGCGGCGATACCGCGACTCTACGAGCTGGCCTCGAACGTCTGAGCGTAGCGCTTGATGACTTTGCAAAGCGCTAGCCTGCTGGGTGATCGTGTCTGGGAACGTAATCACAGCTCCAAGAGTGGCAGTCTAGGCACCAATCCGGCAGGCTTCGGCGCATCAGCGATCATCTTTATGTTGGAATAGAAACATCCTATATTGAGAGAAGAATGAAAAAGCTTAAATTCCTGGTTTCTCTTACTACCGACGATAACGACTACCAAATCGAACAGTCGGAATCCGCCGAGCAAGCCGCGCGCAAAACAGGCGTTGATGTCCAAATCATCCACGCGCAAAACGACGCCATCAACCAAAGCACACAAATCTTGAAGGCCGTTCAGGCGCCAAAGGAACTACGGCCGGACGCCATCATTTTTGAACCCGTCGGCGGCACGGCATTGCCGCAGGTGGCGAAGGCAGCGGTCAGCGCCGGAATTGGCTGGGTGATCTTGAATCGCGATGCGAGCTACATCGAGGAATTGCGCAAGACGTCGACGGCCCCGTTATTCGCCATCAGTTCCGACCACGTAGAAATCGGCCGCATCCAAGGGCGTCAGATGGCCGCACTGCTGCGAGGCGGAGGTTCCGTTCTCTATATCCAGGGACCTTCGGAGAATTCCGCCGCCAAAGACCGAACCGCAGGGATGCAGGAAACCAAGCCGCCAAGCGTGCAGGTCACCATGCTCAAGGCCCAGTGGACTCAGGAGAGTGCGCAGCGCTCCGTGCGCTCCTGGCTCAAGCTGACAACCTCTCAACGAGCGGCCATCGACCTCATTTCCGCGCAAGATGACTCCATGGCCATGGGCGCGCGGGATGCCTTTAAGGAGTTGACGAACGAGGACGAGCGCGAGAGGTGGCTTAAGTTGCCGTTCACGGGCTGCGATGGCCTGCCGAAAACGGGTCAAGCTTGGGTGCGCAGCGGACTACTTGCCGCCACTATCTTTGTTCCTCCTAACGCCGGCCAGGCAATTGACATGCTCTTTGACGCGATTCAGAATCGAAAGATGCCGCCCGACCGCGTGGTGACAGCCGCCGTTTCGATCCCGCCGCTGGACGCACTGAGTCGCAAGAAACCCTAGGCCCCAGTTTTGCAGGGATTTGCGATCCTGTGAACGGCGGGTACGTCTGCCCGCGTTTTCAAGGCAGATTTTCTGTCATTCGTCCCTACCAAAAACGATTTTGTGACTACCCCGTATGCTCAGGAGGCGTATAATGCCGCGGGCCATAATTTGGCCGGCATGCGAAGGTCACTTTGGGGGGTTCGGGATGGAGATTTCGCGAGTTAGTAAATCGGTTGACCGCAGGCGATTTCTCGCTGCGACCGGCGGTGGCCTGCTGGCTGCGGCTGTTCCAGGAGGAGTCAATATGAAG
>WNFS01000133.1_pt1 | contig 61582 bp, 53 predicted proteins | sample 5400141 | NCBI WGS metagenome assembly WNFS01 (sample SAMN13153358, study PRJNA577476) | soil metagenome | isolation source: 60 cm saprolite under Madrone tree | place: USA:California | collected 2016-06-14 | reverse complement strand
CCGCGAGCATGAGGCCCATACCGCCGGAGATGCTCGCCCGCATGCTCCAGGCCGCGCGGCAGAGCCTCTTCGAGGGGCGATACCAGGAAGCCATCGCCGCCTACCAGGCCGTGCTCAAGAGGGATCCGAAGAACGTGGACGCCATGACGCATCTGGGATTGATCGTGGCCATGGGCGGCCACGCCGACGCCGCGCTCGAGACCTTCGACAAGGCGCTCACGCTGGATTCGACATACGGGCCGGCGCTCCTCTACAAGGGCCAGGTGCTCTATGAGGTGAAGCGGGACTATCCCGGCGCCGTCACCGCATGGGAGCGCTATCTCGCCCTGGGCCCGACCGGCGAGGACCGCCAGCGCGTCACCGCGCTCATCCAGGAAGCCAAGAGCAAGGCTCCCCGCCGCTAGCCGTCCCGTGGCGGCGTGATATTCTGAGCCCCGCCATGACGAAGGACGCGGAAAGGATCGAGGCGCTCCGCGAAGCCATCCATCGGCACAACTATCTCTATTACGTCGAGAATCGCCCGGAGGTCTCGGACGCCGAGTACGACGGCCTCCTGCGCGAGCTGCGCGACCTCGAAGAGGCCCACCCCGAGCTCGTCACGCCCGATAGCCCGACCCAGGCCGTGGGGGGGCATGTGGCGGAAGCCTTCGCGCCCGTCGAGCACAAGGGGCCCATGCTCTCGCTCGACAATGCGCTCTCGCCCGACGACCTGCGGGAGTTCGAGGCGCGTCTTCGCCGCTCCCTGCCCAATGGGGAGCTCGAATACGTCTGCGAGCCCAAGATCGACGGGCTGGGCGTGGCGCTCCTTTACCAGCGCGGGCGCTTCGTGCGCGGGGCGACGCGCGGCGACGGGCGCGTGGGCGAGGACATCACCCAGAACCTCCGCACGGTCAAGGTCATTCCAGCATCGCTCAAGGGCGAGCTCGCCCGCACCACCTCGCTCGAGGTGCGCGGCGAGGTCTTCATGCCCCGCGAGGCCTTCGCCCGCCTCAACACGTCACTGGAGGAAGCGGGCCAGGTCACCTTCGCCAACCCGCGCAATGCCGCGGCGGGAGCGGTGAGGCAAAAGGACCCCTCGGTGACGGCGTCGCGCCCGCTCGACATCTTCCTCTATCACGTCAGCCATCGGGAGCCGGGCGAGTTCGCATCCCATTGGGACGTGCTGGAAGCGCTCAAGGCCGCCGGCTTCCCCGTCAATCCGCGCTCCGCGCGCTGCCCGGACATCGGCGCGGTCATCGAGTACGCGCGGCGGCTCGAGGACGAGCGCGACGCGCTCGGCTACGATGCCGACGGCGTGGTGGTCAAGGTGAACAGCCTCGAGCAGCAGCGCCGACTCGGCGCCACCTCGCATCATCCGCGGTGGGCCATCGCCTTCAAGTTCGCGGCGCGCCAGGCGACCACGCGCGTGCTCGACATCACCATCAATGTCGGGAAGACGGGAGCCCTCACCCCGGCCGCCAGCCTCGAGCCGGTGGAGCTGGCCGGGGTGACCGTGAGCAACGTAAGCCTGCACAACGAGGACGAGGTCAAACGGAAGGACGTGAGGATCGGCGACACCGTGCTCATCGAGCGGGCGGGCGACGTCATCCCCTACCTCGTGCAAGTGGTGACGTCGAAGCGCCCTCCGGAGGCCAGGCCTTTCCAGATGCCGCACAAGTGCCCGGCCTGCGGCGCGCCCGCCGAGCGCCCCGAGGGAGAAGCGATCTGGCGCTGCACCAATGTCGCCTGCCCCGCCCAGCTCAAGGAGCGGCTCTTCCACTGGGGCTCGCGACGGGCCATGGACATCGAGCACCTGGGCGAGGTCGTCATCCAGCAGCTCGTGGACCGCGACCTGGTGCGAGACGTGGGCGACCTCTACGAGCTCGACGTCGAGCAGCTGGCCGGCCTGGATCGCCTCGCCAAGAAATCGGCGACCAATCTCGTAGGGGCGATCCAGGCGTCGAAGGGACGCGGGCTATCGCGCGTGCTCAATGGCCTCGGCATCCGGATGATCGGCGAGCGCGCCGCCCAGCTCCTGGCCGCGCGGTTCGGGTCCATGGACCGCCTCGAGAACGCCGGCGCGGATCAGATCAACGAAGTCCCGGGCATCGGCCCCAAGATCGCCGAGTCCGTGGCGCGCTTCTTCCACGATGAGCGGAGCCGGAAGACCATACGCCACCTGCGCGAGGTCGGGCTCGACCTGACCGAGAAGGGGGTGTCCGACCAGCCGGGACCCCTCGCCGGCAAAACCCTCGTGCTCACGGGGAGCCTCAAAGGGCTGACCAGAGACGAGGCCAAGGACGCCATCCTCCGATCGGGCGGACGCGTGACAGGGACCGTTTCGAAGAAGACCGACTACGTGGTGGTGGGTGAGGATCCGGGCTCCAAGGCCGACGATGCCCGGCGGCTCGGAGTGACGGTGCTGGACGAGACACAATTCCTCACGTTGATTGGACGCCCCGCATGAAGGCGCTCGCCCTCGTCATCTTCGTCGCCCTTGCCCTCGGCGTGGTGGCATCGTCGGATGCCCAGGACAAGCCGCGCCCCACGCGCGAAGAGGCGCTTCGCGATCTCACCTCTCCCGACGTGGAGGCGCGCCGGCTCGCCACGGCGTGGCTGGGCGAGCTCGCGACCCCCGCCGATCTCCCCGCGCTCTTCGGGCAGCTCCGCGACAGCGACGACCTCGTGCGGGCGCTCACCGAGAACTCCATCTGGCAGACATGGAGCCGGTCGGGCGATGACAAGGTGGATGCCCTCTTCAAAATCGGGGTGGCACAGATGAATCAGGGCCAAGCCGAGTCCGCCCTCGACACGTTCACCGAGATCATCAAGCGCAAGCCCGAATTCGCCGAGGGGTGGAACAAGCGGGCGACCATCTATTTCCTGATCGGCGAATACGACAAGTCGCTCGCCGACTGCGACGAGGTGATCAAGCGCAATCCCCAGCACTGGGGGGCGCTGTCCGGGTACGGACAGATCTACATGCAGCTCGACCGGCCGGAGCAGGCCCTCGGCTACTTCCAGCGCGCGCTCGCCGTCAATCCCAATCTCCAGAACGTCGAGAACATGGTTCAGCAGCTGAAGCAGCTCATGATCGAGAAGCGCCGAGGCACCATCTAACTCAAGGAGGATCACCCGTGCCGCTGACCGCCGAGCAGATCGAAGCTCTCAAGAAGATCACCAGCCCGAGCGTGGCCAATGCCATCGAGGTCTTCAAGGTGCGCCCGCGCCAGGAAGGCAATGTCTCGTCCGAGATTCGCGGACTCTTCCCCGAGCTGGGGCCGCTCGTGGGCTATGCCGCGACCTGCCTCGTCCGCGCGGAGCAGGGCCCCATCGACGGACACCGGGCCAGCCTCTACGGCTGGTGGGACTTCGTCATGAGCATTCCCGCCCCGCGCGTCATCGTCGTCCACGATCTCGACGAGCCGCGTGGCCAAGGCGCCCAGTGGGGGGAGGTGCAGGCGAACATCCACCGCGCTCTCGGCTGCGTCGGGGTGGTCACCGATGGGTCGGTGCGCGATCTCGACGAGGTCCGCGCCCTCAAGTTCCAGTTCGCGGCCGCCCACGTCTCCGTGTCCCACGCCAATATCCACATGGTCGACTTCGGCATTCCCGTCAAGGTGGGCGGCGTCTGGATCAAGCCGGGGGATCTCGTGCACTTCGACCAGCACGGAGTGGTGACCATTCCCCCCGACATCGCCACCGGCATTCCCGAGGCCATCGCCAAGGTGGAGGCCGACGAGAAGAAAATCATCTCCACGTGTCAGGCGCCCGGCTTCACCCCGGACAAGCTGAAGGAGCTTTACAAGCAGATCCGCCCCGGGACGTATTAGAAGCCCGGCGCGGATCAGGTCGGTACAGCCCGATCCGCGCCGCCCGCCGCCTGCCCTTCCCGCGACGAGCTCAGAGCGCGGAATCCGAGGTAGCACGGAAGCGCCGCGAGTATGGCCGCCGCGGCGAAGGAGAGCGAGAATCGTTGCAGAGCCGCGAAAGCCCCCCTCAACGTGTTCCGGCCGCCGCCGACCGCCGGGGCAGGCGCCGGAGCACGGCGGCAAGGATGCGTCCGTCTATGGTGGCCAGTCCCACCGCGATCAGCGCCATGCCCACGAGTTGCCGCGGCTCGACATGCTCGCCGAGGAAGGCGATGCCGAGGAGCACGGCATTGACCGGCATCAGTAGGGTCACGAGCAGGAGGTTGCTCGCGCCCGAGGTGGCGAGAATGCGAAAGTAGATGACGTAGGCGAGGGCCGTGCACAAGAGCGCGAGGCCGGCGAGGGCCGTCCATGTCCTCGCCCCGGGGAGACCCAGGAGCCACGGCCGATCGAAGAACAATGACAGCGGGAGGAGGGTCAGGCTCGAGGCCGTCACCTGCCCGGCCGCCGTGACGAGGGGCGGCGTGCCGGCAAAGCGCCGCCCGAATATGCCCGCGCAGGCATACGCGATCGCCGCCCCCACCATGGCCAGCTGCGCGAGGAGACCGCGGTGCAGCCCGCCCACCGCGTCGGGTCCGATCATCACGGCCACCCCGGCCAGGCCGAAGAGCACGCCCCCCACCTTCTTGGCCGTCATACGCTCGTCGCGGGTGAAAACGTGCGCGAGGAGTACCGTGAAGAGCGGCGTGCTCGCGTTGAGAATGGCGGCGAGCCCGCTGCCGATGGTGGTCTGGCCCCACAGGATCAGGCTCATGGGAATCGCGTTGTTGAGGAGGCCCATGACCCAGAACGCTCGCCAGGCCCGCATCGACCCGGGCATTGCGTGACCGGCCGCGCGCACCGCGACCCGGAGCACGAGCGCCGCGAGACCGAGACGGCCGACGGCCACCGTGAAGGGCGGGAGCTGGGCGAGGGCTACCTTGCCGAAGAAGTAGGACCCGCCCCAGAGAGTGCCGAGGGCGAGGAGCAGCAGCCAGTCCGTGGCGCCCATGACCGTGCGTATCTCCCTGCGCATCCGCCCTCCCGGGAAGCCGTGTCCAAGCAGATATTCGTCCTGTCATCAAGGTGTACGGAGCGAGTGAGGTGAAAGGGTGGAAGCGCGCGTTCCTCGCATTGCCCCTGCCTGCGCGGCGGTGTATTTTCAGCGGGAGCCCATGATCGAGATCCGACTCCCCCGCACCACCGATGCCCCCGGCTGCGCCGAGCTGGCCGCCACCGCCATCGGGCCGGACCGGGCGGGCCCCTTCATCAAGTCACACATGGAGCGGCATCACCTGATGGTCGCGGAGGCGGCCAAGGAGATCGTGGGCTTCCTCGCCTATCGCACGGACTGGTTCCAGTGCACCTTCGTGAGTCTGGTCGTGGTGCGCGACGACTTCCGTCGCAAGGGGATCGCCCGCGAGTTCTTCAAGTCCGTGGAGGCCGTCTCCTCCTCGCCGCGCATCTTCTCCTCGACCGAGGAGACCAACGCCGCCTCCATCCGCATGCACACGGCACTGGGCTTTCAGCCGAGCGGCTACATCGACAACCTGCCCCAGGGCGTGCGCGAGCTGCTCTTCTACAAACGCACCCCGCCGCGGTCTCTTCGCTGATTCTCGCGAGGGCAACGGGGACACCCCGCGATGTCCGGCCGCAGGCTCACCCTCACCCCTGAGGGTATCGAGCTCGCATATCGCCACGGGATCTTCCCCATGGCGGACGAGCAGTCGGGTGAGGTGCTCTGGTTCAGGCCAGACCCTCGGGCCATCATTCCCCTCGACGGCCTTCACGTCTCCCGCTCCCTCGCCCGCACGATCAGACGCGCCCTTTTCGAGGTCCGCATCGACACGGACTTCGCGGGCGTGATGCGCGGCTGCGCGGACAGGCCGGAGGGCTCGTGGATCTCCGAGCGCTTCATCGAGGTCTACGGCGCGCTGCACCGGGCAGGCAAAGCCCACAGCGTGGAGGTCTGGAGGGAGGGCCGGCTCGCGGGCGGCGCCTACGGCGTGGCTCTGGGGGGCGCCTTCATGGCGGAGAGCATGTTCCATCGCCTGACCGACGCATCGAAGGTGGCGCTGGCCGCGCTCGTCGAACGCCTGCGCGAGCGGCGCTTCACCCTCCTCGACGTCCAGTACGTGACGCCTCACCTGGAGAGCCTGGGCGCCGTCGAGATCACGCGCCGCGAGTACGAGCGGCGCCTCGAGGGCGCCCTCGCCCTCTCCCGCCGCTTCGGCTAGACGACCTCGTCCTTGCGCGAAAGGACTTCCCCGAAACGGCCGAGAGCCGGAGGGGGTAGCGTCCTGTACACCTCGTCGATGCGCAGGTTGATCTCGCGATTGGCGAGGGCGAAGAGGCTCCGGCCGCTCGCATCGCCTTCGACGAGAAACGGCCCGATCTTCTCCACCTCGAGGACCCACAGGGCCTGGGCGAGGCCGAGCTCCTTCAGCCAGTGGACGTCCAGCACCCGCTTGATGCACCGGCCGTACATTGCCCCCAATCCGTAGCCCACCGTGGTGAGGTAGACGGCGCCGTGGGGAACGAACCACTCGCGATAGGCCAGCTCCGTCAGGCCGGCCTTGCCCACGATGACCTTGGCTCCCGATCGCTCGAACCAGGCGGCCATGGACTTGCCGAAGCGGAAGGACGCGGTGGCCGTGACCGCCTCCACGGCATAGGAGCCGTCGGCCCGCACCGAGGCCGCGGGCGAACAGTGGAAATTGACGTTGGTGAGAGCGCGCACGGCCTCCGGGAGGGGTACGCCCTTGTCCACGACCTGGCGGTACACGCCCTCGCGGCCGGTGTAGAGGACACCGGAGAGATAGACGACATCGCCGAGCTTCAGGGAGCGGAGAGCGTCGGGGGAGACGGGCGTGGTGAGGTGCACCTCGTCCATAACCACGTCGTCCAGGCGCTGGATGTCCGTCACTCGATGCCCTGACGGCGGTAGTAGTCGGTGAACCACCGGGGATCGCTCCGGAACTCCACGGTGCCGCTGGGGAAGATGCGCGCCGTCGAGCGGCGAGACGAGAGACAGAACTGGTGGAGGGCGATCGGCATGCCGCCGGTGTGGGTGTGGGCGAGCTCGACGTGGGTGGCCACCACCATAGACGTGCCCGCGAAGCCCATGGCGCCGATGCCGATGTGATTGCCGAGCGCCGTCAGCTCCGCTTCGAGGGCGGCCGCGGTGGGATCCGGATTGACGCTGCCCACCGCGCGCAGGCATGCCGCCTCCTTGCCCAGGCGCATGCAGGTGTCCTTCGAGCCGCCGATGCCCACGCCCACGATGGCGGGCTGGCAGGCGAGCCCGCGCTTGCCTGATTCGATCAAGGTGTCCACGAAGAAGCGCTTGATGCCGGGCACGCCGTCGCCGGGGAAGAGCATGCGCCAGTCGGTGCCGAAGAGCCCGCCCTTGTGGACGGTGGTCACGTCGACCCATTCGCCGCCCGGCTCGACCGAATAGACGACCTCGGGCGCGTGGTAGCCCACATTGTTGTTGTGGTCTTCCCGCGTCAGCGGGTGCACGCGATTGGGGCGGAGGGGGATGGCAGCCGTGGCATCCGCCGTGGCCCGCCGGAGCGCTCGCTCGAGGGCCACCAGGCCGCCCTCGATGGCTGCCTCGTTGGCGAGCTTGACGTAGTAGCGCGGCAACCCGGTGTCGGCGCACATGGGGCGCCGCTCGGCGGTGGCGATGTCCCAGTTGATCAGCATCTCGTCGAGGACGAAGCGGGCGATACGGTTCGCCTCGCGGTCGCGGGCCAGGCGCACGCCGTCGCGATAGTCGGGGGGGATGTCGATGGCTGCGCGCGCCGTCAGCTCGCGGGCCGTGTCCTCGATCAGCTTGGCGGGAATAGATGACATATGCGTTTAGGAACCACACCCCTCACCCTGCCCTCTCCCCTTAGGGGAGAGGGAGGCGGTCAGCGCTTGCCTTTGCGCTCGTCGCGGCGAAGCTTGTACTCGATGGAGTCCACGAGGGCCTGCCAGGAAGCCTCGATGATATTGTCGGCCACCCCCACCGTGCCCCATGTCTCGTCACCGTCGCCCGAGGTGATGAGCACGCGGGTCTTGGCCGCCGTGCCCTTGCTCTCGTCGAGGATGCGGACCTTGTAGTCGAGGAGGCTCATCTCGCGCAGGTTGGGGTAGAAGTCCTCGAGGGCCTTGCGGAGCGCATGGTCGAGCGCATTGACGGGGCCATGGCCCGAGGCGGCGGTGTGCTCGGCGATACCCTTGACCCTGAGCCGCACCGTGGCCTCGGCCACCGGCTCAGCATCGCCGCGCTCCTCCTCGACGATGACGCGGAAGCCGTCGAGATCGAAGTAGGGCTTGTGATTGCCGAGGGCCCGCTCCATGAGGAGCTCGAAGGAGGCCTCCGCGCCCTCGAACTGGAAGCCCTCGTCCTCCATGCGTTTCAGCATCTCGAGGATGCGCCGGGCTTCCGGTGTGTTCTTGTCGAGGTCGATGCCGTATTCCTTGGCCTTCCACAGGATGTTCGACTGGCCCGCGAGCTCCGAGACGAGCACACGCCGGTGATTGCCCACCGCTTCGGGATCGATGTGCTCGTAGGTCTCGGCGTGCTTGAGCACGGCCGACACGTGGATACCGCCCTTGTGGGCGAAGGCGGAGTCGCCGACGTACGGCTGCGAGCCCCACGGCTTGCGATTGGCGAGCTCCGAGACGAAACGCGACACGTCGCGCAGCTCGCGCAGGCCGGCCCGGGGAATGCAATCGAGGCCCATTTTGAGCATCACGTTGGGGATGATGGAGACGAGGTTGGCGTTGCCGCAGCGCTCGCCGTAGCCGTTGATCGTTCCCTGGATGTGATCGACGCCCTCGGCCACCGCGGCCAGGGTGTTCGCCACCGCGCACTCGGTGTCGTTGTGGACGTGGATCCCGAGGGGGGTCTCCACCTTCAGGTGCTTCTTCACCTCGCGGATGATCTCGGTCACTTCGTGGGGCAGGCCGCCGCCATTGGTGTCGCAGAGCACGAGGCAGTGGGCGCCCGCCGCCTCCGCGGCCTTGAGAGTGCTGAGGGCGTAGTCGCGGTTCTTCTTGAAGCCGTCGAAGAAGTGCTCCGCGTCGTAGATGACCTCCTCGAAGTGCTTGAGAAGGTAGGCCACGGAGTCACCGATCATCGCGACGTTCTCGTCGAGAGTCGTCCCGAGGGCGTGGGTCACGTGGAGGTCCCAGGACTTGCCGAAGATGGTGACCACGGGCGGTCCCGCCTCGACCAGGGCCTGGATATTGCTGTCCTCCTGCGGCTTCACGCCGGGGCGGCGCGTGGAACCGAAGGCGGTGATCTTCGCGGACTTGAAGACGGCGTCCTGGACACGCTTGAAGAAGCGCAGGTCCTTCGGGTTCGAGCCCGGCCATCCGCCCTCGATGTAGTGGATGCCGAGGGCGTCCAGCCGCTGGGCGATGCGGACCTTGTCCTCCATGGAGAAGGACACGCCTTCGCCCTGGGTGCCGTCTCTGAGCGTCGTATCGTACACCTTGATCTCCCGCGGCATGGGACGGCCATCATCACTCCGCCCCCGCCCGGGTGTCAAGTTTGGCCGACGGCTCAGCGCCCCGGCTTGAGCTTGAGATCGTCGTAGGGGGCGGAGTAGGAGAAGCCCTTGATGTGGTCGACGCAGGCCTCTTCGACGCGAGGGCCGATGCCCCAGAGGAAGGCCAGCTCGTAGATGGGCACGTACATGACCCGGTCCTGCATGATCTGCTGGATCTGGCCGAGCATCGCCTCGCGCTTCTTCCGGTCCATCTCCCTCGCCTGACGCTGGTAGAGATCCTCGATCTCCGGTACCGAGCCGGAGGAGTAGATGCCGCTCTTCGTCGCGTACACCTCGATGCGGGTCGCCGCATTGCCGGCGGGAGCGCCCAGCCCCATGATCACGCCTTTGAGCTTCTTCTCGCGCCAGGCGGTGAGGAAAGCCGCGCGCACCATGGTGCGCATGCGCGTCCGGATGCCCACCGCCTGCAGGTAATTCCCCACCGACTCGGCGAGGCCGAAATACGGAGGGAACGGGATGAGCTCACCTGCGTTGAAGCCGTGGGGATAGCCGGCCTCGGCGAGGAGCTTCCTGGCCTGCGCCGGATCGTACGCGGGCGGCTCATACGCCCGCGCGAAGTCGAGGCTCCTCGGGACGAGGCCGCCTGTGGGATGAGAGAAGCCGAGGGTCTCCGCCTGGTTGAGAGCGTTCCGATCGAGGGAGTGGCTGGCCGCGAGACGGACACGCCGGTCGTACCACGGCGATTTCGGATCCCACTGCTCGGGCAGATCGAGGAAGGTCACGCCGGGGGGCATGGCGGCGGCGAGCTTGAGCCCCGGCGTGCGCTTGATCTCCTGGGCCACGGGGCCATTCAGGAAGTAAACGATGTCCACCTCGCCCGCCTTGAGGGCGGAGGCGCGCGTGGTCTCATCGGGCATGCTCTTGAAGACGAGCCGCTTCACGTGGGGAACCTTGCGCCAATAGCCTTCGAACGCTTCCATCACCAGCTCGATGCCCGGGTTGTAGCTGACCACCTTGTAGGGACCCGCTCCGATCGGCGCCTTCTTGAAGCCATCGTCGCCGACCTTCTCCACGTACTTCTTGGGCACGATCCACGCCGCCCCCGTGGCGGAGGTGCCGTAGAAGGTCATGAAATCCGGCCACGGCTCCTTGAGGACGAAGCGAATGCGGTTGGGCGCGAGGATCTGCACGTCCTTCACCTTTTCTTTGAGGAGGGTCGCCCCCGCCCCCTTGTAGCGGTCGAAGGAGAACTTCACGTCCTCTGCCGTCACCGGCTCACCGTGGTGGAACTTCGCCCCCTTTCTCAAGACGAACTCGTAGCTGAGCCCGTCCTTCGACACTGTCCACGATTCGGCCAGGCACGGCGTGTTGTCGCCCCCCGGCATGGGCTTCACCAGGGCGTCGTGTATGGCGTAGAGGACGAGAAACGGCGAGATGAACGCTTCCGTGTCGTTCGGGTCGAGCCAGCGGGCGGCAAGCGTCACGTGGACGCCCCACGTCATGGTGCCTTCCGGGGCGGCCTCCGCGGATCCGACGCGGGCCACCAGCGACAGGAGCAAGAACAGCGGGACGATCCCCGCGCGGCCGAGGGAGGATTTCATGCGACCTCCGGGATTCGCTATGGCGTCCTGGCCGATCGCCCAGGAAGAGCCGACACCTCAGACCACGCCGGCCGCGCGCAGCGTGTCGACCTTCGACTTCGGAATCTTGAGAAGGGAGGAAAGGATCTCCTCGGTGTGCTGACCGAGGAGGGGCGCAGGCGCCTGGGCGGCGCCCGGCGTGTCCCAGAGCCGGATCGGCACGCCCATGGCGGTGACGGATCCCGCCTTGGGATGCTTCACGCTCACGAACATGCCTCGCGCGCGCAGGTGCTCGCTCTCGCACACCTCCGCCACCGTCTTGATGCGACCGGCGGGCACCCCGGCCTCGTCGAGCCGCTCGAGCCATTCCGCAACGGGCCGAGTGGCGAACTCGGCGTTGAGGGCGGGAATGAGGGCGTCGCGATGCTTCACGCGGTTCGCGTCGCTATTGAAGCGCGGATCCTGGGCGAGATCCTCCCGACCGATGGCCCGGCACATGCGCTCCCAGAGCGAGTTGTTGGCCACGCCCAGCGTCAGGTAGGCATCCTGCGCCTGGAAGACTTCGTAAGGCACGATGGAGGGATGCTGGTTGCCGCGCCGGGTGGGCCTGCCCCCGGCATTCCAGTACAGCCCCGCCTGATAGGACAAGAGCGAGGCCATCACGTCGAGCATCCCGATCTCGACCTTCTGCCCCTTCCCCGTCTTCGAGCGCGACAGCAGCGCCAGCACCACGCCCTGGGCGGCCGCCATGCCCGACACGAGATCGCCGATGGAGTTGCCGACCTTGACGGGAGGCCCGTCGGGGAAGCCGGTAAGTTCCATGACGCCGGACTCTCCCTGGACGATGAGGTCGTAGCCGGGCCGGGAGGACTCTGGACCACTCTCTCCAAAACCGGAGATGGAGCAGTAGATCAACCGTGGGTTCGATTTGCGGAGCGCGGCGTAACCGAAGCCGAGCCGCTCCATGGTGCCGGGACGGAAGTTCTCGATCACCACGTCGGCCTTGGCGAGCAGGCGGCGGAGAATCGCCTGCCCGTCCGGCGCCTTCATGTTGAGGGTCAGGCTCTTCTTGTTGCGGTTGACCGACATGAAATAGGTCGCCTCGCCGCCCGCGAAGGGAGGCCAGCCGCGGGTGTCGTCGCCTTTGCCCGGCTCCTCGACCTTGATGATCTCGGCCCCCATGTCGCCGAGTGACATCGCGCAGAAGGGGCCGGCGAGGACACGGGTGAGATCAATGACGCGGATGCCCGCGAGGGGCGGGCGGGGCTGTTTCTTCACGAGGGTCTTCTTCCTAGCTGTCGCCACGCGAGCGTCCTCCCCAGATGCCTTTGGCCAGGCTCTTGCTGATGGCTGCGACCTTCTCACCGCGGGCGCCCGCCCGACGCCAGAAGAGCCGCGCCCGGTCGGCGAAGCTCATGTGGGAGAAGTAAAACACATTATCCAGCGATTCGACGCCCACGCTGGATCCGATCCTGATGCCGCGTGTCTCCTCTCCGTGGCAGAAGAGGCGCGCGCCTCCCTCGAGCTCGATGAGCGCGATGTGAAGCGGCGCCTTGAAACCCTCGGGCGGCGAGTGCAGCGTGGTGAAGGAGACGATCTCTCCCACCCCGGGCACGCTGGCCGGCTCCATGGACACGGGATGATCGGGGCAGTGACGCGCCACCGGGACCACCATGCGCTGGCAGCGCGGGCAGCGCGAGGCCGCGATGGGCTTGACGATCACGCGCGCGCCTCGAGCAGGGTGACCCAGTTGTTGGTGGCGAGGCCGCCGATGGACTGGGCGAGGGCCACGCGCGCGGCCACCTGGCGGCCCTCCGCCATGCCGCGGAGCTGCCAGCAGAGCTCCACGATCTGAGCGATGCCCGTGGCGGCCAACGGGTGCCCGCGCGCCTTGAGGCCGCCCGAGGGATTGATGGGTAGCCGGCCATCCAGCCCCGTCTCGCCGTCGAGCGTTGCCCGCCCCGCCTTGCCCACGGGCAAGAGCCCCGTGTCCTCGAGGGAGATGATCTCGAACGGCGAGAAGGCGTCATGGATCTCCGCGACTTCCACGCGCTCAGGTCCGAAGCCCGCCATGGCATAGGCGACCTGGGCAGCGACCTGCGTGGCGCGGAACGAGGTCAGGTCGCTCCGATAGCGCACGGCCATGGTGTCCGTGCCCTGTCCGATGCCCGCGATCTTGACGGCGGAAGGCTCGGAGGTCAAAACCAGCGCCGCCGCGCCATCGGAGATGGGACAACAGTGGAAAAGCCTGAGCGGGTCGGCGACGAGGCGGCTTTCCATCACCGTCTCGAGGGTCACGAGCTCCCGGAAATGCGCGAGGGGATTGCGCATGGCATTGGCGTGGTTCTTCACCGAGACCTGAGACATCTCCTTGAGGGTGAGCCCCCGGCTGTGCATGGCCGCCCGGGTGATGAGTCCGGCCAGGGCCGGCATGGTCGTCCCGTAGGTGCGCTCGTGCGGATCCACCGACCGGCCGATGATCTCCGAGACGCGCGGCGTCGGCACGTGACTCATCTTCTCGCCGCCCACCACGAGCACGCTCCGATGAATCCCCGCCGCGATGGTGGCGAAGGCCGTATAGACCGCGGCCACCCCCGATGACGTTGCCGTCTCGACGCGAAGCGCCGGCACGTCGGAGAGGCCGAGGTGGGTGTTGACGAGAGACGCGTAGTTGCCGGCCCCGGTGAACTCCTCCGGATTCATGGCCGCGACCACGAGCGCGTCGGGGCGCTCGATACCGGCGTCGGCCAGGGCGGCCAAACCGGCCTCCGCGATCAGGTCCGGCAGGTTCTCGTCACGCCGGCCGAAACGGGTCATCCCTGCCCCGGCTATCCAGATATCGCTCACGGGCTCATTTCAAACCGTGAGCGTGGGGGGTGTCAAACTCTTTGGGACGGGGCCGGCGGCTCTCCACCGAGGCGAGAGGTGCCCTCCTCGCCATGCGTGCCATGACCACCATTGGCCCCATTGCTTCTGCGCCACGGGCCTGGGGGCGGCGGAATGCGTACCTCGAATTCGCGCATCAGCCGCAGGAGGTAGGTACGTTGCAGCCCGAGGGCGCGCGCGGCCCGCGTGCGGTTGCCGCCCGCTTGGGTCAGAGTCGCCTCGATCAGTCGGCGCTTGAACTCGCTCACCGCCCCGTGAAAGCCGTTCGGCTTTGGCGCGGGTGCGGGCGCTGGAGTGGGAGGCGTGACGGCCATGGGGACTCTCTCTGGCAAGCCGTGTGCCAGAGGTTGCGGCACGTCAATTCAATGGGATGCGCGGGCGTGACCGATGCCGCTGCCCCTTGGCCTGTGCAGGAGAGGTGTGAAGCTGTAACGCGCGAAGGGCATCGACGCGAGCCGAGAAGATGAACACAAGAGACGGGGGCCCACGCCGGGCCCCCGCTGACATGCAGATCGAGACGCGTGGCTAGCCCTTCGTGGCCGGCTTGACGCCCGGATTGTCCTTGAAGAACTGCTTGTTCAGCTCGATGAAGTTCTTCCAGTTCGCCGGAGTCTCGTCCTCGGCGAAGATCGCCTTGACGGGACAGACCGGCTCGCAGGCGCCGCAGTCGATGCACTCATCCGGGTGGATGTAGAGCATCGTCTCGCCCTCGTAGATGCAATCCACGGGGCAGACCTCGACGCAGGCCTTGTCCTTCACGTTGATGCAGGGCTCAGCGATGATGTACGCCATTACAGCCTCCCTGTGAGACGCGCGGTTTTCCTCGTCGGCGGTGGCAGTTGGGCCTAAAACTCACGTAGTTGTACCAACTTGCCCGGAGGGTGTCAAGCCGTTTGCGTGCGGCTCAGAGCGTCCGCAGCTTGGGGTCGAGGGCGTCCCGGAGAGAATCCCCGAAGAGGTTGAAGGCGAAAACGGCCAGGCTGATGGCGAGGCCGGGAAAGACAGCCATCCACGGCGCCGACTCGGCAAAATCCACCGCCGCCCCGCGCAGCATGAGGCCCCACGCCGCCGTCGGCTCCTGCACGCCGAGACCGAGAAAGGACAGCGAGGCCTCGAGGAGAATGGCCTGGCCGAGGAAGGACGTGAGCATGATCAGATACGGCGCCATGACATTCGGCAACATGTGCCGGAGAATGATGCGGGCGTGGCCGAACCCCGCCGCGCGAGCCGCGTCCACGTAGGGCATCTCGCGGATGCTCAGCGCGCTCGACCGGATGACGAGCGCGCAGCGCGGAATCATGGGGATGGTAATGGCCAGGATGAGGTTGTGCAGCGAATTGCCGAGAATGGCCACGATGGCCAAGGCGAGGATGATGAGGGGGAAGGCGATGAAGATGTCGAGCACCCGCTGGAGATAGAGGTCGACCCGGCCTCCGAAATAGGCGCTGCCCACGCCGAGCACGGCCCCCGCGGTGGCACCCACCACTGCCGCCCCGAAGCCCACGAGGAGCGCGGTGCGAGACCCATAGATGAGCCGGGAGAGCACGTCGCGCCCGAAGGCATCCGTACCGAGCCAGTGGGCGGCGCTGGGGCGCGCGAGCATGGCCGCGAAGTCCACCTTCTCAGGATCGTAGGGCGCGATCAGGTTGGCCGAGAACGCGACCGCCACGAGCAGGAGAACCACCGCGGCGCCCGCCGCGCCCACCGGACGGCGGCGGCAGAAATCCTTGACGGTGCCCCACCAGCCCGCGCGGGCCGCCTCGGCGGCCGCGAGCTCCACGGCATCGAAGGGAACGTTGATGGCCATGGCCTAGCGATACCGGATGCGTGGGTCGAGCCAGCCGTACATGAGGTCCATGAAGAAGTTCACGATGATGAAGACCGACGCGACGAGAAGGACGAGGGCCTGGGTCATGGTGTAGTCACGCCGCGTGACCGCCTGCACGAAGAGGAGGCCCAGGCCATTCAGGTTGAACACCTGCTCGGTCACCACGAGGCCGCCCATGAGAAAGGCGAACTCGATGCCCGTCACCGTCAAGACAGGCAGCATGGCGTTCTTGAGGGCGTGGCGCTTGAGAATGAGCGTCTCCACCAAACCCTTGGCGCGCGCGGTACGGATGTAGTCCTCGCGCAGCACCTCCAGCATGGCCGAGCGGGTCATGCGGGTCGCCACCGCGGAGAGGCGATAGCCGACGGCGAGGGCCGGCCAGATGAGCTGGAGCATGTTCTGCCACGGGTTGACCCAGAAGGGCGTGTAGACCATGGGGGGAAGCCAGTGGAAGACCACGAGGAGGGTCAGGATCATCAGAATGCCGAGCCAGAATGACGGAGTGGCAATGCCCGCGATGGACACCACGCGCGCCAGATAGTCGACCCACGTGTCCTGCTTGAGGGCGGCCGCCACGCCCAGGGGAAGCGCGATGAGCACGCCCACGGCCGTGGCCATGATGGCGAGCTGAAGCGAAAGCGCGAATCTGAGCTTGATCTCCTCGAGAATGGGGGCGCCCGTCCACATCGAGGTGCCGAAGTCCAGTCTGACCAGTCCCCACATCCACGTGACGAACTGCCGCCAGAGCGGCTTGTCGAGGCCGAAGCGCGCCCGCTCTGCCGCGAGATTCTCCTTGGAGGCGTAGGAGCTCTCCCCGGAGAAGCGCAGCTCGACGATATCGCCGGGCACGATGCGCATCAGAACGAAGATGAAGACCGCGACGCCGAAGAGCGTCGGGATCATCAGGAGGAAGCGCTTGGCTACATACTTCCACATATGAGCTTAGTCCGGCCCCCTCACCCTGCCCTCTCCCCGGAGGGGAGAGGGACATAAGGAATCGCTTCGCTCATGCCATCTAGTCGGTGAGCCACACCGTGTCGAGCTGCTGGTTCAAGTAATGGCTGGGCGTGATGGTCCAGCCTTTCATCTTCGCGCTGTGAGGAATGATGCGGTGCCACTGCAGCGTGTAGATATAGTGGACCTCCTCGTCCAGAAGCCGCTTCTCGAAGGCGCGCAGGGCCTTCTTGCGCTCCTCCGCGTCCACGGCCCGCGCCTGCTTCACGTAGAGATCGTCCAGCGTCTTGTCCTCGTAGCGGCTGTAGTTGGCGTGGGAGATCGACGCCGACTGGAACTTGTAGATGTCGAGATCGGGCTCGACGATGAAGCCGCACTGGAAATCGGCGGCCACCTCGAAGTCCCCGCCCCTCAGGGTCGCATAGTACGCGGCCGCCTCCACCACCTCCTGCCTCACGGTGACGCCGATCTGCCGCCACTGATCGATGAGCCAGACGGCCATGGGCTCGTACGGCATGGCCACGCCGCGATTCTTGTACGTGAACGAGAGGTTCTCGGCGCCCGCCTCCCTCAGAAGACGCTTGGCCTCGGCCCGGCTGGCCGCGATATCCTTGCCGTAGCCGGCGAGCTTCTCGAGCTCGGCGGCTGGGGTGGCATAGGGCGTGCCCGGCACCTGGATGCCCGCCACGTCCTTGACGATGGCGATCTTCGACAAGGCTTTGGACCCTTCGTAGCGGTCGAGAGCGAGGGTGAGGGCCTTGCGCACGCGCTTGTCGCCGAAGGGCTTCTTCTCATGATTGATGGCGACCAGGATCAGGCAGTTCCAGGGGCTCTCCTGGACGGTGATTTTCTTGCCGAGGGCCTGCACGATGCTGTCACGCTCCGAGGGGCTGAAGCCGCGGAACTGCGCGTGCGCGCGCTCGCCGCGCACCGCCGCCACCATGGCCGACGACGAGGTCATGAAGATGGCGCGGTAGCCGTCGAGATAGGGCTTACCCTTGTCCCAGTAGTCGGGATTCTTCTTCCCCACCCAGTGCGAGCCCTTCACGTACTCCACGAACTTGAAGGGGCCCGTGCCGTTGATGTGCGTCTCGTACCAGCGGGGATCCTTGGCGAGGGTCTCAGCACGGTAGATGAAATTGTAGGGGGAAGCGAGGTTCAGGAGGAAGGACGACTCCGGCCACTTAAGGCGGAAGCGCACCGTCTGCGGGTCCGGGGGCTCGATCGCCTCCACCGACACGTAGGCACCCTTGCGGCTCGAGGCCACGCCGGCGGGGGGGAAGATGATGTGGTCGTAGGATGCCTTGACGTCCTTCGAGGTGAGGAGGCTGCCGTCGTGGAACTTCACGTTCGGCCGGATCTTGACGGTCAGCGTGCGCATGTCCTTGGAGAACTGCCACGACTCCGCGAGGTCGCCCACCACCTTGGTGCTCGTGTTGTCAGTGGGGTCCGTGCGGAACAGCGTGTTGTAATGCGGGGCGATGGGATGGATGAGCCCGAACGTCTCCTCGCGGTGGCCGTCGAAGGAGGGGGGCTCCGAAGGAACGACGAAGGTGAGCTCTCCACCGTAGCGGGGCTTGTCCTGGGAGAAAGCGGGAACCGGCGCCGCGAGAGCGGCGACGAGCAGAAGTCCAATACTGATGCGCCCGACGATGGGCACGTTCATGAACCGCCTCCTTGCGCTTGCCAAACAGTAGCGGCGGGGCCCGCTCCCTGTCAAGCACGCGAGCGCGCTGTCTGTGCCGACTAAACCCGGATGCAGGCCGCAAGGTGCCCGGGCTGCACTTCCCTGAGCGGGGGTATCCCCGCTTTGCACTCTTCGATGGCAATGGGACATCGCGGGTGAAACACGCACCCGGAAGGAGGGTTGAGCGGGCTCGGGACCTCTCCTCCCAACACCGTGCGCTCGCGCGTCAGCTCCACGGCGGGGTCCGGAATGGGCACCGCGGAGAGCAGCGCCTTCGTGTAGGGATGCTGGGGATTCTCGTAGAGCGACTGCCGATCGGTGATCTCGACGATCTTGCCCAGGTACATCACGGCCACCCGATCAGAGATGTGCCGGACCACGGAGAGGTCATGGGCGACGAAGAGGTAGGTCAGTCCGAAGCCGGTTTGCAGCTCCTCGAGCAGGTTGATGATCTGGGCCTGGATGGACACGTCGAGCGCGGAGACGGGTTCATCGCAGACGATCAGGGTCGGCTCCATGGCGAGGGCGCGGGCGATGCCGACCCGCTGGCGCTGGCCGCCGGAGAGCTCGTGCGGATAGCGCCGGGCCATGGCCGCCAGCAGTCCGGCATGGCCAAGCAGTTCCCTGACCCGCACCTCCCGCGCCGCGCGATCGGGCACGATGCTGTAGACGGCGAGAGGCTCGGCGATGATCTGGCCCACCGTCATCCGGGGATTGAGCGAGCTGTACGGATCCTGGAAGATCACCTGCATCTTCCGACGCACGGCGCGGAGCTCGGCCGGCGTAGCCTTGGCCAGGTCCTTGCCCTCGAAGAGGATGGAGCCGCTTGTCGCCTTCTCGAGCTGGAGGACGCAGCGGCCGGTCGTGGTCTTGCCGCAGCCGGACTCGCCCACGAGGCCGAGCGTTTCGCCACGGCGGATGGAGAACGACACGTCGTCCACCGCCTTGACCACGCCGCGCCGTCCACCGAGGAAGCCGCCGGTCACCTCGAAGTGCTTCGAGAGGTTGCGGACGGTCAGGATGTCGTCGTCCCGAGCGGGCTTGCCGCGGGCTCGGTCGTCGCGAGCCGGCGCCGCCACGTTCACGCCGTCGCCTTCTGACCGAGCTCGGCGGAGACCCAGCACGCCGACACGTGGCCGGGCGAGACCGCTTCGAGGGGAGGCGCCTCGCGCAGGCAGCGCTCGATGGCGTACTGGCAGCGCGGCTGGAACGCGCAGCCCGGAGGAAGGCGCGACAGGTCCGGGGGCTGGCCCTGGATCGGCAAGAGCTTGGCGCGTCGGGGCTCGTCGAGTCGCGGCACCGATCGAAGCAGCCCGAGCGTGTAGGGATGACGCGGATTGGCATAGATCTCCCGGGCCGTCCCGCGCTCGACGATGCGCCCCGCGTACATCACGTTGACGCGATCCGCGTAGCGGGCGACGACGCCGAGATTGTGCGTGATCATGACCATGGCCACGCCCAGCTTGCGCGACAAGCCCCTCATGAGCTCGAGGATCTGGGCCTGGATGGTCACGTCGAGCGCCGTGGTCGGCTCGTCGGCCAGGATGAGAGCAGGGTTACAGGCCATGGCCATGGCGATCATCATTCGCTGCCGCATGCCGCCGCTGAACTGGTGCGGGTACTGCCTCAGGCGCCGCTCGGGATCCGAGATGCCGACCATGCCCAGGAGCTCGATGGCCCGGGCCCGAGACTCGGCGGGCGACATGCCGAGATGGATCTCCGGCGGCTCGGTGAGCTGGCGACCCACGGTGAGCACGGGATTCAGCGAGGTCATCGGCTCCTGAAAGATCATGCCGATCTCGCGCCCGCGGATCTGGCGCATCTGATCTTCCGGGAGCTGGAGGAGGTCGCGGCCCTTGAAGAGAATCTGGCCGTCCAGGATACGGCCGGCGGGCGCCGCCACGAGGCGCATGATGCTGAGCGCGCTGACCGACTTGCCGCAGCCCGATTCGCCCACGAGGGCAACCGTCTCCCCCGCCCGGACGTCCCACGACACTCCGTCAACCGCGCGCACCACGCCGCCCGAAGTCGCGAATTGCGTCTGGAGGTTTTTGACATCGAGGAGAAGGTCTCGACCCTGCTCCATTGCCCGGGCAGTCTAGCACACACGCGGGCATGAACCTGTGACCGGAGGCGCAGTATCTCTACGCGAGGCGGGCGGGGCCTGTCGTCGGGGGTGGCGGCTGCGCAACCGGCTTCGCCACCCTAGCCTTCGTGAATCGCAGCCCTGCGGGCTGCGCGCACTCGCCAAGGGCCCACTCCGCCGGCTGTGCAGCCGCCACCCCCGACGCCACCCGCCCGGTTGGAGTGTGCTGCTCCCGGAAGAGGCTCGAGGCTATGGCCCGCCTGGCTCGCGTGAGATAGAACGCCAGGGCCGGGGAGGTGGGGTGGCGAACTACCGGCCGGCGGGGGCGCAGCTGGTCACCCCCATCTCGCCGAGGATCTGCTTGATGTTCTCCAGAGCTCCGCGCATCTCGCCCTCGCCGAGGCGCCCGATACAGCCGATGCGGAAGCTGTCGGCCACCGTGAGCTTGCCCGGATAGATGACGTAGCCTCGCCGCGCGAGGCGATCGTACAAGGTCTCGAAGTTGAACTTCGGATCGGCGGGCATGCGAACGGTAACGATGATGGGCGCCTGGAGCGCGTCCGGCAGCAGCGTCTCGAAGCCGAGGGCCCGCAAACCGTCCACGAGGATGCGACAGTTCTTCGCGTAGCGCGCCCCCCGCCCCGCCGTGCCGCCCTCGGCGGCATGCTCGACGAGCGCCTGGTCGAGCGCGGCCAGCACATGCGTGGGCGGCGTGAAGCGCCACTGTCCCGTCTTCTCCATGGCCACCCACTGGTCGTGGAGATCGAAGGACAGCGCGTGGGCGTTGCCCCGGGCCGCCTCGAGTGCTGTCTGCCGGATGATGGCGAAGCCCACGCCGGGCACCCCTTCCAGACACTTGTTGGACGAAGCGACGAGGGCGTCGTACGGTACCCGTCCGGCTTCCAGAGGAAGGGCGCCGAACGCGCTCATCGCGTCCACGAGCAGGCTCCGGTGATGTCGGGCCGTGACCGCGGCGATCTCCTCCACCGGATTGAGCACGCCCGACGTAGTCTCGCATTGGACGACTACCACGTGAGTGATGGCGGCATCGGCGGCCAACGAGGCGTCGAGGGTGGCCGCGGCCACCGGCGTATCCTCGGCCGTCTCCAGGGCCACGCACGCGCGGCGCAGGTACTCGCAGATGCGGACCATGCGCTTGCCGTAGGCGCCGTTGACGAGGATGGCGACCTTGCCCGACGGGGGCACGAGGGTGCCGAGCATGGCTTCCACGATGAAGGTACCGCTGCCCTGAAGGGGCACGCACACATGGGTGCCTTGCCCGCCCGCCAGCTCGACCAGTCGCTCTCGCACCCGCGCGTTGAGCTTGATGAACTCGGCATCGCGCGAGCCCCAGTCGCGGAGCATCGCTTCCTTGACCGTGCGCGAGGTGGTGAGCGGTCCGGGAGTCAGCAGCCAAGGTTCGCGGCGTGGCTCGGTCATGTCGAGGCTCCTCTCTCTCTCCTAGCTCCTGGCCCGGAGACCCTCGGGGTCGTACGGCGCCCGCAGGCTGCCCCGCGCCGCTACGCGATCGCCCGCGATCTCGATCTCGAAGCGGGCCTGCGCGAGGTAGGTGGCGTCGATGCCTTCCTCCCGCTTGATATAGCCCATGGCCACGGCACGACCGAGACTGTGGCCGTAGGCCGCGGAGCTGGTCGAGCCTACCATGCGGCCCTCGCTCCAGATCGGCTCATCGCCGAGGGGCAGCGCCTCGGGATCATCCAGGACGAAATTGACGAGGCGCCGGGCCAAGGGCCGGCCGCGCTGAGCGAGCAGCGCCTCGCGACCGATGAAGGGCGCGGCCTTGTCGAAGCAGACGGCGAAGCCCAGCCCCGCCTCGAGCGGCGAGTCATCCGTGGTCAGCTCGCGTCCCCACGCGCGATAGGCCTTCTCCACGCGGAGTGACTCGATGGCGTAGTACCCGGCGTCTCTCAGTCCGAGATCGCCGCCCGCCTCGTGGATCGCGTCGTACACGCCGGCCGCGAATTCCACAGGAACGTAGAGCTCCCAGCCAAGCTCGCCCACGTACGTGATGCGCGAGGCGCGCACCTGGGCGCGTCCCACCGGAATCTCGCGGCTCGTCGCGAACGGGAAGGCCGCGGGGGAGAGATCAGCCCGGGTGAGGCGCGCGAGCAGATCACGCGCGCGCGGACCCATGAGACCCAGGACGGCGTCGGCGCCCGTTACGTCGGTGAGGGTGGCGCGCGCGGCGTCGGGAAGGTGGCTCCTGATCCAGTGGAAGTCACGCGTGGTCTGGGCCGAGCCCGTGACGATGAGATAGGCTTCCGGGCTGAGCCGGGTGACCGTCAGGTCACTCTCGAAGCCACCGCGCTCGTTGAGCATGCCCGTGTAGACCATGCGTCCGGGAGCCACCGCCACGTCGTTGGCGCAAAGCCTCTGGAGGAGCGTTTCCGCATCCGGGCCTTCGAGGCGGAACTTGGAGAACGAGCTCTGATCGAAGACGGCGACGGCCTCGCGGCAGGCGCGATGCTCGCCCGCCGCATAGGGAAACCAGTTCTGCCGGCCGAAGGAATACTCGGTCTCCGGCGTGATCCCGGCGGGCGCGAACCAGTTCGCCCGCTCCCAGCCCATCTTGCTGCCGAAGCAGGCGCGCCGATTCCGGAGCCGCTCGTAGAGGGGCGAGCGGCGTAGCCCCCGGCCGCTCTCGAGCTCGCGGTTGGGAAAGGCCACGAAATAATGCACGCCCACGATCTCGCTCACCCGCTCGCGGAGGAACTCGGGATTGGCGTGAAATGGCGCGAACCTCCGGATGTCCGCCTGCCAGAGGTCCATGGGCGCCCTGTCCTCGACGATCCACTCCGCGAGCGCGCGGCCGGCGCCCCCCGCCGCGGCGATGCCCCCCGAGCAGAATCCCGCGCCCACGTAGTAGCGCCGCACCTCCGGCGCCTCGCCCAGGATGAAGTAGTTGTCCGGCGTGAAGCTCTCCGGCCCGTTCATGAGCAGGCGCACCTGAGCGGTCTCGAGCGCGGGGACGCGCTGGATGGCGTGACGCATGAGCGGCTCGAACTTCCCCCAGTCCTCGGGAAGCGTCCCGAAGCTGAATCCCTTCGGAATGCCGTTCATGCCCCAAGGCTTGGCCCAGGGATCGAAGCCGCCCATGAGGAGACCCGCCACTTCCTCTTTGAAATAGATGTGACCGTCGGCATCACGCATCACGGGCAGATCGGGCGTGACCCCCTCCATCGGGTTCGTGACGATGTACATGTGCTCGCAGGCATGAAGGGGCACGGTCACCCCGCTCAGCCGGCCCAGCTCCCTCGCCCACATACCCGCGCAGTTCACGAGGATCTCGGTGGCGATATCGCCGTCGGAGGTCTCGACCCCGGCCACGCGATCCCGCTCGATCCTCACCCCGGTCACCGTGACGCCTTCGTGGATCCGTGCCCCCGCCCCCCGCGCGCCTTTGGCGAGCGCCTGGGTGATATCGGCCGGATTGGCCTTGCCGTCTCCCGGAATCCACACCGCCCCCACCAGATCGTCGGTATGCATGAGCGGATAGCGCTCGCCCGCCTGCCTGGCGCTGATGACCTCCGCCTCGATTCCGTAGGCGCGCGCGAGGGCGGCGTTGCGCTGGAGCTGGACCATGCGCTCGCGGGTGCGGGCGACGCTGATGCTGCCGCAACGCTTCCATCCCGTAGCCTGCCCCGTCTCGGCCTCGAGACGGCTGTAGAGATCGGCGCTGTAGCGGATGAGCTGGGTCAGATTGCTCGAGGAGCGCAGCTGGCCCACGAGCCCCGCCGCGTGCCACGTGGTGCCACCGGACAGGCTGTCCTGCTCGAGCAGGACCAGATCCTGCCAGCCGAGCCTGGCGAGGTGATAGGCGACACTCGCGCCCACGATGCCCCCGCCGACGATCACCACGCGAGCGTGGCGAGGAACCGGCATCACTGCGCGCGGTTGAGGGCGAGATCGAAGATGTCGAAGTTGCGGAGGGGGCGCGGCGACGGCACATCGCCGATGCGCCGATTGAACACCAGCGGCACCGACTGCTCCGAGAGCCCGCCGTGAGAGCGGAGGGGCGCATCGAGCCCCGAGAGATCATGCTTGGACGCGCTCGTCCCGATCACGGTGTGGCGTCCGGACACCGCGATGAGATCGCCCATCCGGTCCGGGGGCAGCTCGAAGCGCCGGCACCCTTCCTCGCGGTCGAGCACCAGATCCATGCCGGGCAGCGCGGCCACGCTGGGCGCGGCCGCCCGCGCGGACACACCGTCCGGGAGATAGACGGTCGCGAAGGAACCGAGGGCGCCGTGGTGAACCACATAGGGATCGGTGATAGGCAGGATGACGCGCGCGCGGCCGGCCCCGAGCCATCCATCGAGCACGTCCTGGAGGTAGATCACCTGCGGCTTGCCGTCCGCGTCGGTCTTGGCATTCATACCGTGGTCGGCGGTGATGGCTATGCTCGCCCCGAGCGCGTCGAGCCGGGCGAGGTAGCCGTCCATCATGCGGTAGAAGTCATTGGCCTGGGCCGTGCCGGGAGCGTGCTTGTGCTGGATGTAGTCGGTCGTGGAGAGGTAGAGGATGTCCGGCCGCGCCGATTCCATGAGCTTGACCCCGGCCGCGAACACGAACTCGCTGAGGTCGGCGCTGTACACGGAGGGGACGGGCAGCCCCACCAGCCCCAGCACGTCCGCGATGCCGTGCTCCGCCGTGGTGACCTTGTCTGCCTGCTCCGACGAGAAGCAGATCCCGCGCATCCCGTGTCCGAGGAGCCGCCGCAGCTTGTCCTTGGCCGTCACCACCGCCACGGTGGCGCCCGCCTGCGCGAAGGCGGCGAGGATGGTATCGCAGCGGAGATACTTGGGGTCGTTCATCATCACTTCCGCCCCGGCGTCCCGATCCCAGAAATAGTTGCCGCAGATGCCGTGCACGGCCGGCGATACCCCGGTGACGATGGAGAGGTTGTTGGGATTGGTGAAGCTCGGCACCACCGAGGCGCCGATCAGGCTCGCCCCAGCCGCCGCGGTGGGGGCGAGGTACGGCATGGCGCCGGCGGCGTAGGCCTGCGTCAGGTAGTCCGGCTCGCACCCGTCGACGCAGACCACCACGAGGGGGCGCGCCGGCCACTCGTAGGTCCGCCCATTGACGGAGATCGGCCCGCCGCGCGCCATCAGCTCTGGCAGCGGCCGCGACTGAGGTGGGACAGCGCCTGCGGACGCAATTCGGAATAGAGCCGGCAGACCGCCTCGGCCACACAGGGCCAGCGGTGATCCGCCGCCCATCGCGTCGCCTCACGACCGAGACGCGCGCGAGTCTCCGGGTCGTGGAGAAGGAGCTCGAGCCGCTCGCTCAGCGCCACGGCATCTCCCTCGGGTACGAGATAGCCGGTGATCCCGTCCCTCACCGTCGTGGTCAACCCGCCCACGCGCGAGGCGACCACCGGACTGCCGCAGGCCATGGCCTCGAGGGCCACCATGCCGAAGGACTCGTAGTAGGACGGCATGACCGTCGCATCGGCCGCGGCGTAGAAATACCGAAGCCGGCGCTGGGGCTGCGCACCCAGGAAGCGCACGCGCCGGTCGAGCCCGAGCGCGGCTACCCGTGTGCGGAGCCGCGCGGCGTGCGGGCTCGAAGGCTCGTCCGAGTCGCCGCCCACGATGTAGAGCCGCGCCGCCCCGCCGATTCTCGCCGTGGCCTCGAGGAGCGTCTCGAGGCCCTTGATCGGCTCGAGCCTTCCCACATAGAGCAGGACCGGCTCAGGCGGCATTTCGAGGAGATCCTTGGCAGCGGCCTGAGACATGGGCTGAAAGAGCTCCGTGTCGACGCCACAGGGGATGACGGAGATCCCCTCGGAGGTGGCGCCGTAGTACCAGACGAGGTGGGCACGCTCCACCACATTGGCAGCGACGATGCGATCGGCGCTCCGGACGATGCGCGATTCCTCGGCGATCCGGAGCTCGGGCTCGAGCTCCCCCGGACCCTGCGCCACCGAGTTCTTGAGCTTTCCCAGGGTGTGGAACATCTGCACCATGGGAACGCCCCACCGCTCGCGCAGCTCGAGGCCGGCCGCCCCCGACAGCCAGTAGTGCGCGTGGATCACGTCGTAGTCGATGCCCTCGGCCCAGCGATGCGCCTCGACGCCCTCGATGAACTCGGGCAGATGAGGGTGAATCGAGTGCCGCTCGATGGGCGCCTGGGGCCCCGCGGGCAGATGGATGACCCGCGCCCCTTCACCGAGATCGGCCACGCGGGGAATCGACGCATTCTGGGAGCGCGTGAAGACGTCCACGGTCACCCCCATGCGGGCGAGCTCCCGCGCCGTCTCGCGCACGTAGACGTTCATGCCCCCCGTTTCCTTGCCCCCGAGCGCGGCGAGGGGGCAGGTGTGGACGCTGAGCACCGCGACGCGGAGGCTCACGGGCGCACGCGTACGCGGAAGAGATCACGCGGCTCCGGCCCGAAGGAGTACTTGTAGGACTCTTCGCCACGGAGAAAGTCGAACACGGGAACTCCGCGCTCGATGGCATCGCGAACGACGTGGGCGAGGAGCACGATCCCCGGGGCGAGCTTGGCGTGGACGGGATCGAAGCCCGAGTTGTAGAGGCCGACCGAGCCCGCGTATTCCAGGCAGAGAAAGCTCGCCACCGCCGCCCCGTTCCAATCGAGAAACCACAGCCGCGCCCAGCCGGCGCCGGCCAGCGCTCGCGTGGCGTCCTGGAAGAACTCCTCCATGCGCTCGTCCATGAAGCGGGCCTTGCCGACCTTGGAGAGACGGTGGAGTCTCAGGAACTCGGCGAGGGCGGCGTCCCACCCGGCGCGGGTGGCATGCGAGCGCACTGAGGTTCCGGGGAGCTCGCGCTCGAGCTTCCGCATCTTGCGCCGCAGCTCGTGGCGGTCCTTGCCCGAGAGACCCTCGAGATAGGCCTCCCACGAGGACGGCAGCTCGAGCACCGGGCAGCGGTCTTCCGTCTCGACCTCCACCCCCAGCCCGGCCGCCAAACCGAGGCGGGGCACGATCTCGCGCGTCGGCGAGACGGCACGGATCGCGTGGAGGTCCCACTCCGAAGCTTCACCCGCCCGATGCTGGAGCACAGCCTGCCAGGCTTCCTCTTCGAGGCCGGCGGGAGCGATCAGGTCGAGGTAGTCGGAGACATCAACGCCGCCCACGAGGCGGCGCACCCCCTCGCTTTCTTCATAGAGCGGGAGGAGGCCCGCGAGCGTTCCCGCATCGTCGGAGACGCGCAGCAGGTGCAACGGCCGCCCGCCGAGGAACGCGCGCGTCCACGCCGTCTGCCACTGCCAGGAGAGGAATATGGACGGATGGGCGGCGCGCCCGAGGAGGGCGTTCCAGCGCCCCTCGTCGAGCGCCTCGAAGCCCGGCAGCGCTTCAACCTTCATCGCCGCCCCCTGCGTCCGACAGACTCGCCTCGCCGCCGCCGAAGTCGCCCATGTCCGCCCCGTCGTCCCCTGACGCCTCGTCCATGGCGGCGTCCAGGTCGTCTCCGAGGTCCTCCCCCATTTCCTCGCCCATGCGCTTGACGAAGCGCGCCACGCTGCCTGGATCGTTCTCGTCGAGGTCTCCGAGCTGCGACGGGTCGGCGGCGGCTTCGAGTCGGGCGTCTTCGGATTTCGGGGTGGCGAAGCGGGACATGAGGCGGGTGAGCTCGGCGCTGTCACATCGAGGACATCGCGGCGCTTCCGTCGAGGCGAGCGAGCGAACGAGCAGGCTCACGCGGCGGCGACAGCCCTGGCAGTCATACTCGTAGATGGGCATGCTGGATCCTCGGCTTTCAGCGCCTTGAGATGCCACATCCTAGCATGTGGTTGCAAGCCCGGTGGGGGCTCAGTCAGGACGTGCACGCTCGACCGGCGCCCCGCGGAAGCTGCCGGATGAGGTCGGCCCACCATCCGGCGTATGCTGCAATGGTTGTCAGTAGACTACAAATATTGGCGGCACAGCCTCGAACAATCTGGCCGAACGGCCGTCAATAGGTCATGTTTCCCCGGTTTTCTCGCGGGCGACGGCCATAGGGCGAGTGGCACCGCGTTTGCGATGGATGGGGTGTCATGGCCAAGAACCAGCGGGGCTTCACGGTGATCGAGCTGTTGGTGGTGGTGGCGGTCATATCCGTCCTCGCCCTCATCTCGTTCACCGTATACAGCAATGTGCAGGCGCGCTCCCGCCTGGCCAAGGCTCAGGCCGACACGCGCACCATGGCCGGCGCCATCGGCGCCTTTCAGGCTCATATGGGGCAAATGCCGGCCGTCCTCGGCGATCTGACCGTCGCGCAGACAAACGTCCTCGGTCAGGTCAGCGGACCCTTCATGGCCGCGGACGCGGTGCCCCCGGCGGGATGGACGTATAACTACAGTCCCGGGGGGACCACCGGCTACACCATCACGGCCAGCGGCGACAATACGAGCCTCACGTTGCCCTGACGTTGCTTGGCGTGTGGACTGCGCCCAGCTAGTGAAAGTCGTGCGACGGCACCTGCTGGAGCCGATGGCGGAACGGCTCGATCCGTCCCGCCCGGACTGAGATCACTCCCTCCCGGTGCTCGAGCACCCCCACGATCAGCAAAAAAGGCTCGTCCACCAGCATCAGCCGGCAACGATGGAAGATCGGTGGAGGCACCACCACGTTGACGAGGCCGGTCTCGTCCTCGAGATTGAGGAAGACGAAGCCCTTGGCGGTACCGGGCCGCTGGCGCACCACCACCGCTCCCGCCACCCGGACGGACACGCCATCCCGCATCCTCGGGAGATCGGCCGCGCGTGCCACCCCGGAGCGCTCGAGCCGCGCGCGATGGAAGGTCATGGGGTGCGGGCCCAGGCTGAGTCCCGAGCCTTCGTAGTCGGCCACCAGCGCTTCGGACGGTGTCATGGGCGGAAGCGGCGACGAATCGGGCGGGGCGTCGAGGTCACCGTACAGCGGACCGGAGGGCCGCGCCGCCCTCTCTACTTCCCAGAGTGCGGCGCGCCGCTCGAGACCGAAGCTGCCGAGGGCGCCCAGCTCGGCCAGCCGCGCCAGCTCGTCGCTGCGCAGCCCCGCACGGCGCACCAGATCGTCGGCGGAGGCGAAGGGGCGCTCGCGCTCCATGCGCCGGCCCGCCTCTTCCCTGAGCCCGCGCACATAGCGGAGCCCGAGCCTGACCGTTCCATCGGCCTCGATCGCACAGAGCCAGTACGAATAATTGACGTCCATCGGCCGGATCACCTGCCCGTGGCGCGCGGCATCGCCCACGATGGTGGCCGGGTGATAGAAGCCCATAGGCTGGTTATTGAGCAGCGCCGCGTAGAAGGCCGCCGGATGATGCGTCTTGAGATACGCGCTGGCATAGGCGAGGAGCGCGAAGCTGGCCGCGTGCGATTCGGGAAAACCATACAGGGCGAAGGAGGTGATGGAGCGGATGATGGCCTCCGCCGGCTCGCCCGTGATCCCCTTGCCCGCCATGCCGGCACGGAGCTTCTTCTCCACTTCGGCCATCGCCTGCTTGCGGCGCTTGAAGCCGAAGGCGCGGCGCAGCTCTTCCGCCTCGCCGCCCGTGAAGCCCGCCGCGGCCATGGCCATGCGCAGGAGCTGCTCCTGGAAGAGCGGCACGCCCAGCGTGCGCTCGAGAATGGGCTCGAGCACCGGGTGCGGCACGGTGATGCGCTCGCGTCCCGCGCGGCGCCGCAGATAAGGATGGACCATGTCGCCCACGATGGGGCCGGGACGGATGATGGCGACCTGGACAACCAGATCGTAAAAGCACTCGGGCTTGAGACGCGGCAGGGTCGCCATCTGGGCGCGGCTCTCCACCTGGAAGACGCCGATGGTGTCGGCGCGCTTGAGCATGGCGTAAACGGTGGGATCGGTGGGCAGGTGCGCGAGATCCACGTGCCCGCCTCGGCGACGAATCATCTCGAGGGCGTCCTCGAGGAGCGCCATCATGCCGAGCCCGAGGAGATCTACCTTGATGATGCCCATGGCCGCGCAGTCGTCCTTGTCCCACTGGACGACGGAGCGGTCGGGCATGGACGCGGGCTCGAGCGGCACCACGCCGTCGAGCCGCCCCGCGCAGACGACCATGCCCCCCGAATGCTGGCCGAGATGACGCGGCAGGTCCTGGATTCCCGTCCAGAGGTGGGCGAAGTGGCGCATCACCGGCGACTCCGGATCGCAACCGGCCTCCCGGAGATGGACGAGGAGCGAATCGCCCGGATCCTTGTACTCCCAGTCACTCACCAGCCCCGAGAGACGATCGCAGAGGGCGGGGGGTAGCCCGAGGGCCTTGCCCACCTCGCGCGCCGCGCTCCGGCCGCGATACGTGATGACGTTCGCGGTCATGGCCGCGCCCAGCCGTCCATAACGCTTATAGACGTACTGGATGACCTGCTCGCGCCGATCACCGCTCGGCAGGTCGAGGTCGATGTCGGGCCACTCGCCGCGCTCCTCGGAGAGAAAGCGCTCGAAGAGCAGCTCCATGCCCACCGGGTCCACCGCGGTGATGCCCAGCGCATAGCAGACCGCGCTGTTGGCGGCCGAGCCTCTCCCCTGCACCAGGATGTCGTGGCGGCGGCAGTACTCGATCAGATCCCACACGATCAGGAAGTAGCCCGGGAGGTCGAGGCGGCCGATGAGATCGAGCTCGTACTCGATCTGGTGGCGCGCCTTCAGGGCCAGGGGTCCTGCGCCGTAGCGGTCCTTCGCGCCCCGCTCGCAGAGCGCGCGGAGGAAACCCATGGGCGTCTGGCCCGGAGGCAGCGGGTAATCGGGAAAGCGGTAGCCGATATCCTTCATGGTGAAGCCCAGGCGCAGGGCCAGCTCGCCGGTATTGGCCACGGCCGCGGGGCAGTCGGCGAAGAGCCGTTCCATCTCATGCGTGGGCCTGAGAAATCTCTCGCTGTTGCGCGCGAGCAGCCGGCCCGCCTGCGCGAGGGTAGTCCCGTGCCGTATGCACGTCAGCGTGTCCAGCAACGATCGCTCGCCCCGCTCGGTCATGAGCGGGGCATTGCTGGCGAGGAGCGCTAGCCCCCGGTGCCCCGCTTCCACGCGCAGCCACTCGTTCTGGGCCTCGCCCTTCCGGCTGAGATCACGCTGGAGCTCCGCGTAGACGTTGAAGCGTCCGAAGAGGCCGGTGAGCCTGTCGAGCGTGCCTCGCGCGGCCTCGTGGCCGTCGCGTTCGAGCCGATGAGCCACGGGCCCGTGAGGGCCGCCCGTCAGGCAGACGAGGCCACCCACGTGCTCCTCGATATCGTCCCAGCCCGCGGTGCCCTCGCCCTTGGGCGCGCGCATCTTGATCCGCGTCAGCAGCCGGCAGAGATTTCTGTAGCCCTCACCATCCTCGATCAGGAGGGGCAGCCTGCTCCCGTCCCGCATGCTGATCTCCGCGCCCACGAGCGGCGTGATGCCGAGGCGCGTGCAGGCGCGGTAGAAGCGGGGCGCGCCGTAGACGCCGTCGGCGTCTACGAGGGCCAGCGCCCGCTGCCCGAGGGCGGCGGCGCGCTCGGCCAGCACCTCGGGCAGCGACGCGGCCTCGAGGAAGCTGAAGGCGCTCTTGGCATGGAGCTCGATATAGGTCAATCGTAGATGGCCTCGAGGTGCCAGTCTCGGCCCTCGCGTGCCAGGCGGCAGAGCGTGCCGTCGGCGAGCTCTACGTCCCATTCGTCCCGGGCGAACGGCGCGTCCGTCCACCAGTCGCCAGAGATACGCCACGGCCCCGCGCCCGTCACGATGCGTCCTGTGAGGCCGGCCGCGTGGAGATGCGCGGGTATACCGGCCGCGAGCGCCACTTCGACAGGTCTCGGCGGCCGCAGGCGACGCATGGCGAGAATGGAGCGGCTCACCTTAGGACCACCCCTCACGTTAGGACCACCCCTCACCCTGCCCTCTCCCCTGAGGGGAGAGGGATCTAATTCCCCTCTCCCCCAATGGGGGAGAGAGCAGGGTGAAGGGGACAAAGGTGAGGGGGACAAGGTGAACGGCGCCATCTGGTTGGCGTCGGGGCGGTGGGTGTCGAGAATGACGGGGGAGCCGATGCCTCGCGCGTCCACGAGCGCGCTGAGACGCGCCAGGGTCGCCGTGAGCTGGCGCGGGCTCGGGCGCGGCGGCTCGTCGAAGCGCGGCTGGGCCGTGGCCACTCGCACGGGGCGAGCACGAAGCGTGATTTCCTCCACCGCGGCGCGCGGCGGATGCGCTTCGAGAGACGAGCGCACGAGGGCGGCGGCCGCGTCGGGATCCGACAGCGGCGCGGCCGGCGCGCAGCCGCCTTCATGCGCCGTCCGGTCGGCCAGCCGGCAGGACCACTCGAAGGCGTCGGCGGAGTAGCCGTGCCGGCTCAAGCGCCCGCAGAGAATCTCCGCGAGACCCGCGGCGAGATCGCCGAGGGGTTCGAGAGTCTCGACACCCCAGGAGCATTCGGCCGACTCCTCGAAAATAGGCGGCGGTGTCCAGAGGTGGAGCGGGGTCGGATCCTCGCCGCGGGCCAAACGCTGGAGCCACGGCCCCTCGTCACCCAGGCGTTCGGCCAGCCCGCGCGACGGCAGATCGGCCAGCTCTCCCAGCGTGCGAATGCCCCAGCGGCCGAAGCGGGCGGTCATGCGCGGATCGAGATCGAGCAGGGCCAGCGGCGCCGGCCCGAGCCTCCGGGCATCGCTGCCGGGCGGAATGATGGTGATACCGTCGCCGCTCCGCGCCGCGAAGCGCGAGCCCGCCCGGCTGCCCGCGACGCCGATCCGGCCGGCGAGCCCGCGCTCGGTCACGGCGTCCAACAGCCGGCGCGCGATCTCCTTCTCGCCACCGAAGAGCGCTTCGAGCCCGCGGAGATCGAGATAGACGATGCCCGGACCGCCGTCCTCGACCGATGGCGACTGCGCGAGCGCCATCTCGAGGAGGAGCCGCTGGGTCTGCTCGTCCGCGCCGGGGACGACGAGGCAGGCGATGCGCGTCATGCCCGCCACTCGATGACCCAGGCCCGCTCCGGCGTGGCCAGACTCGGATCCGCGCGGGAACGCAGCACGCGCGCTTCGGAGACGAGACCATCCAGGCGCATGGGCCTCTCCGCGCCGACCCAGCGCGTCCGCACGCGACGCACGGACACCACGAGCGCGGCCGCCCCGCCCAGGAGATGCCGCGGGGTGCGCACGATCACCGCGGCCCCGCTCCCCTCCGCCGCGCGCTGGAGCCGCGTACCCACAGAGGGCGGCGGCGTACCACTCGCGCCACCCAGATCCAGCGCGATCGCGGCAAAGCCGGTGCATCGGGCGAGGAGATCCGCCGCGATCCACGCCGAAGCCGCACGCCCTCCGCATCGGATCCAGAGCAGCGCGCGCAGGTCGAGCCCCGCGCGCGCCGCCGTCACCGGATCGAGCGAGTCGGAGGCGTCCACGAGCGCCACCAGCCCGCCGCGCGCGGTAGCGCGAGAGAGGAAAGCCAGCAGCAGGCTGCCGCCTCCGGAGGATCGGGGCCCGAAGATCTCGCTGAGCCGCCCCGGAAGAAAGGCCGCCAGCAAGCCATCGAGCCCCTCGCCGTCCCACCCTGGCGGGGGCAAGGACTCGATCGAGAGGGCCATGGCAGAGGAACGGATATATTACACGTCACATGTTTAGTATAGACAATCACAAGATACGGTAGGAGCTGCTCAGGGAACCGCTACATGTGGAAAATCAGATGGCGGTGTAGCCGCCGTCCACGAGCAGATCCGCGCCCGTCATGAAGCTCGAGGCGGAACTGGCCAGGAACAAGGCGGCGCGCGCGATCTCATCCGGCTGGCCCAGGCGCCCGAGAAGATGCTTCGGGGCCATGATCTCGCGCGCCTTGCCCATGTCGCCCCAGCGGCGCACGAGCCTGTCCGTCTCCACCGCCCCCGGCGAGAGCGTATTGACGCGCACACCCTGGGCCGCATGATCAGCGGCCATGACCTTGGCGAGCTGGATGAGTGCGCCCTTCGTCGTGCAATACGCGGCGCGGCCGGGAGAGGCCACGCGGCCGAGCTGCGAGGCGATCAGGATGATGCTGCCCCCGCCCCCCTTGATCATGACGGGCAGGCAGGCCTTGCTGACGAGATAGGCCCCTGTCAGGTTGACGCGTAGCACCCGCTCCCACACGCTCTCCTCGAGCTCGGGCACGGTGGCCGAGGCGTCGTGGGTGGCCGCGCCGAAGAGAAGCACGTCGAGGCCGCCAAAAACCTCGACAGCCCGCGCGGCCAGCGCCTGCGCATCCGCCGCCTTGGTCACGTCGATGCGCACCGCCGCCGCTTTGCCGCCGCCCTTCTCCGCCTGCGCGGCCGTGGCCTTGGCTCCTTCCTCGTCGATGTCGGCGCAGAGCACGTGCGCTCCCGCCCCCGCGAAGCAGAGCGCGGTGGCGCGTCCGATGCCCTGCGCGCCGCCGACCACCACCGCGCTCTTGCCGTCCAGGCGGATCGCTCCGTCCATCACGCGCCTCCCCCGGTGAGCCACGGCATCTCCGCGGCGTGTCGCGCCTCGAACGCCTCGATCTCGCGCGCGTACTCCATGGTCAGGGCGATCTCATCCTGGCCCTTGAGGAGCGCCTGCTTGCGGAACGGATCCACTTCGAAGCGCCGCGTGCTGCCGTCGGGCGCGGTCAGCGTCTGGCTCGCGAGATCGACGGCGATCGTGGAACCGGGGCGCTCGTGGAGCTGGCGCCGGAGCTCGGCCACCACCTCCGCGGGCAGGACCACCGCGAGCACGCCGTTCTTGAAGCAGTTCTCGAAGAAGATGTCGCCGAAGGACGGGCCGATGACGCAGCGAAAGCCGGAGCCCATGAGCGCCCACACCGCGGCTTCGCGCGAGGAGCCGCAGCCGAAGTTCTCCGCGGTCACGAGGATCTTCGCGTCCCGGTAGGGCGCCTGGTTCAGGATGAAGTCGCCGTTCTCCGACCCATCCGGATTGAAGCGCACGTCGTGAAAGAAGTAGGACCCGAGGCCCGCCTCCTTCGACTTCCGGAGAAAGCGCGCGGGGATCACGCGATCGGTATCGATGTTCGCCAAGTCCATGGGGACGGCGCCGGCGGTGAGCTTCGTGAAGGGATCCATGGCGCCCTCCCGCCTCACCCTGCCCTCTCCCCCCTTGGGGGAGAGGGAATAAGGATGCGCACGTCGGTAAGCCTGCCTGTGACCGCGGCCGCCGCAGCCATGGCGGGACTCATGAGATGAGTGCGGGCGCCCTTGCCTTGGCGCCCCTCGAAGTTACGATTCGACGTGGAGGCCACGCGTTCGCCTTCGCGCGCGGTGTCGCCGTTCATCCCGACGCACATCGAGCAGCCCGGGTCGCGCCATTCGAATCCCGCGGCCGTGAAGACCTCGTGGAGACCCTCCGCCTCGGCGGCGCGCTTGATGAGACCCGAGCCCGGAACGACCCAGGCCTTCACCACCGCCCGTCGTCCTCTGGCCACGGCCGCGGCGGCGCGGAGATCCTCGATCCTGCTATTGGTGCACGAGCCAATGAAGACCCGATCCACCATGATGTCGGTGAGCGGCATGCCGGGGCGGAGGCCCATGTAGTCGACGGCGCGCCCCAGCGCCTCGCGGCGGGCCGGATTGGCCTCGCGCGCGGGATCGGGCACGCTCCCGGTGATGGGGAGCGCGTCCTGCGGGCTCGTGCCCCAGGTGACGGTGGGCGCGATGCTGCCGGCGTCGAGCGTCACCTCGGTGTCGAAGACCGCGTCCGCGTCGGAGGGAAGCGTCTTCCAATAGGCCAGCGCCTTGGTCCAGTTTTCGCCCTTCGGCGCATAGGGGCGGCCTTCGACGTAGCGAAAGGTCGTCTCATCGGGCGCGATCATGCCCGCGCGGGCTCCCGCCTCGATGGACATGTTACAGACGGTCATGCGCTCTTCCATGGTCATGCCGGTGATGACCGGCCCCGCGTACTCGATGGCGTGACCGACTCCGCCCCCCGCACCGATCTTGGCGATGATGGCGAGAATCACGTCCTTGGCCGTGATGCCCGCGGGCCGCGTGCCCGTCACGGTGATGCGCATGGCCTTGGGCTTCTTCTGCCAGAGGCAGCCGGTGGCGAGCACGTGCTCGACTTCGGTGGAGCCGATGCCGAAGGCGATCGCGCCGAAGGCCCCGTGGGTCGCGGTGTGCGAGTCGCCGCAGACGAGGAGGATGCCCGGTTGCGTCAGTCCCTGCTCCGGCCCGATGACGTGCACGATACCCGTGCGCGCATCCCCGGGGCCGAAGAGCGTCACACCCTCTTCGCGCGTAGAGCGGCTGAGGTTCTCGACCATGCTGCGGATCTCCTGGTTGGCGAGGGCCTCCGATCCCGGCCCCGTGGGCACATAGTGATCCGCGGTGGCGACGAGGCCCGCGGGCCGCCGCACCGAACGCCCCGCGCGGTGAAGGCGCGCGAAGGCATGGGTTGCGCCCTCGTGGAGGAGGTGCCGGTCGATGTACAGGAGGGACTGCCCTCCCGGTCCTTCGGTCACGACGTGAGGGCCCCAGATCTTCTCGAACATGGTAGGCACGGCGATCTCCTCAGTGAGAGCGGCCGCGTCAGGACTTCGCGGGCTGGTGGCCCACGGAGTCCGTGTACTTCTCCATCTCCTCCGTGGGAAGATACTCCTCCTCCCACTCCCGCACCTGGTCGAATCCGGCGAAGGTGTGGATGTCTCCCAGCGGGTGCGCCTTGAAACGCTCGTTGAAGTCGGCTTCGGCCACGGGGCCGCGCAGGTACAGGTCTCGCGCCAGGTCGTAGACGGCCTGAATGGTGGCGCGCAAGGTCGCGCCGGGGAGAATGGTCACCGCGATAGCCAACTCGTTCATCTCCTCGAGGGTGAAGCGCGGGGAGATGCCCGTCTGGTTGTAGAAGACGGGGCCGTGGACTTCCTTGCAGATGCGCCGAACCTCGTCCACGCTCGTGGGCCCTTCGACGAAGGCGAGATCGGCCCCCGCTTCCAGATAGGCATTGGCCCGGCGGATGGCCTCGTCGAGGCTACCCCCGTGCGCGCCCCGCGCGTCGGTGCGGGCGATGAGCACGAAGTCCGGGTCGAGATCGCGACGGACGGTGTCGGCCGCGCGACACTTGCCCACCGCCTCCTCGATGGGGATCACGCGACGCCCCGCCACGTGACCGCATCGCTTGGGAATAGCCTGGTCCTCGAGGTGGATGCCCGCCACCCCCGTCTGGATGTACTCCCGCACGGTGCGGATGACCCCGATGGCGTTGCCGTAGCCGTTGTCGGCGTCGGCAATGACGGGCACGGACACCGCATTGGCGATGTAGCGCGCGTTCAGGTGCATCTCCGTCATGGTGGCGAGCCCGGCGTCGGGCAGGCCGAGGAGGGACAACGACGTGCCGTATCCCGTCATGTACACGGCGGGAAAACCCACGGTCTCGAGGATCTTGGCGCTCAGCGCGTTGTAGCAGCCAGGAACGAAGAGGGTCTTGCCGGTACCGAGGAGCTCTCTCAACTTCGACGTGGCGCGCATGAATCCTCCTATGGGCGGGGGGCGAACTTTTCTTCGATCGCGTGCCACCAATCGAAACCGACTCTGCGGAAAATATCCATCGGCGACAGCACGGGGCCATCGTGCCAGTCCGTCCCCGTTTCCTTCAGCGACGCCAGCGCGCGCTCCATGGCGGGCACCGCCGCCGCCATGCACACGGCGGGGAAGATCACGATCTTGAAGCCCATCCGCTCGAGCTCCGGAATCTTCATGGCGGGCGTCTTGCCGCCCGGCACCATGTTCGCGAGAAGGGGCGCCTTGACCTCGCGGGCGATCCGCTGGATCTCGTCTTCGGTCTGGGGGGCTTCCACGAAGATCACGTCGGCGCCCGCCTCGGCCGCCCGGTTGCCGCGGTCGATCGCATCATCGAGGGAGGTGACGGCGCGCGCGTCCGTGCGCGCGATGATTACGAAGTCTGGATCGGTGCGATATTCGCTGGCCGCGCGGATCTTGTCGCAGAATTCCTGGGTGGAGATGACCAGCTTCCCCGAGATGTGCCCGCACTTCTTGGGCGCGACCTGGTCTTCCATGTGAAGCCCCGCCACCCCCGCCCGCTCGTACTCGCGCACGGTGCGCACGGCGTTGAGCACGTTGCCATAGCCGGTGTCGGCGTCGGCGATCACAGGCAGGGACACGCAGGAGGCGAGATGCCCGGCGTGGTTGGCCATCTCGGTCAGGGTGGCGAGCCCGAGATCGGGCTGGCCGAGGTGCGAGGCGGCGGTGCCCGCCCCCGTCATGTAGACGCAGCGGAAGCCGGCGGCCTCGATGAGACGCGCGGAGAATCCGTCGTAGGCGCCGGGCGCGACGATGATGCCGGGCTCCTTCAGCATGTGGCGGAGGCGGGTGCTCGGACGCATGGCGGGACCTTTCCCGGGCGCGCTGGCCCGACCGCGGTGGTGGCGAGCGGATTGTTCTACGAAGCTTCCGGGCTGTCAATGTGGCACCATGATCGCGACCCATGACCTCCTCCCGGGCGAGGACGAGCTCCGCCATCACCCGGCGCGCACTGCTCGCGGGCGCCGCGGCCATCGCGGTGGCTCCCCGCGTCGCGCGCGCGCAGAAATCGGACCGCATCGTCTTCGGCACCAATTGGCGCGCGCAGGGCGAGCACGGCGGCTTCTATCACGCGGTGGCCACGGGCATCTATCGCCGGCACGGTCTCGACGTCACCATCCGGCAGGGCGGGCTGCAGATCAACAGCGCCCAGCTCCTCGCGGCCGGCCGCCTCGACTTCAACATGGGCGCGAGCCTCTTCGGCGCCCTCAATTACGCGGCGAGCGGCGTTCCCATCATCACCGTGGCCGCCGTCTTCCAGAAGGATCCGCAGATCCTCATGGCGCATCCCGGCCAGGGCAACGACACCCTCGAAGCCCTCAAGGGCAAGCCCATCATGATCTCGGCAGGGGCGGTGTCGACCTACTGGCAATTCCTCAAGCAGCGCTTCGGCTACACCGACGCCCAGATCCGCCCCTATACGTTCCAGCTCGCCCCCTTCCTCGCCGACAAGAAGGCGATACAGCAGGGCTATCTCACGAGCGAGCCCTTCAAGGCCGAGCAGGCGGGGGTCAAGCCGGTGGTGCTGCTCTTGGCCGACGGCGGCTATACCAGCTACACGACAACCATCGAGACGCGCAGCCAGGTGGTGAGCGACAAGCCGGATCTCGTCCGGCGCTTCGTCGATGCCTCCATCGAAGGCTGGTACGGCTACATGGACGGCGATGCGCGGCCCGCGAACGCGCTCATCAAGCGCGATAATCCAGAGATGACAGACGATCTCCTCGCCTATTGCCGTGAGGCCATGAAGCGCTACGGCATCGTGGTCTCCGGCGACGCGCTCACCCTCGGCATCGGGGCGATGACCGACGCGCGGTGGAAGAGCTTTTTCGACACCATGACCAGGGCCGGCGTCTTCAAGGCGTCGCTCGATTACCACCGCGCCTATACTCAACAGGAAGGTCGGGATGAAGTGACACCCGGCCTTCCTGTTGTCACCGTGCGCGAGGTCTCCAAAGCATATCCGAGCGGCACGCTCGCTCTCGATCGGCTCTCCCTCGACGTGGAGCCCGGCGAGCTCCTGAGCCTCCTCGGCCCGTCCGGTTGCGGCAAGAGCACCCTGCTGCGGCTGATCGCCGGGCTGGCCGAGCCTTCGGCGGGCGCTATCCAGTGGGGCGATCCCGCGGTCCAGAACCGCCTCGGCTTCGTCTTCCAGGAGCCCACCCTCATGCCCTGGGCGTGCGTGGAGGACAATGTGCGCCTTCCCCTCATGCTGGCGGGCACGAGCCGGGGGGAGTCGGCGGGCCGGGTCGGTGACGCCCTCGCGCATGTCGGCCTCGAGGGATTCGAGCGCGCCTATCCGCGCGAGCTCTCGGGGGGCATGCGCATGCGCGTGTCCATCGCGCGGGCGCTCGTGACGCAGCCGCGCGTGCTCCTCATGGACGAGCCCTTCGCTTCCCTCGACGAGATCACGCGCTTCAGGCTCGAGAGCGATCTGGCCGAGCTTCACCAGCGCCGGCGGCTGACCGTGGTCTTCGTCACCCACAGCGTCTTCGAGTCCGTCTACCTCGGCAGCCGTGTGGTCGTGCTCTCGCCGCGGCCCGGCCGGGTGGCCGCGTCCCGGCGCATCGAGGGGCCCACTCCTCGCGTGGAGGCCTTCCGTACGTCGACCGCCTACCTCGAGGCATGCCGCGACGTCTCGGCGCTCCTCGCCTCGGCCACGGAGGGCTCGCCGGTTGGCACGCGCGCGCACGTTTAGCGATCGCGTCCTCGCGCCCGCCCTGATCGGCGTGCTCGCTCTCGCAGCCTGGGAGGGCATTGTTCGCTGGGAGGGCATTCCACCGTATATCCTGCCCGGCCCCTTCCTGATCGGGCAAACGGTGGTCACGGACTGGGGCACGCTGTTTCCCTCTCTCCTCGTCACGCTCGCCATTACCGCGGCCGCCTTCCTTGTCTCGGCCGTGCTCGGGCTGGCCCTCGCCGTCCTCTTCACCCAGTCCGCGTGGATAGAGCGCGCCTTCTTCCCCTACGCGGTTATCCTTCAGGTCACTCCTCTGGTGGCCATCGCACCCCTCATCATCCTGTGGGTCAAATGGATACCGCTCGCCCTCCTCGTCTGCGCCTGGCTCGTCGCCTTCTTTCCCGTGCTCGCGAACACCGTGCTCGGGCTCACCAGCACGGACCGGAATCTCGTCGATCTCTTCCGCCTCTATGGCGCCACGCGCTGGCAGGCGCTCCGGTATCTCCGCCTCCCTGCCGCCCTCCCCTATTTCCTCGGAGGCCTGCGCATCAGCGGAGGCCTCGCCCTCATCGGCGCCGTCGTGGCGGAGTTCGTGGCGGGCACGGGCGGCGCGCAGTCGGGACTCGCCTTCCGCATCCTCGAAGCCGGCTACCAGCTCCAGATCCCCCGGATGTTCGCCGCGGTGCTCCTGATCTCGGCGGCCGGCGTGCTCATCTTTGCGCTCCTCACCGGCCTCTCCCGCCTCGCCCTCGGCCGCTGGCACGAGAGCGAGATCGAAACGGAGGGCTGACGCCTCGCAGCTTGCCTCTCCGCGCGCCGCTCGGGTACGATCGCAAACGTAAGCCGCCCGCGAGCCCCCTGGGCGCCTGTGCCTCGATGCCGTCCTCATCGACAAAGGAGACGTGATGGATAGCCGACTCAGGGGCCTGGCAGAACGACTCGACGCAGGCCTGATTGCGCGCCGTGAATTCCTCCGCAAGGCCGCCGTGATCACAGGCGGCACGGCGGCGGGGCTCAAGGTGCTCGAAGGCATTGCGAGCGCGCAGGGCGCCACCAAGCTCCGGCTCTGGCTCTTCAAGAGCTACGTGACCGCGGGCAACGATCTCCTCGCCAAGCAGGTAGAGGCATGGGCGGCGGAGCGGAAGGTGCAGGTCGACGTCGACTGGGCCACCTTCGGCGACCGCGAGCAGAAGTTCGTGGCGGCCATCGAGGCCGGCAATCCCCCCGATATGGCCGAGATGAACTATCAGGGCCCGGCGCGCTACAAGCCCGCCCTCCGTGACGTCTCCAAGCTCGCCAAGGAGCTGGCGGCGGCGCGTGGCGGACTCCTGCCCTACGCGGAGCGGGTAGTCAACCTCAACGGACAGTTTTTCGGGGTCGCGCGGCTGGCCTTCCCCGGCGGCCTCTTCGTCCGCAAGGACCTGCTCGATGCCAAGGGTGTGAAGGTGCCCAAGCTCTACGACCCCGACGTCATCGAGATGGCGAAGAAGTGCCAAGACCCGTCCAAGGACCTTTGGGGCTTCGGCCAGACCCTCAACCGCTGCGACGACGCCAACGGCTACATGCAGAATATCCTCTTCGACTACGGCGGAAGTGCGTGGGACAAGGACGGCAAGCCCGCGCTGGCCACGACGTTCAGGAAGCAGAACCTCGAGGCGCTGCAGTTCTCGGTTGACACCATCCAGAAGCACAAGATCCAGCCCCCGGGCGTCATGGGCTGGAACGACGTCTCGAACAACGAGGCCTACCTCGCGGGCAAGCTGGTGAGCACGAACAACGGAGCGAGCCTCTACTACGCCATGGTGGCCAAGAAAGACCCGCTGGCCGCGAAAACCCAGATCATCTTGACGCCGGGAGGCCCCGGCGGAAGCTTCTTCGTCGCCAATGCCTACAACTGGGGCATTTTCCAGAAGAGCAAGAATGCCGAGCTCTGCGAAGACCTGATCCGATGGGTGGAAGACGAGAAGCGCTTCGAGGAGTACATGAAGGCGTCCATCGGCCAGGCGGGACCCGTCTACAAGTCGCGGGCCGACAATTCGTACTGGAAGTCCGACCCCAACTTCGAGGGCATGATGCAGAACGTGATGCGGAGCGCGTGGGTCGGCTACCCAGGCCCCTTCAGCTCCGCCGCCGTGGAGGTCCAGGCGCAGTACGTGCTCTGCGACATGGCGGGGCGCGTGGTGTCGGGTGGGCTCTCAGCCGAGGCCGCGCTCAAGGAAGCGCACGCCCGCGTCGAGGAGATCTACAAGATCCGCCGGACATAGACCCCGGCTTGTGTCCCGGGTCGTCGTTAGAGTACGATCCGGGCTACAAGCCGCGCCCAAGCCTCGGGGGCATCTGCGCTCCGACGCAGTCTCATTCAAAGGAGAACGAGATGGATAGCCGCCTGAAGGACCTGGCCGGGAAGCTGGACGCGGGCCTCATCGCCCGTCGTGAGTTTCTTCGCAACGCCGCCGTCATCACGGGCGGCACCGCGGCGGGCCTCCAGGCGCTCAAGGGCATGGCGGGCGCCCAGAGCGCGACCAAGCTCCGCGTGTGGCTCTTCAAGAGCTTCGTCACCGCGGGCAACGACGTGCTCGAGAAGCAGGTGCAGAACTGGGCCAAGGACCGCAAGGTGACGGTGGAGATCGACTGGGCCACCTTCGGCGACCGCGAGCCGAAGTTCGTGGCGGCCATCGAGGCGGGCAACCCGCCCGACATCGCCGAGATGAACATCAACGGCCCTATGCGCTACAAGGCGGCCCTCAAGGACGTGAGCAAGGTGGCGGGAGACATCGCCACGCCGCGCGGGGGCATGCTCCCCTTCGCCGAGAAGTCCATGAAGGTGGATGGCAAGTTCTACGGCGTGCCGCGCTATTCCATGACCACCGTCTTCTACATCCGCAAGGACATCATGGAGGCCAAGGGCCTCAAGCCCCCCACGACCTATGACCCGGGCGTGGTCGAGTTCGCCAAGAAGACCCAGGACGTGGCCAAGGAGATCTACGGCTTCGGCCAGACGCTCAATCGCTCGGACGACGGCGACGGCTTCATGCAGAGCATTTTGTGGAACTACGGCGGCGGCACCTGGGACAAGGACGGCAAGCCGGCGCTCGTCACGACGTTCCACGACCAGAACCTCAAGGCGCTGCAGTTCGCCGTGGACACCATCACCAAGCACAAGATCCAGCCGCCGGGCGTGATGGGCTGGACGGACGTGTCGAACAACGAGGCGTTCATGGCGGGCAAGCTCGTCACGACCAACAACGGAGCCAGCCTCTACTACGCCATGGTGGCCAAGAAGCACGAGCTGGCGCCGAAGACCCTGCTCGTCCTCACTCCGGGCGGCCCCTCGGGCAGCTTCGTCGGCTCTTCCTGCTACAACTGGGGCATCTTCCAGAAGAGCAAGTACGCGGAGCTGGGCGAGGACATGATCCGCTACATGGAGGACGAGGAGCACTTCGCCGAGTACATGAAGGTGTCCGTGGGCCAGGCCGGACCTGTCTACAAGAAGCGCACCGAGGACCCGTACTGGAAATCCGACCCCAACTTCAACGCCATCATGCAGAACATCATCCGCAGCGTGCCCGCGGGCTCTCCGGGCCCCATCACGCCCGCGGCCGTCGAGGTCAATGCCCAGCACATCCTCACCGACATGGCGGGACGCGTGGTGACCGCAGGTGTGAGTCCCGAGGCGGCGCTCAAGGAAGCGCATGCGCGCGTCGAGGAGATCTACAAGGTTCGGCGAAGCTAGGCACTGCCATGAGCATCAGCACCGCTGAACTCCGCGCCAAGTCCGGACTCGGACCCAAGCGGCACGGGCCGCTGGTCGGGCTCGCCCGCATGCTGGGGCCGGACTACCGGCTCGGGTTCGCCTTCATCCTGCCCACGGTCATCCTCGTCCTCGCCCTCGTCGCCTACCCCTTCTGCTACGCGATCTACCTCAGCATGACCCGGAAGTACGTCGGAGTACCGCCCGTGTGGGTCGGCTTCGACAACTACGTCAAGCTCACCTTCGACGGCTTCTTCCAACGCGCCGTCATCAACAGCTTCATCTTCACCTTCGGCTCGGTCGGCGTGAAGCTCGTGCTCGGCATGGTCATGGCGCTCGTGCTCACCTCCGGCGTGCGCTTCCGAAGCTTCTGGACCGGCGTGCTCCTGATCCCGTGGGTCGCCCCCACGGTGGTCTCCGCCCTCAACTTCCTGTGGATCTTCGACTACAGCCTGGGCGTCCTGAACTACATGCTCGTCAAGGTCTTCCACATCCTGCCCCAGGGCGTCGGATGGCTTAGTGAGCCCGGGACGGCCATGGCCTCGGTGATCGGCGTTAACATCTGGCGCGGCTTCCCCTTCTTCGGGATCAGCTTCCTCGCCGGATTGAGAGCCATTCCGGCCGAGATGTACGAGGCGGCGGCGGTGGACGGCGCGGGCCCCCTCCTCCGCTTCCGCCACGTGACCCTGCCCGGCATCCGGAACATCGTGATCATCGTGATGCTGCTCTCGACCATCTGGACCTTCAACGACTTCCAGATCGTCTACATCCTGACCAGGGGCGGTCCGGGCGGGGCGACCCAGGTCCTGCCCGTCTTCACTTACGAGATCGCCTTCGGCGCCCAGAGACTCGGCGAAGCCATCGCCGTCGCGCTCTACATGCTGCCCGCCATGGCCGCCGTGATCATCGTGCTCGCGCGCTACATGCGCAAGAGTCGGACAAAGTGATCTTCGAGCTGAAGCGCGGCGCCGAGCCGCAGGCGAGGACCGCGATGAGGCGAGGGCTGGAGTAAATGAACAAGGGGTTTGCCGCGCGGCTTCAGCTGGTGGGGTCCTACAGCTTCCTCATGACCCTGCTCGTGATCGTCGTCTTCCCCTTCTACTGGATGACGGTGACGTCCTTCAAGGGCGAAGAGCAGATGCGCAGCCTCGTCAGCATGTTCTGGCCGAGCCCCGTGGTCACGGACAACTACCGCCATCTCCTGGGCAAGACCGAGTTCGTGGCCTGGTTCGGCAACAGCGTCTTCGTTTCCGTCAGCAGCACCCTGCTCGCCACCGCCATCGGCACCATCGGCGCCTACGCGCTGGCCCGACTCAAGTTTCTCGGTCGAGCCTTCATGTCCAGCGCGGTCCTCATCACCTATCTGGTGCCGCCGGCCATTCTCTTCATTCCCCTCTACGCCCAGATCCGTACCCTCGGCCTCGCCGACAGCCTGGGCGGACTCATCGTCGCCTATCCATCCTTCACCATCCCGTTCGTGACCTGGCTCCTCATGGGCTACTTCGAGTCCATACCCGTGGAGCTCGAAGAAGCGGCCATGATCGACGGCGCGACGCGCTTCGGGGCCTTCCGGCGTGTCATCTTGCCCTTGGCTGCGCCGGGCGTGCTCGCCGCCGGGCTCTACGCCTTCACCCAATCCTGGAACGAGTTCCTCTACGCCCTCGTGTTCATCACCAACGTGAAGCTCCGCACCCTCCCCGTCGGGCTCTCGACCTTCATCACGGGCGACGTCTACGGCTGGGGCTACCTGATGGCGGGAGCGGTGCTGACCACCCTGCCCGTTATCGCCGCCTATGTCTACCTGCAGAAGTACATGGTCGAAGGGCTCACCGCGGGCAGCGTCAAAGGCTGATGGGAAGCTTGACTGACCTGAGGACGCCCAGCGAGGGCAGTGGCGCGCGCCGGCGGAGATCACGCCTTGCCGGCTTTGACCGCAGAGCCCGCAGGGGAGAGGAGCGTCACGCGATGGCGCGGCCCTCGCGCAGCGCGGTGAGGAGGCGGCGCACCCAGACGCGGATCATCTCCCTCCGGTAGTCGGCGGAGCCCATGAGGTCGGAGAGCGGATCGGCTTCCGCCGACGCGGCGTCGGCCGCCTCGCGGATGACGCGATCGGAGAGCTCCTGCTCCCGCACCGCCGCCTCGGCGCCACGCGCGCGCATCGGCGTGGGCGCCGCTCCCGCGAGGGCGATCCTGACCTCGTCCACGCGCTTGGCGGCGTCCAGGACGAGAAGCGCGGCCACTCCGATCAGGGGCTTGTCCTCGGCCGAGCGTGGGCAGAACTTCACGTAGCCGCCACGGGCGCCCGGCGGCACGGCGGGCACGCGCACCCCCGTGAGGACTTCGCCCGGCGCGATGGCCGTCTCGTAGAACCCCGTGAAGAACTCGGCGATGGGCACCACGCGCTCGCCGACCGAATCGCCCACCCGCACCTGGGTGTCGAGACAGAGCAGCGCGGGTGCGGGATCCGAGGCCGCCTCCGCATAGCAGAGATTGCCCCCGAGCGTCGCCGAGCTACGGATGGCCGGAGTGGCCACTCGACCCGCGGCCTGGGCGAGGAGGGGCCAGCCCGCACGCAGGGCGCCGTGTCGCGCGAGCGCGGCGAGGCTGGCCATGGCGCCCACCTCGAGCACGCCCTTGCTCACGCGGATCTCGGAGAGCCCGGGGATCCGGTGGAGCGACACGAGGCGGTCCGGCGTGACGAGGCCGAGCCGCATGGTCGGCACGAGCGCGGTGCCCCCGGCGATGATGCGCGTGTCGCCTTCCAGCCTCGACAGGACCTCCACGGCCTCGGGCACGCTCTCGGGCTCGGCCAGGGCGAAGGGACGGAGGCGCATCAGCGGCCTCCCGCCGCGGCCAGCACGGCCTCGATGATCTTCGTGTAGCCGGTGCAGCGGCAGAGATTGCCGGCGAGCGCCTCGCGCACGTCGTGCTCGGTGGGCACCGGGTTGGCGGCGAGGAGAACACGCGCCGAGAGGAGCATGCCGGGCGTGCAGAAGCCGCACTGCACGGCCCCCGCCCGCGCGAAGGCCGCCTGCAGCCGATCGGGCTCGCCGTCGCGGTCGAGGCCTTCCACCGTGACCACGGTCCGGCCGCGCAGGCGGGCGGCGAGGACGAGGCACGAGCGCACCGGCTCGCCGTCCAGGAGGACGGTACAGGTGCCGCAGACGCCTTCGCCACAGCCGTACTTGGTGCCGTTCAGGGCGAGCCCGTCGCGGAGAAGATCCAGAGCCGTCCAGTGTGCCGGCACGTCGACCCGGCAGAGGCGAGCGTTGACGGTGACGTCGATGGCGATCATTGCGCCTTCACCATCACCCCTCACCCTGCCCTCTCCCCTGTGGGGGAGAGGGATTCTTGGGCGAGAGATTCGACTCGAGGGCGGCCTTGACGTTGTGGGCGAACAGTCCTGCGAGCTCCTTGGCCTTGACCTTCATCACGGCGTCGCCGATCGAGCCCAGCCGACCCAGCACCGTGACGTCGCTCGCATAGGCCACGGCGGTGGCTCCATCGCCGGCGGGCGAGAGCTCCATCCGTGTGCGGACCTCCACCCGGCTGCCCAGGCGGTTGTCCTCGCCCCGCCCCTCGGAAACGAGGCGCCGAGGCGGATCCGCCTCCACGATCTCCATGCGCACGTCCTGACGCGTCGAAAGGAAGCCGACCTTGACGGAGAGGCGCAGACGATAGGTGCGCTCGTCGACCACCTCGAGCTCGTCACAGCCGGGAATGCACGGAGCGAGGCGTTTCGGGTCGAGAAGAAAGGCCCAGACCGTCTCGGGCGGGGCCTTGACGGTGAAGCGCTCTTCGAAATGGGGCACGGAGCCTCCTCACCCTGCCCTCTCCCCCGAGGGGGGAGAGGGATTTTTTAGCGCGGCGAGGATGCGCTCGGCGGTGAGAGGGAACTGCACGATGGGAACACCCGTGGCGCGGGACACGGCATTCATGACGGCGGCCGGCGTCGGGGTCATGGCGGGCTCTCCGATGCCCTTCGCTCCGAAGGGGCCGAGTCCTTGACCGGATTCGAGAAGGACGATCGCCACGGGCGGGGCATCGAGGGTGGTCGGTATCCGGTAGTCGAGGAGATGAGGGTTCTTCGACACACCTTCCTCCAGGATCACCTCTTCGAGGATGGCGTGGCCCAGTCCCTGTATCGCGCCGCCCTCGATCTGGCCCTCCGCGCTCTGGCGGTTGATGGCCTGGCCGATGTCATAGCAGGCCGCGAGCTTCGTCACACGCGTCTGCCCCGTCTCCTCGTCCACCTCGACCTCCACCGCCTGCGTGCCGAAGGTGTAGTCGTTGAAGGGCTTGCCCTGCCCCGTGGCGGGATCGATGGTCGGCGCCGACGGCGCATCGTACTTGTCGAGGGCCTGGACGGGCCGGCCCGCGGCGGTGGCGGCCCTCACCAAAGCGGAGAAGGGCACGGCGCGATCCGGCGTGCCGCGCACCATGGCGCGCCCGTCGGCCAGCTCGATGTCCGCCGGCGAGGCTTCGAGCATCTCCGCCGCCTGATCCACGAGGTGCCGTCGCACTTCGCCCGCGGCCTTGAGCACGGCATTGCCCGACATGAAGAGCTGGCGCGTGGCCGTGGTCGTCCCCGCGCGCGGCGTGAAGTGGCTGTCGCGACCAACGGCCGTGACCTGCTCGGGGGCCATGCCCAGGACCTCGGCGGTGATGGAGCAAAGCGATGACGTCTGCCCGCCGCCGACATCCGGCGCGGCGCAGCGGACCACCGCCGTGCCGTCAAGCTCCATGCCCACCCAGGCCGAGGCCGAGTCCCGCGTCCAGCACATGCGCCCGTAGGGCGTGAAGGACGCCCCGAGACCTCGGGCGATTCTCACCGGCCCCGCACCCGCCCGCACCGGACCGAGCGCCTCCCACGCCCGCCGCATGGTCTCGCTGAGCATGGGCTCGCTCTCGAGCACCTGTCCGGTGCCGATGCTGTCGCCCTTGCGAAGGAAATTTTTCTCGCGGAGCTCGAGCGGATCCCTGCCGAGCGCCCGGGCCAGCGCGTCCATCTGTCCCTCGTAGGCGACGCAGGTCTGGATGGAACCGAACGTGCGATAGGCGCTCGCGATCGGATTGTTGGTGTAGACGGTGAAGGCATCCACTTTGACGTGGGGCACCCGATAGGGGCCCGTGGCCGTCACGAGGCTGTAGAGGAGCACCCACGGAGAGAGCGCGGCGTAGGCTCCGCAGTCCGAGATCAGCTCAGCCTCCATGGCCACCAGCTCGCCGCTTTTCGTCGCGCCCGTCTTGTAGCGCAGCACGTAGGGATGGCGCTTGCCGTGACCGATGAAGCTCTCCTCCCGGGAGAACACGAGCTGGACGGGACGTCGCGTCCTCCAGACGAGCAGGCCCAACAGGCATTCGACGGTGACGTCCTCCTTGCCGCCGAAGCCCCCGCCCAGATACGCGCCCTCGAGACGCACGCGGCCGTGGGGCAGCCGCAGCACCTCCGCCACGTCGCGGAAGTGCTCGAGCACCTGCGTGCTCACGCGGAGGACGAGCACGCCTTCCGCGTCGATCCAGCCGATGCCTGTCTCCGTCTCCAGATAGAGATGATCGACGAAGGGCGTCCGGTACGTCTGCTCGACCACCACGTCGGCGCGCACGAATCCGCCGGTGACGTCGCCCTTGCGGATGTGCCAGGCGCGGAGGAGATTGCCGCCCTCGTGGACGTGGGGCGCCTCGGGTTTCATCGCCTCGAGGGCATCGTAGACGCCGGGCAGTCGCTCGTAGTCCACGCGCACGAGCTCCGCCGCCTCGGCGGCGATCTCTGGTGTCTCCGCGGCGATGGCCACCACCGGCTCGCCCTGGAAGCGCACGCGCCCCTCGGCGAGCACGGGCTGCGTGGCGAGCACGGCCCCCGCCGTCGCCTCCGCCATGCGTCCGGGCAATTCCATGCGGAGCGAGTTCTGCGGCACGTCCGCATGGGTGAGCACGGCGATGACCCCGCGCAGGGCGCGCGCCGCGCTCGTATCGATGCGGAGGATGCGCGCGGAGGCGTAGGGGCTGCGGACGATGCGGCCGTGGAGCATCCCCGCGATCGCCAGATCGCCCGCGTAGATGGGCCGGCCGAGCACCTTCTCCCAGGCATCCGCGCGAGGCTGCGACCCGCCGATCACGCGATAGGTCATACAGCTGGGTTGGTCCGGCTGACTATGCTCCCCCTCACCCTGCCCTCTCCCCCTCCGGGGGCGAGGGGATTCCCTCTCCCCTCGAGGGGAGAGGGCAGGGTGAGGGGTGTGGCGGCAAAGGACGCGTCCACTACACGTCCCAGCCGCCGTCCACCGTCATGGACTGGCCCGTCATGTTCTTGGACTCGTCCGAGACGAGAAAGAGCACGGCGTTGGCGATGTCCTGCGAGACGGTGACGCGGCGGAGGGCCATCTCGTCGACGTATTCCTGGTAGACGCGCTCGGGGGTCCAGCCGCGCTTCTTCCCCTTCTCGCGGCAGAGCTTGTCCATGCGATCCCCCGCCACGATGCCGGGGTGGAGGGCGTTGACGTTCACGTTGTGCGGCCCGACCTCGAGAGCCACCGTGCGAGTGAAGCCGCGCAGCGCCCACTTGGACGACGAGTAGGCCGCGCGGTACTTGTAGCCGCGCAGCCCCGACGTCCCGCTGATGTTGACGACCTTGCCGTACTTCCGCGCGACCATGCCGGGGAGCACGTGCTTGGTGGGCAGGAAAGTGCCCACGATATTGGCCTCGAGCACGAACCGGAAGTCTTCCACCCGGATGTCCTGCACGGGCGTCTCGATGGGCCCCGTCACGCCCGCGGCATTCACGAGGATGTCGATGCGGCCGAAGGTCTCCGTGGTCTGCGCTACCATCTGCTGCACAGCGGCCTCGTCCGTCACGTCGCAGGAAACCACGAGGGCCCGCCGCCCCAGCTGCTCGATCTCGCCCTTGAGCGCCTCGAGCGGCGGGACATCGCGCGCGGCCAGGGCGAGGTCCGCTCCCTCCCGGGCCAGGGTGAGGCAGATGTCGTGGCCCATGCCCTTGGCCGCGCCGGTGACAAGGGCCACGCGATTGTCGAGCCTCATGACACGTAGCCCTCTCTGCGATCCGCTTCGCGCGAGGCCGAAGGGCGCTCGGCCGGATCGCCGTAGCCACCGCCGCCGCACGTCTCGAGCAGGACGAGATCACCCTGGGCGAGCTTCATCGTCTCCTTGCCGCGGACGTCCCCGAGCACGCGATAGGCGCGGCGGAAGCCGAGGCCGCCACGGTGCCGGCCGTCGCCCCCCGAGTCGGGACGCAGCGCCAGCTCCTCGACCATGAGCGGGTACTCGCTCTCCACCACCTCCACCGGCGTGTTCATCACGTTCGACATGTGCACGCGAATGGCGGAGGCGCCGTCCTTGCCCGCGGTCGCCCCTTCGCCGCCCCCGTGCACTTCGTAGTAGACGGCCCAGCGGCCGTCCGCCATGCGCGCGCCCAGGATCAGGAGCCCCGCGGTGGTCGGTCCGCCCGCCTGCACGCGATCCGGAATCACCGGGGCCAGCGCTCGCACGATGGCGTCCACCACGCGCTGCGAGGTCTCGTGATTGCCGCCGACCACCGGGCGATCCGGATCGGCGCTCAGCACGCTGCCGGGCGGGACGATCACCCGGAGCGGACGATAGCAGCCTTCGTTGGGCGGCGCCTCCGGGGCCACCAGCGCCTTCATGGCGTAGTACACGCCGGAGCACGCGATGTAGTACGTGGTGTTGACGGGGCCGAGCACCTGCGCATCGGTGCCCGCGAAGTCGAAGGTCGCCTTGTCGCCGCGCTTCTCCACGCGAACCTTGATGCGGATACGCCGGTCCTCGATGCCGTCGTCGTCGAGGAAGTCCTCGCCCTCCCAGGCGCCGTCCGGCAGGGCGCGAAGGGCCGCGCGCATCTGCTCTTCGGACTCGTCGTGCAGGCGCTCGAAGCAGGCGGCCACCGTCTCCGCGCCGTAGTGGGCGAACAATTCGTGGAGGCGGCGCCCGGCCACGTCGTTGGCGGCGAACTGGGCGAAGATGTCCCCTTCCCGCTCGTCGCGTCCGCGCAGGTTCGACAGCACGAAGTCGAGGGCCGGCCGCTCCGGCCCCTCCTTGGAGAAGAGCCGTATGGGCGCGATCCGGAGTCCTTCCTGGTAGCACTCGGTGGCCCATGGCACATAGCTGCCCGGCACGGCGCCGCCGATATCGGCCCAGTGCGCGAGGTTGATGGCGAAGGCGACCAGCCGCCCTTCGAAGAACACCGGCCGCACCGCCTTGACGTCCGGGAGGTGATTGCCGCCCACCTCGGGCAGGTTGAGAAACCACACGTCGCCGTCGCGGAGGCTCGCGACGGGAATGCGCTTGAGGAATTCCTTGACGGTGAAGCCCATCACGCCCATGTGGATGGGAATGTCACGTCCCTGGGCGATGAGCCGTCCTTGCGCATCCGTGAGGGCGGAGGAGAGATCGCCCGCCTCCTTGAGGAGCGGCGAGCGGGCCGAGCGCATGACGATGACGCTCATCTCCTCGGCGATGGCGTAGAGACCGTTCCGGACCACCTCCAGGGTGACGGGACTCAGCGGAGCGCTCATGCGCGATCTCCCACTTCGATGACGAGGTTGCCGAGCCGGTCCGCGACACAGCGCTGGCCTGGATAGACCACGGTGGTGGACCACTCGTCCTCGATCATGGCCGGCCCCGTCACCACGTGGCCCGAGGGCAGGCTCGTCCGGTCATAGCGCGGCATCTCGACCGCGCCCGTCTCCTTGAAGTAGGCGCGATGCGAGCCCGTGGAGACGGCGGAGGTACCCACGGGCGGCGGAGGCAGGGGAAGCGGCTCTTGAACGGCGCGGGCGGTGACCCGGAGGTTGACGCACTCGACGTTTTCTCCCGTGGCGTAGCCATAGAGCTGACGGTGCCGCGCCTCGAAGGCCGCCTTGAGCGGGCCGGGGCCGCCGGGGACCCAGCCGGTCTCGAGCTCGTAGTTCTGCCCGACATAGCGGAAGTCGATGCCCCGCTGCACGATCACCCGCGACGGATCGTATCCTTCGTCGAGGAGGGGGCGGAGACACTGGGCCTCGAGGGCCCGGAAGCGCTCCTCGACCACCTTGGCGTCCCAGGCGTCGATGCGCCCGCGATGCGTCTGCACCGTGTCGTAGCGGAGCGGCGACACGAGAGAGCCGAGGGCGGAGAAGGCGCCCGAATGGGCGGGCACCACCACGCTCGAGATCCGCTCCTCGCGCGCGAGCGCGCCCGCGTGCAGGGGGCCCGCGCCTCCGAATGCGATCAGGGCGAACTCGCGCAGATCGTAGCCGCGCTGCACGGATACCAGACGCAGCGCGCGCAGCATGTTCGCATTGGCGACCTCGACCACGCCGTGGGCCGCCTCGATCAGGGTCAGCCCGAAGCGCTGGGCGAGCGGGGCGATGACCGCTTCGGCGCGCGCCGGGTCGAGATGGATGGATCCACCGTAGACCCGCCCCGGGTTGAGATAGCCGAGGAGGAGATTGGCATCGCTCACCGTGGGCTCGAGCCCTCCCTGACCGTAGCAGGCGGGACCGGGCACCGCGCCCGCGCTCCGCGGCCCCACCTTGAGCGCGCCCGTCGCCTCCACTCTGGCGATAGAGCCGCCGCCCGCACCGATGGACTCCACGGCCACCATGGGCAGCCGCGCCGGATAGTCGCCGAGCTTGCGCTGCCCCGCCGTCTCGGGCACGCCATCGGCGATGAGGCACACGTCGGTCGTGGTCCCGCCCATGTCGAAAGCGAGCGCGCGCGCCAGCCCGAGGGCCCGCGCCGTGTGGGCGGCCGCGGCCACGCCCCCCGCGGGGCCCGACATGGCCATGCTCAGCGGCCGGGCCTTGGCCGCCTCCACCGACATCATGCCGCCCGCCGAGTGGAGGAGATGAAGCGGCTTGCCCCCCGTGCGGCGGGCCAGGTCGTCGAGGTAGCGCGCGGCGAGCGGCATGACCGAGGCATTGAGCACCGTGGTGCAGCCACGCTCGTACTCGCGGAACTCGGCGTTGATCTCGCTCGACACCGACACGTACGGGAAGTGCGCCTCGAGGGCGAGGCGCAGCGCCTGCTCGTGGCCGGACGCGGCATAGGCGTGGAGCAGGCAGACAGCGACGCTCTCGATGCCCTCGCGCTTGAAATCCTCCACGATGGCGCCGAGCTCCTCGAGGTGCAGTCGGGTCAGCACCGTGCCGTCGGGCGCCACGCGCTCCGTCACCTCGCGGCGCAGCCGGCGCGGCACCAGCGGCTCAGCCTTGGCGGGCAGGTCGAGGCGATAGAGGTGCAGCCGGCTCATGCGCCCGATCTCGAGGACGTCCCGGAATCCGCGCGTGGTGATGAAGCCGACGGGCGCTCCCCGGTGCTCGACGATGGCATTGGTGACCATGGTCGTCCCATGGGCGAGGGTGGCCCACGGCCCCGTCTTGGGCGCGAGAGCCGCGATGCCGTTGAGCACGCCCTCGGCCGGATTGACGGGCGTGGTGGGCACCTTGCACGACTCCATCCGCCCCGCGGGATCCCACGCCACCACGTCCGTGAACGTCCCGCCGACGTCCACCCCTATCCGCACGCCCTCAGCCATGCGCTGTGCCTTTCCGTGTCTCGTGGGCTACTTGCGATCGGACCATTTCGGCAGCGGGTAGAGCACATCCGCCGAGGCGACCTCGAACGGCCAGACGATCTTGAGCTGGCCGCCCCGCCACTGGGTGATGAGCGGTGTGCCGAGCTCGTTCTGGCCCGTGGCGGGATCGAACCTGATGCCCCGCCACGGCATGATCATCTGGTCGGGCTTCATGTCCGTAGCGAGGAGCGCCTTCCGGATCGCCTCGGGGTCCGTGGAGCCGGCCCGGTTGATCGCGTCGAGCAGCACGATCATACCCGTGAACGATCGCGAGCTGTTGTCGTTCAGGTCCTTGTTCATCTTGGCCTTGTAGAGAGCGTTGATCTTGGCCACCATCGGCTTCTTGGCCGCGAGGTCGAGAGAGAACACCGACCGCGACATGATGCCATCCGCGTCCTTGCCCACGCCGGCGATGAAGTCCGACTCGATGTAGCCGGCGTCCTGGGCGATGACCATGGGCGGGTTGTAGTCGAGCTCGCGCGCCGTCTTCACGAACAGGATGGCGTCGCTCGTGTAGCCCGTGGGCAGGAGAACGGAGGCGTTGCCGGCCTTGAGGCGCTGGACTTCCACGGTGAGCGACGTGCTGCGCGCCCGGTACGCGATCTTCTCCGCGACCTTGTAGCCCTGCTGGGTGGCCAGCCGCTCCTGCACCTTGGACGAGTCGGAGCCGAACAGGGTGTCCTCGGAGAAGAGGGAGATGGTGGGCAGCTTGACTCCACGCTTGGCCTGGAACTCCTTCATGAACTCGAACATGGCGATGGAGAAGTGCTCGTCGTGCGGGCTCGAGCGGAAGAACCACTTGAAACCCCGGCGGTGCAGCGAGGGCGAGGAGGATTCGCCGGAAAAGTACGGGACGCCGTAGCGCTCGGCCACCTGGCTCGCGGTGGCGGAGACGGCGCTGTGATACGCGCCGTAGAGCGCGGCCACCTTCTCCTGGGTGACCAGGCGCTCGGCCTCCGACTGTCCCACCTCGGGCTTGCCCTGGTGATCCACCGTCACGAGACGGACCTTGGCCCCGCCGAGATTGGGCAAGCCCTGGGTGCGCGCGAGAGGCAGGTCGAGATCGAAGCGTCCATTGACGATCTCGACCGCCAACTCGGCGGCAGCCTTGGAGTCGATGCCGGCCTGCGCCGTGGGCCCGGTGAGCGGATAGAGCACGCCGATGACCACTTCCTTGGGCTGCGCGCCCGCGGGAAGGCCCGCGGCCATGACGAGGGCCGCGGCGGCCGCAATGCCCGAGAGCGACTTGACGATGGCAATCCTCACGATCTGCACTCCTTGCCTGTCCAACGTGAACCGCGGCAGGCAATCACGCGAGGACCATGAATGCGTCGGCCGGAAGCCGCAAGTGGATGATCTGCCCTGGAGCGAGGGGCATGGGGGCCGGCTCGTTCACGAACACGCGCACCCGTTGGCCGTCGGCGAGCCGTGCCGACACCTCCGTCATGGCGCCCTGATAGACGAGCCCCTCGATGCGCGCCTCCGCCGTTCCTTCGCCCGCCGCGGCCGCGAGCCGCACGCGCTCGGGTCGGATGGCGAGCTCGATCTCCTCCCCCACCCGGAGGACGCCGCCCACACTTACCCTGATGGTCAGATCGGGAGAGAGGGCGACCCGATCCTCCGCCACCGCGCGCCCCCGCAAGACCGTCGACGCGCCGATGAAGTCCGCCACGAAACGGCTGGCCGGACGCTCGTAGATCTCGCGCGGCGCGCCGAGCTGTTCGATCCGCCCCCGGCTCATCACCGCGATGCGATCCGAGAGCCCGAGAGCCTCCCCCTGGTCGTGGGTGACGAAGACGGTGGTGATGCCGACGGAGCGCTGGATGGCCCGAAGCTCGTCACGCATCTCCTCGCGGAGCTTCTTGTCCAGAGCGGCCAGCGGCTCGTCGAGGAGGAGCACGCGCGGGCGATAGACGAGGGCGCGGGCCAGGGCCACACGCTGCTGCATGCCGCCCGAGAGCTCGGCCGGCCGCTGCGGCCCCTGTCGATCCAGCTGCACGAGCTCGAGCGCCTCGCCCACCCGGCGGGCAATCTCTGCCGATGGTGTACGGCGCTCGCGAAGCCCGAAGGCCACGTTCTCGAAGACGGACAGGTGCGGAAAGAGCGCATAGGACTGGAAGACCACGCCGAGGCCGCGCAGGTGGGCGGGCAGCCCCGTCACGTCCTCGCCGTCGATGAGAATGCGCCCCGCCGTCGGCTCCACGAAGCCCGCGATGAGATTGAGGGTCGTGGTCTTGCCGCAGCCCGAGGGACCGAGGAGCGAGAGAAACTCGCCCTCCAAGATGACGAGGTCCATGGCATCCACGGCGCGGACGCCGCCGTAGTCGCGCGTGCACCCCTTGAGCTCCACCACGGTGTTGGCCATGGATCAGCGGTGGTGGAGAAAGACGCGGCCGAGCCCGACGTAGCGATCGGCGAGCCAGACGACGAGGAAGGTGGCGGTGATGAAGAGCGTGGACATGGCCGCGATGGTCGGATCCGTGTAGTTGACCACGTAGCTGTACATGGCCACGGGCAGGATCTCCGTCAGCCGGTTCGAGATGAAGAGCGAGACCACGAATTCGTTGACCGAGACGACCACGGCAAAGAGCAGCGCCGCGAAGAGCCCCGGGCGGAGGAGCGGAAGCGTCACGCGACGGAACGTGCGCCACGGCGTGGCGCCCAGACTCGCCGCCGCCCGCTCGAGGGTGGCGTCGAGGTTGCGGGCGCTCACCCACACCGAGCGCACCACGAAGGGCAGGACGAGGGCCACGTGAGCCGCGATGAGCACCGCGCGGCTCCGGATCATGCCGAGGGAGGCGGCGAGGATGAGAAATCCCAGGCCGGCCGCCACGCCGGGGACGACCAGAGGCGACAGGAGAAGGGTGGCCCAGAGCGTGGGCAGGCGCAGCCTGCCCCGCTCGAGGGCCAGAGCGGCCGCCGTGCCGATGGGCAGGGCCAGGGTCACCGCCCCCAGAGTGACCCAGAGACTGTTGATGGCGGCCCGCTGGAACTGCGGATAGGTCAGCGCATTGACGTACCAGCGCCACGAAAAGCCCGACGGCGGGAAGGAGAGAATGGCCGTGGGATTGAACGACACCACGATGACGACAATCGTGGGCAGCGTCATGAAGGCCATGAGGGCGACCACCGAGGCCTTCAGCATCACGCGGCGCGCGCCCCCGCGCGCCCGACCCCCGCGAGAAGGGCAATGGTCATGACCAGCGCCAGGAGGGCAAAGGCGGCGGCGCCGGGCCAATTGAACGAGTCGAGCCCGCGATCCTTCACCACCGTCGCGATCATCTGGACTTTGCCCCCGCCGAGGAGGGCCGGCGTCGGATAGGCGGAGAGCGTCCACGCGAAGACGATGAGACTGCCCGAGACGATGCCCGGGAGGGACAGGGGCAGGGTCACCCGCCAGAACACGCGCGCGGGCTTCGCGCCGAGGCTGGCCGCCGCCCGCTCGTAGAGAGGGTCGATGTGGCTGATGCCCGCGGCGAGCATGAGGATCATGGTCGGCATGGAGAAGTGCACGAGGCCGACGAGGACGCCGCGCTCCGTGAACAGCATGGGAATGGGCCAGGTGATCACCGCATTGCCGAGCACGAGGATCCAGGCATAGGTGCGCACGATGGCCCCGGTGAAGAACGGGGCCAGAGTGAGGACGAGCAGGGTGGAGCGCACGCGCGACGAGCCAGTGCGCGCGAGGGCGTAGGCGATCGGGTAGGCGGCCACGAGGGTGAGGAGGGTGGTGGCCGCGGCGAGCCACACCGTGTCCCAGATGACGCCCAGGTACTGGGGCGCGGTCACGCTGCGGAAATTGGCGAGAGTGAAGCCACCGGTCTTGAGCGAGCCCGGAATGAACTCCAGCACGCTGTACTGGAACAGGCACCCCAGGGCCACCGCGAAGAGCGCGATGACGGCGAGAGCCGGCGCGAGCAGGAGCTTCACCCCGCTACTTCTTGACGATATTGCTCGTGAACCACTCGCGCCAGCCGGGCAGGTTCTTCGCGCGCACCTCGTCGTTGATGATGTAGCCCTTCTCCTTCCACTGCGCGGGCGAGATGAAGATGCCCGGCTGCCCCGCGAGATTGGCGGGCACCGGCGTGCCGATCACGGTGGGGCTGGCCTTGAGCGACTTGACCAGCTCGGCCTGAATATCCTTGGCCAGCGCCATGTTGATGAACTGGTACGCGGCGTCGGCCTTCTTGGTGCCCGTCATCACGGTCATGGTGTCGATGCCGACGACGCCGGGATAGTCCGTGGGCTGGACGAGCTTGACGGCGATGCCCTGGTCGATCAGGTGGTACGCGTTGACGGAGAGCATCACCTGCACCGGGGCCTGCCCCGTCTTCATCAAGTCCTGGCTCTGCGCATCCGTGGCGAAGAAGGCCGCGATTTGCGGCTTGAGCTCCATGAGCTTCTTCTGCCCCTTCTCCCACGTGGTCTCGTTGCCGCCTTCCATCAGGGCGGCGATGGTGATGATGTGCGACGGATCGAAGTCGGGCATGGCGATCTTGCCCTTGAGCGAGGGCTTCCAGAGGTCCGACCACTTGCTGATGTCTTCCTTCACGAGGTCGGGACGATACACCACGGTGTAGACGTAGGCCCACACGCCGACGTGGTACTCGCTCCGGATCGCTTCCTTGGCGAGATCCTTGGCATTGGGCAGCTTGGACATGTCGAGGGGCTGGATGAGGCCGTCCGAGATGTAGAGCCGTCCCACGTGGCTGGTGGTGAAGGTCACGTCCACGAGGGGATTACCCTTGGCCACGCGCGCCTTGGCGAGGCGGTCGATGGTGCCGCCCACCTCGAACTCCACCGGGATACCGGTCTTGGCGGTGAAGTTCTTGGCCACGACCTTTTCCAGCGAGTCCTTCCAGTTGCCGCCCCATGCGCTCACCACGAGGGCGTTCTGCGCCTCGGCGGTGGGGGCCGCCACCAGGAGAGCGAACAGCATCAGGACACTCGGACGCATCAGCATGGCAGGCGCTTCGGCATGGCGTATCTCCTCGTGTGGATTTCAGATCCGGCGTTTCGCCTAACGGGAGGCGTCGTTGCCCTGACGATGCTGAGCACTTTGCCCTAGCCCGAGGAGCGGGTCAAGCCTTCCCGCGGATCGCCATGGCCCGGGCCGCCTCGGCGATAGCCTCGACGACGAAGTGGTAGCCGGTGCAGCGGCAGAGATGGCCCGACAGCATCTCGCGTATCTCGCCGTCGGACGGCGTCGGGGTGTCCTCGAGGAATGCGCAGGCGCTCATGATGATCCCGGGCGTGCAGTAGCCGCACTGAAGCCCGTGCTTGGCCCAGAAGGCTTCCTGGATCGGATGGAGCTGATCGTCCGACGGGGCCACTCCTTCGATGGTCGCCACCTCGTGGCCGTCGGCCTGCGCGGCCAGCATGAGACAGGAGCGCACGGGCTCGCCGTCCAGGAGCACGGTGCACGCGCCGCACACGCCGTGCTCGCACCCGACGTGGGTGCCCGTCAGGTCGAGGTCGTCACGCAGGAAATCGGCGAGGGTGGACCGCACGTCCACATCACGCTGGTAGTCCGTGCCGTTGATCTTCACGTTCACGCCGCGCTTCACGACGGTCTCCGGCAGCGGTCGAGGGCGGCGCCGAGCACCCGCTCGGCAAGCACCGCGGCCACCGTCTTTCTGTAGGCCGCCGACGCGTGAATGTCCCCGTCCGGGGACAGCGCGGAGGCGGCGGCGCGGGCCGCCTCGACGCGGCGGGCGGCCGTGGGCTCGCGTCCCACGAGAAGCGACTCGCCCGCCGCGCTTCTCACCGGCGTGCCGCCGACTCCGAAGAAGCCCAATCGCGCGTGGGACACCACTCCGGCGCCATTCAGGGCGAGCACGGCGATGCACCCCACGAGCGCGAAGTCGCCGTGGCGGCGGGCTACCTCGGCGAATCCCCAGCCGGCGCCATCGGGCGGCAGCGCGAACCGCGCCGCCGTCGCCAGCTCGTCCGCCGCGAGCGACGTGGTAAGCGGAGCGAGGTAGAGCTTGTCCGCGGGGATCGCGCGCTCGCCTGCCCTGCTCCGGACCGTCACCGCCCCGTCGAGGCAGAGGAGGAGCGCGGGCAGCTCGGAGGCGGGATCGGCGTGGACGATGCTCCCCACCACGGTTCCGCGGTTCCGGATCGGCGCATGCGCCACGGAGGCCAGCAGCTCGGCGAAGAGCGGAGAGCGCGAGACCGACCAGCGCTCGAGATCGCGCTGCCGCGCGAGGGCACCCGCCGTCAGCGTGCCGCCCGACTCCGCCAGCCCCTCGAGATCGCGGCAGCGGTTGATGTCCACCAGCGCCGAGGGTCGCGCGAGACGGAGGGCCATCATGGGGATGAGGCTCTGGCCGCCCGCCAGCACCTTGGCCTCGTCTCCGAAGCGGCCGAGCGCTTCCACGGCTTCGCGCGCGCTCTGCGCGACGACGTATTCGAACGGCGCGGGCTTCACGGCTTCTTCGCCGCTTCGAGAAGCCCCAGGACCACGGAGGGGCCCAAAGGCGTGCGCGTGACGCGCACCTTGAAGGGAGCGAGCGCGTCCTCCACGGCGTTGGCGATGGCGGCGGGCGGCGAGATGGCCCCGCCTTCGCCGATGCCCTTGACGCCCAGCGGATTGCGGGGCGACGGGTACTCGAGATGCACGGTCTCGATGGGCGGAAGCTCCATGGCCGTGGGCACGAGATAGTCCATGA
>WNFS01000112.1_pt1 | contig 61640 bp, 54 predicted proteins | sample 5400141 | NCBI WGS metagenome assembly WNFS01 (sample SAMN13153358, study PRJNA577476) | soil metagenome | isolation source: 60 cm saprolite under Madrone tree | place: USA:California | collected 2016-06-14 | reverse complement strand
CACGCAGTGAAACTCGGCCGGGAAGCCGCGGAAAAGTGCCTCGAGCGCGCGGGCCTAAAACCCGAGGACATCGACATGATCATCACGGTGTCCTGCACGGGCTTCATGATTCCGTCGTTGGATGCCCACCTCATCAACCTGATGGGATTCCGCTCCAATGTCCGGCGGATGCCGTTCACCGAATTGGGCTGCGCCGCGGGGGCCATGGCCCTGGGACGTGCCGCCGATTACTTGAAGGCCGAACCTGGCGGAAACGTCCTGATTATCGCCGTGGAGCTGCCGTCACTCACGTTCCAGCGCAAGGACATTTCCCAGGCAAACCTGATTTCTTCGATCCTTTTTGGCGACGGCGCCGCGGCCGTGGTTGTCAGCGGAAAACAAATGAAGGGGCCCAAGATTCTCGTCACGGAAACCTACACGTTTCCCGATTCGTTGGGCGCCATGGGATTTGATCTGCGCGATTCCGGATTCCACATCCTGCTGGCAAAGGACGTTCCGGAAATGATTGGCGGAAAGATCGGCGGCCTGGTACAGGGTTTCCTCGACCGCAACGGCCGGAAGCGCGAAGAAATCAAGGGCTGGATTCTGCATCCTGGCGGAGCGCGGCTGCTCGGCAACATCGAGACGGAGCTCGGCTTGTGCAAGTGCGACACCCAGCCATCCTGGGACATTCTCGGAAACGTGGGAAATCTGTCCAGCGCGACGATCCTTTTCATTCTCCAGGAGTGGATGGAAAAAAGACCGCTTAAGGCTGGTGAGTATGCGCTAGCGGCGGCGTTTGGCCCGGGCTTCAGCGCGGAATTTCTGCTATTGCAATGGACGTAAGCGTTTATTTGTTTCTTGCACTGCTTCTCGTCGTGGGATTGCTGCGGCTGGTCGAGTTGCGCATCTCGAAACGGCACCAGAACGAAATGTCTGCGCGCGGTGCTGTGAAAGTCGACGAACCGAAATTCCGCTGGATGGTTCTGCTGCACACCTCTGTGCTGCTTGGCGCGGCACTGGAGGTGGTCCTCCTGCGGCGTCCCTTTATTCTGTGGCTGGGTGCGCCGATGATTGTCGTCTTCCTGGCGGCAAACGCCGTGCGTTGGTGGGTCATACGGTCGCTCGGGGAGCACTGGAACGTTCAAGTCGTGGATTCCACGCGCCTCGGCGTGGTGACCTCTGGACCTTTTCGCTACGTCCGGCATCCAAACTATGCGGCGGTGTTTGCGGAGATGCTGGCTCTTCCGCTGATTCACACGGCGTGGATCACCGCAGTGGCGGGAGCCATCGCCCATATCGGAGTTCTGGCGCAGCGGCTTTCCACCGAAGAGCGCGTGCTCTTCGCCAATCCTGACTATCGCGCGGCCATGACCGGAAAGTCGCGCTTCTTGCCGGGACTTTTCTGAAAGAGAAACTTTCCAATGAATTGGCGTTATTACCCTGCAATTTCCTTGCTCTTGTTCGCGGCGGCCGCCTGCCCAGTTCGTTCTGACGAGATCGCCAAGACCCCGGCATTCACAACCGTGGCGGAACTCTCGTCGGGATTTCATTCTCTCTACGCGCAGGACTTCTCGGAAGCGCGGCAAAAATTTGACACATGGGAATCTCAGCATCCCGAAGAACCTTTTGGCCAGGTCGCCATCGCGGCCAGCTATCTTTTCGAAGAACTTTACCGTCAAGGCGTGCTCTCCAGCGATTTTTTCTTGAATGAGAAACGATTCCTGCATGGAATCGAAGGCAAACCAGATCCCGAACGAATGAAGAGTTTCCAAGACGCCCTGGAACGCGCTCGGAAGCTTGCCAAGGCGCGCCTCGCAAAGGATAAGAAGGATCCGGAAGCTATTTTTGCGTTTACGCTGGCGGCGGGGATGGAATCGAACTCCGACATGATGCTCAAGAAGAAGCATATCGAGAGCTTGAAGCGGCTAAAGGAAGGAAACGAATACGCCAAGGAATTGCTGGCCGAGCAGCCGGACGCGAACGACGCCTACGTCGCGCTGGGCTCGGCCAATTACATCATCGGAAGCCTTTCTGGCGGCACGCGATTCTTTCTCATGTTCGGGGGAATCCACGGCGACAAAAAGTTAGGTATGCAGCAACTCGGAAAAGCAATTGATGGAGGACGGTATTTGCAGCCGTTTGCGAAGATCTTGCTGGCACTGGCGGCGCGCAGAGAAAAACAAAACCCCGTGGCGCAGAAGCTGCTCCTCGAATTGAGCCAGGAATTTCCGGAAAGCCCCCTCTACGCCGCCGAGTATGCGAAAGCGATGGGTCGGCCGATTCCTGCAAAGATGCATCCTTGAGCCCGTTTGCATGCCTTTTGCGCGACGGCTGACTTGTTTCGAATAAATCAACGGCGTTCTCCTGGATAGATTAGAATCGCGCCCGCGCGGTTGATCTGCGGTCAGTCTTCTACATTAGGCGGTGAAACTTGTTCCAGCAGGACTTGCTAAAGGGTCGGGCAGTTTTTCTTACTGGTGGTGGGACTGGACTTGGCCGTTCCATGGCGTTGCGATTTGCGGGTCTGGGCGCGCGGATATTCCTCGTTGGCCGGCGCGAAGATCCGCTACGAGAAACGTGTGAAGAAATCCACCGGACTGGCGGCGCTGCCGCATATGCCATTTGCGACGTACGTGACTATGGCGCCGTCGAAGCCGCAGCAGCCAAAGCCGAAGAACAATTCGGCGAAATCAACACGCTGGTCAACAACGCCGCCGGCAATTTCATGGCGCGCACCGAAAAACTGACTCCCAACGCCTTCAACGCCGTCGTCGGCATCGTACTGAACGGTTCCTTTCACTGCACGCAGGTTTTTGGCAAGCGCTGGATTTCGCGAAAACTCGGCGGCAACGTGCTGAATATCGTGACCACGTACGCAGCCGCCAACTGCGGTTCGGGGTTTGTCGTGCCGTCGGCTTGCGCGAAAGCAGGCGTCTTGGCGATGACCACGTCGCTGGCTGTGGAATGGGCGAAGTATCACATCCGGCTGAACGCCATTGCGCCCGGGCCTTTTCCGACAGAAGGCGCTTGGTCGCGGCTAATGCCCTCGAAGCAATTTGAAGAGCACGCCAAGGACAAGCATCCGATGAAACGTTTTGGCAAGCACGAGGAGTTGGCCAATCTTGCCGCGTTTCTCATCAGCGACATGGCCGAGTATATCAACGGCGAATGCGTGGTGATCGACGGCGCCCAGTGGCTGTGCGGTGCCGGCGAGTTCAACGATCTGCTGCTTCTGCCCGAAGCCGCATGGGAACAAATGGAATCCACACGTTCCAGGAATTCCTGAAGCAGCTTACTGAGGCAGAGCCCGCTTCCGAAGTTCAACGCGAAGCTTGATCTCTCCGATCGATTGCCCGTTCGAATTCGCATGCACGCTGATTTCCTGCGGCTCCGGCTTCTTCGTTTCCGTTTCGGGAACTGTTGGTAACATGACTTCAATCCGCGCAGCCGCCAGTTGCTTCGCCGCTACGGTGAATTTCCCCGCGCCGCTCTGTAGCGTCCATCCTGTCGGCAACGAGACAGTCAGAGAAATTTCCTGCGCTTTCCCCGTCCGGTTCCGCACCCACAAAGGAATCACGATCGTAGTGTGTCCTTGAAGGGCGATCTCCGGCGGCTCCGGATGCGGGAGATTCATGAGCCCATGAGCCCGCCGAAACTCCGCGTAGAAATTGTACGGGCCGCCGAGCTCCACCGATAGTTCCGGCTTTGCAGGCTCCGGAGAAACCTCTGGCCGAGCGAAGGAAATCGCTCCCGGCGTGATGCCATCGAAAATGTCACCGGTCACGCTGCCGCCAACCAATGATTTTCCCAGAACAAAATGCTGCGCATCCGACCAGCCCCCATCGGAAGTGGCCATCTTTTCGATTTGTCCTTCATCCATTTGCGCCAGCTTGTCGAGAAACGACTTGGCCTGCGTCTGGTGAGAACGAAACGAATCGAGCGCCATTCGCCAGTACGGCTGCTTGCTTGATTTGGAAATCTCCTTCACCGAATACTCCGGACCTTTGCCGCTAAAAATATCTTCGCGATCCGCGTCCGCAAAGAAATAAATCTTCTTTGGCTGCCACGGCCGCAGATTCTCAAGAAGCGGTTCGAGGCGCTTGGTGGGGCCGGCAACCTGTTCTGGAAAAGCGGCCGGGTCGCCGGCCAGATCGAATGCCTCGGTCCCCAGCACGCCGGAGGTTTGATGGTCCCCGTGGTCTTCGCCGATGAATGTTCCGGGAAGAAACGTCAGAATCACTTCCGGCCGCGTGAGCCGGACGAGCCGCACCAGTTGTTCCAAAGACTCTCCGTGATCCCAGTTCGCCAGTGACAGCAACACATTTTGTGATGCGGTATCCTTGCCGCCAAGAAACCACACGTTGGTAATCCCCAGAGTGGTCAGCGCATTTCGCGCCTCGATTTCTCGAATCGCCCCGAGCGCTGCCGCTTGCTCCGCCCCGGCTTCATTCGCGCCGCTGCTGCCGCGAGTGCCAAACACTACCCCCACGCGCTTGTGTTCGTCCAGCGCCCTCGCGAGATACGGCGTGGCCGCGCCTTCATCATCGGGATGAGCCACAATAAGGAGAATATCCACTTTGTAGCGCTCGTCCGCCGACGGCAGCGCCTGCGGCTCCTGCGAAGTGCTGGAAAATGCACACGAAAGAAGCAGAAATCCCAACACCGATGTCCTACTCAGTTTTTCCATCCCATTGACCCCGAACATTCCCGTGAAAGATGTAGAAATAAGAAAGTCTACCTTGTCACCTCTGTCCGACAAAACACTCACTCTCATGCCGATACATAAAACCGAGAGCGCTTTGGTTTGCCGGGCGTGACAGTTCTTTAGCGGGCAAATCCTGCGCGCATGTTCATTGTTCGCTCGGGCATCCCATTGACGTTCGTGCCCTGCCAGCGTAGCATCCGCAGCGATCATCCTTCAGGATTGAAGAGGTGCCATGACTGACGGAGAGACGCGCCGTGAATTTCTGAGTTCAGTTGTCGCATTCTCTCTCTTTCCGCTCGAACAGGAAAAACCAGACTTAATCCTCCATAACGGCCACGTCGCCACGATGAATCCCTCTGAGCCGGTCGCAGAGGCTGTCGCCATATCGCGTGGAAGATTTTTCGCCGTTGGCAAAAACGCGGACGTATTGAATCTTGCCGCGCCTGGCGTTCGAAAGATGGACCTCAGCGGAAAGACCGTGCTGCCTGGCTTTATCGACGCCCACTCGCATCCCGCCGCCGCAGGCCTATCACATCTGAGGATGGTGGATTGCGACCTTCGATCCATTTCCGCAATCCAAGCGGCCATGCGCGAGCGCGCAGCGAAAACGCCTGCCGGGGAATGGGTTCTCGGCTTCAAGTACGACGACACAAAAACTGATGACGGCCGTCCTCTCAGCATCGCCGACCTGGACGCTGCCGTTCCAGAACATCCCGTGCACATCAAACATCGTGGTGGCCACACCGTGTATGCCAATTCCCTGGGGTTTAGCAAAGCGGGAATCGACGAGAAGACCATGGATCCGCCCGGCGGGAAAATCGATCACGATCCCACCACTGGAAAACTGAGCGGCCGCGTTGCAGAAAGCGCCCAGGCCTTCTTCGAAAAGGTCCTTGCTCACGATTTCACGCGCGACGATCACCGCGAAGGCGTCAAACTCATCTCCAAAATGCTCGCCCGGACCGGGATCACTTCCGCAACGGAGGCACAAGGCACGCCCACCGACCTTCGCGCCTATCAGGACGCGCGTGACTCAGGCGATCTCCTTTATCGCGCCTATTGTTTCATCAACTACCGGTTCATCGATTCCATGATCAAAGCCGGCGTTCGCACTGGGCTCGGCGACGAATGGGTCCGCGTCGGCGCCATGAAGCTGGTTTGTGACGGCTCGATTTCCGAGCGCACTGCGCGCCTCTCTGCTCCTTATGAAGGCCGGCCCAACGACTACGGCATCCTGGTGATGACCGAGGAAGAGCTGTATACCCACGCCCGCAAAGCGCATCTCGCCGGCTGGCAAATCGGCACTCACGCCAATGGTGACGTCGGCATTGACACCACGCTCTGCGTTTACGAGCGCTTGCAGCGTGAGAGCCCGCGCCGCGATCCACGCTTCCGTCTCGAACACTGTACAGTTATTAATGACAACTTGATTGCACGAATCAAAGCCTTAGGCGCCATCCCGACGCCCTTTTCGACTTACGTCTACTATCATGGCGAAAAAATGCGCTACTACGGCGGGGAGCGTCTGAACCACATGTTTGCCTTACGCAGCTTTCTCGACGCCGGCATTCGCGCGACGCAAGCTTCCGACTATCCCCCCGGAGAATTCATCCCCATGATGGCGTTGCAATCGGAAGTGACCCGCACGGACGCGAAGGGCAATATTTGGGGACCCAAGCAGAAAATTACGGTTGAAGAAGCGATCCGCGTCGGCACCATCAACGGCGCCTACGCCTCTTATGAAGAAAATCTGAAAGGTTCCATCGAAACGGGCAAGCTCGCCGATCTTGTCGTTCTCGGCCGCGACCCCTTCAAGGAAAATCCCTCGACGCTCGTCACCATCCCCGTCGAACGCACCATGGCTGGCGGCCGCTGGACATTTGAGTCTTAGATTTTCCAAACCACGTCGCCTTGACCCAACCGAGAGCCGCCGATAAGCTTGATGTTTCCCCGTCCAGGTGGAAACGCACATGGAGCAGATTCACATCACGTTGCCGGATGGCAGCGTCAAAGAAGTGCCCAAGGGCACGACTCCTGCCGACGTCGCAAGAGGTATCTCGCCGCGACTCGCGGATGCGGCGTTGGTCGCACGCGTCGCCGCGCCGAATGATGGCGAGGGCGAGTTGGTCGATTTGCGGCGGCCTCTGGACCACGACGTCAAGCTGCAAATCCTGACCGAAAAAGATCCCGACGCGCTCTTTGTGTTCCGGCATTCGGCAGCGCACCTGCTTGCCGCGGCCGTGATGGACCTGTATCCCAACGTGAAGCTCGGCATCGGCCCGCCGATCGACACCGGCTTTTTCTACGAATTTCTCCGTGACGAGCCGTTCACTCAGGAAGACCTCGCCAAAATTGAAAAAAAGATGCACGAGCTCGCGGCGCAAGATTTGCCCAACGAGCGCAAGCTCATTCCCAAGCCGGAAGCGCTCGACCTCTACAAAAAGAGCAACCAGATTTTCAAGTGCGAACTCGTCGAGGAAAAAGCCACCGAGCCGATGGTCTCGTTTTATACCACTGGAAAATTCATTGACTTCTGCCGCGGCCCGCACATTCCTTCAACAAAACGCATCCAGGCGTTCAAGTTGATGAACGTCGCCGGCGCCTATTGGAAGGGTCAGGAAGGCAATCCCCAGCTCCAGCGCATTTACGCGGTGGCCTTCTTCTCGCAAAAAGAGTTGGACGAGCATCTGCACCGCATTGAAGAAGCCAAACGCCGCGATCACCGCAAGCTCGGCACGGAGCTGGACCTCTTCAGCATCCAGGAAGAAGCCGGCCCCGGCCTGATTTTCTGGCATCCCAAGGGCGGCCTCGTTCGCAATATCATCGAAACCTGGCTGCGAGACGAATTGCAAAAACGCGGCTACGATCTTGTCTACACGCCGCACATCATGCGCCTGGACCTCTGGAAGACCAGCGGCCACACCGGTTTTTACAAAGACAGCATGTTCGGGCCAATGGAAGTCGAAAAAGCCGATTATCAGCTAAAGCCCATGAATTGCCCGGGCCACATTTTGATTTATAAGTCGAAACTGCACAGCTACCGCGATCTCCCCGTCCGTCTCGCCGAGCTCGGCACCGTCTATCGCTATGAGCGCAGCGGCGTGCTACACGGCCTGCTGCGTGTCCGCGGTTTCACACAGGACGACGCGCACATTTTCTGCATGCCGTCGCAAATCGAATCCGAAGTCGAGGCCTGCGTTGATTTCGCTTTCGCCGTGATGAAGAATTTTAGTTTCGACAAGTTCGAAGTCGAGCTCTCCGATTGGGACGAAGCGCATCCGGAAAATTACGCTGGCAAGCCCGGAGACTGGCATCGCGCCACCGCCGCTCTCGCCGACACTATGAAGCGCATGAACATCCCATACAAGAAGATGGAAGGCGAAGCCGCTTTCTACGGCCCAAAAATCGACGTCAAGCTCATTGATGCCATCGGCCGTTCCTGGCAGCTCACCACCGTGCAGTTCGATTTCAACCTCCCCGCGCGCTTCGGTCTACAATATGTCGCCGACGATGGCGCGAAGCATCAGCCTCTCATGGTCCATCGCGCGCTGCTCGGCTCCGTCGAGCGCTTCTTCGGTATCTTGATCGAGCACTACGCCGGCGCCTTTCCACTCTGGCTCGCGCCTGTGCAAGTGGAAGTCTGCCCGGTCAGTGAAAAAGTCGCCGATTACGCCAAGCACGTCACCGAAACACTGAAGCGCCACAACCTTCGCGTGCATCTCGACGACCGCAACGAAAAGCTGCCCGCAAAAATCCGCGACGCGCAGCTCCAGAAAATTCCTTACATGCTGGTGGTCGGTCCCAAGGAAGCCGAAGCCGGCACCGTCTCCGTCCGCCATCGCAGCAAAGGCGACCTCGGCCCCAAGCCCCTCGCCGAACTCGTCGAATCCCTCCAGCGCGAAGTCGATTCCCGCGCGACTACGTAATCCCTCATCGCGAACCGTGCAAATCCCGCAAGTCATCTTGAACGAAAACGTCTTCGCGCAGAGTGTGCGTCTCCTGACGGATCGTGACGCTCATCTGGCGGAAGTCGTGCAAAAGTACGGCCCGCCTCCGCTCTGGGTCCGCGAACCAGGCTTCCCAACGCTCGTCTACATCATTCTTGAGCAGCAAGTCTCTCTCGCTTCCGCGAAAGCGGCTTTCGACCGGCTGAACTCTGCCGTCCGCCCGCTGACGCCAACGCGATTCCTGAAGCTCAGCGACTCCGAACTGCTGCGCATCGGCTTCAGCCGCCAAAAAACTTTATACACACGCCTGCTCGCCGAATCGCTTTCCCGCCGCCACTTTGATCTTCGCTGTCTCCACGGTCTGCAAGACGATTCCGCCCGCAAAATGCTCATCGCCTTCAAAGGCATCGGTAAATGGACCGCCGACATCTATCTATTGAGCGCCTTGCGTCGTCCGGACATTTGGCCCACGGGCGATCTGGCGTTGGCTGCGGCAGTCCAGGAAGTAAAGCGCCTTCGCCAGCGCCCTTCGCCCGAGCGTCTAGAGAGAATGTCGGCGCCTTGGCGTCCCTGGCGCGCCGTGGCCGCCCGCTTGTTCTGGCACCATTACTTGAGCAAGCGCGGCAAGCGCACTTCGGAGATTTCGCTCTAGCCGGGCGACCGAGCGCGTTGTATTGGAGAAGACGAATGTCACCAACTTTTTCTCGCCGTAGTTTTCTCGCGCTCGCCAGGGGCGCTCTTGCCGTTCCTGCGATTTCCTTGGCCGAGAGCGCCGAAGACGCGGACGACGATGACGTGCCCGCTTTGCTCGATCACATCCTTCTCGGCTGCAGCGATCTCGATCGCGGCATCGAACTCGTCGAAGAGGCCACCGGCGTGCGCCCAGCTATCGGCGGAGTTCACCCCGGCCGCGGCACACGCAACGCTCTGCTTTCTCTCGGCGAACGCCGCTACCTGGAAGTCATCGCTCCCGATCCCGCGCAAAGCGAAATCGTCCACTACCCGCAACTCCGTTCCATGACCGATCCGCGCCTTATCGGCTGGGCCGTCCATCCGCCGGACATTGCCGCCATCGCCAAGCAGCTCCAGGAAAACAGAGTCGAATTCAAAGGCCCCGACGACGGCTCGCGCAAGCGTCCCGACGGCCGCGTCCTCAACTGGAAAACCATCAACCTCGCCGACGACCGCCAAGGCCTTCTCCCCTTCTTCATCGAATGGAGCGCCGACTCGGTTCACCCTTCCAAGGATGCACCTGCAAAATGCACCTTGGACTATTTTGAAATCCTGAGCGACGATCCCGAGGAACTCTCCTCGGCTCTCAAACGCATCGGCCTTGACCTCCCCGTCCAGCGCAGCGACAAAGCCCGCCTTCACGCCCTCATCAGCGGACCAAAGGGCGACATCAAGCTCAGCACCTGAGCTTCTTGTCCCGTGCCGACTCATCTCTACGCATAAAGACGGCCACCATCAAGCAAGGTTTTTACTTCTGACTATATGACCTTTGTGCTACCCTCCCGCCTATGGCGGACTCAGATTTCGGCAATCCCACTCCTCAATTTGGCACGGCGGAATACGCGCCAAAATCCGGCACGGACGTGTGCAAGTCTTGCAACCAGGGCATATCTGGCCAGTATTTTCGTGTCAACGGCTCGCTCGCCTGCTCGCGCTGCGTGGATCAGCTGAAGAACCAAATCCCAAAGGATACGCATGCTCTCTTCGTACGCGGTCTGGCCTTTGGATTCGGCGGCGCAATCCTCGGTCTGATTCTCTATTCCGGCTTCAGCATCATCACCGGGATTGAAATCGGGTACGTCTCGCTTGCCGTCGGTTGGATCATCGCCAAAGCAGTCAAAATGGGGTCGCGCGGTACCGCACCGGAAATGGCCTTTGGGCCGCCCTCGCCCGCTCAACAGCGGGACTCAACATTCTCAACCTCATCCCCATTTGGGTCCTCGATGGCGGTCAGGCTGCCACGGCACTCAGCAAAGCCGAGCGGTTTGTCCTGCTCGCTGTTTGCCTCGTCCTATGGCTTTTTGTCGGTGAAGGTATGTTCTTCCTCGTCGCCGCTGGTGTTAGTTATCGTCTCTTTACGAAGGACTTGCCGCCGCAACCCAGTCCGGCGATTGCCGCCTATTTCGTTGGCGTCCTTGCTGCTCTCGCCGCGCTAATCCACATGATGCCTGGCACTGGCCTCGTTCCTCACTAGACTTTTGCCTCTTGCCGCACTGCCGCTGGCGCGTGCTATACTTTGAAGCCCGTCACCAGGCGCTTTTGCGCTGTATGGGCCGGGTTATGAATTCGGGGCCATCCAAGAACGTAGTGCTTGAGGGGGACTTATCGCAGAACGCAGCTTCCGGCAAGCGGACCGCATTCGCGTCAACGAACGAATCCGCGCTCGCGAAATCCGGGTGATCGATGAAGAAGGTGGCCAGCTTGGCGTCATGCAGCCGTTTGAGGCCATAAAGCTGGCCAAGGAAAAGGGGCTCGACCTGGTGGAGATCTCGCCCACGGCTGATCCGCCGGTTTGCAAGATCACCGACTACGGCAAATATCTTTATCAGGCCAACAAGAAAGCCCACGAGCAGCGCAAGAGCAGCCGCGGCTCGCAGTTGAAGGAAGTCAAGTTCCGGCCCGCCACCGCGGAGCACGACTATCAGGTTCGCAAGAACCAGATCCTGCGGTTCCTCGGCGAAGGCCACAAAGTGCGCGCGATGATTTTTCATCGCGGGCGCGAAATGGCGCACCAGGAAGTCGGGCGCGCCAAAATGAACCGCTTGCTCATGGAAATTGGCGACCAGGGCCAGATCGAAACCATGCCGCGCATGGAAGGCAACGTCCTGGTAGCGTTGCTGGCACCGAAAAAAGGCGTAAGCGTCGCCAAGCCCGCGGGCCAGCAATCGTCCAGCGCCCAGCAGTCGCAGTAACCAGCGCCATCAAACGCGCGAACGTAATTTGTGACCGTCGCCACCTGGCGCGCGACCATGATTTTGTAGGGGCGGGGCTTGCCCCGCCCGACGCAGCCAGCGGCAGAGAAAATTGTCGAGAGGATTTCCAGCAATGCCGAGAAACGCATCGAAACCGAAATTGAAACTGAAAACGCACCGCGGTGCCAGAAAACGCTTCAAGTTCACCGCCAATGGCAAGATCAAGCGTGGGCACTCCGGCAAGCGCCACTTGATGGGCACAAAAAGGCCCGGCCGCATGCGCAAGCTCAAGAAGCTGACGCTGGTCAACAAAGCGGACGTAGCCAGCGTCAAGCAAATGCTTCCCTACGGCTAGAGCCGTGACGATTTTTTTTCGCGTGCCATTAATTTGCACGCCAACAGTTTTTCTTCGTAGGGGCACGATATATCGTGCCCATCCGTTTGAAACGCGGGACGCAAGTCCCGCAAATCGTGCCAGGCAGCGCTTCACGGGTGCCTGCCGGCCGATTCGCCCCGACTTTGTTGGGGCATTGTAGCGGCCGGGCTTCAGCCCGGCATCGTCCGCGTCTCGCGGACGACCTCTTAGGTGCAAACCTATTTGTGCTTGCGCCAAGAGCGCTACATTCAGAACCACCCCGGAAACAAACCCGTTGCGATACGCGCGTTATTGCGTTTACGCAACCTGTCTTGTTTCCCATAAAAAAAGGAGAAACCCATGGCACGCGTAAAACGCGGCACCAAGCGCCGGGCACGGCGCAAGAAGTACCTCAAGAGGACAAAAGGCTTTTTCCTCACCAAGAGCAAGCTTTACCAATCCGCGCAGGAAGCCGCCAATCGCGCCGATCGCTACGCCAAGCGCGACCGCCGCGTCAAAAAACGCGAATATCGCAAGCTCTGGATTCAACGCGTCGGGGCCGCCGCACGCAACAACGGCCTGACCTATGGCCAGTTGATTCACGGCCTCAAGCTTGCCGGCGTCGCTCTGGACCGCAAGGTCCTAGCAGACATCGCAGTAAAGGACGCTGCGGCATTCACGTCGCTAGTGTCGACAGCGAAAGCTGCCGCCCCGCCGCCAGCCAAGGCCAAGAAAGCGTAAGCTTCCTTGCCGGCGATTCACTCTGTGTAGGGGCGGGGCTTGCCCCGCCCGCTCGTTGCGTCTTGGCTTCTCACGACGCATGATACCTTCTTTCGTAAGGACATCTTGAACGGTGCCCTGCGCTGTTTGCCTTCAAATGCGATGACCGAACGCGAAAACAAAACGGCAATCCCTCTCGTCCATCTCGGCGTCACTCGGCCCGAGGAACTCTCCGCGCTCTTCGCCGACCTTCGTGGGCGCTTCGACGCGGATTGCGCTTGCGCGCATGACGAATCGTCCTGGAAAGAATTCCGCGATGCCTGGCTCGGCCGCAAATCCGGCGTGCTCACGCAAATCACGGATAATTGGCTGAAGCCAGCCACGCTCGACTTGAAGCGCGCTGTCGGCGCCGCTCTCAACGAACTGCGCGCCCATGTCGAGTCGCAGATCGAGGCTCGCCGCGCTGCAATCGAATCCGGCGCCGAAGAATCCGCGCTCGCCCGTGAACGCGTCGACCTCTCTCTCCCTGGCGTCATTCGCCCCATCGGCTCGCATCACCTGATCCGCCAGGTCTTCCAGGAAATTGAAGACATCTTCTTCTCCATCGGCTTCTCCGTCGTCGAAGGCCCCGAAATCGAAACGCCTTACTACAATTTCGAGGCCCTGAATATTCCCGAATTCCATCCTGTCCGCGACGACATGGACACGTTCTATATCGATTTGCCCAAGGGCGCGCCGACGCCTCTCCTTCTCCGCACCCACACTTCGCCCATGCAGATTCGCACCATGGAAAAGCAGAAGCCGCCCGTGCGCGTCATCGTTCCGGGCAAGGTCTACCGCCGCGACAATCCCGACGCCACACACTCCTTCATCTTTCACCAGGTCGAAGGCTTGGCCGTTGACACCGACATCACTTTTTGCGATTTCACCGGCACCATCGAATACTTCGTAAAGCAGTTTTTTGGCCCCACCGTGAAAACCCGCTTCCGGCCCAGCTATTTTCCATTCACCGAGCCGAGCGTCGAGTTCGACGTCTCCTGCCCTTTCTGCGGCGGAACAGGCACAGCGGCTGGCGGGGGGACGTGTTCGAAATGCAAAGGCGCCGCCTGGATCGAACTCTTTGGCGCTGGCATGGTCGACCCTGCCGTCTACGGGTTCGTGAATTACGACGCTAAAAAAGTCAGCGGTTTCGCCTTCGGCATGGGCATCGACCGCCTGGCCATGCTCAGGTACGGCATCGACGACATCCAGGTCTTTTTCCAGAACGATGTCCGCTTCTTGCGCCAGTTCCCATGACTTTGCCCATTGAACTTGTCATTCCGAGCGCAGCGAGGAATCCTGGCATGATCGATCTGCTGAGGGAAGCGCCGAGAAGCCCGTGCGCGTCCCCATGTCCTTATACTAATTTCCATTTTCACTTTTCCATTTTCGAGCTTCAGTCATGACTTTCGCCGACGCCAAACAGCGCTTCTCTAATCGCGTGGCGGACTACGTCCGCTACCGCCCCGGCTATCCCCCGGCCGCGCTCGATCTCTTGCGCACGGAATGCGGCCTTCGACCTGGCCACGTCATCGCGGACATCGGCTCCGGCACGGGTTTCTTGAGCGAACTCTTTCTGAAAAATGGTAATCTCGTTTACGGCGTCGAGCCCAACGAAGCCATGCGCCGGGCCGGCGAAGAATACCTCGCCTCTTACGACGGCTTCTCGAGTATCGAAGGATCAGCGGAATCCACCACACTCGGCGATTCGAGCATCGACTTTGTCGCCGCCGGCCAGGCCTTCCACTGGTTCGAACCAAGCGCCGCGCGAAGCGAATTTATCCGTATCCTGAAGCCCGCCGGCTCGGTCGTCATCGTATGGAACGACAGGCGGATGGAAGAGAAGCACCTCACTCGTGAGTACGAGGAATTGCTGGAACGCTTTGGCATCGATTACAAGCGAGTGAAGGATGCCTACCCGGAGACGCATCATATCCACAGTTTCTTCGGCAGCGATAATTTCCACTCTCGCGATTTGCCCAACGAACAGGATTTGGATTGGGATGGTCTGCGCGGGCGCTTGCGGAGCAGTTCCTTCGCTCCTGCCGAAGATCACCCGAATTACGCACCGATGATGGCCGAGCTGGACCGCATTTTTCGCGCCCATCAAGCCGGTGGCTATGTGCGTATGGAATACTTCACGCGCATTTATTTTGGGCAACTGCGGATAGGGACCGAGGGATGAAGGTCGTCTACAGCTGGCTGAAAGATTTCGTCGACGTGACCGCGCCGCCCCAGGAGCTCGCCTCGCGCCTCGTGCTTTCAGGTACAAACATTGCCGGCGTGGAAACAGGCCCGCAGGGGGTTGTGATCGACGCCGAAGTCAGTTCGAATCGCCCGGACTGTCTCGGCCACTACGGCATCGCCCGCGAAGTCGGCGCCATTTACAAGCTGCCCCTGAAGCACATTTCGCCCAAGCCTGCTGAGAGTGCTGCGAAAGCCAGCGACGCCGTAAAAGCCGAAATTCAAGCGCCCGAACTCTGCGGCCGTTTCACTGCGCGCGTCATTCGAAACGTGAAAATTCAGCCGTCGCCGAAATGGCTGAAAGACCGTCTTGAAGCCTCCGGCGTGGCCAGCATCAGCAATGTCGTGGACATTTCGAACTACGTGATGCTGGAGCTTGGCCACCCGCTCCATACCTTCGATTACGACAAGGTTCGCGACCACAAAATTGTTGTCCGCCGCGCCAAGCCGGCGGAAAAGATGAGAACACTTGACGGAGTCGAGCGGCAGCTCGCACCTGACAAAGAGCGGCAGCTCGATTCGAATATCTGCATGATCAGCGATGGCGACGGCTCGCGTCCCATCGGCATTGGCGGAATCATGGGCGGAGCCGAAACCGAAATTTCGTTTTCCACGAAAAATGTTTTGATCGAGTGCGCCTGGTTCGAACCGGTCGCGATTCGCCGCGCCGCCCGTTTTCTGAAATTGCACACCGAAGCGTCCACGCGTTTTGGCCGCGGCGCCGACCCGGAAATGGCCGAACTGGCCTCACGTCGCGCCGCGGAATTGATTCTTCAGCTTGCCGGCGGCGAGTTGCTCTCCGGCGTTGTTGATAGTTATCCCGGCAAGCGCGCCCCGAAAAAAATCCGCTTGACGCGCGCCGAGATTCTGCGCGTGATGGGCGCGGACGTCCCGGACAAGCAAATCGAAGCCAGCCTAAGCGCGCTCGGCTTCGCCCCCGTTCGAATCGACCAAAACCGCGGCGCGGAAGGCTCGCTCCTCGCGGCCTGGGAATGTACGCAACCTTCCTGGCGCGCCGAAGTCGAACGCGAAATCGATTTGATCGAAGAAATCGCGCGCATTTACGGCCTCGATAAATTTCCGCCGCGGCTGCCAGCAGCACGCCAAGGCGCGGCGCGCCTCCCGCATTACGAAGCCGAAACGCGCTTGCGCGAGCGGCTCATCGGTTTCGGCTACCGCGAAATCTTGACGATTCCGCACGTGGCCGAAGAGCGCGACGCGCTATTCCGACCGGAAAATGTCGTTCCGGCGCGGCTTTCGAATCCGCTTTCGGAAGAGGCCAACGTGCTGCGCTCGACTGGCATCGTCACCATGGCAAGCGCGATCGAATGGAATCTGAATCACGGCCAACGCAATGCGCGCCTGTTCGAAATCGGCCGCCACTATCGCTTGAATGGAAGCGAATCGGTCGAAACCCGCGTGCTCACCATCGGCGCGACCGGCGAAGCCCGCGAAAAAGGTCTCTACGATGTAGCGCGCGATTTTTCCTTTGCCGATCTCAAGGGCGATCTCGATTCCATCGGCGAACTCTGCGGCGGTTTCCGCTGGGAAGACGGCGGCGCGGAATGGCTGCACGCGGCGCGGCGCGGCGGCGTCAGGCTAAACTCCGTCATTTCGAGCGAAGGGAGAAATCTCTCTTCGCTTGGTGTCGCTGGGCAGCTTGCACGCCGCCTTGCAGACAAATTGAAATTGCGGCAAGACGTTTTCCTGGCCGAGTTGCGCCTCGATCCGCTTTACGCTGCGATGGGTGCGGCGAAAGAAGCGCGGCGCTACGAGCCACTACCAAGGTTTCCAAGCGTCGAACGCGATTTTTCTTTGTTACTTGCCGACGGCACGAAGTTTTCTGACGTTACGAAAACGATTCAGTCGCTCGGGATCAAGGAAATTTCCGCGATCGAAGCGATGGATCTTTTCCGCGGGAAAAATGTTCCCGCTGGAAAATATTCACTGCTCGTGCGCGTAACGTTCCAGAGCCGCGAAGCGACGCTGACAGAAGCGCAAATTGCGAATTTCAGCGGCAAAATCGTTGCTGCCCTCGAAAAAAATCTCGGCGCGCAACTCCGCGCGCAATAAAAACGCTTCGCAACTCACACGCACGATCCGGAATTGTTCGACCATTCCAGTTGAATCGTGTAGCCGCCGAGGATGCGTGTTTTCCACGCGCAAATATCCCCTATTTCGCCGTTGTTGTCGTCGTACCAACCCTGGCCGGGCACTGGATCCGTGATTGCTTCGCAAAGTTCGTGCGAGCTGGTGGAAGTGAGCGCGTCCGCGACAGTAATGCCGCCGGTACACCCCGAACAACTCGGGTACGGCATCACTGCATAAAAGATGTTGCCGCTGGTGGAGTCGTGATAGCCGCAGAAGTCCTGGCACGAAGCGCTGCCGCCCTGCACTACCTTCACGCCCGGAGGAAGAAAAACAAAATAAAGCGAGTTGGGATTGGGCGCGGGAAGATTCTTGCCAGCGATTCCCTGCTGCAACAGCTGTTGAATGGCACTGTCCTGTGCGGAAGCGCCTGGAGCGGGTGAAGTGAGAATCGTGGTTCCGGTGCGCAGGCCGTGGCCGATATTTTTTCCTGGGACACTGTATTCACCGAGCTGATCCATCAGCGCACTCGCGAGGATGTAGTCGAAGAAAAGATTCATGTTTTTCATGACCACGCTTTGCGGCGATTGGCTCCATGCGGCGCCCCAAAAAACTGTAAAAACCTCGACGGAAGTGAGCAGCGGCCCGCCGCGGTAAGTAAGCTGGGGCGCGACTGCCGCGGCGACGCGTTCGGCCTCGGGGCGATGGAGTGGCACGACCCGGATGGGGTGTTGCAGCACGGCGGGGGATTTCTTGTGGCGAGGCTTGGCGGCCATGAGGCGCTCCTTGTACCGGCGGATGGATTCGCGATGCGCGGGCCGGGGAGGCAAACAGGCTGGAGTTCACACGGTACCGAACAGCGCGAATAATGTAAATGGGACTTCGTACTAGAGGCCGACGCTGAAGGCGGGATTTATTCGGAGAGCGAATGTGGTATTGTGCCGATAAGGACGCGCGGAGAGTCAATGAGCGGGCCGGTGAAAGTGCAGATTTTCGGGCAGGTGTATTCCATCCAGGGAGAACTGGATGTGAAGTATGTGCAGAAGCTCGCGAAGTTCGTGGACGAAAAGATGCACGATATCGCCGACGTGACGAAGACCGTGGACACGCAAAAAGTGGCGGTGCTGGCGGCGCTGGCGATTGCGGACGAGCTTCACAACATGCAACGCGATCGCGGCGATCATGAACAGTTAATGCGCGAACAAGCCGAGCGTTGCCTGACGCTCGTCGAACGCGCGCTGAAGCAAACCGCGTAATTCATTTCTTTTCCAAACATAAAAATCCTCATTGGCTCCAGCTTGTTGGGTTGCGGTCCCAGCGGTGGGCGCGGAGCTGTTTGTGGAGGGCGGCGGGGAGGGGGCCGTCCGTGCTGGCGGTGATATTGGCTTCGACGTTGCGGCGTTTGCGCATGCCGGGAATGATGGTGCCGACGTCGGAGTTGTTGAGGATGAAGCGCAGCGCCATCTGCGCCATGGAGCTGCCCGCGGGAACGAGCGGGCGCAGCGCTTCGGCGCGGGCGACGCTGCTCTTTAGATTTTCCGCGACGAAATACGTGTTGCGCCAATCGCCCTTTGGCCAGGTGCTGTCGACGGTCAGCGTGCCGGTGAGTGTGCCTTCATCGAAAGGCACGCGGGCGATTACGGCGACATTTTTCATGCGGCAGATGGGGAAGAGCGCGTCTTCGGGATTTTGGTCGAAAATGTTGTAGATGACCTGGACGGCGTCGGCGACGCCTTCGAGCACGGCGCGAATACCATTGTACGGCTCCCAGCGATTGACGCTGACGCCGACGGCTTCGGCTTTGCCGGTCGAGCGAAGCTTTTCCACCGCGCGCGGGAGGCGTTCGTCGGTGAGCCAGCGGTCTTCCCACGTGTGAAACTGGATGAGGTCGAGCTTTTCGACGCCAAGATTGGCAAGGCTTTTGTTGACGTATTCTTCGATGTGATCGGGCGGATAGCAATCATCGAGCGAGAAATCGCGGCGGCTGGGCCACTTAAGATTCTTGGGCGGAATTTTGGTGGCGACGTAAAGTCTTTTGCCGGCGTTGGCGCGCAGAACTTTGCCGAGGATCTGTTCGCTGCGGCCGTCACCGTAAGCCCACGCGGTGTCAAAGAAATTGCAGCCGAGATCAACGGCACGCTGCAGGGCGTCGAGCGATTCGGCGTCGTCGGAGCCGGTCCAGCCGGCGAGCCCCCACATGCCGTAACCAATTTCGCTGACGTTCCATCCGGTGCGGCCAAACTTGCGATAGTGCATGGTGTGCTCTCCTGAATTGGAGCGCACATTATACGGGGAGTTGCGGTCTCGTGCTCTGTGGCCCGTGTGCTGTGAAAGAGCGGCAAAGAGGAGGTTATGGCAAGGAAAGGGCTTACGTGAAAAGTGGGGCGCGGGAATGGGCCAGGGCAGGCTCGGCAGGGGCCGAGAACAGAGGCGTCTCTGGGAGGTGCGGGGTAAAACGAATCGGGCGAGCTGGTGACTCATTATCAAAGAATATGGTAGCGCAGACGTAATACAGTTGTCAAGTACGTATTGGATTAGCATTCGAATGAACCGTGGAAAACTTTGTAGGGCGGCCATTTTGCTGGGTATCCAACAAGACCGAAAAGTGGGGGATTGACAGCCTGTGGGTCGCGGCATATATTCAACCTATAGGTTGAATAATAATGACGCCCGCGAGGCAGTTCGGACTGAACCAAACCTTGATGGCACTGGCCGATCCGACGCGGCGAGCGATCCTGCAACGGCTTTCGCGCGGGGAGGCACGGGTTACGGAACTGGCGCTTCCCTTTGCGATGTCGCTCAATGCGGTGTCAAAACACATCCGTGTGCTGGAGGGCGCGCGACTCGTGCGGCGGCGACGGGCAGGGCGGGAGCACCTGCTGTCCATCAATCCGGAACCACTCGATGGAGCCGCGACGTGGATTGAGAGACAAAGAGCGAGGTGGACCGCCAAGTTGGACACCCTCGAAGCCCTATTGCTGGCAGAAGACCGAGCATTCGCGAAAACAACCAAGAAAAAGAAAGGATCATCCCGATGAGCGCTGAGCCAAAGAAACAAGACGACAGACAAGGGCAGCAACCGAGCGAATATGGCGCAGTCACGGAACCCGGAACGGTCCGGCTGGAACGAGTGCTGCCCGGCCCTATCGAACGCGTCTGGGCCTACCTGACGGAGCCGGAAAAGCGGGGAAAGTGGCTTGCTTCGGGGGCGATAGAGTTGCGCGTGGGCGGACGAGTGGAACTGGAATTCAATCACTCGGAGCTTTCCACCGAGAAGACACCGCCAGATGAATATAAGAAATATGAGAGCTGCACATTCCGCAATGGCCGCGTTACACGCTGTGAGCCGCCGAAGCTACTGAGTTATACATGGGGTGACGAGCCGGGAGAAAACTCGGAAGTCACGTTTGAGCTGAGCGCGCGCGGGAAGGACACTCTGCTGATCGTGACGCACCGGCGACTCCGCGACCGCGGAGAGATGGTCGGCGTGGCGAGCGGGTGGCACTCGCATCTGGGCATCCTGGAAGACCAGCTCAACGGGCGGGAACCGCGTCCTTTCTGGACATCGATTCTCAAAACGAAAGCCGAGTATGAAAAACGGCTGCCGCGTTAGAGGGCACAGCGGCAACGGGACTAAGGAACAACATGAAGAACGAGAGCGGCATCAAGAATCACGCGGTGGTATCGCACGAGGAGTGGCTTTCGGCGCGCACGGCGTTTCTGGCGAAGGAGAAGGAGTTCACGCGGTTACAGGACGAGCTCAACCAGGAGCGGCGCGAGTTGCCGTGGGAGGCGGTCCGGAAAGAGTATGTCTTCGAGGGACCGCACGGGAGGCAAAGGCTGGCGGAACTTTTTGACGGAAAGAGCCAGTTGATCGTCTATCACTTCATGTTTGAGCCGAGCGCTACGGCAGGCTGCCCCCACTGCTCGTTGCGGGCCGACGGCTTCAACGGCATCGGCGTGCACCTGAAGCAGCGCGACGTGACGATGATCGCCGTCTCGCGCGCGCCGTATGACAAGCTGGCGGCATACCAGAAGCGAATGGGCTGGAATTTCAAGTGGGTCTCCTCAAGCGATACGGATTTCAATTTTGACTACCACGTGTCTTTCACGCCGGAAGAGTTCGCAAAGAAAAACGCTTTCTACAACTTCAAAATACAAGATCCGCAAGCTCCCGAGCGCGAGGGACACAGCGTGTTCTACAAGGATGAGAGCGGCGCCGTTTTTCATTGTTACTCGTGCTACGACCGGGGAAACGACAAGCTGAACATCCACTATCACTACCTGGATTTGGCACCGAAGGGCCGGGATGAAGGCGGGCGCGGACCCTTCTGGGTGCGGCGGCACGACGAATACGGGGGCTAGTGCAAGGATGGAACGTGAGCCATTTGCGCCGCGCTATAGTGGCTTGTTGTGATAAGGGACCGATGCTGCGATGAGAAAAATAAATCTACGGGCGCTCGGGCTGGGGTGCGCGGTGTTTGGGGTGGGGGTGCGCGGGAACGCGGTGGAGGAAGTTAAGCGACTGGCGGAGTTGATGGGATGGAAGGCAGGGACAGTGGCGGAGCGCTGACTGCGGAAATTCCCACGCTTCAAAAGCGAAGCGTGGGTTAGGCAGATTCACTTAGACACGGTAAACCTGGACTACCCGCTGCTGAAGAGCGGCGATCAGTAGGCAAGGCTCGGTATTTGGCGAAGATAGCTGTTGTTGCCGGCGAGTTGCTTCAGCATGAAGTCCGAAGTATCCGCACGGGAGATTTTTGTTAGAAAAAACCAGTGGCCGATGCCGGAGCCGACGCGATAGACGCCCTTTCGCGGACCATTTGTCAGCGCCGTGGGGCGGACGATGACCCAATCGAGAGCGCTCTCCTTGATGATGGTCTCCTGCACGGCCTTATCCGCGAATACATTTCGCAGAAACAGCGGAATGACAAAAAAGTTATAGAGAAAACCGAGGCGTCCCCGGCTATCGCCTACGCCGAGAGACGACTGGCAGACGATCCGCTTTACGCCGCGCTCCTGCATCGCCCGGACGATGTTGCGCGTGCCATCGGATAGTTTTGTGTTTCGCCGGAAAAGAAAGAGCAGGGCAAGGAGCGGAATGCCCAGCGATACCGACCAGGCTCCAATACCATGCAGAGCCAGTAACCTGGCGGCGACCTGGCACAGAATCGTTACGACAATAAACGTGAATACGGGCGGATGGACGCCGAGGGCAGAGAGAACCGCGTCCTGGCCAGTGACAGCAGGTTCAACGGTGTCATAGCGAAGGACGTCACCTTGCGCAACGCGAAGATTTGCATGGCTGACATGGAACTTTGCAGGGTGGCGCACGAATGCGGTGACGATGTGACCCTGCGCGAGGGCTTGTTCGACGAGCTGGCGGCCGGTCCCACCGGTAGCACCGAAGATGAGGAGTTTCATGAGGCTTGAGTCTCCGGTGCTGATAGTACGTTAACGGGGGCCGATTATTTCAAGTTGTATCTTGACGGTGTGGAGTGGGCGGCGGAGTGCCGAAGAATTATCGGGAATGCTAACGTCACAATTTGCGGGGAGTCATACTGGTTTGTTGGGGAAGGGCCAATAACTGCGATGAAAAAGAAAAAACTACTGATGCTGGGGCTGGTTTGCGCGGCGGCGGCGGTGTTTGCGGTGGGGGTGCGCGGGGATGCGGCAGAGGAAGTTAAGCGGCTGGCGGAGTTGATGGGATGGAAGCCGGGGACGGTGGTGGCGGATATTGGGGCGGGGGACGGGAAGTACACGTTTGCGGCGGTGGCACGGGTGGGGGCGGCGGGGAAAGTGTTTGCGACGGAGATTGATGCGAAGAAGCTGGGTGAATTACGGGACGAGGTGGCTCGGCGCAAGCTCGGGAACGTGGTTGTGGTGGAGAGCAAAGAGGCGGAGACGAATTTGCCCACGGCGTGCTGCGACGCGATTTTTCTGCGGCACGTTTACCATCACCTGACGAAGCCGGCGGAGTTCGATGCCAGCCTGGTGCGCTCGCTGAAGCCGGGAGGGCGGCTGGCGATTATTGATTTTCCGGCGCGGGCGGGGCTGGATCCGGTGGAAGGAGTTCCGAGCAACCGGGGCGGGCACGGTATCCCACAGAAGATTGTGGTTGAGGAGCTGAGCGCGGCGGGTTTGCAAGTGGAGAAAATCGTGAATGACTGGCCGGAGAATGATTATTGTGTTTTGTTTGTGAAGAGGTGAAGCGGAGAGACCGAAGGAGCCGGCCTCGGAAGGGCATCGAACGGCAAAAGAAAGATGCCGGGCTTCCCGACACACACCGTCGGGACCCCCACAAACCGGGGGAAAGCCCGGCGCTACGCAAGACAAAAAGGCCGGGAGTGAAGGAGATTACTCTTTTTTAGACCAGGGCGGGACGACGCCGGACATGCGGGCGTAGGCAATGAGCTGGCCCATGTGCTCGTTGGCGTGGACGATGATGCGCAAGTACATGCCGTCCACAGTGGCATCGCGATCGACGATGTGAACCTCGCGCTCGAGGTCTTTGGGCGTGGCCGCCAAATGGGCCTGCTTCACGGCGTCGAGGGAGCGCTTGAGCCAGTTGATGACCTCGGCTTTTGCGGTGACGGACTTTTCCATCCCCTCTTTCGTGTCGGCGGGCATTTTGGGACCGGTCACGCTGAGCAGGTAAAAATTGGCCAGAGCGATGTGCATGTAGACTTCGCTGGTGGAGCGCACGCCCGGCGCGGGACGCCATGAGAATTTTTCCTCGGGTGTGGCTTCGGCGAGCGCGAGCAATTGGCTGGACACGTGGCGCCACTCGCCATCATAGCCCTGCCAGATTCCCTCGGGCGCCGTTTGCGCGAACGCGGGGCGCGCGGCGAATAAAAGTAGGAACACAAAAAGCGCTTTTCTCATGATTGCTCCAGTCTGGCTCTCTTGTTCCCATTCTATACCGTGATGACGCGGGATGGCGCGATGGAAGCGTGGCGAAGAAAAGAGAGATTTCTCTCTGCGCAAGCCGAGGCTTTCGCAGGAGCGAAAGCGGAAGAAAAAGCGTCGGCTTGCTCCGTTCGAAATGACGGGTAAGGGAGAGGCCTAGCGAACGGGGAAATAAGCACAGCCAGGATTCATCGCGCTGCATCGGCGCGATGGGGAGGAGGTGGCTGTACCACGGCGCCGCCGCTACGGGGTGAGGGCGATTACGCGGAGGGGGCTGCCGGAGCCGTTGACGATTTTGAGGGGCGCGGCGATGACCACGGCGCCGGTAGGCGGCAACTGATCGAGATTGCAGAGGCTGGCGAGGCCGAATTTTCCGCTGCCGTGCATGACGAAATGATTTGAGAAGGGCGGGTCAAACTTGACGGCCTGCCCCGCGTCGGTGCCTACCGTTTCGACTCCTACACCCAAAACGTCGCGTTCGACGGCAAGGAATTGCGAGCATTCTTTGGCCCAGCCTGGGGTGTGCGGGCCGTCGTCACGGAGATTGATGTATTGCGCGGGATCGGTGCGCTTCGACCAGCCAGTGCGGAGGAGCACCCACGCGCCGGGCGGAATTTTTCCGTGCGCGGATTCCCATTGGCGGATATGCGCGGAGGTCAGGAGAAAATCGGGATTGTTCTCGACGTCTTTCGTTACATCGATGACGCAGGCGGGACCGATGAATTTGCGCGGCGCGATGCTATCGACGGTGGAGTCCGGCAAGTCCTTGCCGCTGACCCAGTGAATGGGAGCGTCGAAATGAGTTCCGGTGTGCTCGCCGGTTTCGAAGGCGTTCCAATACCAGGCGGGGCCGCGTTCGTCGTAGCGGGAGAGTTCGCGGAGAGTGAAGGGCGGAGAGTTGTTCCATTGGGGAGGGAGCGGGATCAGGGGCGTGGCGTGGCTCAGCGGCAGGGTGAGATCCACGACACGCAAGCGGCCAGCGTTGAGTTCTTCGACCAGTCGCAGAAGGACTTCAGACATGACGAGCTCCAAGCGATTGGATGTGGCGGCGGAACTGGAAACGGTTTTCGAGGAGGCCCAGATCGGTGACGAAAGCTTTTGGTCCGGTGGCTTCGACTTTGGCTACGATAGTTTGCAGACCTTCGCCCGAGATGGCCTTGCGCGCGGCGGCAGCGAAATCGTCGACGGTGCGGACGGTGCAGGCTTGCGGTATGCCGGCGGCACGCGCGATGCCTTCCAAGTCGGTGCCGGTGCTCGTGGCGGTGGGGAATCCGCCGACGGAAAGGAGACTCTCGTTATCGAAAACGATGTGGACGAGGTTTTTTGGTTTGTAGCGCGCGAGCGTGCTCAGGGTACCAAGGTTCATGAGGAGCGAGCCGTCTCCATCGAGGACCACGACTTTCTGATGGGGCAAGCAGAGAGCAAGGCCGAGACCCGTGGAAGAAGCGAGGCCCATGGCGTGCTGCAAGTAGAAAAAATTGGGCCGATGGCCGAGCGATTGGAGTTCGGCGGGTAGCGCGCCCATGATGGTGACGACAAGACAATTTTCAAGGTCGGAATAGACGGCGCGAAGGCAATCGAGGCGAAGCATCATTCCTCCCACATCAAATCGCGCGTCAGGAGCAGAGCGACGGGCTGGAGACTGCTTTCCGCGAGGGTGTGGGCTTGCGCGATGCGCTTTTCGACGGATGCGGGAGCATCGAGGAGCAAATAGGGGATGTTCATGGCGCGAAGCAGGGGCTCGGTGACGTTGCCGCCTTGCGTTTGCCAGGGATCGCGCTCGCCAAACGAGCCGCGGTAGGTGATAAGCATCAGCAACGGGATTTTATAGAGGTGGGCGAAGGAGACGATGCCGTTGATGGAGGCGAGAAAGCCGTGGTTCTGCATGAGCAGGGCGGACTTGACGCCGGCGAAGTGCGCGCCAGCGGAGAGGCCGACGCCTTCCTCTTCCTTGGCCAGGCGGACGAGAGTCATTTGCGGATCGTCTTCGGCGATTTGGATGAGGTGAACCAGCCAGGTTTCCGGGAGAGCAGAGAGCAGCCGTATGCCACAGGCTTTGAGCGCGCGGTAGATGAGCTTCGAGCTTTCCAGAGAGACGGGCATGGTTCACGTGGGCGATGTTCGATGCGAACGCTCGCGCGACGGAGATTCTACGCCAGGGCTCTCTGCGACTCAATTTCCGGGGAGCGGGACCGAGCAGGCGCTGCAAAACCTTTCCTGGAAGGACGGGTAGGGGGTATTCTTTCCAGCGAGAGTCCGGACAAGGAGCTAGCGATGAAACTACGAACGAGTATTTTTGTGGTGGTGGCGATGGTAATGGGGTCGGGAGTTACGTTTGCTCAGCAGACGGCGGCGCCCGCAGCAAGTGCGGCGCCGGACATGTCGCCGGTGGCGAATCCGGTGAGCGGATTTGTGAAGGCGGGAGTCGCGCGATACGAGAAGAACATGGTCGCCGCAGCAGAGGCTATGCCGGCGGAGAAGTACGGCTTCAAGCCGTCGCCGGAGATGAATTCGTACGGGCATTTGATGATGCACATCGCGGAATCGAACAATACCTTCTGCGCGAAGATTTCCGGGCAGACGGCGCCGGACGTGAAATTGTCGGAGAGCGATCCGAAAGACAAGCTGGTTGCTGCGGTGAAGGATTCCTTTGCGTTTTGCACGACGGCGCTGGCGAAAGTGGACGATTCGAAGCTGGGAGAGCAATTCCCATTCTTCGGGGGCCGGCCGATCTCGCGGGGAGGCGCGCTGGTGGCGCTGGGCGGCAGCTGGACGGACCACTACGCGACACAGGCGATTTACTTGCGGCTGAACGGGATTTTGCCGCCGACGGCCCAGCCGCCAAAGAAAAACTAAGTTCACTTACCGGGATAGCAGTTCAAGCGTCCACGACAGCCCTGTCTGCTTTGAACCGCTATGCTTGCCGCGTAGAGGAAGGAACCGTTTCCAGTTCGCGGTGCGCGGAAGCCGCGCCCTTCAGTTCATGGGCGGAGCGGCCGTGGTGCACGATTAGGTGCAGGAAGAACATCAGCACGAGGATGCCGCCAAAGGTGACGACGATAGTGGCGCCCGTAGGCGTGTCCAGAACCACGCTGAGATAACAGCCGAGCGCGGAGACTAGCGTGCCCATGGTCCAGCCGATGGCAAGGCGTGCACCGATGCGGTCGGCGAAGAGCATGGCGCCAACGCTGGGAACGATCAGGTAACAGAAGACCAGCAAGACGCCGGCGATGGCGACGGAAGACGTCACAACAAAACCAAAAGAAGCATAAAAGAGGAAATCCCAGAAGCGGACGTTGAGGCCTGACTGCTCGGCCTTACCGTGGTTCATCGAGATGGCCAGAAATCTTTTGCGAAAAAGAAAATGAAAGATGCCGATAACGCCGTAGAGGATGGCGGTTTTGCGAACTTCTGGCCAGGAAACGGCGAGGATGTTGCCGACGAGCATGTCCTTGAGGTGCTCGGTTTCGCCGGTGGCCTTGCTCATGAGCAGGATGGCGGTGGCGGAAGCAACGGCGTAAGCGATGCCGATGAAAGCTTCCTGGGGAATGTGGCCTCTGCTCGAGCGAGCGAAAGCGAAGATTCCGGCGCCAAGGAACGTGAAGGCGAGGCTGATCCAGTACGCGGCGCGTCCATGCGGGTCCATGCCGGCAACGATGGCGACGGTAGCGCCGAGGGCAGCGATTTGCGCAAGGGCCAGGTCCACAAAAATGACCCCGCGCTCGACTACATGCACGCCCAAATAGGCGTGAATGCCGGTAAGGATAAGGCTCGCTATGAAGGGCGCTAGTAAGAAGAGAAGAATCTCCATTCCCCGGTCTCCTGAACCTTACTTCGTTGTGTCGAAAGCCTGCTTCAGTTTGTCAATATCGTAGTCAAACAGCTTGAAATAATCGGTAATTTCTTTTTCGCCGCCGACGGAAGGCATGAGCACGACGACCTTTGCGCCGGTGTCACGAGCGATAGCGTTGGGCGTTTTGAGGTCGAAGTAAGGCTCCACAAGAATGACCTTCACGCCATCACGCTTCATCTGGCCGATCAGCTCGACTGTGTGCTGCGGGCTTGGAGGAATGCCAGGGCGCGGCTCCACGTACCCGACAACGTCGAGATGGAAGTGTTCGGCGAAATTGGGCCAGGAGCGGTGATAGGTAACGACCTTGCGGCCGGAATACGGTTTCATTTCGCCGAACCACTTTTCGTCCGCTTGTTTGAGGCGCTGTGCGAACGAATCGTAACGCTGGGCGAAATAGGCGGCATCGCCGGGACGCATTTCCGAGAGTTTATTCTGAATACCCTTGGCGATGCGCAGGCCGTTCTCGGGATCGAGCCAATAGTGCGGATTGCCGAGCGGGTGAACGTCGCCTTCAGCGCGGGTCACCTGTCCCGTGGGAATCTCGAGAATTTTGGCAAAGCGGGAAGCGTCAAAGTAGCCCGGTGCGCCCACTTGGATTTTCGGATTGGTGGACTGGCTGATGAGGGGAGGAAGCCAGCCGATTTCCAGCTCGAGTCCGACAACGATGAGCAAATCGGCGTGGCGGAGTTTCAGAAGGAAGCTGGGCTTGGCTTCGACGAAATGAGGGTCCTGGTAGCCACGGGCGATGGATTCGACGTCGACTCTATCCCCGCCGACTTCTTGAGCAAGTGAGGCAAGGTCTGTGGTGGCCGTCATGATATGAAGTTTGCTGTCTGCACGGCTCTGCGGAGGACTGACAAAGGCGAAGACGAGGGCGCAGGCAGCAAGAAGCGCGCTGATTCGAGTAGTCATTTTTGGGCGTCGCATGATATCTCAGAACCTTCCTTAAACGGGCCTTAGAACGGGTGCGCGCCGTGCGCGCCCATCACGAATAAGAACTGGAACAGAAATTCGTTGGCGTTGGTGAAGCGATCGTTGGGCACATCCCACAAATGGCCATAACGATACTGGCCACGGATCTGGCTGAACTCGCTAGGCCAATAGGTGAGAATACCGGAAAAACCAGTGTCCGTCAGGCTGGCGTTGGTGGCGCGGCCGCTGCGATCGAAGCGGCCGCCGAGAGTCCACCGGCGGTTGACGCGGTACTCAGCATCGGAATAGAAGCCGAAGGCGTGCTGGGTCTGGAAGACGTTAAGCGGAGAGAGCTGGTCGCGGGCGCTCCAGAAGAATTCGTTGCGGAGGAGGAAGGAGTGGTAAATGGCGCGGCGGAGGGGCTTCCAGCGGAGCGTGGCATCGGCGGAATAAAGGTTGGTCAGAAAATTTTCGGGATTAAACGCTGTTCCGACTCCAGCTGTATTGTGGCCGCGGGCATAAGAAGCGCCGAGATCGATGTTGGTGGATTCGCCGAGGTCACGGTAGAGGCGAAGATGGCCCACAACACTGACGTCCTGGCGCCTGTTGGCGCTGAAAACATCGCTGGAGTCGCCGCGGTAAACCTGTGCAGTACCCTGGACGAACCAGTTTTTCGGAGCGGGCAGAAACCGCGAAAGTGAGATTCCGGCGTCGTCAATGCCGTCTTCGCCGCCAACGAGATTGTTGGTCACCAGCGGCCGGTCGATGAACGGCAAGGCGTGATTGTGGATGGTGTTGACCTTGCCGAATTCGGCGCGCATTTTCCCGACTTTCAAGAGGAGTCCCGCGGGAAGCGACGTGAAAGTGACGTAACCCTCCTCGACATTCACGCCGGTTTCGCCGAAGGAGATAAAGGCATCGGCGCGCGCATAGGGGTCGATAATGGCTTGCAAACCAACTTCGGATTCGTGGAGTTCGAGGGAGCGGGACGGAGAAACGGTGTTGCGGCCGGCCGTGCCAATGAAGTCGCCGATCAGGCTGATGTCCGGATTGAGCAGCTTGGCGTTGGAAGTTGCGCCGCCGTAGGTCTGCGTTTGGGTGATCTGTGCGGCAGGTGATGCAGGACTCGGCTCTGGGGCAGAGGCCGGTGCGGCTGTTGAGGGTGTGGAGTTGGGGAGCACACCCGGCTCAATTCGCGTGGAGGCAAGCAACAGGCGATTCCCAGTTGCGGGGTCAGCAGATTTTGTGTCCCGGATTGTCTTCAGTTCTCCACGGAGCAAGGCCACTTCCTCGGCGAGTGTGCGCACCCGTTCTTCAAGAGCGCGCATGCGAATTTCTTCGGGAGCAGGAGTGGCCGCTCCTGCAGGGGGCGGGTCCTGTTTCCCAGAGGGGGAGAATTTCTCTTGCGCATAGGCAGGCATCGAGAAAAGAATGACCAGTGACAGGACAGAAAATCGTTTCATGGCACCACTCCTAGCTAAGAGAATGTGAATTTCCCAACGGAGATACTGACCGCAACTGCGATTTGGCTAAAGGGCGGGAGGCGCGCGCGGAGAGCTGGCGCGCGGAACTGCTGAGGATTCCGAGATGGCAAAGGGAGCGACTTCGAGCCGGTTGGTGACTGGCACAATAGCGATTACGGGCGACTGCGCCGCGACTACCGAAGCTGCCGTCGAGCAAACCGGGCAAATGTGGGAGGCGGACGGCGCGGCCGTCAAATCGGTGCAGAAATGGAATTGCGCTGCCAGGAAGACAACCCCGAGGAGCAACGCGTGAACGCGGATGCGCCGAGACTTCGTCTGCATGTGCCTAGTAAGACGAAGCTTAGGCAGGAATGGTTGCAGGGTCAAGTTCCGCAAACGAGAGGGCGCTGTTTGGATCACAAGAGATCCCTACGCAAGATTTCTGAGGCTGGGCGTTCTACTTCCAAGCGCGACTGCCCGGTGACAAGGGTGCTGCGCCATGGAGGTTCCCATGTCTTCCCCAACTGTCTGGACTCTATCGCTTTGCACCAGCATTAGCTTGCTCCTGGGCGCTTCTTCTCTGCTGACTTCAGATCCGCAACGAGAGGTGAAGTCCGCGACGACAGCAGAAAGCAAGGTTGCCGACACGCCAGTCAAGGCGGCTGCGCAACGCATCGATTTGAGCAAGGCGACAAATGTTAACCTACCGGCGACTAGCCGCGATTTGGAAGCCGTTTCATTTGGCACTCCGGATGGAAAAAGCGGTTGGGTGCTAGCGCTTCCAGGTGGACGGCCGATCGCTACGCCGGCCTACGCGGACGGGATACTTTTTGTCGGCGGCGGGTACGGGTCGCATGAATTTTATGCCGTAGATTCTGAAACCGGGAAGATCATTTGGAAAATCCAAACTGGCGACGACGGACCGACGGCAGCGGTGGTGGCCGACGGAATGGTTGCCTTCAACACCGAGAGCTGTACGCTCATGGTCGTGGATGAGAGAAGGGGGCGCGTGATCTGGCAGGAGTGGCTAGGCGATCCGCTGATGAGCCAGCCGGCGATTGATAAGGGCGTGCTGTTCATGGCGCATCCGGCGGCCACGGGGCGGTCTACGAAGCCGGCGGAGTTTCATCCCCGGCCAGCATCGCCGGGTGGAAGCCATCGGCTGCTCGCGGCGGAACTCGGCACGGGGCGGCACTTTTGGGAGCAGGAAATTTCCGGCGATGTGATCACCGCGCCGGTGGTCTCCGATGGAACGGTCTATTTCACGACGTTCAACGGCACTTCGTATGCACTGAATGCGGCGGACGGCTCGGTGGTGTGGGTAAAAGTGAATGCGGCTACGAGCGCACCGGTGATTGCCAACGGGCAACTCTACGAAACGCGCAAGGGGCAGGCGGGAAAAGAAACGGTCGAGGGCCTGGCAAGGGTGGACGCCAAGCAGGGTAACGCGCGGGACAAGGAATTGATTGCCAAGAGCAAAGCCGACTATCTCAAGGAAGGAGGCGGCGGTGGCGTGGCCATATCGGGTGAAGCGGTGAAGTCTTTGGATTCCTCTGTCGGATTCAGCTCTGCCCCGGCATCTGCAAAGCTTGCAGAGGCCAACGGCTCGGTCGGCGTAAATTCTGTGGCTGGAGCATGGGCCTATCAGGGCTCGCGCGCGGCCATCAGCAAGGGGCAGATCCTGAATGCTCAGGGGAATTACATCAATTCCGTGCGAGCTTCCGACGGACGACAATCATGGCAGGCGGAAGTTGTTGGTTCACATTCCGCACGCGGTGGGCAGGTTTTTTCGCCGCCAGCAGTAGGCCACGATTACCTTTACCTTGCGGGAGCGGCGGGCTACCTCGTTTCTGTAAGGCAGAGTGACGGCAGCGTCGGATTTTCGTACGCGATGAAGGCGCCGATCGCGTTCCAGCCTGCACTGGCAAAGGGAAATGTTTATGCCGGGACTTCCGACGGGCGGCTGATCTGCCTGAAAACGGGAAACAAAGATGCCGATGGTTGGTACGCGTGGGGCGGCAACGCGCAACACAACAAGATTCAGTAAGCTAGCTCCGGGTGACTGCCAGGACGAGACAAACTGCCTCGTGCCTGCAGCGCGCCGCGAAGAGTTCGCTCTATTTCTGGGCGAGATAAGTCTTGGCTTCGGCGAGTTCGGGGCGGTCCGCGCCTGCGCCGCAGATTTCGGCCAGCTTGGCATAAAACGACTGCGCTCCACCGGCATCGCCGGTGGCTTGCGCGGAACGAGCGGCACCTAGCAGCCCGTTAAAGCGATTCGGCGAATTCTTCAGGACGGTTTTGTATTCGGCGAGCGCTTCGGCCGGGCGCTTGAGTTCCATGAGCATGTCCGCGAGCATTTCACGCGCGGGAACGCTGACAGATTCGCCGCCACTTTTGTCCTGATGGTCAGCGGCGGCGCGTAACTCCTGAAGAGCTTCGTCGGATTTCCCCTTGGCGAAGGCCAGCCAGCCTTCGGCTTCGCGGAGATCGGTGGCTTTTTCGTTCGAGGTGCTATAGCCCTCTTTTCGCGCGCGCTTCTCGCGGTCAGCGACAAGTTTCGAGAGTTCCTTGACGTCAGCTTCCGCGCCAGCCACATCGCCGCTGCGGGCAGCGCCGATGGCGCGTGCCCAATAAACACTGTCCAGCCAATCTTTGTGAGTCGCCGGAACAGGCAAGGCGGCAGCTTCTTTCCAGCGGTGCAACTCCAAAGCAGTTCGCGCGGTGAAATAGGCGCGATGCTCGGCTTTACTCTCTTCGTCTGCTCCAACCACATGATCCGTGTGCTCGATGACTTCGCGGGCTTTGGCTTCCTGGCCGCTCTGCAGATAGGAATAGCTGAGGAAGTCCATGGCGTGTGTTTGATAGTGAGATTCGGCGAGATGCATTTCCGCAGCGTGTGCGCCCGAGGCGTTGGCGGCAATGTTTGACGCGATGGAATCCTGCCACAGGCCAAGGCGCACAAATATATGCGATGGCATGTGCAGAGCGTGGGCCGAATCTGGGGCGATGGCGGCGTAACGGCGGGCGGCGTCGAGGCCTTGGGCGGCGAATTCAGGACGATCCGTGGCGTGAATCATGTAATGCGCGACTCCCGGATGGTCCGCGTGCTGCTTCAGGAGCGGCTCGAGGAGGGAGATGGCCTTCTGGCGGTCGGCTGTTTCGTTGTCGTGGTCCTCATACGCCAACGACACCAGCGACAGAGCATAGAAAGAGCCGAGTTCGACGTCTCCGGGATTCTCATGATAAAGACGCTCCAGCACCGTGGAGTACGCCTTGATGCGGTCGGCGTGAGACATTTTTGATTTTTTCTGAAAGAAAGCGGCAGCAGCGTCAAGGAAGCCCTGTTCCCGCGAATTCGCCGAGTGGAGCTTTTGTGCAGTCTCGATGTCTTTGCGGCCCTCCTTCAGAGTCTTGTCATTCGGGAAATCCCAGAGCTGATGAAACCGAGCCATCGCTTTGCCCCAGTGGGCCATGGGGCACTTGGGTTCCTTAGTGGTCGCGTCGGAAAAGGTCTGCTCGGATTCCTTGTATTGGAACGAGTGCAGGAGCGCGACGCCCTTCTCGATGGTGGGTTGCACCTCGGCAGTGCAGCTCGTGGGAAAATTCACTTTCCCGAGCTGGTCCGGCGGCGCCGCCGACAAAGTGTCCGCCAGCAGAACTGCCGGTGGAATGGCGAGAACAAATGAAAACAGTCCGAGGGCTAAAGCTATCCGGCTTGGACGGCGCATGATTCATCCTCCCGTTTGCTTGCGGTGATTCTACCTCCGGCGATTGGTTTTCGTGGAGATAAACCTTCTGGCGGCGAAGGCCGCAGGGGTTGGACGCGGCTTTAGGGTGGAGGCTACAATGGGTATGGAGCGGTACTTCGAAGCAGGTGAGGGTGCGAAAGCTGTTTGAACCAATGCAGAATCTCTGAGGTGCTGCGGATAGACAGCCTGTGTGCACGGCCTGTCCCGCTGGCGAGTCTCTCGTCGAACCAAGAAGGATGAAGACGCGCGAGCGGGGCAGGAAAGCCTAACGGTTGGCTCGTGGCGCCCACTTTATTCAGAGGTTCACAGCCTAGTTCCCCACGGCCAAGCGGTCCGCTCCATTTTTGTGTGATGAGGTACGAAAGAACGCATGCGCGTACTTTTTGTAGGAGACATTGTCGGCTCGCCCGGACGGCAGATCGTTCGCGATCGGCTGGCGGACATCGTTGCGCAGCGGCAGATTGATCTGGTCATTGCCAACGGCGAGAACTCGGCGTCGGGATTCGGGATCACTCCCAGGCTGGCGGAAGAACTCTTGAAAATGGGAATCGACGTGCTTACCGGCGGAAATCATAGCTGGGACCGCAAAGAGATTCTGGAGTTCCTGCCGCACGAACCGCGGCTGCTGCGTCCGGCGAATTTTCCGGAAGGCAATGCGGGCAGCGGGCTCTACATGGGTACAGCGAAAAATGGCGTGAAGTATGCGGTGCTAAACCTGCAGGGGCGCGTGTTCATGACTCCGATTGACGACCCCTTCCGGAAAGCAGATACCGAGCTCGCGCGAATTCCCGAGGATGTCGCCTTCGTGTTTGTGGACATGCACGCGGAAACCACCAGCGAGAAACTCGCCATGGGCTGGTATCTCGATGGCCGGGTGACCGCGGTCGTGGGCACGCACACGCACGTGGCTACCGCCGACGAGCGCGTTTTTCCGCAAGGCACCGCCTATATCACGGACGTGGGAATGACCGGCCCGCACGGCGGCGTGATCGGAATGGACCGCAACGGCATCATCGGGAAGTTTCTCAACGGGCTGCCCGCACGGTTCGAGGTGGCTTCGGGGGACGTGCAAATGAACTGCGTCATGATCGAAACCGACGACGAAGGACCGCGCAACACCGCCGGCCGCTTGCGCGCCCTCTCCATCGAACGCCTGCGTTTCTGTATTGACTAATCGTCAAGGCGCGCGATTGCAATCCGGGGCAACCTGCGCGCCTCCGTAGTAATCTGAAGATTCATGCGACAGAGGGTGGGTCCAATCGTGAAAGTTCTTGTGGTGATGTGTCTGCTGGCGTGCGCGGCGGGGAGTGCGGCCGCGCAAGACGAGAGTGACCTCAGCGCCAGGCAGCGGATTTTCCCTGGTGTGGGTCCTGGACTGCGCACCATTAAGCGAGGCGCCGACGGGCGGCTGTACATTCTGGCTTCGCCATCGCCGGGTTTGCTGGTGTTTGATGCGCAAGGCAAACAGGTTCTCTCCATCAACGAAACCGGCATAGCTTCGAGTGGTACCGGCCAGAGACATGCCCTGATCACGTTCGGCGAGGACTGCGATGGCGCCGCTGATGGAAAGATTTACGTCGCGGACCGGGGCGCTAACCTCGTCCAGGTTTTCTCGCCCAGCGGCACACTGCTTCGTTCGATTCCCGTGAAGGCGCCGGTCGCCGTGGCTACCCTGCCCGACGACGAGGTCGCGGTGGGCACACTTCGCGAACCGAGCCTGGTGATTGTTTTCGACAAAAACGGAAGAGACGTTAGAGAGTTTGGCGAGCCGGAACCGATCACGGAACGCGCGGAACTGAATCGCTACCTCAACATTGGGGAGATGGCCACCGACGGCCAAGGCCATCTCTACTATGGTTTTACGTACTTGCCGGAGCCAACCGTGAGGCAATTCGATAGGCTGGGCTATGCGCGGCAAGATATTCAGTACACGGCACTCGATGCCATGCCGGCGGCCCAGGCCGCGCGCAAGGAAATCGAACGGCAGGAAAGCAAGGGCCAGCAGCCGTCTTTCAAGCGCATTCTCACCGCAGTGGGCGTTGACCGGGCAAATGGGGAAGTCTGGGTCGCGCTCAACAACAGGCTGCTGCATTTCGACAAGGAAGGCAACCGCCGCGCCACCTATAAGATCTACACGCCACAAGGCGCGCGGCTCGAAGCCAACACCATTCTCGTGGAGCAGGACCGTCTGATTATTGGAAGCGACCCGCTGGGCATCTACGACTTCGAACGGCCCGACAAAAAAAATACGAAATAGGCCGAGTTTTCCTCAGGCGGATTTCGGGGAGCTCTCCGTATCGTTCGCGCCTGACGTGAAAATTTGTTCACAAATGCCGCCAAAATCAGCATCAACCTGGAAGAATTGCACAACTTTTGTGCTGTGGAAAAACTGTGCATGGGATGTGAAAGTCGGTGCATGCCTTCTCCTATTTTTCTCTTGCCCCCCGCGTTCCAATCAGAGACAATCCCGCGCTGACTCATAGCGGCGGTACGTGGGCCGACAATTCCAGACGGGCCGCGCGCGGGGCGACAGGGGCGAAGTGGAGCGTTCCGGCGCGGGCAAGAATCCCGAAGCCTGAAGAAAGACACAAGTGAACCTGCTTTCCACAGCTTTTTCACATCTGTGGAAATAGCACAGGGGTTTCTTTTCTCTTCCGATGACGACAGCAACTCAAACAGGGCGCGAGCGCGAAGCTGTGAATTCCTGGGACAAGTTTCTTGAGCGGGTAAAGTCCCGGGTCAGCATCAACACCTTTACCACGTGGTTCCAGCCGACCAGGCTGAACCGGGCGGAAGGCGACACCCTCTACATCCAGATTCCCAGCGCCGTCTTCCGGCAGGTGCTGACGCGCACGTACGGCGACATCGTCAAGGCCGTGTTCCATGAAGTCGGCACACCAAACATGAAGGTGCAGTACGTATGCACCGAAGAGGAGCCGGTTCAGGCAGCGCCGGTCGTTTCCGGCATAAAGCAGACAAAACTGGATTTTGAGAGCAGCGACCACCAGCTCAACACGCGCTACACGTTCGATTCGTTTGTGGTCGGCAAGTCCAATGAGTTTGCGCATGCCGCTTCGCGCGCCGTGGCCGAGCAGCCTTCGAAAGCCTACAACCCGCTGTTTCTCTATGGCGGCGTGGGCATGGGCAAGACACACTTGATGCACGCCATCGGTCACACCATCAAGAAGCGCAATCCGGCCATGCGGCTGAGTTACGTCAGCGCGGAAAAGTTCACCATCGAAGTGATCAACTCGCTGCGTTTTGACCGCATGATCAGTTTCCGCGACCGTTTCCACACCGTGGACGTCCTGCTAGTCGACGATATCCAGTTCATCGCGGGAAAAGAGCGCACCCAGGAAGAGTTTTTTCATACCTTCAACGCGCTCTACGAGCAGCAGAAACAGATTGTGATTTCCTCGGACTGCCTGCCGAAGGACATCAATTCTATCGAAGAACGGCTCCGTTCGCGGTTCGAATGGGGATTGATTGCGGACATCCAGCCGCCGGACCTCGAAACCAAGATCGCCATCCTGCAAAAAAAGGCGGAGAATGACCGCTTCAGCTTGCCGGACGACGTGGCCGAATACATCGCGCGGGCTATCAAATCCAACGTGCGGGAGCTGGAAGGCGCGTTGACGCGGCTGATGGCCTACGCCTCGCTGACCGGTGCGACGATTTCGCTGGGGACGGCGCAGCAAGTGCTGCGGAACATCATTGCTTCGCAGGAAAAACGCGTCACCATCGATTTGATCCAGAAACGGGTGAGCGAGCACTTTAATTTGCGGGAGCAGGACCTGAAAGTTCGCAGCAACACGCGCGCCATTGCTTTTCCGCGGCAAGTGGCGATGTACATCGTAAAGCAGCTCACTACTGCTTCGCTTCCGGAGATTGGCCGACAATTCGGCGGCAAACACCATACGACCGTGTTGCACTCGATCAACAAGATTGAAGAGTTGCGCCGGTCCGACAAAGACTTGAACCGCACAATCACACGTTTGATGGACGCGTTGCAGTAAGCCGCTGAGCTTCTCCCTCTCAGTTTTCTCGGGGCTGCAGGATGCTCGTTCCACCTGCGTTTCGCATTTTTTCTGCAATTGTTCTGTGTTGGCTTTCCAATCCTCTCAAGATTCACCCGCAGCCATCTGCTTACGCCCTGTGGAGAAGGCTTGAGAAACGAGCGGAAAATATGTTGATAGGTGTGGATCAAATTCTGGAATTGACAGCTAACTCACTGCTTGGGGTTACGTTTTCCGCGATACTCACAAAGCACCACTTGGATCGCGGCCCTCTAAAGTAAGTACGCGATGGGAGTTTCCGTGGTTTCCACAGATTCACAGCGCTCATCACAACAACAAGCTTCATATTCTTCTGAACTTGAATAAGGGTCTGCTGTACTGATAGTCCTCGTAGATGTTTCGTCTTTGGGGGCGAAGAGAATCGTCGTGTCCCACTCATTTCCACAGAGCTAAAGCACAAAGTGAGCTTTATTAGTGGCTGAAAAGCGAGTAAAGTACGGCAGCGGTGGAATTTAGCTACAGAGGCCTCGTCCTAGGCCTGATCGAGGGTAAACTTCACAATGACCGCACCCGGAACAGCACTCGAGGAACATCAAGCGATGGAATTCAGCGTCACAAAGTCCGCGCTGTTGAACGAACTCTCGACCACACAAGGCGTCGTCGAACGCAAAACGACGATTCCCATTTTGTCGAATTTGCTGGTCGAGGCTAAGGGAAGCCAGTTGACGATTACGGCGACCGATCTTGAGCTGAGCATTCGCACGTCGTGCGAGTGTAAGATCAAGAAAGAGGGCGCCGGGACTATCCCTGCCAAGAAACTTTTGGAGCTCGTGCGCTTGCTTCCCGAGGGCGACATTAAGGTCAAGCTGCTCGAAAATCACTGGGTGGAAATTGTCAGCGATAAGAAGAAATACAAGCTGGTGGGCATGGCGAAGGAAAATTTCCCCGCGCTGCCGGTGATGCCGCACACGCTGGTGAAGATCCCCGCTCCGATCATTGAGAACCTTATTCGAAAAACGAAGTTTGCGATCTCCATGGAAGAGTCGCGCTACACACTGAACGGTGGCCTGCTGATCCTGAAGCCGGATACGCTCGCGATGGTGGCGACCGATGGCCACCGCCTGGCGCTCGCGGAGACCGATCACAAACTTACAGGCTTGAATGGCGAAGTAAAAGTTCTGATTCCGAAGAAAGCCATGGATGAAGTTGAGAAACTTTCCAGCGCCGCCGGCTCCGACGCGCACATCGAATTTGCAAAAGATGAAAGCCACCTGTTTTTCCAGGTTGGGCATCGCCTGCTGATTTCGCGCATTCTTACGGGCCAGTTCCCGAACTACGAAGCGGTACTGCCACGGGATAACAACAAGAGTGTTGTGATCGAGCGCGCGGAATTGAGCGATGCGGTTCGCCGCGTCTCGCAGCTTGCCGATCAGCGCTCCCACGCCGTGAAGCTGGCTGTTTCTAATGAAGGCATCGAAATCTCCGCTTCGAGCCCGGAATACGGCGAAGCCAAGGAAACCATCGAAAAAGAGTTCAAGGGTGAGCCCATCGCCATCGGTTTCAATTCCAGCTACATGCTGGATTTTCTCGGCGCCGCGGCCGATGGTCCGATCAGCATCGAACTGAAGGACGAACAATCCGCCGGCCAGATGCGGCCGCTCGCCGATGAGTCCTACCGCTACCGCTACATCATCATGCCCATGCGTATCTGAAGGACAAAAAACCCAAGAAAAAACAATGAAAAAGGTGCATATCGAGGCGCCTTTTTTTATTTTCGCCACTAAATCGGAAATCCCACGGAAGACTAAGTAAATAAACTACTTATTCCGGTGCTGAGATCGTTCTATCGCTTGAGAAAATGCTCCCGATCGAGTATAATTTTGGCGTTGTCGATTCGCTGATTTGCATCCTCTTAATCGACACGTCCACCAGGTAAAAGTGACCCGGAAATTGGGCTTCGCGCCAGGAGCTCAGGGCCACGGACCTGGAGAAACATGAGTCTTCGCCACGTCTCGCTGCGCGAGATGGGATGGAGCAGGAACCCTACGAGTTCTGGATTTTGCCCAGCGAAACCAGAATCAAAGGGTAAGGCGTCGGCCGCTTTTGCGGCCGCACGAAAATGACGATCGGAACATTCCGAACACACGCCTTCCTTGCTTCACAGAAAACGAGTTTTGAGAGCGGACGCTTGCTCCGAATGGCTCAGGGTTCGTTCAGCGCCGCAGGTTTGCGTCAGCCGTTGCAACGCCAGGAGATGACATGGGCGATAAGGAAAACGTGAGCAGCACGCCGCAAGGCGGCCACAAGTACGACGCGAAATCGATCAAAGTTCTCGGCGGACTTGAAGCTGTGCGCCTGCGGCCAGCGATGTACATCGGCTCGACCGGCGAGATGGGCCTGCACCATCTCGTTTGGGAAGTGGTGGATAACTCGGTTGACGAAGCGATGGCCGGCTTCGCGGACGAAATCAACGTCACCGTGCACGCGGACAACTCCGTCACCGTGGTAGATAACGGCCGCGGCATTCCCGTGGACATGCATCAGACGGAAAAGCGCCCGGCGGCGGAAGTTGTGCTGACCGTTCTGCACGCTGGCGGAAAATTCGACAGTGACACGTACAAAGTCTCCGGCGGTCTCCACGGCGTGGGCGTTTCCGTCGTCAACGCGCTCTCCGACTGGCTGGAGCTGGAAATCTCGCGCGACGGCGAGGTGTGGGAACAGACTTACGAAAAAGGCAAGCCCACCAACAAACTGAAGCAAACCGGAAAAACCCGCAAGACCGGAACGAAAGTTACGTTTCATCCCGATCCGACGATTTTCGATAAGACGGAATACAGCTTCGATACGCTGTCGCAGCGCTTGCGCGAACTGGCGTTCCTGAACAAGGGATTGAAAATCACGCTCACAGACGAGCGCACGGAAAAGACCGCGGAATTCAAGTTCACCGGCGGAATCACGGAATTTGTCAAACACCTGAACCGCGGGAAATCGACGCTGCACGATTCGCCGATCTACATCGAAGGCAAGCGCGGGAATGTCGAAATCGAAATCGCGCTACAGTACAACGACACCTACGGCGAAAATATTTTTGCGTTTGCGAACACCATCAACACAGTGGATGGCGGCACGCACCTATCCGGTTTCCGCTCCGCTCTGACGCGCTCGATCAACAACTTCGCCTCCGCGGCCGGCATGCTGAAGGAGCAGAAGGACGAAGTAACCATCACGGGCGACGACGTACGTGAAGGTCTCGTCGCTGTAGTCAGCGTGCGCCTGCCGCAGCCTCAATTTGAAGGCCAGACTAAAGGCAAGCTCAATAGCGACATCAAGGGCGACGTCGAGCAACTCGTCAACGAAAAGCTCGGCGAATGGTTTGACAAACATTCGACCGTGGCGCGCCGCATTATTTCAAAGTGCATCGACGCGGCCCGCGCCCGCGAAGCAGCCCGCAAGGCGCGCGAACTGACGCGCCGCAAGTCCGCCATGGATTCCAGCGGCTTGCCGGGAAAACTCGCCGATTGCCAGGAACGCGACCCAGCGCGTTGCGAGTTGTTCGTCGTCGAGGGCGAATCGGCCGGCGGCTCGGCCAAGCAGGGGCGCGACCGGAAATACCAGGCGATCCTGCCGCTCAAAGGAAAAATCCTCAACGTCGAAAAAGCACGCTACGACAAAATGCTGGGGCACGAAGAAATTCGCGCCATTATCACGGCGCTCGGTACCGGCATCGGCAAGGACGATTTCGACGCCGGCAAATTGCGCTACCACAAAATTATTTTGATGACCGACGCGGACGTGGACGGCAGCCACATCCGCACGCTGCTGCTGACGTTTTTCTTCCGGCACATGAAGGAGCTCATCGACCGCGGGCACATTTACATCGCGCAGCCGCCGCTCTACCGCGTGAAGCGCGGGAAGAGCGAAAAATACATTCGCGACGAGCGCGACTTCGCGCGCGAGTTGATGAAGCGCGCCACGGAAGACCACATCGTAAAGGCCAAGGAAGGCGTGACGCTGCAGGGCGCCGGACTGACTTCCTTCCTCCTCAACGTGCAGGAATACGAAGCCGTGGGCGCGAAGCTTGGGCGGCGGCTGAAAGAGCCCAAGCTGGCCGAAGTGCTGGCGGAGAACGGCCTGGACAAGAAAACGGACTTCGAAGAGAAGAAATCCGTCGAGAAACTATTGAAGGACATCGAAAAAGCAAAACTGAAGCTCGAAGGAAAAGTCGCCTTCGACGAAGAGCACAGCTTATATGAAATTCTGCTGGATGCGCCGAACAATTCCAAGATCAACTGGGCGCTGGCAGCGACCGCGGAATATAAGCGTCTGCGCGCGCTTGCGAAACAAATCGATGAATTCAACAAGCCGCCGTTCACCGTATCGCGAAACGGGGACAAGGCCGTCAAGGAAAGGGCGCAGGACGTGCTGAGTTATGTGATGGAAGACGCCAAGAAAGACTTCACCATCACACGGTTCAAGGGCCTGGGCGAAATGAATCCGACGCAACTGTGGGAAACCACCATGAACGCGGATACGCGCACCCTCCTGAAAGTGAAGCTCGAGGACGCCGTGGCCGCCGAGGATATTTTCACGACGCTGATGGGCGAAAACGTCGAGGCGCGGCGCAAATTCATCGAGGACAACGCCCTCGAAGTCGTGAACCTGGATATCTGAGGCGTGCCGGGTGAGCCCAAGGCGGACGCCGGATCCATTCGCAGCGCAATTCGCTGGGGCCTGGTTCTGGCAGCGGTGGCTACAATCGGATTTCGGTTGCCGCGGCTCGTGCAAGAATTCCGAGCGTGGCGCGAGGCAGTTGGATTGGGTGACGTATCGGGAGTCGCGAAGTGGAGAACTTTTTTCGTCGCTGACTCGATTGGGCTCTTAATCGTTTTGGCGTTCGGCGTGATGATCTATTTCGTTTTGCGGCCGCACGACAAGAGCCAGCCATGATGTATCAGTTGGGCTGGGCGACGTTGCCGGGGCTGCGGGGATTGAGCGTGAGTGAGTTTCGCGCGACGCCGACAAACGCGCCGGACAACGAACGCGGTGTGGCGATGGAATTTGCAACCGAGACCGAGCGCGACGCGTTTTTGTGCGAGGTCGAGGCCGAGTTCGCGGCGCGGCGCTTCACGAATTCAGCGGACGCCTTCGACACGGTCAAGGCTTACGCGCTCGATCGCGCGTCGAAGAGATGACGGAATTTCGTAGCGCCGCCCTTTAGGGCGGCATGCCGGGCTAAAGCCCGGCGCTACGCAAACGAACAAACACAGGCGAGGAACAATGGCGGACGAACAAAACCTGTCGGTAATGATTCCAGTTGATATCGAAGCGGAGATGCGCAAGTCGTATCTCGACTACGCGATGAGCGTGATCATCGGGCGCGCGCTGCCGGACGTGCGCGACGGCTTGAAGCCCGTGCACCGCCGGATTCTTTTCGGCATGTACGAACTGGGACTCACGTCGACGAGGCCGTACCGCAAATGCGCGAAGATCGTCGGCGAAGTGCTCGGCAAGTATCACCCGCACGGCGACACACCGGTCTATGACGCGCTGGTGCGCATGGCGCAAGACTTCAACATGCGCTATCCGCTGGTGGATGGGCAGGGCAACTTCGGCTCCGTTGACGGCGACATGCCCGCGGCGATGCGGTACACGGAAGCGCGGCTATCGAAAATCGCGGAAGAATTGCTTGCCGACATCGAGAAGGAAACCGTCGATCACATCCCGAACTTCGACGAAACGGAAAAAGAGCCTACCGTTCTCCCGACACGGGTGCCAAATCTACTGGTCAATGGCGCAAGCGGCATCGCGGTCGGCATGGCCACGAATATCCCGCCGCACAACCTGCGCGAAATCATTGACGCCACCACGCTGATGATCGAGAAACCTGACACGACCTTGAAAGAAGTGATGAAGCTCGTGCCCGGTCCGGATTTTCCGACCGGCGGCTATATCGCCGGACGCGAGGGGATTGAAGCGGCGTACAAGAGCGGCCGCGGCAGCTTCACCATGCGCGCGAAGGCCGCCATCGAAGATGTCGGCAAGGACCGCGAAAACATCGTCATCACGGAAATCCCGTACCAGGTCAACAAGGCCACGCTGATCAAGCGCATCGCCGAACTGGCGCAGAACAAAAAGATCGACGGCATTGCGGATGTGCGCGATGAAAGCGACCGCGACGGCATGCGCGTCGTCGTCGAGCTGAAACGCGGCGAGGAATCGCAGCTCGTTCTGAACAATCTCTTCAAGCACACCCAGATGCAGGAATCGTTCGGCATGATCATGCTGGCGATCACGGGCGGGCAACCGAAAGAGATGGGGCTGCTGGAATTCATCCGCCTGTTCATTGACCACCGCCGCGACGTGGTGCAGCGCCGCACGCGTTACGAGCTGCGCAAGGCTCGCGAACGCGAACACATTTTGACCGGCTATCAGGTAGCGCTGGATCACCTGGACGACGTGATTCGCATCATTCGCGGATCGGCGGGCCGGGCGGAAGCCAAGGAAAACTTGCTCAAGTTTTTCTCCGAGCAGGAAGTCACGGTTACGGAAAACGGAAAATCCAGGAAGATCGAAGGCGTCAAGCTGGACGGCAGAAAGTACAAGCTCGGCGGAATCGAAGGGGAAACGGCGCGCGCGATTACCAGCGGCCTGACGCCCGTTCAGGTGGATGCGATCCTCGAATTGCAATTGCACCGCCTGACGCAGCTCTCCGTCGACGAAATCCTCAAGGAATTGAAGTCCATCCGCGAGCGCATCACCGAGCTGGAAGAAATTCTGGCCAGCGAGAAAAAGCTAAAGTCCGTGATTATCGGCGAGCTGAAGGAAGTGCAGAAGGATTATGGCGACGACCGGCGCACGCAGATTGTGGACAAGGTCGACGAAATCAAGCTGGAAGACCTGATCGCCGATACGGAGATGCTGATTACCGTGAGCCATGCGGGCTACATCAAGCGCACGGCTGCGGATACCTACCGACATCAATCGCGCGGCGGCAAAGGCCGGATCGGTGCGAAGACGAAGGAAGAGGATTTCGTTGAGCACCTGTTCATCGCTTCGGCGCATAGCTACATTTTGTTGTTTACGTCGAAAGGACGCGTTTACTGGCTGAAAGTGTACGAGTTGCCGGAAGCTGCGGCGGCCACACGGGGCAAGGCGATCTCCAGCCTCGTGAAATTCCAGGAAGATGAAAAACTTACGGCGCTCGTGGCGGCGCGCAACCTGGAAGAAGCGGACAAATTTGTCTTCATGGCCACGAAGAGCGGCACGGTGAAGAAGTCGGCGCTGACAGAATTCTCCAACCCGCGTTCGACCGGCATCATCGCCATTACACTCGACGGCAAGGACGAACTCATCGGCGCGAAGCTCACGGACGCGAAGAAAATGATTTTCCTGGCCAGCCATGATGGCCAGGCGATCCTCTTCCGCGAAACGGAAGTGCGGCCGATGGGGCGCAACGCCGGCGGTGTGAACGGCATGGATCTCGCCAAGGATGACTACGTCGTGAGCATGGACGCGGTGCAGCCGGACTTCGAAATCATCGCCAAGGAACACAAGACAACGACGCAGAATCTCGAGGAGCTCGAGAACGAGCAGATCAAGGACTCGCTGGTGACCCTGATGCTGACCGTGGCGGAGAAGGGTTACGGCAAGCGCACGCCGCTGGCGGAATATCGCATTACGTCGCGCGGTGGGAAGGGCGTTGTCAACATGAAGACGACGGACCGGAATGGCTTCGTTGTCGCCACGCTGCAAGTCACCGAAGAGTCGGACGTGATGATCATCACGCACAACGGCAAAGTCATCCGCGTGCACGCGAACGAAATTCGCGAAGCAGGCCGTTCGACGCAGGGCGTGCGTTTGCTGCGGCTCGAAGCGGATGATTCGGTCGCTGCCGCCGCTGTCCTTCAGGAAGAAAACGAGGAAGAGAAGAAGTAAATCCACAACTCAGAAAGACGTTTTGGGGCACGATGATTCGTGCCCCTTTTCTGTTTCGGCCTGCGTTACACTACCTTCCCATGAAAATTACAAGGCGAATATCTGCATTCTTGCTTCTCATTGCTTCACTCATTTTTTCCGTTGCAGTCGGACAAGTCAATAAGCCCGCTGCAAAGCACAAGTATCTCGTTTTTGTCGGAACATACACGACGAAAACGGAGAGCAAAGGAATTTACGCATACGAGTTTGATGCGGATACCGGGAAGCTAACCCCAAAGGGTGTTGCGGCGGAGACGCCGGACCCGTCGTGGGTAGCGGTGCACCCGAGTGGGAAATTTCTGTATGCCGCGAACGAAGCGGGCAAGACGAGTACCGTTAGCGCGTTTGCGATTGATGTGAAGACCGGGAAGCTCACGCTGCTGAATCAGCTTCCGTCGCTCGGTGAAGACCCGTGTTATTTGTCGTTCGACAAAACCGGCAAGTACGTTCTTGTCGCGAACTACAGTTCGGGGACGGTTGCGGTGTTCCCGATTTTGGCGGATGGTCGGCTGGGAGAACACACCGCGCTGGTGAAAGATCAGGGCGCCACGGGGCCGGACAAGGAGCGGCAGGAAGGCCCGCACGCGCATTGGATTGAGACGCCACCGGACAATCGGTTCGCGCTGGCGGCCGACCTGGGCCTGGATGAAGTGCTGGTCTACAAGTTCGATGCCGCGAGCGGCACGCTTACCCCGAACGAACCAGCGTTCGCCAGGTTGAAAGCTGGCTCCGGACCGCGGCATGTCGCGTTCCATCCAAAAGGAAAATTTGTTTTCGTGGTGAGCGAACTGACCTCGACGGCGACGTCGTTCGCTTACGACGCGAAAAAAGGGACGCTCAAGGAAATTGGGACGGTGTCGACGCTGCCACCTGGATTCTCCGGCCGGAACGACGTGGCCGAAGCCGCCGTATACCCGAACGGAAAGTTTCTCTACGTCTCCAACAGAGGTAACGAAAGCCTGGCGATTCTTTCCATTGATCCTGCGAAGGGAACGCTTGGACCGGTTGGCGGGATTCCCACGGGCGGCAAAGAGCCGCGGCACTTTGCGATCGACCCGAGCGGCAAATATCTGCTGGCGGAGAACCAACTCTCGAACAACATTGTCGTTTTCAAGATTGATCTCGCCACGGGCGGCCTCACGCCCACCGGGCAGGTTGTCGAAGTGCCGTCACCCGTGGACATCACGTTCTTGCCGCAACAATGAGCGTGGCAGGCGTCCATCGCTACGAAACGGCTTGCGGGTTGCACGATTTAGGTTACAATCCCGGCCATTATGGCGAAGCGTAAGCCGAGAAGAGCGGGAGCGAGAAAGCCCAAACGCGGCGCACGGAAATCGCGAGGGGCAGCTGGCGGGAAGCTGCCGAAAGACGCCGTGACGCTCATCGTGATTCTGCGGGCGCGCGAGGGACAGGAAACCTTGCTGGAAGCGGAACTGCGCGCGCTGGTTGGTCCTACACGAAAAGAAGACGGCTGCCTTCGCTATGATTTGCATCGCTCCGCTGACACGCCCGGCGCGCTGTTGCTGCACGAAGTGTGGACGAGCCGTGAGGCACATACCGAGCATATGCATTCGCCGCATTTCTTGCGCTGGAACGCGCGCAAGGACGCGCTGCTTGCTTCTCGCGACGCCACCTTCTGGAAGCAGATTGCCTAGGGCCAAACTGCCAGGCTAGCCTTCCGGCGGCGCGAGGAAGTAGCCTGGGCGGGCGCGGACCTTCAGGCTCTTGGCATCGTCGCGAACAATATTCACTTTAATTTCGTGGTAGCCGGCAGCATTTGTGCCGGTCGGCGTGTAGCTTATTGTGTATTGCGAGTGGAGCTCGCCGCCGATTTCGTCGATGCCTTTTTCGATGGAGCGGTCTTTGAAGGTGGCGAGGTGCGCGCCGCCGGTGGCGGCAGCAGCGACTTCGAGCGCGTGATCCTTCACCTGATCATGGATGTGTTGCACGACCCAAACGGCCGCGGCCATCAAGTCAATGTTGCCGTAGCGGTTTTGCTCGCTGGTGGGCGTTTGCGGGACGCCGGGCTGGGGCGGAAGCGGAAAAGTGCCGGGCGGAGTGATTTGCGGCCGCGTGTCTTTCGGCTTGGCTTGGAGCTCAGCGCGAGTGGTGGAAAGCCCGACGCTGTAAATGGTGACGTTGGCCAACTGCGCCTGCCGCAACCCTTCGCCGAGCTTTGCTTCGCTGCCAACATCGGTGGCTTCCGACACAATCATCAGCACGCGGCGGCGGCCGGGCTTATCGGCCGTAGCTTGCGGCCGGCCCGAGAGCATTTCCACGCCCACAGCCATGGCATCGAAAAGCTTCGAGCCCGAAGTGCCTTCTCCCAGATGCGCGATAGTATTCTCGATGAGGTCGGCGTTCGTGGTGAAATCTTGGAGCTTGTCGACTGAATCGTTGAAGCCCACGACGGCGGCCTCGCCGGTTGGCCCCATCACGGTTTGCGTGAATAAAATGCCGGTCTTGCGGATCTCCGGCAGAAGCGCCTCGATGCGCGAACTGGTTTCGATCAGAATCACCATGGAGATGGGATCGCCGCCGAGATCGAAGTGAGAGATTTGTTGCGCAAAGCCATTGTCTGTAACCTTGAAGTCCCGGGCCTCCAGATTGTGAACCATCTCGCCGCGGCCATCGCGCACGGTCACCGGCGTATTGACCAGCGTTACTTGGACTTTGACTTTGGCTTGCGCGTCCTTGGGAGGCTGCTGGACTTCGACGCCGGGTTTCGGAGGGAGTGGACCCACAGGAGCTTGCGCGCGGGCGGCCACGCCAGCCAGAGCCAGAAGAAGAGCCAGAGTCAGGGATGCGCCGGCGATTCGGGTCATTCGCGTTACCGGGTGTGACAGGATTTGGCCTGGACCCAACGCAGTGCAACAGCTGCAGGCGTAAAGGCCCTGCACTACACTGTACTTGATTCGACGCATGTTCAGCGGAAGACGTTGCCGCAAGCAGCGGCGATTCCTACAATCAAGGTTCGTCTCAACGGGAGAAAAGACCGATGTCCGACGGCAGAAAACCGAAACCGCAGCACGCGCCGAAAGCGCCGCATGAAGACCCAAAGTTCTTGGCCAGTACACCGGCGCGGCCCATCCGCATCCTGGGGGAATACATCCATCCGCTCGTACAGCTCAAAAGAGAAGGGATCGGAGACACCGTGGTGATGTTCGGTTCGGCGCGCATCGAGTCCCGTGAAACCGCGCAAGCGCGATGCACGCGGCTGAAAAAAGCAAAGACTTCGAAGATGTCCGCGGCGAAGTTAGCCAAGCACCGCGCGGACGTGCGCCATGCGAAGAGCCTTCTGGAAATGTCGCGCTACTACGAAGAGGCGCGGCAGCTTTCCCACAAGCTGACGACCTGGGCGCTGACGCTGGGGCCGAAGCCGCGCCGCTTTGTGGTTTGTTCGGGCGGGGGGCCGGGCATCATGGAAGCAGCGAACCGCGGGGCGTATGAGGCTGGCGGAAAGTCCGTGGGGCTTTCCATAGAGCTGCCGCACGAGCAATTTGCAAATCCGTACATCAGCCCGGAGCTGAGCTTCAATTTCAAATACTTTTTCATGCGCAAATTGTGGTTCGCGCAAATCGCCAAAGCGCTGATAGTGTTTCCGGGCGGATTCGGGACGATGGACGAACTTTGGGAAATGCTCACGCTGCTGCAAACGGAGAAGCTGCCGAAACATAACATCATTCTGATTTACGGCCGTAAGTATTGGGATGAAGTGCTGAACTGGAAGGCCATGGTGCGCTGGGGCACTATCAACGAGGAAGAGTACAAGATGCTGCAGTTCGCCGATACCGTGGACGAAGCGTTTGACTACATTCGCGCGGGACTTGAGAAATACCACATGGAAGGCGAACAGTTTTTACAGGCCTACTAAACGTCAATCAGAGCTAAGGCATTTATTTGCATGCGTTTGTAGTGTGGAACGAGTCTTGCTACATTCTCTGCGCGATGGTGTTTTATAAAACGGGACCCCACCCCATTGCAGCCGGGGAATACGGAAGGATGGAGAGAAAATGAAGGTTCAAATGGGAGAGAAGAAGTTTTTCCGAAAGACGATGTTAGCTGCTGCAGCACTCGCCGGCATGCTGGCATTCGCGGGAGCACCCCGAGCGTCCGCCGAAGATTACGACAAGTGCCAGCGGCGCATCGCCAAGGCGGATCACAAACTGCATGAAGCCGTGGAGCATCACGGCTGGAATAGCCGGCAGGCCGATCATGCGCGGCGCGACCTGCATGAAGCTCGAGAACGCTGCTGGAATCAATACCATCGCTGGTGGGACGAAGACGGCCGCCGGTGGCATTCCGATCGCGATTGGGATGACCACGATCACGATCGCCACTAAATCATGAACGTATTTTTCCGGGCGCGGTCTGCCATGGCAGGCCGCGCCCTTTTTCTTTTGAGCGAAAATGCTTTCCGAAAGATTTTCATGGCTTAGCCAAAAAGAAATCAAAACATTTTCCGAGCCGTCGTGTTTCATGAGCAGAAACAGGACGCGACCTCACACCAGCCTCGACGTCGTCCTTGGGAGGGTGTTATGCAACTGCATAAGCATCTGATGAAGTCTATCTTCGGGAAGGCCGCATTAGCGGCGGTGGTGTTGAGTGGAGTTCTGCTATTTGCCGGCACACCCAGCGCGCGGGCGAATGATGGGGATGATTGCAACCGGCGCGCGGCGTATGCCGAATTTCGTCTTCATCAATCGATTGTGTATTTCGGCTATTACAGCCCGCAAGCCGCGTACTGGCGGCATGAACGCCACGAAGCGTATGAACAATTGGAGCGTTATCGCCGCAACGAGTGGAGAGCCCGCGAATGGCGCGAGCATGAATGGCGGGAACATCACCGCGATTACGACGAACATCGCCACTATCGCGACCGGGACCGTGATAGAGATCGAGACAGGGACCGAGACTAATACGTAGTCACACTTTGCCGTAGAAAAACGGAACGGGGCGCCCTGAACAAATCAGAGCGCCCCGTTTTTATTTCGCCATATAAAACGCGATTAGTGCGAACCTACCAGGTGTTCGTCCGAAAAAACAGCTTCGAAGCGGCGAGTTTCATCCTGATCGTGCAGCATGACAATGGGGACAACCCGCAAGTATTGCTTGCAAGCATGGCACTGCGTCACTTCTCCCTGCAAGTCCTGCAAAAAGCCATCCGTAAAATGATAAAGCGCACGCTCGCGCCGGGCATTTTTCTTGTCCCGCGCGCCGCAGTGCGGACAGATGAATTCCACCGTGTCCTGCTGCGGATCGCGGTCCAGAGCAGCCCAGCCGGTACGGCGCACACCTACTGTTTCTAGATTGTGCCGGCCCATGGGGGCAATCCTCCTTGGATCCACGTCCACGACAAATAAGATGCGCAAAGGGGATACCCGGATGCAGTGTCCTGTAAACTATTCATTCAACATGGCTTATTGGTTGTGGAGGCAAAAACACCGCTTTTTTCCGTCGAAAGTGGCCCTGATCGTAAGGAGCTGGGAACTTGTATTCACCCCTGGTGTCCAACGCAGTGAGGACGCGCGCAACCTCACATCCCTGCGAGCGCGGCGCCGGTCTCCTGGAGATCTAGAGCAACCCCCAGGAAATCGGCGCCGCAAATTCTCTATAGCTCCGTTCTGCGAGACCGCGGAACGGCAGACATTCGCAGAAAAAAATGTGGAGGTGTGTGATGTCGCCCGAGCCTGAAAAAGTTTCCGGTGAAGTGTGCAAAGAGAGTCTTGGATCGTTAAGCGGATGCCTGGTAGATGGCGACGCCGAACAGCTTGCGCGTGAGCGGCGCTCTCGCCGCCGCGCGCTGGCCATTTCGATCGGTTTGCAAAGCGCTGTTCTTACAATGCTTATTCTCGTGCCCATTTTCAGTAAAGCGGAGCGAATAACCCTCAAGATCATAACTCCCGTTCCGCCTTACTCGCGGTTCCACGACGTTTCGCACAATTCCGATCCGCAACAGCCACATCCGAGAGGCCCGCAAAACCAATGCCGTTTCTGCCCGCCGCCCAGTATTCCAACCACGATCGTTATGCGTGACCCTAAACCATCCGGGAATTCCACGGATGACGCACCGCCAGGGATTGGAGACAGAATTCCCGGCGCCATCGACGGCATTCCTCTTTCGGACCCGAGGCAGCGAATCTTGCCGCCGCCTAACACGGAACGCCAGCGACCGCAGATCCTAAGAATGACGCATCTGGATCCAGCGATGCTCATTCACCGCGTCGAGCCTGTTTATCCGCCGCTGGCGAGGCAGACGCGCCGCGACGGCCGCGTGGAATTGCGCGCGATCATCGGAACGGATGGCACGATTCAGTCTTTGCAGATTGTTGTGAGTGATCCGCTCTTTGACCGGTCCGCCCTGGAAGCCGTTGGGCAATGGCGCTACAAACCCACGGTTCTTAACGGCCAGCCGGTGGAGATTGACACGTACATCACAGTGATTTACTCGACGCAGCACTGAAATCTAATGCAACGGTGCGAGGGGCCGCCCCCTTGAAGCGGATGGCCCCTCTGCCTGCACCTGGCAACCGATTTCTACTGTTTCCGCAGGAAGAATTACTTGAAATGGAAAACGATTCCGGTGGAAACGCGCAGGTTGTTCTGTGTTTGGTTGTTGGCGTTGCCGACTTCGGGCAAATGGGTCAACAGATAGTCAAATTGCAACGCGCGGATTGAAAAACGATCGCGCACGTTCCAATCGACTCCGGCGCCGAACGCTGTGGCGAAGGCAGTGTGAGAGTTCGACGTGGCGAACACATTCGAACCGGCGCGTGCCCCGCCGAAGAGGACTTGGCCAAACGGCGAAATCCGCCGGTGTCCGCGATAGGTGAATCGCGGGCCAAAAAGATACGTAAGTAAATGGTCGTCCGCGCTCACGCCATTGCTGTTACCAACGTGATAGCCGCCGAAATCGGCGACGCCGCTCAGCCAGTCCCGGTAATTATAGGCCACCGAAGCGCTGCCTCCGTTGAGATTGAAACTGTTAAATCCCTGAGTTGCGGGATTGGCACGCAAATAAGAGTAGCTGACGGATGCATCTATCTTCGGGAGCTCCTGAGCCTTGGCCGAGAGGCCAAAAACGGTCACCAGAGCAAGCAAAGACACAATGAATCTGAGCTTCATGGAACCTCCGCAATAATTAGATTTTTGCTCGCGGGCCAGGGAACGGCTTTACACAACCCCCGAGTTTGCGGTACGCCTAAGGCAGGTAGGCAGCAAGCCGCATTTTTTCTCGTTCGACCTTCAGATGCAGCGGTCGGACGTGAGGTTGTACAAAAAAACCTGGGCGCCGTAGCGGCGGGTCTTCAGACCCGTGCTTCTTCCCTCAGAACTGAGCGCCGTAGGTGCGGCACCTCACCCGCCGCAAGGTGCGGCAGTGTTCTCCCGTCATTACCGTTAGGCGTAAAATGAGGATCTGGGACCCGACGTCGGTCAGTCTGCGGGATATGTGAATTCCCAGGTAAGAAGGGGTGCCGCTTCGTCATGTTGCGAACCGAGTTAGGCAAACATCAAAGGAGTGAATCGCTTCGGCCTGGAAGTCTGGTATGACAAACATCTACACCGCTCCGACTATTGATGAATATCTGCTCAAGCGGCTGATGCCCGTGGAAGGCACGATTCCGCATGTGGAAGGAATCGAGATGTACGGCAACTCCATTCCCGCGGGAACAGTCGGCGGCGACCTATTTGAGTACATAAACTTCCAGCAGCGTTACGACATCGACGCCCGCATTCAGCGGGCCATGAAGCGATCGAAACAGTATTTAGAGCCGCTCCCGGCAGGCGCGATGCCGCGAAATTCGGTGGACGATCATGTCCAATGGTTGAAATCAAGGCCCGGCTACAAGCCCGAAATGGAATCCGCGTACAGAGAGGCACGAAGCTCGGAACAGGTGCGGGCCGCCGAAGACCTGCGCCAGTTGTATAGCACGGCGGGAGTTCTGTTGGTGGACGCTCAGGGACACGGAATCATTGCGGCGAAAATCGCGTCGACGGTCCACGACACGTTTCATGCCCTCATGCTCTCCGAACTCGATTATCGAGGGAAAACGACACCGGAGTTATTCGAGAGGATCAACCTAAGGTTGGCGCAATCAGTCACCGCACGAAATGCCCTCGGAAGAAGCGAGAAAGAGAGCGCCCAGGAGATAGCGACCATGCTTTACGGCGAAGTGCACCCTTATGGCTATTTTCGATTCGTGAATTTTGGACATCCACCACCGCTGGTCTTCTCCGCCGAATACCGCAAGTTCATGGAGATGGATAAAAGCCGCATGGTGCAGTTCCTACCGCTTGGCTTGCAGATCCCCGAAGATATGCGTGAGCGCTATCGCCAACCGGCAAAGGAAATCTGCAACGCTCTGCTGGAATATGCGGTGAAAAAAGACGATCGTCTCCGCCAGATTGGCGAACAGGACCGTATTGACGATAAGACCGTGTTCATCATCAAGCGGAGCTGAAGAATGCCCTGACAAACGTTTTGCAGCGTGGCAGGCATTCCCCTCCAGGACCCGTGATCGTCGGGCAGCTCGGAATAGGGCGGGTGGGCCACAGATTGAGCGATGAGACGGTTTTGGGTGCCGCATCCCTTTGGGGTTTGCTTTGTAACGCTGTAACGGGCAATTCCGAGTTTTTCCAATTTGGAAATTTATCAAAATGAGAGAGACGGTTGCTTCGTTGAAAGTGCACAGAAAAGATGATGTGCGTTAGATCGAGAATGCTTACAATCTAGCAAGCACGACAATGTCTCGATGGAAAATCCTCATTCTTGTGGGTTCCAGCACCATGGTTCTCGGCGTGCTGTTGCTTGGCTGGGAGCCCTCCGCCGCTGGAGATGCGGTCGGAATGCTGCTCTTGTTTCCGGGAATCCTAATTCTGCTCGCGGGCTGCATCGCCTTTTGCGCCAAGCAAGACGCAAAACAGGTGCTGGCGGGTGGGCCACAGATTGAGCGATGAGACGGTTTTGGGTGCCGCATCCCTTTGGGTTTGCTTTACCAAAGGGTGCGGGTTTTGACTTTCTCTTCTTAACGTCCAACCTCCAATCTCTAACCTCCAGCATCGAGGCTTGCAGAGGTCACGCTTCTACAGCATCGGCTCGCCGGAGAAGCGCACAATCGCGGCACGTGTGGCGTCACGCAAGCGAATGAGTTCGTGCCAGTCGGAAGAATCGGCAGAATTACTCGCGCGTGAAGCAGTGCCTGGATAGATCGGCGGCGAAAGCGTGATGGTAACGCTCGTCGGCCGAGGCACGTAAGTGCCGTCGCGCAGAAACCGGCGAGTGCCGGCCAGAGAGACGGGAATGATCGGCACACCAGTCGCGACCGCGGCCTTGAAAGCTCCAAGCTGGAAAGGCCGCACGCCATCCTCGCCGGTGAAAGTACCTTCCGGAAATATAAACACCGATTCGCCGTTGCGCAAAAATTCTTCCATCACCTGCGCCTGGCGCAGCCTGGATTCCGGATTCGTGCGGTCAAACTTGAAATGTCCCATGCGGTCCAGGAACGCGCCGATGAAGGGCATGCTGCCGACTTCCATTTTCGAGACGAAGCGATAAGGCACGCCCAGTCCCAGCATTAGAGGCAACACATCGAAATAACTGGTGTGATTTGCCGCATAGATTTTTGCGCCCGGCGTATTCATGTGCTCTTTGCCAACAACGCGAACCCGGCACCCGATCAGCGCGAACAAGATTTTCAGAGCGGAAGAAGTGAAGCGTCCCGCCCTCTTATGATCCTTGATGAATTGCACCATCACCCAGGTGGGAACAATCCAAAGCAAAAACACCACGCCGAAATACAAACCGTACAGAATTTCGAGCCCGCGCTTTAGCCCGCCAAAAATCTCGCGGGCAAAGTTGCGCAAGGTGCTTGCCGTTCCCAGGCGCACGATTTGCACCCAGGCCGGCGCACGCGAGGCGGAAAGCGTTCCCGCGAGATAGAGTTGCTTGGTCTCTTCGCGGCGCAATTTTCCGCTGGACGTTTTCGGGATGCTGCCCGGCATGAGTAATTCCACGCGATCCGGTGGAAGCCCCAATCCGCGCGAGACAAGGTCCGTCACCGCGGAAGCGAGAGCCGTGCGCCGCGCCGCATCGCGTTCGCGAGTCTCCGCGACGACAACCAACTTTTCCGTGCCTGTGGCTTCGTCCTTCAACCCGAAAGCGACGATACATCCCTTGCGAATTCCCTCAACGCGCGCCGCAAGTTCCTCGACTTCGTGCGGATATAAATTGCGCCCGCCCTTGATGATGATATCCTTCACGCGTCCCGTGACATAGATTTCACCATCGGCGCGGTAAGCGCGGTCGCCCGAGTCCACCCAGGCGTATTCTCCCGGGCCGGTCGCCGGGCCAAGCGGCAGCAGCGCTTCGGTCGCTTTGGGATTGCGGTAGTAGCCAGCGGTTGCCGAAGGGCCACGAAACCACAAAAATCCTTCGGTGCGGTCCTGAACTTCGTTGCCACGATCATCCACGATGCGAACTTCATGGCGCGGCAGGGCCTTTCCGGAGGAAACAAAGGCAATTGCCGTTTCGTCGTCAGGGGCCGCGGGCACGGCGCGGCCTTGCGCCGTAAACGTCTCGCGCTCGACACGATCCACCAACGGGCCGCGATTGAGAGGCGGGATGGTGACTCCCAGAGCAGACTCCGCCAATCCGTAGACAGGAAGCTGCGCTTCGCGGCGGAAGCCGTAACTTGCGAATCGCTCCGCAAAGCGCTCCAGCGTCTCCGGATTCACCGGCTCAGCGCCATTCAGCGCCGCGCGCCAGGAACTGAGGTCAATGCCCTTGATGTCTTTGTCCGCGATCTTGCGCACGCACAGTTCATAAGCAAAATTCGGCGCGGCGGCAAGTGTGCCGCGATGCTTGTGAAACGCTTGCAGCCAGCGCTCCGGGCGTGTCAAAAAAGACAGTGGCGACATCACCGCCATGGGTATGCCGTAGTGCAGAGGCGTGAGCCACGCTCCAATCAAACCCATATCGTGGTACAGCGGGAGCCAGCTGATGCCGACGTCATCCGGCCCAATCTGGACTGCTTCACCAATGGCACGTATGTTGGCGAGGAGATTTGCGTGCGTCAGCATGACGCCTTTGGGATCACCCGTGGACCCGGAGGTGTACTGCAGCAACGCGATGTCGCTGCCCCGGCGCACGCGGCTTCCAGTGACGTGCAAAGGAGGCGCACCCGGCGATGGCGGGGGAGCTTTATCCGCCGCGTCAATCAATTTCTCTGCGTCGACAACTCCGGTGAGCGAACGCACGCGAGGACGCAGCAATTTGGCGACGGCTTCCGCGCGATGAAATGTCAGTAAGAGACAAACCTCCGCATTGTTAAGAATCGCCGATTGCCGCGCGGCGTATTCCTCGATGCGGTCGGCGCGAAATGGCGGATAAATCGGGACCGGAATTGCACCCGCGAGAAGAATTCCCGCGTAAGACACGAAGAAGGCCCGCGAAGTCGGCAACATCAGCGCCACGCGTCCGCCGGCAGGTACGCCACGGCGCGCCAGCTCCGCGGCGCAGCGGTTCCCGGCGGCGAAAAGATCGCCAAAGGTCAGCGTAAGATTGCGTTCGCCTTCGTCACCATCCTCGGTGATTAAGAGGTGCGCACGCGCGGCGTCATGGACCGCGCGATAACGCAGCACGTCCATGAGCGTTTCAGCGGAGAAAACTCCCTCATCGGTGGCCGCGCGATGCAGCTTTTGAACCGTCACCGAAGCCCGCAATGCGGAGCCGGCTTCTTCGTCTTCCGCAGTTGTTCCCGGAGCGCTCAGAATCGCGCGCACCAAATCTTCCGGAGAGTTGGCCTCGGAAGCCGCGCGGTCCGGAAGGCGCATCGCGAATGCCGTTTCCAGCCGCGCCAGAAGTTCCACACGTTCCAGGCTGCCGAGACCCAAATCGCGGTCGAGCTGCGACGCCGGGTTGAGCATCGGGAGCGCGCCCTGGCTGCCCAGTTCGTCGAGCAGGCCACGAATCACTTCCAGCACGCGTTCGCGCACGTTCGAACGGCCGAGTTGGGTGGCAGGAGTGGCCACAGAAGTCACGAAAAGCTTTCTTCCGCGAGAGGCTACCACGTCAAAACAACGAATACCATCTACGAGCGATTAAAAAAAGGCTCTAGGCGCTCTTCTTGGCAACTTGCGGCGCCGAGAAGCCCTTGGGCAGTAACGTCGTGGAGAGGTCAACGCCGAAAAGATCCGCGCCGGTCAAATCCGTTTCTCGCAAAATGGCCACGCCCATGTCGGCGCCGGAAAATCTGGCCCCGGTCACATTTGCCAAACGCAAATTTACATTGCGCAAATGGGCTCGCTGGAAATTTACGTTCGAAAGGTCGCAGCGGAAAAATTCCACGCCGCTGGCCAGCGCTTCGGTCAAGTCAGCCCCCGGAAGAATCGCTTCCGTCATGTCCGTATTGCGGAGATCCGCTTTGTGCAAATTTGCGCCAGAGAGATCGGCTCCGGGGAGCCTGGCTTTGCGAAGGTCACTGCCCTCAAGGTTTGCGTTGCGGAGGATTGCGCCGGTCAAGTTGATCTCGGTCAGGTCCGCGTTCGAAAGGTCTGCGCCGGTCAGGTCAGCGCGCGCTCCTCCGGCTTTGCCGGTGAAAAAGCGTTCGTGCGCTTCCAGGATTTCTGTCAGCGACTTCCCGTTGTGCTTGATGCTTTTTGGTTTTCTGAGTCCCATGTTCTGTCCACCATCAATGATATCGGACCCATAGTTTACTCGATGTGGCGGCAGGGCGGAACTGCGCGACTCCATCCTGCGCGACTCCATCCTTTAGGCGGGATGCGCTTCATGCCCTCGATGCCGCGAATCTTGGTAGCCATGTTCAGGGAAGCCTCGGCTGCGACAGTCCCGGCTGGGCAGCTTGTTGTAGTTGAGCAAGCTCGCGCGACGCCGAGTAGCCCTGCCAGATCATCCACAGCGCGTAGGCGTGCACGGCCGCGTCCAGCCACATGCGGAACAGCAGGAGCAATATGCCATCAAGCGCATAGGCGATCATTCCGCCGAGGAATGCCCCTTGCGAACCCGTTTTTGCCCAGCGCGAGCAAAGGACCAGCATGAGGATAAAGAGGCCGTCCACAACGATGACTACCATGGTTCCGCGCTCCATCCCATGCGCCACGGCATCCACAACCTGCGTTATCCCCAGGCCAAAGATAAAGCGGATCTTTGCATCAAATATCTGCAGGAGGGCATTCACGCCGGAGAGAATGGCGATGGTCAGAAACCATCCCGCGCCGCGCCGCATTCGAAGGATAATGGAAACGCGCGGATCCATCGCCGCGGGCGGCGGTGTGCTTGCAGGAGGACCACCGGGACTCAGTGACATGTTCGCTCCCTGGAATACAAGCGGAATTCTCAACGACCAGATGTTTTATTGCAACGTGAAGGCCGTTGCGCCGTCAAGGAAGATTTTGCGCCGCGTTGCTGACATCGTACTTCCGCCTGCGCCTTGCGGGTGTGATAGTGTGAGGTCAGTGGTCTCCAGTCATCCGCATGGGTCGTATGGCATGAAGCATTTGCTCTTGCTGTTGTTTGGCATCCTCTTTGTATTCCCGTCGGACGCTCTTGCCCAGGAGCAGCACGAGGACGAAATCGTCGCCAATCTGGCCGGTGGCCGCGCCATCGTTCATGTGGCGAAGGACGTAATCGTCTTTGCAGCCATCGATCAGCCCGTGGAGCGGAATTCCATTCCGCCCCGTGTGATGGAGCTCGACGCCACGCACATCGGCATCCTTTTCGGAGCCTCGGAATGGCGCATTCCCGCCGATCCTAAACCCATCCGGCTGGACCGCCATTTTCAGCGTGTCGGCCGGGCCGACCCGCGCTATGAGCCCGCTCCCGGCGAGGGCGAGACGGATTTGGAGACCATCGGCATTGCTTTCCTTGAGAAACTTCGCCCTCTGGTCGCTCAACTCCACCACAAACTGGATTTCTCTCTCGATGAACCGATCTTTCAGATCGTGATGATTGGCTACGCTCCCAACGATTACGGCCCGGAGGTGTGGGTCGTGGAATATCGTTTGGGGCAGGAGCAAGTCGCCACGCGCGGCGACTATTGGCAGACGCGAATTCAGCGGCCACGCTTTACGCAGCTGTACCCGCCGGAAAAGCATGCGCCGCGTACCATTGTGGAGAGTCGTTACCCGCGGGGCGCGAAGGGTTCCACACTGGCCGAACTGATTCAAGGCAACGACCCGAACATCACTCACCTGGGTTCTGGCGAGCCGCGGTTCGCAAAGGTGCTCGAAAACGTTCGTGGCGGCCAGGCGCAAAAGGCTGCCCCAATCGATTCCGCTGATTTCATGCGCGCCGCACTGCCATTGATCGCCGGAAATGCCTCATTTGTTCTGGGCACGATGGACGAGCGGCGCGGCTTCGAGTGGATGGTCCCGCCCGAGGAGCCCGTTGAAAAGGCGCAGGAAGACAAAAACCGTCCGCCGGATGCGCCTTCACTCCGGCGAACTCCGAAGCCCTAGAGTTTTACCTAATCTAAGTGCCACGGCAGCTCGAAGCTAAGCGTTAGCCCCAGGAAAGACCTTAAATTGCTCGTCACAATCTTTGAGAACCTTCTTGTGCGTGATCTCCTGGTACTTTGGCCGCAAAGAGAAATCCCTCCGGAGTTTTGGCATTCCAGGAGCGCACCACGCTCACATTCGGAGTTGCATAGAAAGTTGAGTCAATCTCTACGGTGTCAAAATGCTGGGCGTAGTAACTGAGGAAGTCGGCGGGTCGCAAGCCCTTCGGGTAGAACGATCCCTGCCATCCTGTGGCTGTGAACGATGAAGTTCCGAGAAGAATCGGCGAATGGTTCACGCTGGAGAGTATAGCGAACCCGTGTCGTACACCGCTCGGTCCGATGGTAGTCACCGAAGACATCGTGAAAATTGCGGGTCAGCAAGGTCGAGATGCTGTAGGACATGGCTTGTCTCCTCTCGGCATCGAGTAAGGCTTGCGATATCTCGACCCGGAACGGCTCTATTAGCACGGCGAGGCTGCGCATCGCCGCACGTTGACTAGGTCTCAAGCAGCGTGCCGAGTACCTCGGGCCAGCGAGTTTCGAAGTCGCTGTCTCGTTGGAGTCCGCGCTCCAACAGCGCTTTGATTCGCTGCTGCGTTTCAGGCCACGTCAGGGCGGTCTCAAAAGAAGTGATGGCGGCGAGGAGCCGGTCGGCGGACGGCAACGAGACATGGTTGACGAGATTCTTCGCGGCGGCGATGACACGCCTGTCGAAGGAGGCGATCCGGCGCGCGAGCGCGTCGACGAAGCCGTCCAGTTCGGCGTCTGGAAGTGCCCGGTTGACGTATCCGTATCGTTCCGCGGTATCGCCGTCGAAATCGTTCGCGCCGAGAACGATTTCGAGCGCCCGACCGCGACCGACCAGATGTGGAAGACGTTCCGCACCGCCGCCGCCGGGATGCAATCCCACCCCGACTTCGGGTTGGCCGAGTCGCGTGTTCTCGCGCGACGCGAAGCGCATGTCGCAGGCGAGGACGAACTCGCTGCTCACTCCCCGGACACAGCCTCGGATCTTCGCGATGCTGACCACCGGGGACTTGGTGAGACGCACGAACGTATCCATCAGGATCGGGAGGCCCGAAGCCCCGACAGCGGACATAATGTCCCCTATCTTGCCGGTCAAATCAAAGTGGGCAAGGTAAAACTCGGGGTTCGCGCTTTCGAATACGACGACCCGCAGGCTCGGGCTGGCGTTCATTCGCGCGAGCAGATCCTGTAGGGCTTCGAATATGCTGGCGTCTACG
>WNFS01000137.1_pt1 | contig 62289 bp, 55 predicted proteins | sample 5400141 | NCBI WGS metagenome assembly WNFS01 (sample SAMN13153358, study PRJNA577476) | soil metagenome | isolation source: 60 cm saprolite under Madrone tree | place: USA:California | collected 2016-06-14 | reverse complement strand
ATCTAGGTGGCCCAAATCGGCTGCGCTCATCAAGGCCGTCCGTCCGGCCTTACTCTTCGCATTGACGTCGGCACCCTTCTCCAGCAAGGCGCGCACGGTGTCGGCATGGCCCCTAACCGCCGCACTCATCAACACCGTCTTTCCGCTGTCATCCATGGCATTGACGTCTGCACCTTTCTCGAGCAAGGCGCGTACAATCTCGGCACGGCCCGAGAAGGCTGCCCAGAACAACGGCGTCCATCCATCGTTGTCCTTAGCTTTCACATCCGCACCTTTTTCCAGCAAAGAATGCACGATGTCCCGATAATCCGCAGATGCCGCGTTCATCAACGCCGTCATTCCGTCTTTGCCCTTGGCATTGACGGCCGCACCTTTCTCGAGCAAGGCGCGCACGGTATCGGTGCGGCCGAAATAGGCGGCCCAGATCAGCGGCGTCCATCCCGCATTATCCTTGGCGTTCGCGTCTGCGCCCTCTCCGAGTAACTTCTGCACTTCCGCAGTATTTCTTGCCTTGGCCGCCTCCAGCAGCTTTCCATCGAGGTCCTGACCGCACGTGGACACGGAAAAACACAGCATCGCAACGAGTATCCACAGCGGTTTTTTCATGACCACCTTTCGGGGAACCTTGCGGAGCGCGGGCTCCGTGTCGTGCGGACCGATTTCGAAGAGCACAAATTGCCCCGCATAGCTCCCGGAAGCAGCAGAGCTAATAACAATTTACTCGCGTGGGCGGGTGAAATCGCGGAGTTCTTGCGAGATTCACATGATTGGATAATGGCGACGGCTCGTTTGACGGTGCAGAGTTGGTGACACTCAGTCGGCCAAGGCTCGAATGAGAGCAGCGGAGCGGTCGGGATCATGGTCGCGGCATTGCCGGCCTAGACATGCAGTGCGCCTCCGGAGCCGGCGGGGAGCTCGATCTGATATTTGGTGCGCGCTTTTTCGGCGTGCTGTTCGAGAGCCAGCTCAATCAATTTGTCGATGAGCTCGCGGAAGGAGATGCCGGTGGCTTCCCAGAGCTTGGGATACATGCTGATAGAGGTGAAGCCGGGGATGGTGTTCACTTCGTTGAGATAAATCCTGCCGCCTTCTTTTTCCAGGAAGAAATCGACCCGCGCCATGCCGCTGAGTTCGAGCGCGCGAAACCCTTCGACCGCGTAAGTCTGGATTCTTTTCACCTCCGCAGGCTTGAGCTTCGCGGGAATCAGGAGTTGGGTGCCTTCTTCGAGATATTTCGCGGCATAGTCGTAAAATTCGCGATGCGGGACGATTTCGCCGGGAACCGACGCTTTTGGATTATGGTTGCCAAGGACCGCAACTTCGATTTCCCGCGCGGTAACGGACTCCTCGACGAGAATTTTCATGGCGAACTCGGCGGCTAGATTCATTGCGGGCGCTAGTCCGGCGGGCGATTGAACTTTGCTCATGCCGACGGAAGAGCCGAGCGTGGCAGGCTTCACGAAGACGGGATAACGGAACTTGAGTTCGACGGCGCCCTGAATTTCTTCCGGGTTGTTTTCCCAATCGTGACGGTGAATAGTGATCCAGGGCACCACCGGAATCTTCGCAACTTGAAGCAAACGCTTGGCGACGTCTTTGTCCATGCCGATGGCAGAGCCGAGAACGCCTGCACCGACGAAGGGCAACCCGGCAAGATCGAGCAAACCCTGAATCGTGCCGTCCTCGCCGAAAGTGCCGTGCATCACCGGGAAAACGACGTCGATGCGCTGGCCGCCGCCGCTGCCGTCCAATTTCACGAGCGCAGCGTCGGTGGGGTCCGCGGTCATCATGACGCGCTGGCCACTCTTCAAGACATCCGGCAACATTTTTTGCGCGCCTGCGCCGATGAGCCAGTGGCCTTCTTTGGTGATGCCAATTGGCACGGCTTCGTACTTGTCCGAGTCCAGGCCGCGAAGGACGGATGCCGCGGAGGCAAGAGAGACTTCATGTTCGCCGGACCGTCCGCCGAACATAACACCGACTCTGAGTCTTTTTTTCTCTGGGGTCACGGGATGAACTCTTTCACGGTAGTCAGTTATCAATTTTTAGTTATAAGTGAAAACCGAAGAATGGTGGGGTGGTTGTTTCTCGGCGCGTTCTGAATCGACAACGCAGGCATAAAACCGTTCACAGGATTTTCTGCCCGAGGCCGGAGAGGACGAGCTCGACGCCAAGGAGCGCGGTGCGATTGTGTTCGTCGAGAATAGGATTGATCTCGACAACTTCGAGAGAAACCATGGATTCGGTATCGGCGATCATTTCCATGGCGAGATGGGCTTCGCGGTAGGTGACACCGCCGCGGACCGGGGTGCCCACACCGGGGGCATCGGCGGGATCGACAAAGTCCATATCGAGGCTGACGGCGACGCCACCGGTGTCGTCCATGGCGTACTTGAGGGCGTCGGACATGACTTCGCGCATGCCGCGTTCGTCAATGTCACGCATGGTGAAGACGTGAACCCCGGATTTCTTGACGATTTTGCGTTCCTGGGCATCCAGATCGCGGGCACCGACGATGACGATGTTGCCGGGTTCGGCTTTGGGCTTGAAGCCCAGAAGGTCGACGAGTTCGGGAGCGCCGTAGCCCATGATGGCCGCGAGGGGCATTCCATGGACATTGCCTGAAGGAGAAGATTCGGGGGTGTTCATGTCACCGTGCGCGTCCAGCCAGAGGTAGCCGATCTCCTTTTTCTCTTTACGGAAATGGCTGGCCGCGCCCGCGGCTACACCCGCAGCGATGGAATGATCGCCCCCGAGAACGAGTGGGAGAAAACCTTCGCCCAAGGATTTTTCAACGGCGGCAGCGATATCGCCACAGGTTGCGGCAATTTCCTGCAAATACTTGGCGCGCTTTTCACCTACGGGCAGCTCTTCCGGTTGCTTGACGGAGAGATTGCCGATGTCTTCGACCTGCAGTCCGAGCTTCTTGATACTGGCCTGCAGGCCCGCGCCGCGCATAGCGGAGGGGCCCATGTCCACGCCGCGGCGGCTCTGTCCCAGGTCCATGGGCACACCGATAATTCGAACTTTTTGCGCCATTGTCGTCTCTTCCCAAGCTGAACACTAAGGGTATACCCGGTAAATCATGCGCGGGAAGGGAATCACTTCCCGAATGTGCTCGGTCCCGCAAATCCATGCGACGGTGCGCTCCAGGCCCATTCCGAAGCCGGAATGCGGCACGCTGCCGTAGCGCCGAAGATCGAGATACCACTGGAAGGATTCCTCCGGCAAGTTGTGCTCGCGCAGGCGCTTCAGCAACAAATCGTATTCGTGGATGCGCTGGCTGCCGCCGATGATCTCGCCGTAACCTTCCGGGGCGATCATGTCGAAGGCCAGCGCCAGCTCCGGCCGCTCGGCGTCGGGCTGCATGTAAAAGGCCTTGATCGACGAAGGATAGTGATGGATCAAGACGGGACGGTCGAAGGAGCCGGAGATGATGGTCTCCTCGTCGCCGCCGAAGTCGTCGCCGAATTTCGCGGGATGGCCGTGCTTGTTGAGGACAGCGACTGCTTCTTCATAGGTGATGCGGGGAAACGGAGGCTTCACGTTTTCAAGCTTGGTGGTATCGCGCTTGAGTATTTCCAATTCGCGCGATTTGTTTTTCAGCACCGATCGTACGATGGCGCTGACGAGTCCTTCGCCGAGCCCCATGGCTTCGTCCATCTCGACGTAAGCCGCTTCAGGCTCGAGCATCCAGAATTCGGTGAGGTGGCGACGCGTTTTTGATTTTTCGGCGCGAAACGTCGGCCCGAAGGTATAGACCTTGCCGAGAGCCATGGCCGTGGCTTCGATGTAGAGCTGTCCGCTCTGCGTCAGATATGCCTTCTGGTCATCAATGTAATTCACTTCGAAAAGAGTGGAAGTGCCTTCGCAAGCCGCGGGCGTGAACATCGGCGCGTCGGTGAGGGTGTAGCCCTGCCCGTCCATGTACTCGCGGGCGGCGCGGATGGCTTCCGCGCGAATGCGCAGGATGGCTGCCTGGCGCGGTGTTCGAATCCACAGATGCCGATGATCGAGAAGAAAATCGACGCCGTGCTCTTTGAGTTGGATAGGAAAGGGCGTGCTTTCTGGGACCTTTTGCACGATCTGAATTCTCGTTACGCCGATTTCGTAGCCGCCAGGCGCGCGCTTCTCCGCGCGAATCTTGCCCATAACGATGACGCTGGATTCCTGCGTCAGACCCTTTAGCGCTTCGAACGCCTGCGGATTTTCCTTCAGCGCGCAGACCCCCTGGATAATGCCCGTGCCGTCTCGAAAAATCGGAAACAGCAATTTTCCCGATTCGCGCAGGTTGTATAGCCATCCCTGCAGGGTGACTTCCTGTCCGTCGTGCTTTTCTACCTGCGCAATGGTGATGGTCGTCATGGGGAGGTTTTTCAGTGGAGAATCAAATCATCAGTTTAGCAGAGAAGCCTCTTGCTCATGCCGCCCAGCGGAGCGCGGAGGGTGCGCCGGTCTCGGCAAGGTGTTGATATTTCCGAGGCCCACAAGGCGGTTGTTGGCGGTAACCAGTGGCCTTACGCGGACCAAGCTTTCTCAAAGCGATCCAAGGACTTGCGGGCGGCGTCAAGTTGCTCCACCGTGCCCGGAGCTTCCGGCCCGGTCTTTTCCTTCAATTCCAGCACCAGCGGCAAATTGGCTTCCGGCGCCGTCTTTAGTAGTTTGATGGCCGCGGCCCAATCGATGGTGCCGTCAAAGGGCGGAAGGTGCTCGTCTTTTTCGCCGTGGTTGTCGTGAAGATGCACGGAGGAAACCAGTCCGCGAAGGGGCGCGAAACTTTTTTTGAGGCGTTCTTCTTCCGGCAATTCCGCAAGGTGCGCGTGGCCGATATCAAAGTTGAAGCGCAGCCCCGTCAGGCGCGTTTCCTCCACAAAGGCGTGCAGATACGCCGGATGGCCCATCTCGCTCGCGGTGTTCTCCACGCAAATTGTTACGCCTACGTGGCGGGCGTGCAGCATCAGATGTTCCAGTGAACTGAACGCCGCATCGCGCTTCCGCGGATCAGCTGTCTCCCGGGAGTTGCCCATGTGGAACACCATGCGCGGAAAGGGCAGTTCTTCCGCCACGTCGATAGCGCGCTTCAATTCGTCCATTGCCTCGATCCGCCTTACACGCTCCACTTCGCAGATAGAAAGCGGCGTGCCACCTTCGCGGGTCGAGCTCATATCCCGGCTCACCGGGGCATGCATCGAGGAAAGGGTTAGTCCGTGATGCGCGAGCGCACCAGCCATGGCCTGCATTTCCGTTTTTGCGGTGTAATCGAAATGCCCGCGCGAGCAAAAGATCTCCACGCCCTGGAAGCCCGCGCCGGCAATCTGCTCCAGGTGTTCGGGCCTCAGTTTTCGCGATACGAAAATGTACGTTGAGAGTAGTCTCTGCATGATCCTGTTAAATTCCCCGGAATGCTTGGACGCAACGTGAGCGTGGACTATGTTGCTGCGCACCCTTGGTATCTAAGTCTTCTTAGTATCCCACGGCTGCGCCGTCGTCGCGCGGGTCGGCTGCTCCCAGGCGATCACCAGTTACTGGATCAATGGCGATCGCGTTGACCAGCCCCAGGTTTCCGATGCGATGAGTCGCGTGGCCGCGAGCATTCAACGCACTCTCCAAGCTGCTTGGAAAAGCAGTTTCCATCAAGACGCGATCGGGCAGCCACTGGTGATGAAAACGCGGCGCGTTGATGGCTGCCTGTGGCTCCATGCCAAGGCGCATCCAGTTCAGGATGCTGAGGAGCGTGGCGGAAATAATCGTGGGACCGCCGGGCGAACCGGTGACGAAGCTGAGTTGGCCATCGCGAAGCAGGATCGTGGGGGTCATGGAGCTGAGCGGCCGGTGTCCGGGAGCGATGGCATTGGCTTCGGATTGCACCAGTCCGAAGAGCGCATTCGGCACCCCGGGCTGCGTGGTGAAGTCGTCCATCTCGTCGTTCAGGAGAAAACCTGCGGAACAGGTGGCGTGCGAACCGTAGCTGCCGTTAAGCGTGTAGGTGCTGGCGACGGCGTTGCCGACGCTATCCACGACGGAGAAATGAGTCGTGTGCGGGCCTTCGCCGAGGCTGACAAGGTTCTGTGCTGATGTCGCGTTGCTTGCGGCAAGGCCGCAGGTGTGAGGATTGCCGGCCTTGATAACTTTGCTCGATGACGCATGCTGCGGGTCCACGGTGGTGAAAATTTCCTTGGCGTAGCAGGGATCGGTCAGACCGGCGACGGGAACAGTGGAATAGTCGGGGTCGGCCAGATAGGCGGCGCGGTCCGCGAAGACGCGGCGCATCACTTCGGCAACGATGTGAACGCTTTGGACGTCGTCCCAGCCCTTGAGTGGAACACTTTCGAGCATGTTCAGCGCTTCGATGATCGCGACACCGCCAGAGCTGGGCGGGGGAGACGTCAGGACTTCCCAGGCATGACCATTGCTTTCGTATTTCGCGCGCAGAACGTCGCGGATTTTCGGCTGATACTTGGCGAGGTCGTCGAGCGTGATCAGACCCCCAAGGCGCAACACATCGTCTACCAGAACGTGAGCGATTTCGCCGCTATAAAAAGCGGTGGCGCCGCCCTTGGCAATCCGTTTGAGCGTGGCGGCGAGCTCCGGCTGACGGAGGGTATCCCCCGGCTGAAACATCTTGCCGTCGTTCAGGAAAATATGGCGGCTGACGGTGAAACGCTCGAGACCGCCGCGCTCCTCGTCGAATTCATGGGCCAGCCTCTTGCTGATCGGGAAACCATTTTCGGCGAGGCCAATGGCCGGGGCCATGACATCGGCGAGATTCATGGAGCCATAGGATTTCAGAGCGAGAGTGAGGCCGGCGACCGTGCCAGGCACAGCGATCGAGCGATAGCCGATGACGGAGGCTTCTTTATCGAGCTTGCCGTCTTTTGTGATGTACATGTCCCGGGTGGCCTTTGCTGGCGCCACCTCACGGTAATCGAGAAACGTGGTCTTGCCATCCGCGAGCCGAATCAACATGAAGCCACCGCCGCCGATGTTGCCTGCGGCGGGTTCTACGACCGCCAGCGCAAACGCCACGGCGACGGCAGCGTCCACAGCGTTGCCGCCGCGTTTGAGAATTGCGACTCCCGCCTCAGAGCCAAGTTCTTCGTCGGTAGCGACCATGCCATGCCCGGCGCGAACAGCATCTCGAGGCCAGCCCTGGGCATCGCGGTGGCGGTCGCGGAATTCTGCCGCAGCTTGGCCGCCAACCAATGGCGGTGCCAGGCCAACGACGAAAACACACAGAAAGACGGTCTTTCGTATGCTCATGCCGGTTCAAAGACACTAAGTGATTCCCAGGATACCGTCAAGGCGAGCTGCCGCGGCTTGCTCCCAAGGAGAACTGATCCAGCGCCAGACAGCGAGAAAGAATCGCTGGGGCTATTCTTCGGTGAGGAAATCGACGGTAGGCGGGCCCGGCAGCAGGCCAGCCTTGGTACCGCGCTTGATCAACTCTTTTACCGCTTGCTGGCCCTTTTCGCCGTAGCCGAGAGTCCATTTGTTCACATACATGCCCACAAACTTGTCGGCTAGCTCGGCGTCCATCTCACGAGCGAATTGCATGGCATAGTTCAAGGCTTCTTCGCGGTGCTCAAGGCCGTAGGACACGCTGTCGCGAATGGTCTTGGAGATCTGGCGGCCGAGTACTGGACCGAGCGCGCGGCGCACCGCATTCCCGCCCAGCGGGAGGGGCAAGCGGGTTTGTTCCTGCCACCAAATGCCCAGGTCCAGCACCCGATGTAGGCCCAGCTGAGGGAAGAAGAGTTGCCCTTCGTGAATGAGCAGGCCAGCCTCGACCACTTCCTTCTGAACGGCTTCGATGATTTTCTCAAAGGGCAAAACCACCGCTTCAAAATTTGCCTCGTAGAGTTTGAGGGCGAGATAGGCCGAGGTCTTCAGGCCGGGCACGGCGATGCGCTTGCCAGCAAGCTCCGTTGGCTTCAAGGACTTGGTGGAAACGACGATGGGGCCGTAGCCTTCGCCGAAGCTTGCGCCGCAACCGAGCAGGATGTATTTGTCGCGGAGAGTGGGATAGGCTGCAAAGCTAATGGCGGTAACGTCATATGTTTCGGTGAGCGCAGCCTCGTTCAGGGACTGGATGTCTGAGAGGATGTGCGTGTACTTGTATCCGGGCGTGGCGAGCTTGTGCGTGGCCAAGGCATAAAACATGAAGGCATCATCGGAATCCGGAGAATGCGCCAGCTTGATCTCGACCGGCTCTCTTTCGGTCTTCGAGGCTGTTTGTGGGCCAGGCATGGGCTTGTTCGTTTCCTTTTCAGGTGCGACCCTGGCAGGGTCGGAGCACTTCGCGTGCAACCGCGAAGCGGCTGCCTCGCCCTGGCTCGCTCTTTCCCAGAGAGACTTTCCCACGGGGGAGCGGGTCTTTCGGAGACGAACTGAAGAAAACGTGCGCGTCGCAGGGGCTTGCGTGGCGCTAGGCCGGGGCGATTTCTTGCAAGAGAAAGCCTAGCATATTGGTGTCCGGCGAACAATTGGGAGCCGCGCGGGCGGTATGTCCTGGACAACCAGGGGCAGCAGAGAAAGAGGGAGAATGCCCAACCAAAATGGCGATTCTTCTCTATTGAAACGATATAATGCTCGATCTTTGCCAAGCGTTTGTGGTCCTATCCGCGGCCCAGCGCTTTCCGCCGCCGGGGGTGGACTCTGAAATGAGAAACGAAACGATGCCTTCGCGGTGCGCAAACGGGCGACGCGGCTTTCCCATGCTGTTCCTAGTCGGTATGGCCCTTCTCGGGAAGGCTGCCCCGGCACAGACCATCCGCGTGGATACCACGGCTGGCCGGGCCATCAGATTCGATCCCGACCAGGCACTGGGCAGTTCCATGGACATCCTGCCGGCGAACCTGGTGGACAAGGTTTACAGCGAGCCCATCCTTAAAGAGTCGCTCTCGGCCGGCTGGGGACCGATCACCTACCGGCAGAACACGGAACTGACAATTGCGGCGTGGCATTGGAATCCCATGGGAACGTGGAGCGATCCGGCACACCAGAGCGGCTACTTCACCGGAAGCGCGGAACCGCAGGGATTTTTGCGGTTCTCCTTTGGATATTCGCTGCCGCACCGAGGCAGCACACGAAGCGACGCCCCGCAGGGCAAGTACTCGCGGCTGACGGATGGTGATCCGGCGTCGTATTGGAAGAGCAATCCGTACCTCACAAAGAGATTTACCGGCGACGAAGATGCGCGCAACCCGCAGTGGATGGTGGTCGATTTCGAAACGCCGCAGGAGATCGACGCCCTTCGAATTGCGTGGGGGAATCCGTATGCTCGGAAGTATACGGTCGAATATTGGGTCGGCGAAGATGCGTTCAGCAAGCCACTCGGGGGAGCCTGGTTGTTTTTCCCCGGCGGCCAGGTCCAGGACGGAACAGGAGGGACCAGCGCGCTGAAATTATCGGACACGCCAGTGAAAACGCGCTACCTGCGGATCTGGATGACGGAATCGTCAAACACTTGCGACACGCACGGGAGTGATGATCCGCGCAATTGCGCGGGATACGCAATGAATGAAATTTACGCGGGAAATTTTGCGGCCAGCGGTGAATTTATCGACATCATCACGCATGCGCCCGGGCAAAACCAAACGGCGGTATACGTCTCTTCGACGGATCCCTGGCATACTGCTGCGGACATCGAGCCGAGCCGCGTTCAAACGGGCTTCGATCTGTTTTTCACGAGCGGAATCACCAACAAACTGCCGGCCATGGTCCCGGTCTCCTTGCTCTACGGGACGCCGGAAGACTCCGCCGCGGAGATCGCTTACATCGAGAAACGCGGATATCCGATCTCGTATGTGGAAATCGGAGAAGAGCCGGACGGGAAGAACACTTCACCGGAAGACTACGGAGCGCTGTACCTGCAGTGGGCGACGGCTTTGCATCGCATGGACCCCAAGCTGAAGCTTGGCGGACCGGTATTTGAAGGCGTCACAGAAGACATCAAAGTGTGGCCAGACGCGCAGGCAAGGACGTCGTGGCTGGGCCGCTTCATCGATTATTTGAAGGAGCATGGCCGGATGCAGGACCTGGCGTTTGTCTCGTTCGAGCACTATCCCTTTCCGCCCTGCGAAATCAATTGGTCGGACCTCTATCGCGAACCGCAGCTGGTGAAGCACCTCCTCGAGGAGTGGCGCAAGGACGGCGTGCCGGAGAACGTGCCACTGATGATCACCGAGAGCAACGTCTCCTGGGGGCTGACCCAGCCGATGGCGGACACCTTCGCGGCGCTGTGGCTGGCCGACAATGCCGGATCGTTTCTCGCCAGTGGCGGTGCGGCGTTCTACCATTCACCGATTCAGCCGGAGCCGCTGCGCTCGGGCTGCCACGGATACAGCACCTACGGGAATTTCGTAGCGAACGAGAAGCTGGAAATTCAGCAACACACCTCGCAATACTTTGCGAGCCAGATGATTAACCTGGAATGGGTGAAACATGGCGCGGGCATACATGAACTGTTTCCGGCCGAAGCGGACGTAAGAGACGACGCGGGGCACGTCTTGGTGACGGCATACGCGGTGAAGCGGCCCGGCGGTGAATGGTCGCTAGTGCTGATCAACAAAGATCCGTCGAATGCGCATGCGGTGAAGATCGAGTTTGCTGATGCGCATGGCAAGCAGGTGGCGCACTTCAGCGGGCCAGTGACGATGGTAACGTTTGGGGCCGAACAGTACCACTGGCATCCCGAAGGGGCCAAGAGCCATGCGGATCCGGACGGCCCCGCGGCCAGGACCACGCTTTCCGCGAAGAGCGGTGAGGTCGTGACACTGGCGAAAGCGTCGGTCACCGTACTGCGAGGCAAGATTGATTAAGCAGCGGTTTGCGGGGCGAGACCGCTCAATGGGATGGCACAGAGCAGGCAAAATAGCGACTGCTAAAGGGAAGAGACCATGCGGGCGATGGCGTCGTCGAAGGAGGCCCTGCCGTCAAGGTAGGGTTGCCAGAACTTCTGCAGTAATTTGAAGTACTCGTTCCAGCCGCGCTGATAGAGGCCTTCGCGCACGGCGTAGGGAGTGTAGCCGCCTGGGACGCTGCCGTCGTCCTGGTCACCGGCAGTCGCGCGGGAAGAGCCAAGCACCGGGCGGATAACTTCACCGGTGGTGTAGAAAACCAGGGCGTGCCAGAGGTCGCGGGGAATGGCTTTATCGCGCTGGCGGCACTCGCGGATAATGGCGGCTTGCACCGGCTCGGCGATACCGTGCGAGCCTTCGTGAAACAGAACTTCAAGGGCTTCCACGCCCTGATTGCGTGAATCCAGGCTGGAGATGGTGACCCGCAAGGGATCGGCGGTGGTATAGGCGCCCGTCCAATTGGCGTAGCCCGTAACGTCGACGCGGATTTTCTCGCGCGGCCAGCGCGTCTGGTAAATGTCCGCAAGCCGTTCCGAGAGGCCCACGCCCTGTTCGCGCACGAGCGGGGCAACGCGCATGATCCAGCGGCGGTTGGCGCGGTCATGGTCCGGCCAAAGATGTGCGCGGTAGACGGGCGCCGCGGCTTCTAAAACCTGCGTCAGCTTTGCGGGCAAGCCGGCGTCGCAGAATTTTCGCTTCCGGCCAGAGAGTTCATCGCAATCCTCGAAATCGCCCAGCTGATCTTTCAACTGGATGAGCTCGCTCGAAAAGAGCAAGTCCTTGGCGGCGTAATTCGAAACGTAGTAAGCAACGGCTTCGTCCCAGATGGGCTGTTCCGCAGGCGGGAGCACGGGCTTCGCATCCGGCACGGTTTGCAGCGCTGGTCCGGCGCTCTTGTTCGCAGACGCGGCGGCGGTTCGCTGTCTAGCTTCGTGATAGAGGGTGTGATGAAGATTAATCCAGAACCCGCTATGAAGCTCGAAGACCGGAAGAGGTCCGTAGGCGAAATTGTTTTGTGACTGGGCTGCCGCCCGAACGGGGGCGAGCACCGAAAGTGCGAGCAAGAGAAAAAAGAATGGCGCTGGCGGTCTCGAAGGCATCGCGAATCGCACGATAGTAGCGCCAAGTCTTGCGGAGCACAAACCAGGCTCAGCCGATGACCAGGATTGAGCGGAGACTTTCAGACGGGGCCAACGGCCAAGCGCGCCAATATTGGGGATCATTCTTTTGTTCGCCGAACTGCATGCCTGACCGGTCTTACTCCACTTTGGGGTCGGACTCGCTGCCGACCGCACCACGCCGGTCAGCAGCGTGCAGAGCGCCATGCGAATCGCGGAACAACGACCGGCGTCCGGTGCGCCCGTACTGCAGCGGAGTCGCAGCCAGCTCGTATTTTGCCGGAGCACCAAGCGTGCTCGCGCCGACAATCACGTAACGAATGGCGTAGCCGTTTTTCATCCCGTTGGCGAGGTCGGAATCGAGGAGCCCGGCAGCCTGGCCATTCGCCGCACCGTGAAGGGGCGGCCCCAGGTTGGCCAGAGACTCGGGCAGGCGCAAATATTTGTTGCGGTAGATTTCCACAGCGGCGGAAACTTCGTTTAGAGCTTCGATGGCGTTGCGCTCCGTCGTTTCCATCTCGGCGGCGTCCCATTCCACTTCCAGCGCGGGAAGATCCAGGAGAAGCAATCCCAGCGAGAGCAGTTTCCATTCTCCGTCCTCACGTACCATACCCATGGTGATCTGGTGGACGCTTGCACCGGTGGTATCGCTGGCATCGCGTAGTTCCATGGGGAGAAAGGCAATATTGTTTCGGAGTTCGGTGCCGCCAATCTGCATCTCCGTGGTGACCTCGGGGGTTTGGCAGCGAAGAAGGGGGCGGCCGACGGGATTTCCCGACGCCGTGGGTTTGCCCGGCTCATCCAGAAGCACGAAGCGCCTCATCAACGCGACACGGGCAGGGGAAGTCATGCGGGAAAACGCTTCCCGGTTGCGAACCGTGAGAAAGCGCACAAACTCGGCTTGGTTTTGGGAACAAGCCGCGGAAAGCACGGCTTTCAGCGCGGCGCTGGGTCCGTCCGTGGCAGTCGTTTCGCTCGACGCGCTCGCGGTGCTTCCGCCGGCGTTGGAACTGGAATCTTGTGAACGGGCGTTCGCGGCTGCGAGCAGCATGGCGCCGCTGAAGAAAAAGATTCGTCCACGCCTCTTCGATTTCCGTGATTTCACGTCAATCCTTTGCCATGCTTAGTATCGCCGCCAGATTTTGCGTGAAACTCGAGCGGGGCAGAACTTCATCGCATCCCGCCGCCTGCGCTTGAGCAGCAAGCTCTGTTTGCACGTGCGAGAGGAAGCCGACCACGCGAACGTCCTTGCGCGCCTGCCGCAACTTTTCAATGGCCGCGATCGGCTGGCTCCGAGCGTTTAAATCAACGATAACGAGTCTTAATTCAGCCGCCATAAGCCCCATCAATGCCTCACCGTTCGTGGCCACCTTTACTTCCACGCCCAGCTGTTTGGCGGTTTCCGCCAGCTTCATCTGGAAGAACAAATCGTCCATCAGCGCTGCAACTCTTCCCATTTCGCTCCGCCTTTTTTTAACTACTCCTTACCGACCGCCTGGTCATTATGCGCCCGTTCTTCCCAACGGTGGGCGCTCCCCGGTAAGATGCAACTTCGCAGCCCAACGATGAGCGCTCATACCGAAGACATCCGTCTCGCTGCTTGCGGCCCCCGCGACGTAACTCTCTACACGCGTCCGGGGTGCCACCTCTGCGAGGAAGCCAAGACTGTCATCGCGCCGCTCTTGCCAGAGTTCGGCGCCACCCTGCGAGAAGTCAACATAGATGAGGATGCCGTCCTCCAGGAGCGCTACAGTTGGGATATTCCTGTGATCTTCATCGGCCAGAGGAAGGCGGCGAAGCATCGTGTGGATCCGCAGCAGTTCCGGCGCCAGCTTCAGGATGCCGGGGAAGCTGAAACCTTCAGCTGAGACTTCCCGGAAGAAGATCAGCGATTCTAGTGACCACCGTCGGCAACGTGTGCGCCGACGGTTTCGTCCGGAACGTCGCCTTTGCGGCCCTTGACGCGGTCGTAAACGCTGACCTGGCTGACCGAACCGAGCGCTTCATTGTAGAAGGTCGGAACTCCCAGAGCGGTGCGCAATTCTTCGTTGAACTTCCGCAGACTTTGGAGATGCGTCGCGAGCGCCGGCAATTTCAGTCCTTCGTCGGTGAGCAAAAACTTCTGGTAGCCGGCGTCCCACAACCGCGTGAACTGGCCCTTCAGCATGATGGTGGGAATAATGGTCATCTGGTAGAGGTCGTCGGTGCCTTTGCGGACCTCCGCGCCGCAGCCGTATTTTTCCACTCGCACCACGCCGCGTGTGCTGCCCACGGCAAACCCCAGCGCCGCGAGACTCTCGATTGCTTTCGGTGAGAACCGTTCTTCGACATTCCACATAGTCTTTCAGATTGACCTCCTCCCCGGGCTAAAGTCCGGGGATTCCTACTGGTTCCACGCCTAAGCGATGGATACCTTTGGTGGGTAACTTCGCCAACTTAGGCAAGAACTTCTTGAGCGGCTGGCACTGCTCTCGGTATTCCCCGTTCGACAGCGTATACCAGAGAACCACTCCCCCAATCCAGTCCCACCACCGAGGTTGACCGGTGCAACGGGGTTTCCACTTCACGCTCCGTTTGGATGGCTACGAACCACTTCCCGCAGGACTCGCTGATGGTGACATTCTTAGCCTCACCCAACACCTCCTGCGATTTGCGGTAGCGCAGCCCACCGATCTTCGGCAGTTTGATCCGCCCGTTACCGTTGTCTACCTCGAAGCCTTGCGGGACCCGGAAACTCTCACGCTGACCTTTCTTTTTGAACTTTGGGAACTCCGAGCGCTTCAGAAAGAAGTTGGTGTAGGCCAGGAACGGATGCTCCCTCTTCCAGTTCGGCAACAGGGCGCAGAGTCCGGCATGGCCCAGGCGTTTCTCTTTCTTGTCGTAGCGTGTGGTGTTGAGTGCTAAGGCCTTGTTGTAGACGAAACGGCAAGACCCCCCGAACTGCCGCAGGTTGCGGAGTTTTTGGCCGCTCGGCCAGAGTGCGAACCGATAGGCCTGCCGTCTCAACACGGTCTTAATATATTTGGTCCATGGCGATCAGTAAAGAACTTAATCGTGGCAGGCATTTGAGTTTCTGCAATTGCATTCCACTTGGTCTTCATCACCAAGTATCGATAGCGGGTCTTGGACGGAGTCGCGGTCGACCGCCGGCGGCCGCTGTTAGGCAGGTTGCACCGACTTTGAATCCCCACTGACGGAGATGTGGGGAAGACCATCATGTCCACCTAGTGGTCCGCTATCCACCGAAGGTGGTCATCTCCCCTCAACATTCTCAAGAGTTATATCAAGCAGTAGAACAAGCCGCGTTGACGTTTTAAGGAGCCTTATATCCCTCTGCAGAGGGCCTTCGGTCTGGAGAGAGCCGCCAGACACTTCCACGGTGAAAACGATTATGACCGCAAAACCCGAAACGCTGGAAGCCACGCTAGACAAAATTGACAAAACTTATGGCTCCTTCGGCAATTACCTGCGAGATATCCTGAAACTCTCCGACGCCGATCTCTCAACTCTTCGCCGGAGACTGCTCGAACCGTAACCCACAAGAAAGTGAGTGTGGCGTGCGAGTGGCCGACTCCTTGGGTGTAGAGAAAGGGCCCGCAGAATTCTCGTCATTGGGTATTGGATCGTGGATGAGATGGAACGCGCCGGGCACGTCCCCTCTCTCACCGCTAACTGGGCAGCGAGGGGCTAGAGGATTTGGTGCGGTGCCCGCGCTGGGGAACCTCGGGGGAGGCGTTGAGGGACCGGCGCCGCTCGGCATGTTGGCATCTTTCCTCACCACTTTCGCTGATAGGGCACCAATTCGCCGCAAACGAGCGCATTGTTTTGCTTGACCACGATGGAGATGACCAAGTAGAAGCTTTCTTCTTCCTGATGGTTCAAGGTGGGGTGGCCCTCCACGGAGAAGGGAGCCGTGCCACTCGCCGTTTTCAGTGTGGACTGGCCATAAGTGAGTCCAGAAACCTGCTGCTTGTCCTTCTTCAATGGAATCCCGCGCAGGGCGACCGCGTCCAGAGGATAGCTGCCTTGATAGGTATACGGCACGTTTCCAACCAGCCGGTTTCCTTGCTCCGAGAATTCAACCTTGCCAAAGGTACAGGGAGACTTGGCCGCCGGAGGCGGTGTCGCGGCTGTTGAAGTGCCATTTCCAGCGGCGGTGTTTGGTCCCTTTGTTTCCGCTCCAAGGCTTGGAGCGACGCTCGTCGGATGGAATTCCACGTCGATCGTGGTATCCACGTCCACCGGATGTCCGTTCAAGAGCGCGGGGCTGTAGCGCCATTGTTTCACGGCATTCATGGCGGACTGCAACAGCAAGGGGTGCCCGGAAAGTGCTTCAACTTCGCGAACGGACCCGTCCTTTCCAACGTTGGCGTGCAAGCGCACCATTCCTGAGACGTGCGCCTGAGCTGCCAGCGGCGGGTAGGTGGGATCCACGCGGTGAAGCAGCTTGGCGGGCTGTACGATCCCACCTTGGCGTACGCGCGTTGGAGCCACCTTCAGGCTCGCACTTTTCTTCGGGGGCGTCTCCACCGCCGGGTCCGGAGTGGGCGGGACGTTTTCCTCCTTGTCAACGAGGTCGTTCGCAGCTTGCCGCAGCGGTTCGGAGGTTTGCGTCTTCAACTGCGTGACCGCTAGAAACTCTGCTTTGGCTGCGTCCAGCTCGCCCCTATTCGAGAGCAACTCTCCCAGCGCTTGGTGAGCGGAAGCGTCGCTCGGATTCAGCCGCACAATCTCTCGAAATTCCCTAATCGCATTGTCAAGTTCTCCTTTGTCTGCCAAGGCGTTGGCCAACCCGGCCTGCGCAGCAGGGTAGTCCGGCTTGAGGCGGATGGCCTCGCGGTATTCGGTCACCGCGACGCTGTAATTCTTCTGTGCCCGAAGCGTCTCGCCGTTCTGAAAGTGCAGCTCCGGGTTTCGCAAGGCAGCGCGGCGTACTTGGTAGGAGCGCGCCACCCAGGCAGCCAGCCCGAGAATGGGAATGGCGAGGAGGATTAGCCAGGCGCTCCGGACCAGGCCCGGAGAGCGGCTTCCTGCCACTGCTTTTTCTCCTCTCCGGCGATCCGCTTCCACTTTTTCGCGCTGGAGCCGCTCGTATTCCGACCGTTCTTTGGCTCGACGCTGGGCTTCTTCCTGTTGACGAAGCGCTCGCGCGGCTTCTGCTGCTTCTTTGGCCTGGCGTTCCTTTTCGGCATTTGCGGCACGCGCTGCTTCGATTGTCTCCGCGGTCCGCAGTTCAGCCTCCACCCTGGCAAGGGCTAGGAAGTCCTGTTCGGCCTTTTCCTGTTCGCGGCGTTGTTTCTCTGCTTGTGCCACGCGCTCGGCTTCTGCCTTGGCGGCAGCCTGCCGGTCAGCCTCTGCTTTTTCGAGGGCTAGTTGCTCCTGCTCCTTCACTTCACGCTTAAGGCGTTCTTTCTCTGCCTGCGCGGCACGCGCTGCTTCTGCCTGATATGCAGCCACGCGCTCGGCCTCTGCTTTTTCGAGGGCTAGTTGCTCCTGCTCCTTCTCTTCACGCTTAAGGCGTTCTTTTTCCTCTTTCGCAGCGCGCTCATCTTCCGCTTTGGCAGCCGCCTGCTTCTGTGCTTCTTCAAGTTTCCTCTTCTTCAGATCTTTGTCAGGAAACGGTGGCGCTGCCACAGCTTGCAACTCAAACAGCTGGCCTTCTTGCGAGCGCATGTACAGGACAGGAGTGGCCCATTCCTGCCCAAACTCCTCCTTGAAAAGCGCCTTTCTGGATTCGCACACGGCGGCATCCACCGGATTGCCCTCCGCCACCGCGCGGTAAAACTCGAGGGCGAACACTTTTGCGGCCGCATCACTGATCTCAAACTGCATGGCGATCACGGCGGGCACACGTTGTTGCAAGAGACTCTGGGCTACGCCAGAAAATGGATCCTGCCTGGAACTGCGCGCTCCTTCGCAGGCGTTCAGCACCGCCAGCCGCAACGAGCGGTGATCGTGGAGCTGCATGCCCAGCATTTCGCCGCGAACGGGATAGGACATCCCCGATTCATCCTCGAATTGCAGTACGCCGTCCTGCGCGGCTTCGTCAAAACCTCCGTGACCGATGAAATGAAATACATGGAACGGCGCGCCACGCGCGCGCAACCGCAACGCGTCAAGCGTAGCTGCAGGCAAACGCTCGATAACGAGTTGACCAGCACTCAACAAATCCCCAAGCGACTCCTGGAGCCGTGCCCATTCGCCTTCGGTGTCAAGGCGTTTTAGATTTCTGGGGCTGGCGATCATTACCAGCACCCGTAGAGGCAACGCGACCCGGAGCGGCGCAATCCGCTGCGGCAGATCCAGGAAACGCACGACGGGCGTTTCAGTCGAAGTGGTCAGAAAATGATTTTGATTCGCATCGTACAAGAATTCCCACGGTAGGTCGGCCAATGACGGAACATCTGTAAGGCGCAATCGAATCCGCAAGCCGTGGTCCTTGTCGGAAGCTTGCTCCATGCTGCCGCGAAGCTGGGCGATCATTTCGCCGGAAAAGATCGCGCCGAAAAGCTTGCCGCCAAATTCCTTAGCGGCCTGCAATTCGGGAGCGTCCACGCGACGCATGGTGCGGCGGACCTGACCGATGCGGCTCAAGAAATTGGCGAGTTCGATTTCTGTAAAGGGCAGCACAAACTCCGTGGTGGCCTGCCCGGTCGGCGCATTCAACAAGCGAACGCGAAACTTCTCGCCGGCTGGCTCAATCTGCAGATCGAAATCGTCGTACGTCATTGTCACGGCTTACTTTCCTGTTGGAGTTTTCTTCCACATGAGGTTGATCTTGAAGTTGGCCTCGCCCGAGGCCTTGGCGATGATCGCTCCCGTTTCGGCGCTCATCTTCACGCCGAATTCGACAGCCACCTCGTCGGGCGGCTGTGCCAGTGAGCGAAGTTGATTGAGGATGGCTTCGGCGGCGCTGCGCACCTTTTCGAGCGCGGCTTCAAATGAATCACTGGCTTCGGCGAGGACGTCCGCCGAAGGTGAACCGCGCATGACTCGGCTACCCGGACTGTCCACCGCATCGACTTCCACTGCCAGGAAGCCGCCATTTTTGAGGGGAAATTTTGCGAGCTGGGACATCGGCACCCTCTATAAATCCAGTTGCGCGCTGATCGTCCAAGATCGCGCTAGTTGCATGTAGTGTAATTGCGCCAAGCCTACTCTTGCAGCAAGTTCAAGGCAATGAGCACTATCCGTTAACTCGCTGCGGAAGACTTTCGGCCATGATGCTTATTGATATGGTGATGTTGAGGGTCCTCTCGTTTCAGGGTTTCATGAAAAGGCTGATTATATCTACGGGCTAGGCTGACGCATCCAATTCGGAGTAAAATGGTCGGATATCCCGCGTAGTTTTGGCCGGGAGGAGAGACTCGAAACCAGGGCATGCCCACCACGGGCCACATCGCTGCATCTCCCCGCGAATCAACGGCTCAGCCGAGCCGGACGGGTGAGTCCTTGTTGGACCGCATTGGGAACACGCCTTTGCTGCGGCTGGAACGGGTCGGCCAGGAATTCCCTAACGTGGCATTCTGTGCCAAAGCCGAATGGTTCAACCCTGGCGGATCAGTGAAGGACCGGCCGGCACTCGGCATGATTCAGGCTGGTCTCGCCAGCGGGGCACTGCGCTCCGACAAGACCATCATTGACGCGACCAGCGGCAACACCGGCATTGCCTACGCGATGATCGGCGCGGCGCTCGGTTTTCCCGTGCAGCTTTGCCTTCCGGACAGCGCTTCGCACGAGCGCAAGCGGATCCTGGGGGCCTTCGGCGCGGAGCTCGTGATCACTCCCGGCGATGAAGGCACCGACGGTGCGATTGGCAAAGTGCGCGAAATCGTCGCGGGAAATCCTGACAAATATTTTTACCCAGACCAGTATAGTAATCCTGCGAATTGGCAGGCGCACTATCGCACCACGGCCAACGAGATTTGGCAGCAGACCTCCGGCCGCGTTACGCATTTTGTCGCCGGGCTCGGTACCAGCGGTACGTTTGTGGGAACGGTGCGGCGGCTCAAAGAGCTTAATCCCGGAATCCACTGCGTGAGCCTGCAGCCCGACGCTTCCTTTCATGGCCTGGAAGGGTGGAAGCACATGCCGACGGCCATCCGTCCGGCGATTTACGATGACACGCTGGCCGACGAAAACTTGCAGGTTTCCACGGAAGAAGCCTACCGGCTGGTGAAACGCCTGGCGCGGGAAGAAGGCTTGCTGGTCAGCCCCAGCGCCGCGGCGTCGCTGCTGGGTTGCTTCCGGGTTGCCGCGGGAATCCCCAAGGATTCGAAAGCCGTTGTCGTCACCGTATTTGCGGATTCCGCTTCGAAGTACCTGAACGAACGTTTCTGGGATGAAGAATAGTGATGGCCGACGCAGCAGCACTGTGGATCAGTGGACAACTCGCGGAGAAAATCCGCGCGCATGGCGCGGAGACTTACCCACATGAATGCTGCGGCGCGTTGCTTGGACGCGATTCGACCTCCGTCCGTGAGAATGATCGGGAAAAGGGTGCGCTCACGCCCGCTCGGGAGATCCTGCAACTTTTTCCGCTCGTTAATCGGCGAGACGATTCGCCGCACAACCGCTTTTCGGTGACCGCGGAGGACGTTCGCGCGGCCGAAAAGGCGGCAGGCGAACAAGGCCTTGAAGTGGTCGGCTGGTATCATTCGCATCCCGACCATCCGGCGCGGCCGAGCGAGTATGACCGCGATCACGCCTGGCCGTGGTACAGCTACATCATCGTTAGTGTGCAGAACGGCGCGCCCCAGGACATGAGCTCCTGGCGTTTGAACGACGACCGCACGGAGTTTTCGCCCGAGGGGATCGAGGTTCGCCGCCGCGCCGCGGTCTAGGCCAGTGGTTCAGCACCATGGAGAATGAGATGCCCGTGAGAGTAATGATTCCAACGCCGCTCCGCCCCTATGCGGGGAAGCGTGATTCGGCCGAGTTCAGTGCACGGACTGTCGGCGAAGCGCTCGGTCATCTGACCACGGAATTCGCCGAACTCCGCAAACATCTCTTTACCGAAGACGGCAAGCTGCGCAGCTTCGTCAATGTGTACGTCAACGATGAGGACATTCGCTATCTGGCGAAGGAGAACACGCCCACGAAGGATGGCGATACGATTAGCATTATTCCATCCATCGCGGGCGGCGGTAATTAGCGCCGCCGGTTCGAGCCCCCTGGCGGCTTGTTCTTCGAAGTCGAATTGGAATTTGAAGGAGCAGAGAAACGCAATGGCCGCAACCACACAGCCGCAGGCCGGCGCAAAACCGGCAGCGAGCCTTTCGAACGAAGAAATCCTTCGCTACAGCCGCCATCTCATCATGCCGGAAGTCGGCATGGAGGGGCAGCTCAAGCTGAAGAATGCCAAGGTATTGCTCATCGGTACGGGTGGGCTTGGCGCACCGCTTGGCTTGTATCTGGCCGCCGCGGGCGTTGGCAAACTTGGCCTTGTTGATTTTGACGTCGTCGACTTCACCAATCTCCAGCGTCAGGTTACCTTTGGCACCACCGACGTCGGCAAGCCGAAGAGCGAAGCCGCGCGCGCCCGCCTTGCGAACCTTAACCCGGACATACAGATTCAGTCATTCGAAACGCAGCTGACCAGTGCCAACGCGCTTGAACTGTTCAAGGACTTTGATGTCATCGTCGACGGAACTGACAATTTCCCCACGCGGTATCTTGTCAACGACGCTTGCATTTTGCTGCGAAAGCCAAACGTGTACGGCTCGATTTTCCGGTTTGAAGGGCAAGCCACCGTTTTCGGAATGCCCGATGGTCCGTGCTACCGCTGCCTCTATCCTGAACCGCCTCCGCCAGGGTTGGTGCCCTCCTGCGCGGAAGGCGGCGTCCTCGGCGTTTTGCCCGGGATCGTCGGCTCCATCCAGGCAATGGAAACGATCAAACTGATCCTCGGTCGCGGAGATAATCTCGTGGGACGCTTGCTACTTTTTGACGCTCTCGGGATGAAGTTCCGTGAACTCAAGCTGCGCAAGAATCCCGACTGCCCGATGTGTGGAACGCATCCGACGATCAGCAAGCTCATCGATTATTACGAATTCTGCGGCGTGCGCGGCGAAGAAGCTCCCGGCCCGTCCGTCGTCGTGCCGGAGATCACCGCTCGCGAGCTGAAAGCCAGGCTCGATCGTGGAGATGATTTATTCATTCTCGATGTGCGTGAGCCCCACGAATACCAGATCTGCAATCTCCAAGGACATCTGCTCCCTCTCGGAGAGCTGACGCGGCGCGTCCACGAACTTGATTCATCGCGGGAAATCGTAGCGCACTGCCGCAGCGGGAAGCGTTCTGCCGAGGCCGTGGACTTCTTGCGCAAGGCTGGTTTCCGCAAGATCCTCAACCTGAAAGGCGGCATCCTCGCTTGGTCCGACGAGGTTGATCCGTCTGTTCCAAAGTACTGACTCGTCCTCAGGAGGTGGTGCTAGGTGAGGACAAATGCGCCGGCCTCGTTCGGGCCGCTTGTCATTTGTGCGCGGCGCTCGGAAGGACTGTGGGCATACTCTGTTTCGCTAGGGAGAAAAAATGGCGGCCACGAAAATTACTGTCAATCACAACGGATCCCTGCGCGTGGAAGGCGATTTTGAGATCTTGGATCCCGAAGGCAAGCCCTTTGGCTTGGCCGGACGCACCACCATTGGGCTGTGTCGTTGTGGGCACTCCGCCAACAAGCCGTTCTGCGATGGCTCGCATAAGACCTGTGCCTTCGCGGATACCGTAGCCGCTCGGGAGTTGCCTCCCCCAAAGCCCAAGCTTTAGCGCAGGCCGGGCCGGCTTAGCTAAGGGCCCAACGGTTGAGACTGTCTCAGGCTGAGACAGTCTGGAGTTTTTCTTTGATACTGGCCACAGGCCAGGTAACTCTAACGAAACAAAAATGATAATGCCCAACTCCTTCAGATTGTAGGCCAGTGCAGTGTCTCGCAACGGTCCAAAGATCCCCGTCCTCTTCGACGCGCCTATATAAGTTATCTAGTTTCAGCTATTTACGCGCACCAATTTCCAGTCAGAAAAGGGCACAAACTTGCATTCCTTGGTGGTTGACTGTTTTTCATCGGTATTGGGGGGATTTTGTGGGTAGTTGGGGCAAGATCATCGGGTTTCTCCGCAGCGAAGGCGATTCGGTCGCCGCGCGAAAGGCCTCTAGGCGTGTCCTGATTGCCACCGCCGCCGTCTCCCTCTTCCTCGTTCTTGCCGCAGTCTTCTACCTGCGGCAAATCAGCGTCGCAGGTTCGCCACAAAGCTATTTATATCTAGAAGTTGGAGGAACGTTACTGTGTTTCTCCTATGCCGCCAACGCCCTGGTGCGGTTCCGCGGGACCCATGATCGCACCGCATTGATACTGGCCTTCGGATTTGTGCTTTCTGGGATCATTGAGACGCTCAGCTGTTTTGGTCTAAATGATTCGCTGGTCTCCGGCGCCCTGGCGCTCTCGCGAATCCCTATGGGTTGGATGGTGAGCCGCACCTTGCTTGCCGTTCTGTTGCTTGCCGCTATCGCCGTCGAGCGCTACATGCCCACCGCCCGGCAGCCCAGCAAGGAGACGGCCGCAGCGTTGCTGGTTGTCGCCCTGGCGGCCTACATGACCAGCGCCGCGTTTCTGGCCGCACCCGCCGCGCCCGTCGCGCACGCCGCGAACCTGCTGTCCCGTCCTTGGGATCTGCTCCCGGCGGCGCTGTTCCTGATCGCCGCGGTCTGTTTTCACCAGCGCCTCAAGAACAACGGTGTCAAGAGAAGCGCCGCCAGCCTGTTCGATCACTCGCTGTTTGTCGTGGCCGCACTCAATGTTGTCTGCCACGCATCGGCGGCTTTCTCCCGGCAACTCTTTGATGGCCCGTTTTTTCTAGCGGAGTTAAGCAAGATAACCAGCTATGTCGTTATGCTTTCCGGAGCGTTGCTGGATCAGGCTCGCCTCTTCGAGCAGGTGCGCACGATGGCCGTCACTGATCCACTCACGGGGTTGTCGAATTATCGGCGGCTCATCAGCGTTCTCGAAGCGGAGCTGGACCGTTCACGCCGCACGCAGCGCCCATTCAGCATCGTGCTTCTCGATATGGACGGCCTCAAGATCATCAACGATCAGTACGGACACCTGACCGGCAGTCGTGCGCTGGTGCGTATCGCCAAGATTCTGCGCAACCATTCCCGCGCGATTGACACCGCCGCGCGGTACGGTGGCGATGAATTCGCACTGGTACTGCCGGAAGCCGGCAAGGACATCAGTTCGCGCGTCGTCTCTCGAATCCGCGAGCGTCTCTCCGGTGAAACGGAGCGCCCTGCGCTTTCTGTTAGCGCGGGCGTCGCGGCATTCCCGCAGGATGGCGACACGCCCGAGAAACTTCTCGGCGCTGCGGACCGCGCGCTCTATGCGATGAAGAACCATGGCAGAAGCAGCGTTCAAAATCTCGCGCGCATTGCCGCGTGCCTGTGAGGATGATCAAGAACATGGCTCACCGGAAGAGATTTGTACTTAACAGAACTGAACGACGCATTCCGATGGAAATCCCCGTTTTGATCGAAGGCCACGGCCGTGCTCCTGGCTCAGAGTCGACTTTTACTGAAAACGTGAGTGTGCGCGGCGCGCGTGTGGTAAGTGTGCGCCGCTGGGAACAAGGCGATCAATTGGTATTTGCCTCGCGCACTGGAGAGTTTCGTTCCTCGGCCCGGGTTGCTTACTGCCAACAATTGCAAGGCGACGGCTTTGCCATTGGCGTTGAGTTCCTCGAGCCAAAGGGGCGATGGGTTGTTCAATCCCCAAGATAGCTTGACGTAAAACGGCGAGCGGATAGGAGGGAAACGCCTGGAACAAGAGAAGACAGAAAACTGGTGCAATAGTTACTAGAAGTCCTGAAGCGCTTGGCGGAGCTCAAAAGATCTGCCAGGCGCTTCATCTTTTTATTTCCGCCGAGCCTCACCGGAGCGTTCACGTTCTAGGAATTTGATCTGCCGGTGTCCCCGGGAAGAAGCGGCTCTGGAGCGCCGGGCTTGATCAGCCCTGCGTCGTTTTCTCCAGGACATCCTGGTAGACACCAATCGTGTTTTCCACCATGCGTCCAGCCGAAAACCGTTCCTGAACCTCGCGCCGGCCTGCCTCGCTGAGTTGTTTTCGAAGCACCGCATCATTGATCAGCCGCAGTATGGCGACGGCGAATTCCTGGCCATTTGGCTCAACGACCAGAGCAGTTCGGTCGCCATCCACTACTTCACCGAGCGCCCCTCGCTTCGTCGAAATGCAAGGCAAGCCTGCAGCCATGGCTGCTTGCAATGCGGTTCCCAGACCTTCGAACTCCGACGGAAATGCGAACGCATCGAGGGCCGCGTACACTTCGGCGACATCCTTTACGAATCCCGGGAAAAGCACCGCTTGGGCCTGTCCGTGACGCTTGGTAAGCGCCTCCAGTTCCGCACGGCAGGCGCCGTCGCCGGCAAGCAGGAGACGCACTTCCGGATGACACGCTCTCACTAGGGCAAGGGCTTCGATCAAGTGCCGGTGTCCTTTTTCCGGGACAAACACGCTGACGCACCCCAACAAGAATTCGTTTTCTCGCACGCCCCAGTGCTTCCGTGCGTTGCTTCGTTGCTCCGGTGTACGCAATGGAAAGATTTCCACGCCTTCATTGACGATCGAGATTCGCTCGCCCGCGATGCCTGAATCGACCAGGCTTTGTGCCACGTCTTTGCTGTTGGCTACGAACCGTTCCACGGCCCGGTACCGTGCCTGCGATACAGCGTTCTTCTGAAGCGGGAACCCAATTCGGCGGGAGAGCAGCAGCGGAAGCCGCTTGTGCGTCCCGGCCAGCCATGCCGCGGTCAACGCGTGCGGCTCATTAAGATGAACAACCTCAAATCGTCCGCGGGCGATCAAACTGCGCATGGCGCGAGCAGCCCAGACGCGCAAACCGAATCGCGGAACTTGATGAACCGTGATCCCAGCGTCCAACACGCGATTCGCAAGCGGCGAATCGCGTGCCGCCAGTAGCTCGACCTCATGTCCGCGCTCGCCTAATCCACGGAGCGTCAGCAATGCCTGGCTTTGCCCACCGCGCCATTCTCGCTCCAGATCCGCGTAAAACACCCTCATGGCGTCCGCGCTCCGCTGGCCCGTCGCTCCGTCTCGACAAGCCTTCCGAGCTTCTTGAATTTCAGCCAGGTCCCGCGCGCCGCCATTCGCGAGATGAGCCATCCGCGATGCCCGTCGAGAAACCCAAGGTGTAGCACGTAATTCTGAAACCAGCTCCAGGGCGCCGCCAGCCACATGGCCGCTCTCCATTTCCGCCGGCCCTGGGAGAACAATTCCTGCGCCATGACTGTTGTGTAGCCTTCGACTTTGGCTTGGTGCTCCGCAAACGTGCGGATCGTGTAGTGCAGCAAGTGCCCACTCAGTGAGCCCGCCTTTCCTTCGAAGCGCAGGGCCGAATGGATCATGCCGGAAAAGCACGCTTGGTCCCTTCGGTAAAGCCTTCGTTGAAAATCGGGATACCATCGCGAGTGATGAATCCAGGCACCGAGGTACCAGGTCAGGCGCGCCATTTGGTAAACTGCGAATTCCGGCTCGCTCTGCTTCCACTCCAGCAGGGAGTTACGCAGTTCACTGCTCATCTCTTCGTCCGCATCCAGCAGAAAAATCCAGTCGTTGCTGGCACACGAGGCCGCATAGTTTTTCTGATCGGCATGATTGGTGAAAGACCTTTCAAAGAAGGAGACGCCATGCGCACTTGCAATTTGCGCCGTCCGGTCGGTGCTCCCGGAGTCCACCACCACAATTTCGTCGGCGATTCCAGCAAGCGAAGTCAATGCGCGTGGCAGGTTGTGTTCCTCATTGTATGTAATCAGGCAGGCGGAGAGACGATTCATCGGACTCCGGAAAATTTTGGAATCGGCGCTAGTATCTCACAAAGCCAATCTGAGGAATCGAGCGAAACCACCCTGGGGAGGAGTGCAGGCAAGCTACTTCGGCTGGAAATTCACGCGAATCAAGCTTCCGCCGATGCGAAACTCGGTGCCGTCTTGCAACATGGCCGCGCGCACGCGTTCTTCGTCGAAGAAGGTGCCGTTGGTCGAATCCATGTCCTTAAGATTGATGTACGTTTCTCGCACTTCCAGCAGGCAGTGATGCCGAGAAATTTCAGGATCGCTTAGCGGAATGTCCGCGCCTTTGCGGCCCAGCACGACACGCGGCTTTCTGAGCGTATGGCTCTCGCCTTTCGATGGGCCCGACAAAACGCTAAGCACAACCTTGGTTTTTTCAGGCAGCCGCAGCCCAGGATCGGCCGGCGGCAATTGCAGGTTTGAACTACTGGCGTCCGCGCGGGCAAAGGAGGGAAGCGGTGACATGACCACGGTGGAATCCACGCGCCGCTTGATCTCCACGATCGTGGTCTTACCGCATTTTGAGCATTTGAACTGCACCTTCGAATGGCCGCCGAACTGCCCATCTTTCAGCAAGTGCTCCGTGCCACAGTGAATGCACGCCGTCTGCATAGTCTAAAATTAGCACCATCTGAGGCTCTTTGGAGATCGCCAGGCATTTTTCGAGCGCAAAGGTAATCTGCTCTTTCGCGCCCTCAGCCTGGGCTAGCGAACCTGCCGGTGATGGGGATCCTGTGTTACGATGATTGGTTCCAGGTCCATCGGGAGAGCGTCTGTGTCCGATCATATTTCGCGCAAAGAGCTGAAGCAGGACAAAATCAAGGAAACCATCGAGCATGGCGCCGAAGCGGTGATCTCTCACGCGCAGTTCACCCTCATTGTGGTGTCTGTTGCGTTGGTGGTGGCGCTCGGCTATGGCGGCTGGAGGTTTTATGTCGATCGCCAGACGGTGGAAGCCTCAGGCGCCTTCGATACCGGTATGAGGGCTTACCAGGGCCGCATTGGCGCGACTGCTGATCCGGCCGATCCCCGCGAGCCCGTCTATCCCGATGAGCCCGCGCGCATCCAAGACGCTTTGCAAAAGTTCACCAAGGTTGCCAACAGGTATCCACACACGAATCCCGGAAGACTCGCGCGCTACTACTCCGCGCTTTGTCTCGAGGACCTCGAGCGCCACAATCAGGCAATCGAAGAATTGAAGAAGATCAGCGGCGGCAGCGACCAAGAGCTCACCTCCATGGCGCAGTATCAGACGGCGGTCATTTACTCCCGCACCGGAAAGCCTGATGATGCCGTCAAAATCTTTCGTGCTCTGGCGGACAAGCCCAGCGTCCTCGTTCCGCGCCCATTTGTGCTGCTGGAACTTGCCGGCATCCTTCGCAACTCCGATCCAAAGGAGGCCGCCAGCATCTACCAGCAAATCAAGAAGGAATTTCCAGACACCGCGATCGCGGATCAGGCCGACCGGGGCCTGGATCTACTTTCGCCAAAATCCTGACCTGCTCCGCACTTAGGTATTTCCGCGGATCAGCTGTGATATATCGGAGCGGCCCATCGAACCAGTTCCCACTCCTGCTCCCTGGGCAATGCGAGCGGAACAATCCCGCGGCCGGCGCTATCCGGAACCCGCTCACCCGTACCGCAGTTGCTACGCTCGCGACCGTGATCGAATTATTCATTCCCGGGCCTTCCGCCGCCTCGAAGCCAAAACCCAGGTATTCACCACGCGCTATTCCGACCATTTTCGCAACCGCTTGACGCACACCCTCGAAGTCGCGCAGATCGCCCGCACCGTCGCCGGCGCCCTGGGCTTGAACGCCGAGCTCTCGGAGGCCCTAGCTCTCGTCCATGACATCGGTCATCCCCCCTTTGGCCATGCCGGCGAAAAAAAACTGAATGAATTGATGCTCGCCCGCGGCGGCCATTTCAGTCACAATCTGCACGCGCTTCGCATCGTGGAACAATTCGAGCAGCGCTATCTCGATTTTCCCGGGTTGAATCTTTCGTTTGAGGTTCGCGAAGGAATCATCAAGCATTCGCGCGATTATTCCGCCGCGGAAGTTCCGCAGCTCGCCGAATACCTTCTCGATTTGCGCCCGCCCCTTGAAGCGCAACTCATCGACGGGGTCGACGAAATTGCTTACAACACCGCGGATATTGACGATGCCCTCGAAGCCGAGCTCCTCGACCTTGCCGTTTTGCGCAAGGAAGTTTCGTTTTTTGGCGAAATCTACGCGCAAGTCGATGGCGCGCATCGCGGTGCACGCACAAAACTCCTGTTCAACGAGGCCCTCAAGCGCGTTCTGGATGCACTGGCCACCGATCTCATGGAAACTACCGAGCGGCGCGTGCTCGCCTCCAGCGCCTCATCCGTGGAAGACATACGTCGGGCGCCCCATCGCCTCGCCGCGTTCAGCGATGCTGCGGCCGCGCGAAATCGTGAGCTCAAGCGCTTCCTCTTCGCACATATTTACAACCATCCAATTATTGCCGAGGACCGCGAACGCTCCGTGAACTGTCTCGAAGAGCTTTTCACCTACTATCTGGGAGCTTACGGCTCGATGCCGGCTCCCTATGAAGAACTCGCGCGGATGGAAGCACGCCACGTCGTCGTTTGCGATTACATCGCCGGCATGACCGACCAATTCCTTCTTCGCCGGCATCACGAACATTTTGGCGATGCTAGCCAGGGAAAATCGGCAACCCTTCATTGACGATCGGAGAAGTCATCTGCCAAACGTGAATGAAATCTTGGAAGCGTTGGAGAAAACGTACGGACCGCAGCAGGCAACCGGGCCCACGGATCCTTACGAAATGATTGTCTACTTGAATTGCGGATACCCTGCCAGCGATGCAGGGTGTTCGAAAGGATTTGATGTTTTGAAGCGGGAAGTGGGGTTGAGTCCAAAAGAGCTTCTGGCGGCCCCCAGGGCAAAACTGGCGAAGTTGCTGCGGCTCGGCGGAATCCTCGCGGATCAGCGTGCGGAGAGATTGCAGGAAATCGCCCGCAGAGTGAAGGGTGATTATGGCGGGGATCTCCAGGCCGCACTGAAGAGATGGATGCAAGAGGAAAAGCAGCAACCTGGGAGGGGTGTGCGCGCTGCAAAAAAGATCCTCCGGGAGTTTCCTGTGATTGGAGAGCCCAGCGCGGAGAAAATCCTTCTGTTTTCAAAGTTGGCGCCCGTGGCCGCTGTGCCGTCGGCGTTCGTCGAGGTGCCCACCCGGCTGTGGGTTGGCAAACCCGGGAAGAACTACGCCGCGGATTACCGCGCCGCGCGCGATAACTTGAGTGCCGGGCTGGCGGAGACCTTTGAGGCGCGACAGCGGGCCTACCTATTGCTGAAAAAGCACGGGCAGCGGACTTGCAAACGGTCCGAGCCGAAATGCGAGATCTGCCCGCTAACCGGACAGTGCGCCTATATTCAGTTGCAAGCCGCGGACCGCCATGTAGTGTGAGGTCGGATCGCTGCGAACAGCGCGCCCCATTTGCCGGCCATCGACAAAGTGGGCCATCCCTGACCCCGCCTGAAGGATGGGCGAAGAATCTCAAGCGCTGATTCCGGCATTCACTCCTTGTCGCGGTCCTTGGACCGAGCGAACCCGGCCGCTTCGCTTGACGCCCCGCGTCAACGAGTGGGCGGCGTCCCGCCGCCAGTCCCGTGCGCTTCCGGCTAGAAACGGAGGAAGGGTCCGAAGGCCACGCGCGGATTATGGTGCCTGCCGCCGGCGAAGTAGATTTCATCGCCGGCTTCAAGGCGTAGACCTACTGGGCCGATATGTCCCTCCAAGCCCGCGCCGGGGTAGAGGATTCCGGTAACGTTTTTCGCGCGCAAATTCTCAATTGAGCTAATGGCTGCTCCCACGCTAGCGGGCCGGGGATCCAGCCGGAAATTGACAAATCCTCCCTTGACGGTGAGAAACGGGCGAATCGGACCGTGCCCGGCCACGATCTTGGGGCCAAAGAGTCCATGCAGAACTTTGAGGTTGCTGTTCACTAGCGTCACTGTTGGAGTGGTGTTGAAATTTTCAGTGAAAGCCTGCTTGAAGTCATAGCTCATCTCGCCTTCGAGCATGGCGTGCGAAAATACCTTCAACCCTGCGCGCGCTCCAAACCCCGCCATGTTAGTTTTTGTTTGCGAGATGCGGAAATAATCACCATAGCCGCCCACCTGAAAATGATCCTGCGCCGGCGCCAGTGGCACCAGCCAACCTGCGAGAAGTACCAGAAGTGCGACACGCTTCATCAGTGTTCTCCTTCGACAGCTATAGTAGGAATTGCAGAAAGCCGGGCTGGCTTCGGACGGGGAAAGGTTCTGCTTCTTGCACTTAGATGAGACCGCGCAACTTGGAGTTGCCACGCCGTTGGAGCGGGAATTCTGCTCATGTCGGAGCAATTCCTGCCGCCACGGTCATGGTGAGCGAAGCCAAGGATCTCCGCCGGCATGGCCATAAGCCGCGGCCTTGGCGGACTCTCACGATCCCCGGGCGAGCGTCAGCAAGAGCGTCAGGTAACGCTTCAACTTCTGGGTAATGAGGAAATTCTCCTTTACGTGCTGATGCCCATGCTCGCCGAGTTTTGCCGCGATTTCCGGATGCGAAAGCAAAAAACGAATCTGATACGCCGTGCCTTCCACGGAATGCGCAAGCAGCCCGGTGTGTTTATGGATGATCTGAACCGGGATGCCGCCGACGGCGGAAGCCACCACGGGCTTTTTCTTCCACAGCGCTTCGGAGACCGTGAGCCCGAAGCCTTCGCGCAAGCTTTTCTGTATGACCACCGTCGCAGCGCGTTGCAGCGCGTTGACTTCTAGCGGTGCCCAGGCAGGAAGTTCCAGCACTTTGATATCGGGATCGCTGTCCGCTTCGCGCAATACTTCTTTTAACACCATGGCGCCCTCGGGATCGTCAGACGCACTGCCGCCAGCGAGGACCAGTTGGCAATCGAAATAACGCTTTACGATCCGATAGGCCCGGATAACCCCGACCGGATCCTTCAACCGGTCGAAGCGCGAGATTTGCGTGAGGATCGTGCGTTGGGGATCGATCTGATAGCGACCGAGGACCTGCGATACGAACTGCGGATCGAGGTCGCAGTTTTTTTCCGACAATGGGTCGATCGCCGGATAGAACAAATACTGCGGAATCGGAAGCTGCCGCGAGAATTCCGGCGAAGAAAAGAGGGCGCAGTCGTATCGCGAGACGAATTTCTCGAGGAAGTCCCAGACCGTGCGATTGGGATGAGAAAGATCGATGTGGCAGCGCCACACCCAATGATTCGCCCCGGGCCGGCGCGCCTCAATGAGTCCGGCGGGCTGCGGATCATGAATCACCACAAACTCGGCGTCGAGGGGGAGGGTCGCGCGATTGCGTTCGCTGTAAGCGAGAAAAATTTCGAAATCCTTCGGGCTGGCGTGATACGGCGCGCCGTGCAAGGCATTGTGGAAGGACTTGGTAACCTCAAAAAAATCCTCGCCGCCCATCATCACGTCCCATTTGATGTTGATTTCCAGCTCTTCCGCGAGAGGCACCAGTCGATTCAGAATCTCCGCGACGCCCCCGCCAACGGCGGTGGAATTAATCATCTCGATGCTGCGGCCGCGCAAAGGTTTCGCCAGAGCTCGAAGTTCCTCAATCTCGCTGGCTCCAAGCAGTTCGGCATATTGATCCAGTGGAATCCGGCTGAGGGCCAGGGTCTCACTCATGCTTTTCTCCTTTCGCGGTCGATCAGCCGAAGCAGCTTGGCTCGCGCGCTGTCCAGAGTGTTGGTGTAAATGTCAATGTGATTGACGCTCTCTGCCAGAGATGTGCGTCCCAGGCCATCGGCAAGCCAGTGCGAAAAATCGTTGGTCCGCAGCTGCAGCCTGAGCCGCGAGGAGATGAAATGAAAGTAGAAACCTGAGTGGCTGAGGTGCTCGATGCCTTCCCGGAATTCGTCGAGCGTTCGCGCACTTCGCCCGAGCGGTGCGGTCAGTTCCACGCTCTCGCAGAAATAAAAACGCTCCAGCGCGGACTGGCTGGCAAAGTTTGGATACGCCGCACAATATTCACCAACAACACGGCAGAGATCGCTGCGCAGCGCCGCGATGGAAACGTAGTCGCGAATGTCCAGCGCCGCGAGCTGCTCGGCGAGATCGTTCCGGTTTGTGTCCGAGAGCGCCCATTGCGCGAAATCGTTGGAAAAACCATCGGTAAGAAAATGATGGCTGCCCAGCGTCTGAAAGGTGTGATGAAAGATAGACGCGTCGCTGCAATGCTCGAGCCCCGTCAGCAACTCCGCGAGCGTGCCCGCGGACTGGTTGCCGATCCGCGTGAGATAGGAAACGGTAACGAATTCGAACGGGGTTTCAGCGACGTTCATACCAGATCTTCCGCCAGTTCGGTGGACGAGGCCGCAACCCCATCTCGTCGTAAGCGCGAAATAGCGTGCGAGGTCATGACAATTGAGGCATCTCCGCACGTTCCGGAAGTTCAATGCGAATTTCGGTGAGATCGGAGAGTAGATGCGCGGCCCAGCGGTAGATGTTGCGCTCGCGCACGTTGTGACGCATCCGCTGCATACGCGTCGCTTGCTCCTCTTCGGACATTTCCAGCCCGCGATGGATGCTATCCGCGAGTTGCGAGACGTCGTAGGGGTTGACCAGCAGTGCATCGGAAAGATCGTGCGCCGCGCCCGCAAACGTGCTGAGGATCAGCGCGCCGCGTTCATCCTGGCGCGAAGCAATGAATTCCTTGGCAACCAGATTCATCCCGTCATGCAGGGACGTGACCATGCACAAGGAAGCGGCGTGGTAATACCGTACGATTTCTTCGTGCGAATGGTGTTTCTTGAGAAACGCGATGGGTTTCCACCGCGAGGTTTGAAAGCGCGAGTTGATGCGTTCGGCTTCGGCGCTGACTTCAGCCAGGAAATTCTTGTAACGCTCGATGTCCGTGCGGCTGGGCGCTCCGATTTGCACGAAAGTGAAACGCTGCTGGTAAGCAGGATTCATGTCGAAAAAACGCTCGATGCCGCGGAAACGCTCGAGAATGCCCTTGGTGTAGTCCACGCGGTCAACGCCAATGCCCAGAAGAGAAGCCTCAATACCCATCTCGGCGCACAGCGCGGCTCGCTCTGAACCGGCGCTGCGCGATTCATTGACGCCTCGGGAATTCTCCGGAAACGCCACGCTGATCGGATATGGGCGCACGCGCGTGACGTGACCCTGTCGATTCACTGCGAAACGATCCCATTCGGTGAGTGCCTCGACTGCCCGGTCCACGGTCTCCAGAAAATTGTTGCAGTGCGATTGGATCTGGAAGCCCATGAGGTCGGCGCCCAGCAATCCATCGACAAGTTCGCGCTGCCACGGACAAATGCCAAAGACTTCCGGATTGGGCCACGGAATGTGCCAAAAAATCGCCACTCGCGCGTCAGGCCGCGCTTCCTTGACCATCCGCGGAAGCAGCGCGAAATGATAATCCTGCGCGAGAAGAATCGGTGATTCCGTGCCCTCCATTTCCTGCAAAACGGCGTCGGCAAATCGGCGATTGATTTTCTGATACTGCAGCCAGTCCTCGGGCCGGAAGACTGGTCGCGTATGCGCGATGTGGCACAGCGGCCAGAGACCTTCATTTGAAAAACCTTCGTAGTAGCCTTTGTCTTCCTCATCGCTGAGCCACACGCGGCGCAGCGTGTAGCTGGGGCGATCGGGTGGCACGCGCAGCCGATCGTGTGCATCGACGACTTCGCGGTCGGCGCTCCCGGAGCCATTGGCGATCCAGGTGCCATTGCAGGCGCGTAGCACGGGTTCGAGCGCGGTGACTACGCCGCTTGCCGGAACGATTACGTTAATGGACTTCTCGTTTTCGCCGAAGACGTGCATGTAGGGCTCGCGATTCGAAACAACGTAAAGTGGTTTCTCCCTAAGTTTATTGCGCAAGCTGACGTGCAGGCGCTCGGCAGTCCACAGAGAAGCGTTCGAATCACGCAACCGCGCTTCTTCTTCCGCGGCAGCGCGCGCCGTATCCAGGTCACGCGCGAGGTGCTTCACTTCGTGATGGATTTCGTCGAGAATCTCCCCATTCGAAACGGCCGGCGGCGCATTTGGCTGGCCGGTGCGCAGCGTTCGCAGCCATTTTGCCGTGCGCGTCAGCGGACCGGTGAATGTCCACTGGACAAGAATCACCGCGAGCCCGGTGATCAGAAACGTTTGGACCAGGGCATTGAGCAGGGAATCGCGCAGGGTGCGGGAGACTTGTTGGTCGATGTGCCCGGTGTCGTGGAAGAGAACCAGCGTGCCCGCAATTTCGCCGTTATGGTGAAGCGGCAACGCATAAATGTGAATCGGGGAATGGAAATCTGCATTGGCGGCAGTGGTTTGCTCCGCACTCAGGAATTCGCCTGCACCGGCGTCCTCCTGGGCGGCGCGAATGGCAGCCGTTGGACGCATCTTGACGGCCGGCGGGAGACCGGAAGTGATCGCCAGCACAGCACCTGCTTTGCTGTACACCGCGACGCCTTTCAAATGCTCGCGCTGACCGAAGCGCTCGACGAGACGCTGCAAGCTTTTATCCGGTGCGCGGTCGAGCAACGGCTCCACACTCTCTTGGAGACTTTCACCGAGAATTTCCGCGCGGCGCGAAAGGTCGCTTCGCAAAGTGCTCTTCTCCGTCCGCACCTGGTAGGCCGCGAAGAATAGAGATACCGTTGCGACGCTAACGATCAAGGGCAGAATGATTTTCAGAGTCGTGCGCATCAAGACTCCTTGGTGTTCAAAAATGAAAGCGGGCCGCGAGGGCTGGGCGGCGGCATTGAAATTACGATTGTTGGTGACCGGCTTCTAGAGTATGCGGGGTATATTTCGTTAGTACAAGTTCATTCCGGAGCCCGGAGCCACGATGACGCGAAGGGCGATGTTCCTGCCTTCCTCGGAGCGGTACTCCACAGTGACTTCGGCGCCCACAGCGAGTTTGCCTTCGACTTTCGTCTTGCCATCGACCAGGAATTGGACGGTGTTCACGCCCTGGTCCTTCCTCACCTGTACGGAGAATTCTCGATCTCCCACGGAGGCGATTGGCCCCGACAACGATTGCTTGTCCGGGGTCGGTTGCAAGTTAACCGCAGCAGACTGGGCGGGGAGCGGCGTGGACCAGGCTGTAATGGTGAAACAAACCAGAAACAGGGTGGCTAGGCAGAGCGAAGTCCGGAATCGCATGGAATTTCCTCCCTTTCGATTTTTGACCGGAGTCCTTCAGGGAGGCAAGAAATGAACCAAAGCTGCAAGAAAATCTTCTTTTCCGATAAACACATGTGAAATCAGAAAGATGCGCGGAATAGCAGGCAATGGGCTAGCAGTAATGATCGGGTACTAGTGCTATGAATTTCTTGCCGCCGCGGCGTTGGACACGGGGAGCATTGACCATGCCGTTGGTTGAAAGTAGGATTTGGTGCGATTCTGGCGAGTCGTCGAGAAGGGTCAGAAAGAAACGAGGAACCAATTTGTATTGTTCAAAGTGTGGCGGAGCGCTGGCGGAAGGAGCGGCGTGTTGCACGAATTGCGGACACTCTTTCGTGTTTGCCGCCGCGGGGCCTTCGGCGCCGATCATGAGTGCTTCGGTTGCCGCCCCGAGCGGAGGCGGCACGGCATTCATTCCCGCGTATGCCGGATACGCTGTCGCACCGCGTGTGGAGTACGCGGGATTCTGGCTGCGTGTTTTGGCGCTCCTCATTGACAATGTCGTGTTGGGTTTAGGGTTCGTGCTGATATTGATTCCGCTTGTCTTGTTGACGGGGCTGGGCGGATTCCTCGGCGAGATCCATCCTAACGAGGACTTGAATGATGCTGGCATCTTCATGCTCATCGCACTCATATTTCTTGCCGCCACGGTGAGCTTGCTTTTGACATGGCTGTACCACGCGCTGTTGGAGAGTTCCGAGTGGCAGGCCACGGTCGGGAAAAGGGTGCTGGGTCTGGTGGTGACGGATATGGCGGGACAGCGCGTGAGCTTCGGGCGCTCCACGGGAAGGCACTTTGGCAAGATCATCACCAACCTGGTGCCCGCATTTATCGGATACCTCATGGCGGGGTTCACCGAGAAAAAGCAGGCGCTGCACGACATGATCGCGGGATGCCTCGTGCTGCGGCGAAACAGTTGAAGAAAGAATTGGAAGTATAAAGTAGCGGCCGTGGGCCATGATGCTTCCTTATCTGTTAGCGTAGCAGTCGCTCTGGATGGAGACCGCCGCAAAACCGTCAACGCTGGGAAGCATTCTTCGGCAGCGCTGTCCCCGGTGCCGCATGGGCAGGATCTTTCGCTATTCCATCTTCCGCGGATTCCCCAAGATGTGTGCGCGTTGCTCCATCTGTGACCTTACGTTTGAGCGGGAACCCGGCTACTTCCTGGGCTCCATGTACATTAGCTACTTCCTGGGAGTTTTGATCATGGCGCCAATCGCAGTGCTGCTATGGGCCCTAACCGGCTGGGGGATCACCAAAGTCATCATCGGGGCGGTCCTGTTGTTCTTGCCACTCGCGCCAACGATCACGCTCTTCGCGCGAGTACTGTGGATTTATCTTGACCAGGGCATAGATCCCGAGCGATTACACTGACCCAGTGGCGAGGTCAAGCCCAGCACTTCAGGGCGGGGTAAGCGAGCCTTAAACAGTTAAAATAGTGCGTGCCATTCGGGACCTTGGGGTGTATGTCATACAGCATGGGATACGAAGGAACAGACATCTTTCTTTCGAAACCGCAAAAAAGCGGCGTTGGAAAAGATTGCCAAGAAAAAAGGGATTTTTGTCGCTGAACTCGTGCGACGAATCATAGATAAGGAACTCGACCGTGGGCAGAAACAAAAAGGGCGAACCCCTAATCGCAGTCGTCGGTGCTGGCTGGAAGAACACCACGCCTGCGGGAGATGTCCTTGCCCATGATGCTGGCCTTAAGCGTGCCGCCGACGGTCTTCAGCATAGCGGAGCCGTGCACGGCGCGGATCGCTTAGAGATCGCGGCTGATGGCTCAGCGAGCCGGAAAACGCGGAATCGCTCTGCCAGGCCGGGTGCCAGGGCAGCGGGGCTGTCGAGGAAGCGGGTACTAGACCGGGTTGGTGACGAACAGGTTGCAAAAATGGGAAGGCGCGACGGGCGGTTCCTTGACTTGGGGAAGGGGCGACTGAATAATGGTAGGGCATAAGCGTACGCGCCGGAGGCGCTAAAGACATGTTCCTTGACGTTAAGGAATTGGCCGTCCGCAAGCTGCGCATCCGGAAGAAGTATGCCCCGGGCAGCATCGATTTTCATTCGGCGGAGATCAAGCAGATCGAGTCGCTCGAAGTGACGGCGACAGCAGAGCTGCTGGAATCGCAGATTCGCATCGAGGGCAGCCTCGAAACCAAGATCGAACTGGTGTGCGCGCGCTGTTTGGAACCGGTCGTGGAAGATGTTAACCGGACCTTTGACTTGTTTTACGCTCCCTTGCCGAAAGAAGCGAAGCCGAAGGAAGACCGGCTGAAGGACGACGATACGGAAATTGGATTCTACCAAGGAGAAGGCCTCTTCCTGGCGGACGTGATCAAGGAGCAGGTGCTACTGGCACTGCCGTTAAAGGTAATCTGCCAGAGTGACTGCCGGGGGCTGTGCCCGAATTGCGGCGCCAACCTCAACCACGAAGAGTGCCGCTGTGAGACCCACGCGACGGACCCGCGAATGGCCCCTCTCGCGCGCCTCAAACAGGACTGGCTCAAGAAACAATAGGTTTTCGAGGGTCAACAACCCCGATATAATCCGCCCACTGAGGCGGGAACGAGGTGTAGTGCTATGCCTAACCCAAAACGACGGCATTCGAAGAGACGCACGAGCACGAGGCGGGCGAACGACTTTTTGTCGAAGCCCGCGCTGGCCAAGTGTCCGAATTGCCACGAAATGAAACAGCCGCACCAGGTTTGCCCGCATTGCGGACACTACAAGGGCAAAGCGGCACAAGAACCGGCGTCGTAAGGATTTCGAGTTTTTCTCGCTTAGCCTGCGGACAGAATCCCATGATCACCATCGCCGTTGACGCCATGGGCGGAGACCACGCGCCCCGCCCCGAGGTCGAAGGCAGTGTGCTGGCCGCGCGGGAGTTTGGCGTGCGCATCTTGCTGGTGGGCCAGCCGAACGTGGTGCGTGCGGAGCTGGCAAAACACGCCGCCCCGAACCTGCCCGTCGAAATCGTGCCCGCCAGCGAAGTGATCACCATGAATGATCATCCCGCGCAGGCCTTCCGGCGGAAGAAGGACAGCTCGGTGCATGTGGCGGCTCGTCTAGTCCGCGAGGCGAAAGCCGACGGAATGGTCAGCGCGGGCAACACTGGAGCAGTGATGACCGTGGCGAGATTTCTGCTGGGGGCGCTGGAGTCCGTGGATCGCGTGGCTTTGGCGGCACCGTTTCCGAACGCCAAAGGCGGCGTTTCCGTACTGCTCGATGTAGGTGCGAATGTGGATTCGAAGCCGGAGCATCTGGTGCAGTTTGCGGTGATGGGTGAAGTCTATTATCGCGCGACGTTTGGCAACAAGCGCCCGCGCGTGGGATTACTCTCGGTTGGTGAAGAGGAAATCAAGGGCAACGAGCTGACACGCGAAGTTTATACGCGGCTCAAGAAAAGCCCGGTGCAGTTTGTGGGCAACGTCGAGGGCGGCGATCTTTTCTCCGGCAATGTGGACGTCATTGTTTGTGACGGATTCGTGGGGAACATCGCGTTGAAGATCTGCGAGGGGCTGGCGGTGGGCATCTTCGGGCTGCTGAAGAAGTCACTGAAGAGCTCGCTGGTGTCCCAGTTTGGCGCCCTGCTTTCGCAGGGTGCGTTCAAGGGTTTGAAGAAGACCATTGATTACACGGAATACGGCGGCGCGCCGCTGCTGGGCGTGCGCGGCGTTTGCGTGATCGGGCATGGACGTTCGAACGCCAACGCCGTGAAAAACGCCATCCGTGTGGCGGCGGGACTCGCCCGTGCGCGCATGAACGAGAAAATCGAACAGGAGCTCTCGGCCGCCGCGGTTGTCGCGTGAGGCCGCCAGAGAAGGATTAACGATGGGCAAAGTCGCATTCGTGTTTCCGGGGCAAGCTTCACAATACCCGGGTATGGGCAAAGAGTTGGCGGAACAATATCCGGCAGCGCGAGCCGTTTTTAGCGAGGCTGACCAGACGCTGGGTTTCTCGATTTCGAAGATGTGCTTCGAGGGCACGGAAGAGGACCTCAAGCTGACGGCGAACACCCAACCGGCGATTTTGACGTGTTCTGTCGCCGTGGTTCGCGTGCTGGCGGAGAAGGGCTTGGCACCGGATTTCGTGGCGGGGCACAGCCTGGGTGAATATTCGGCGCTGGTGGCGGCCGGGGCGCTGAAATTTGCGGATGCCGTGCAGCTCGTGCGCAAGCGCGGGTCGTATATGCAGGATGCGGTTCCTGCCGGTGTGGGCGCGATGGCTGCCATCATGGGTTTGTCGCCAGCCGTGGTGGCGGATGCCTGCAAGCGCGCGGCGAAAGGCGAAATTTGTTCCGCGGCTAATTTGAATTCGCCGGAACAGACGGTCATCTCCGGTCACGCCAGTGCGGTGAAACGCGCGGTGGAGATTGCCTCGCAGCTCGGTGCGAAGCGCGCCGTGATTCTGGCTGTTTCCGCGCCTTTCCATTCGGCACTGATGGCGCCGGCGCAGGAGAAGCTCGAAAAAGACTTGAAGCAAACGGAGTTTGCTGTCTTGCGCGTGCCACTGGTGACCAACGTGGATGCGGACACAATTGCATCCGGCGACGAAGCGCGCGAAGCGCTGATCCGGCAGGTCACCATGCCGGTGCGTTGGCAAGAGTCGGTGCGGCTGTTGATCGATGAAGGCGTGAACACGTTTGTGGAAGTGGGCCCTGGACGCGTCCTAAGCGGACTGCTGCGACAAATCGAACGCTCCGTGGCAACCCTGAACGTCGAAGACGAGAAAAGTTTGGCCGCAACGGTGGAAAAAATCGCCGGCGCCAGATCCGACGCCGCCTAGTAGCACGGCATGCGGCCCGTGAAGTGCAGTCGTAGGCGGAGACATGTTTAGCTTGAAAGACAAAGTGGCGCTGGTTACCGGAGCGTCGCAGGGTATTGGGCGTGACACCGCGCTGGCGCTGACCGAAGCAGGCGCGAAGGTCGTGGTAGCGGCGCGGAATGAAGAGAAGCTCGCGGCGCTGGTTGGGGAGATTGTGTTAGCGGGTGGCCAGGCGTTGGCAGTAAAGATGGATGTGGCCGACGCGGGACAGGTAAGAGCGGGATTCAAGCAGGTAATCGAAAAATTCGCACGGCTGGATATTCTGGTGAACAACGCGGCAATCACGCATGACGGCCTGTCAGTGCGCATGAAGCAGGAGGACTGGGACGCCGTGATTCGAACAAATTTGACCGGCGCGCACCTGTGCATCCAGCAGGCGCTCGGGACCATGATGCGGGCGCGAGCGGGGCGGATCATTAATATCGCTTCCATCGTGGCGCAGATGGGGAACGCGGGGCAGGCGAACTACGTGGCGTCCAAGGCTGGACTGATCGGGCTGACCAAGGCGCTGGCCATCGAGATTTCTTCACGGAATATTACCGTGAACGCGGTTGCGCCGGGCTTCATCGAAACGCCAATGACGGACGCGCTTGGTGACAAAGTGAAGGATGAGTTGAAGACCCGGATTCCGCTGGGGCGGATGGGTTCAGCACGCGATGTTGCGGCGGCCATTGTGTTCCTGGCCAGCGACGAGGCGGGCTATATCACCGGGCATGTGCTGGATGTAAATGGCGGCATGTATTTGGCGTGAAGCCGCCGTCTTTATGCGGGCGGAGCAAGTCACAAAGCGGCCAAGTTGACCTAACGGGGCGGGGTAACTAGAATGGGCAGGTTATCCGGGGAGAGCAATTTTGGGTAGGGGGGTCCGCCACCGCGTCGGGCGGCCGCGCATCTGATTAGGCGGGCTTTACGAACGAGTTTTGACACACGACCTGAGCACCATCAGCAAGCGGGGCACGTCAAGCGAAAGCAAATCGCGGAGGATACGGGAATGGCCAGCGTGGAAGAACGCGTAAAGCAGATCATTGTGGAGCAGCTCGGCGTGGATGAAGCGGAAGTCACGCCCACAGCGTCATTCGTGGACGACTTGGGAGCGGATTCTCTCGACCAGGTGGAATTGGTGATGGCATTTGAAGAGGCGTTCGGCATCGAAGTGCCCGACGAGGACGCCGAGAAGATGACCACGGTGAAGGATGCCGTCGAATACATCGACAAACACGCCAAAGGTAAGTAAGCCACGGAATTCACACCTCAACAGGGAGCATCAAGACATTGACTCGCCGGGTAGTCGTTACGGGCGTTGGATTGGTCTGCGCGCTGGGCATCGGCACAGAGGAAACCTGGAAGAACCTCGTGGCCGGACACAGCGGCGTTAGGCCCATCACGCAATTCGACACCACGGGTTTTGATTGCAAAATCGCCGGCGAGATCGAGAACTTCGACCCCTTTCGGTGGATTGAGAAAAAGGAACTGAAGAAGATGGGCCGGTTTATTCAGGTGGCACTGGCGGCCGCTGATTTTGCGGTGAAGAGTGCGAACTGGAAACCGGAGGATTCGGACTTGGATGAAGTGGGTGTTTATGTTTCGTCCGGTATCGGCGGATTCGACATCATCGAGCGCGAACACTGGAAACTGGTGCAGGGCGGGCCGGGCAAGATCTCGCCATTCTTTATTCCTTCCGCGATTGTAAATCTCGCTTCGGGACATATATCGATTCGCTACGGCGCACGCGGGCCGAATTCCGCGACCGCCACCGCGTGCTCTGCTTCGGCGCACGCGATTGGCGATTCTTTCAAGATCATCGAGCGCGGCGCAGCGGCGATGATGATCTGCGGTGGAACGGAAGCGACTATCACGCCGATGGGCGTAGGTGGATTCGCGGCCATGAAAGCGCTTTCGACCCGCAATGACGACCCGGCGCGCGCCAGCCGCCCGTGGGATGCCGGGCGTGACGGTTTTGTGGTCGGCGAGGGCGCGGGCATCGTGATCCTGGAATCGCTGGAGCATGCGCAGAAGCGCAATGCGCCGATCCTCGCTGAAATTGTGGGATACGGGATGTCCGGGGATGCCTACCACATCACGCAGCCCGCGGAAAATGGCGATGGCGCGTTCCGCGTGATGCGCGCGGCGATCAAGGATGCCAAGCTGACGCCCGAAGACATCGGATACGTGAACGCGCATGGTACCTCGACGCCCATCGGCGACGTGATCGAGACGCGTGCGCTCAAGAGGTTGTTCGGCGAGCGCGCCAAGCAGGTACCGGTAAGCTCCACGAAGTCCATGACCGGACACTTGCTAGGCGGTGCGGGTGGGTTGGAAGCCGGGATCAGCGTGCTGGCATTGCGCGACCAGATTCTGCCGCCGACGATCAATCAGGAGAGTCCGGATCCGGAATGCGATCTAGACTACGTGCCGAACCATGCGCGCAAGGCGTCGGTGGAGTTCGCGCTTTCGAATTCGTTTGGTTTCGGCGGCACAAATGCCGCGCTGATTTTCAAGCATTGGTCGGGCAAATAGCATCCCCATCAGTCTGGGCAGCAACAAGGTTATAGATTCATTAGAAGGAAGAATCTCGTGAACATCATCGTGTGCATCAAGCAGGTTCCGGCGAAGGACGCACCGCTGGCCATTGCCGGAAACTGGATCAAGGAATCGGACATCAGCTTCGAAATGAACGAGCCGGACAGCTACGCTCTCGAAGAAGCCCTGCGGCTGAAGGAAAAGCACGGCGGCGAAGTGGTTGTGCTGTCGATGGGCCCGGAGCGCGTGAAGCCGACGATTAAAGAAGCGCTGGCGAAGGGCGCCGATCGAGCCATTCACATTTTGGACGACAATTTTTCGCAGCTCGATCCGCTCGGCTCCGCGAAGGCCCTGGCGGCCGCCATTCGAAAGGAAAAGGCCGACTTAGTCCTGACTGGATTGCAGAGCGACGACCACGGCTTCGGGCAGACCGGCGTGTTGCTGGCCGCGCTACTGGATTTGCCGCACGCCACGATCATCATGGCCATCGAGCTGGCCGATGGAAAGATGAAATTGAAAAGGGAACTCGAGGCCGGATGGTTTCAGCATATCGAATGTCCGCTGCCGGCGGTGCTTTCGATTCAGTCCGGCATTAATAAGGTGCGCTACGCGACGCTCAAGGGCATCATGCTCGCCAAGAAAAAAGAAATCGCAGCGATGTCGCGCGAGTCGCTGGGCGTGTCCGCCGAAGCAACGCAGAAGATAGAAAAGATTTACGTGCCGACAAAAACGAAGCAGACGGAGTTCCTGACCGGCACGCCGAAGGAAATCGCGACGAAGCTGGTGGAGAAGCTGAAGTTTGAAGCGCGGGTGATCTGAGGTAGCGCCAGCATCTTGCCGGTGTCTTTTCTTCTTGAAATTGAGGCCAACTATGAAGATTTTGGTAGTGACGGAGCTGCGACAGGAGAAGTGGAACAACGCGAGTTTCGAGACGCTGGCGGCGGCGCAGCAAATTGCGAAAGATACGTCAAGCGCAGTGAGCGCGCTGGTGATGGGGAAGGGTGTGGCGACGTTCGCGGATGAGCTGGCCGCGAAAAACGTCGCCGAAGTTCTGAGCGTCCAGCATGATTTGCTCGAAGCGTACACGCCGGACGGATATTGCGTCGCGCTGAAACAAGTAATCGAAAGCGCCAAGCCCGATTTGGTTTTGTTTCCGCACACCTATCAGGTGCGGGACTTTGCGCCGAAGCTCGCGGCCATGCTCGGCAAGGGGATGATCGGAGACTGCATCGGCTACCGGAACGAGGGCGGGAAGCTGATTTTCGTACGGCAAATGTTCCAGGGAAAGACTGCGGCCGACGTTACGTTTGCGGGGGCAGCGCCGTGGTTCGGGTCGTTTCAATCAGGCGCGTTTCGCGCCGATTTGCTCGCGGCGCATCCTTCGGGAAAAGCGCCCGTGAATGCCATGACCGTAGCCGTGAGCGCGCAGCAGATTCGCACCAAGCCGCTTGATCTCTTCAAAGAGGCGAAGTCGGCTGTGGATTTGACCCAGGCGTCGCTCATCGTAGCCATCGGCCGCGGCATCAAAGCACCCGAAAATATTCCGCAGGCGGTAGCACTGGCGAAGGCCCTGGGCGGCGAGATTGCCGCGTCGCGGCCGATTTGCGATGAGGGCTGGCTCCCCATGGAGCGGCAGATCGGCAGCTCGGGACAAACGGTTGCGCCAAAGTTGTATTTGGCGCTGGGCATCAGCGGCGCGATTCAGCATGTCGTCGGCATGAAAGGTGCGCGCACCATCGTGGCCGTCAACAAAGACTCGAACGCTCCGATTTTTGAAATCGCCGATTACGGTGTCGTCGGAGACATCTTCGAAATCATGCCCGCCCTCACCGAAGCTTTGGAAAAAGCGAAAACCTCCTAGCCTCATTCCATTCGGATCGCGGTCACTTTGCTACAATGAAAGCAAATCCATGACCGTTCAACGCGAACAGCTGGAAGCGGATGTATTGATTGTGGGCGCGGGGCCGGCAGGGCTTGCTTGCGCGCTGCATCTTGCGAATCTGATCAAGAAACACAACACCGTGGGCGGGAAGCCCGAGCTTTCCGCGGATAATATTTACGTTCTGGAGAAAGGCCGCGAGATTGGCGCGCACCAGCTCTCGGGCGCGATCATGAACCCCAAAGCGATAGCTGAGCTGGTGCCGGATTTTGAGAAATCCGCTCCGCTCGACACGCCGGTGACGGAAGATGCGGCGCTGCTTTTCACGCGAGGATCGTCGTTTCGGTTTCCAATTACGCCGCCGCCGTTCAAGAACAAAGGCAACTACGTCATTTCACTTAGCAAGATGACCAAATGGCTTGGCGGACTTGTGGAAGCTGCGGGCGTCAATGTTTTCAAGGAATTTGGCGGGGCGGAACTGGTATACCAAGGAGAAGGAATCGGCGGCGTCATCACCGAAGACAAAGGTCTCGACAAAAACGGCAAGCCAAAAGACAACTACACGCCAGGCTATGAATTGCGTGCCAAGGTCACCGTGCTGGCCGAAGGAACGCGCGGATCTCTCACCAAGAAACTGGTGACGGCGAAAAGGCTCGACAACATCAACCCGCAGAGCTACGGGATCGGGATCAAGGAATTGTGGGACGTGCAGCCGGGACGAATCGAGACAGGCTACGTTGCGCATACGCTGGGCTGGCCAGTTTCGACGGACATGTACGGCGGCGGCTGGATTTACGGGCTCTCGAACAACCGCGTCTCAATTGGTTTAGTGCTCGCGTTGGAGTATGCGGATCCGCAGTTCGACCCGCACGCAGCGTTTCAGACTTGGAAAACGCATGCGTTCCTCAGGAAACTCCTCGATGGCGGGAAACTGGTGCGTTATGGCGCGAAGTCGCTGCCCTACGGCGGCTGGTACGCCATGCCGCGGAATTATCTCGATGGCGGTCTGATCATCGGGGATTCTGGAAGTTTTCTGGATTCGCAGCGGCTAAAGGGCATTCACCTGGCGATAAAGAGCGGGATGCTTGCAGCGGAAACGATTTTTGAAGCGCTGCGAACGGGCGATACCTCATCGAAAACGCTGAGCGCCTTCCCGAAGAAGATCGAGCAGAGCTACATCAAGAAAGAGCTGTGGCAGGTCCGGAATTTTCATCAGTCCTTTCAACATGGAATGCTCCGCGGATTCTTTCACACCGCGTTCCAGCAAATCACCGGCGGGCGCGGGCTGATCGATCCCATGCGGGCGCACGAGGGGCATGAAGCGTACAACAAGATCAACGGGAGAACGGGAGCCCTAGGCGCTGAAGCTGCTCACGGTAAACCTGAAAGATTCAAGGGCGATGGCACGCTGACGTTTGATCGGTTGACAGACGTGTATCACTCCGGGACGCGGCATGAGGAAGACCAGCCGTGTCATCTGGTGGTGAAAGACCTAAACGTCTGCGCTACCAAGTGCGTCGAGGAATACGGGAATCCTTGCGAGTATTTTTGCCCGGCTGCCGTGTATGAAATGGCCAAGGAATCAAATGGCAGCGTGAAACTGAAGATTAACGCCGCGAATTGCGTGCATTGCAAGACGTGCGACATCGCCGATCCCTACCAGATCATCGACTGGGTGGTTCCGGAGGGCGGCGGCGGGCCCAACTACGAGGGGATGTAGCAAGTGCAGCAATTCTAAGCCAAGAGCGTGGATGGATTATAGAGATCGTGGCGATAAGGACGAAAAAGCGGCAGCCTGCCTGCCGCACACCAAATACAGGTGTATTTGGGAATAGAGCACTCCAAAAGGAATGATTTGTCCGGGAAAAAAGACGCCGCCCTAATTCGGCTGCAGACCGTAAACGTCGAGTTCGCCGCGGATGGACGACGTGCCGCTGCCGTTATCATTGCCCCGTGTGCCGATGTAGACCTTGCCGTTGGCGACGGTTGGAACGGTGAACTTCACCGCAAAGCCGGCCCTATCGCTCGCGACTAGGGAACTGTTCCAGAGTTCTGGCGAGAGTTTAGTTGCATCAAAGGCGTGAAGCACAGCCGGCCCGCAGCCTGGAGACTGCTGAGTACAGTACGTGCTGGCGTCTATTGCCCACACGATGCCGTTGCTTGTTGCGCTGTTCGCCGAAATGGAAGGTGTTGCCCCGGGGAAGCCGAAGGAGACGGCCGAGGATGTCGCCGAGCCAGTGTTGAATCTCCCCGTTGCCGTGCTAAACGGATAACCTTGCAGCGGCCCCCCGGATGGTGCGATGTACAGGGAGTTGTTCCAGAAGGCTGACGTGGAGAAGATCCCGTTGCCCACATTGAAGATCTGCACCGCGTTTGAATTCACCGGATTCACACTTGCGCCGTAATGACCCATCTGATCTCGGTTGAGAAGAAACAAATTTCCTTCCTTGCCTCCGCCGATCACCAAGTGCTGAACCGGACCAGTCGGCTGGTCGATCAGAATTGCGGCGCCACCGGACCCATGATCTGCGTCTGCTCCATCCAGGCCGGCCTGGTCCGCGGGTGTGAACCAGTCCGCCACGCTCAACCCAGCAGTAGTGCTGAGTTTCATGGTGCTATCACCGTAGTTGGAACCGCCGGAGTCGGCGTCAAACGTCCCATTGCCGGTCAGGAAATAGAGGTTGCCGCTGCTATCCGCTGCCGGGGCACCCCCGCCCATCCAGATGCCGCCTCGCGAGTAGGGGACCGTCCCCACATGGTTGGGAGTCGTGTTGAATACGGCACCAGAGGCCTGCGCCATGGTTGTTGCGTTATATCCGATGATCCAGCCGTGATAAGGATCGTGGTCCTCGTGCGAAGCCCAGGCGATATAAACAGCTCCATTGACCAGAGCGAGGCCAGGTCGCTGATGTTCATTTTGAGGATCGAATGCTACCTTGGCGTTCACCGACCCGTCTCCGGTTCCGGCGACGAATATGGAGTTGTCGATTGCGACGGGGCTCCCCGCCTTTTCATTCCCGCTCGCCAGATTCAGCGCGTGGAGGCGCTGGAAAAAAGACAAGGGATTTGCAATCGCCGACTTGCTGACGATATAGAGCGTACTCGTGCTTAGATCGATGACCGGCGTACCGGTGATACCGACTTCGGGAGAGATGTCGCCAAAACCACTGCCTAGCAGGCCCCCAGAACCGGATGCTTCGCCCGCCGTGCCGCCATGTGCAGCGTCGATCAGATTGGCTTGCCAGAGCGGCACACAAGGACTGGCATTGGTGTCGGCGTCAAAAGCGTAAACGCTATCGTGCTGCGTGGCGACGACGATGACGTTGTGCTTGGTGGTGCCAATGATGAGGTTGGCCACCCATAGAGGTTGAGCGTAGATAGCGCCGTCCACGGTGCACGAGAAGAGTTTGCCGAAAGTGGCGGTCTTGACGTTGGAAGGTGTCAGTGCGATTTCGTGGGTATTGGCTCCGTCGCGAGCGAGATCATTGTGATAAGTGGTGACGCCCGCAAGGTCGGTAACGGCGAAGATCGCGGAGGCGCTCTTGGTCACGTCGGCAACACTCGTGGCTGCAATGGTGACATTGCCTGCGGCGCTCGGAGCGACATACGTCGCGGTAGTCTTTCCCTGACTGCTGAAAGTCCCGCCGGAAGCCGTCCATGTCACCCCGGCCGCACTCACATCGTTCTGAAGGATCGCCGTGAAATTCAGGGATTGCGAAAGAGTCGCTCCGCCGCGCACCGGTGTGATCTGCACGCTGATCGGTCCCGCCGCAGTTGAGGCCGTACCTGTGCTCGAATAAGTGCTGAGATTCCCGGCGGCGTCAGTGGCGCGCACGCGGTAGGAATAGGAAGTGGAGGCAGTCAGGCCAGTATCATTGAAGGTGGCCGCCGTCGGCGTGGCGATTTCCGCGAAGTTCGAGCAGCCAGCCCCCTGGCAGCGTTCCACTCGATAGCCGGTGACGCCGACGTTATCTGTGGAGACGGTCCAAGAAAGATTGATTTGAGTGGCGGAGGCAGCGGTCGCCGTGAGGTTCGTTGGTGCGCTGGGTGGTGTGGTATCAGGCGTTACCATCGTCGTAGTGGTGACCATCAAAGAAAAAGTGCTGAGGTTCCCGGCGGCATCGGTGGCGCGCACGCGGTAGGAATAGGAAGTAGAGGCAGTCAGGCCAGTGTCATTGAAAGCCGATGTGGTGGGGGCGGCGATTTGCGCGAAGTTCGAGCAGCCAGCCCCCTGGCAGCGTTCCACCCGATAGCCGGTAACGCCGACGTTGTCGGTCGAAGCCGTCCAGGCGAGATTGATCTGGCCGCTGGAAGCGGCCGTGGCCGTCAAGTTAGCGGGCGCGGTTGGCGCGGTGGTGTCTGAAGATGACGTTGTAGCTGTAGAAGTAGAAGAGAAACTGCTGAGATTTCCTGCAGCGTCAGTCGCTCGCACGCGGTAGGAATAGGACGTCGAAGCAGTTAGGCCAGTGTCGCTAAATGTTGTTACGTTTGGAGTTGCGATTTGGGCGAAACTCGAGCAGCCAGCACCTTGGCAGCGCTCCACTGTATAGCCGGTCACACCAACGTTGTCGGCTGAAGCCGTCCATGCAAGGTTTATCTGAGTGGCGGAGACCATCGTCGTGATCAAACCGGAAGGGGCAGAGGGCGCCAGGGTATCTGGCGGAGGAGTGTAAGAGCTGGAATTGCATCCGGTCGCCAGAAATACGAGGCACAGAGCGATTAGTTCCTCGAAAAGAAATTCCGACAGACCGCGATTCCCAAGAGCTCGCTTCACGTGAATCCCTCAAGTGATTCTGATTTGCGGTGAAGATGCACGGAAGCGCTCCACTCCAAAGAGTGCTTCCCGTCATGAAAAAAGTATCACGGACGACGTGGCGCCGGAAGATTACGCGGGGGTGAGTGTCCGACTGGCCTATCGGACAGTGGTCAGAGGTCTTGGTGAGCGAGCTTCGAGGAATCCTTCGGCCATTACACTCTCCTTGAACGTAACGCTGAGATCCTGAAGCGATCCTTTTCGGATCGCTTCAGGATGACCGCGCACTTTCCATGTAACGTGCTGAACCTCGACATGGGGTCAGGAGCCGCTGGGCCAAAGTTTACGGACGAAGTTACGGACGCGATCGACAAAGGAATCGCCGGCGGGGGCAGCCGACTTCGAAGCACTCGCCGTGACAGCTTGTGCGGGTGCAGGAGGGGGTGCGCCGGCAGCAATAGCTTGGCCTTCTACGCGGCCTTGGAAAATGAGCGCGGGCCGCACTCGGACGTGGCGCACCAGAACGATCATCCTCGGATCGACTTCCGGCTGGACTTTGGCGCTGGCATCGTAGATCAGCGGTGGGATAAAGACCTGGTAGACGGGTTCTTCCCTAGCGGCGGGCGTTTCCGCAGTCGCGGGCTGGGGCTGGGTGTTCGGATTTGGTTGGGGGCCTTGCTCGTGCGTTTCCTCGGAGGTTACGACCTGGCTGACTTCGGGTTGTGGTGGAGGAGTTGATCTTGCGGCTTGTAGATCGCAGCCACAGTGGCCGGTACCGATACGAAGGCTGTCAAGCTGCCCGTTGAGGAGGAGCACGTCGCCAGTCTGCGGAACGACGACGCTCTGCCCGGTGAGCTGCTGCTCCGCTCGGACGGCGCCACTATTCGCGCGGATGCACATGGCGCTGGAGGCGTCGAACCCGACGAGGACATCTCGCGGCGCGTCGCCGATGGCGATGGCTTGCGCCTGAATCTGGGGAGTGTAAATGGTCAGGGCGAGGTCTTGCTCGATGTGCACGTGAATCGTGCCGGTATCGAGGGCGACCGTCAGCGAACCGCGGGACTTGAGAACCGACAGATGCGCTGGACCGCAAATGCCGATCTGGCCGCCTTCCACGAGGGGACGACTTCGACGCTCATGGGTCCAGTGACGCTGATGGCTTCGCCGTCGATGATCCCCACGGAGTCGGAAGACGATTCATCGGGGCGCGCAGAGGCGCCCGCGATTAGCGCAGCGCAGAGGATGGCCACGTAGCCTGCAGTCATTGTGGCGCGACGCCAGTAGACGATCGAGTTGAAGAAGGCAGTCAATCGGTGCCCCCCTGCCACGGAGGCAGAAAGTCTCGCCTATACTATACGTCGGCGGGTTAACGGCGAAACATAGAGATGATGACGATACCTGACGCAGCGGTCGACACCTCGAAGAAATCAGAGCACAAACCGGTGAATGTGCATTACGACACCCGGCTGCCGGATTTGCCATGGTCGCGGCGCATCCAGATTCCCATCATTGCTGCGGCGGTGTACAGCGTGATTCGAATGCTGGGTCCGACACTTCGTTACGAAGTGCTGGGCTGGCAGCATGCCGAGCAGGTGTACGCGGCAAAGAAGCAGTGTATCTGGGCGTTTTGGCACCGAGTGATTATCCCGGTGGCGTGGTGGGCGCGGAACCGCGGCGTGGTGGTAATGAACACTACGGCGTTCGACGGGCGGTGGACGCGCCAAGTGATCGAGTGGCTGGGATTTGGGACGGCCCAAGGGAGTTCTTCGCGGGGAGGCTTGCGCGGGTTGGCGGTGATGGCGCGGCGTTTGGAAGAAGGGCTCGATTGCGCCTTCACCATTGACGGACCGCGTGGGCCGCGGTACGTCGCCAAGCCGGGACCAGTGATGCTGGCGCGGAAAACGGGATGTCCGATCCTCGTCTTTCACGTTGGGGTTGAGCGTGGGAAGACGTTTGAGAAGACGTGGGACCATTTTCTGCTGCCGAGACCCTTCTCACGCACCCTGATGTTTTTCGGCACGCCTATCTATGTTCCGAAGGATGCCAGTTCAGAGCTCATGGAAGCCAAGCATACGGAAATGCAGCGGGAGTTGGAACGCGTGCGGGATATTGCGGAGAGCTGGTTTTGGCTTGGCGAGGAAGCGCGCACCAAGCATCGCGCCGAATTCAATCATTGAGTTATGGACGATCAATTGGAGGGCAGCATGTACCCTACAAGGGAATGGATTCAGTTGCCGGTGCGTTCGCCAAGCTTGACGGCAACGTCCATCTTTTTGCCGCCACGAAAGAGCGTCACCGTCACGTTGTCGCCGGGACGCTTGTGGTTGAGGAGGAGGTTGACGTCGAGCTGACTGGCGACTTTCTGACTGTCGATGGCCACGATGACGTCGCCACCGATGGCGATCTTGCGCATGCCAGCTTCCGCGACACGATTGCCACCTTGAATGCCGGCGGCAGCGGCCGGACCGCCCTTCGTGGCGCTCTCCACAAGCAAGCCCTCTTTGACGGGCAGATCCAGAGCTTCGCCTAGCCAGCCGCCGACGGGAACAGTTACCACCCCGAGGAAAGCTTGGTGAACGCGGCCGTCGGTCATGAGGTCGTTGGCGATGTTCTTTGCCGTGTTGATAGGAATGGCGAAGCCGATGCCGGCGGTGGTGCCGCTGGGCGTATAAATCGCGGAGTTGATGCCAATGACTTCACCGTGCGAATTGATGAGCGGTCCTCCGGAATTGCCGCGGTTGATGGCTGCGTCGGTCTGAATGGCCTCGTCGATGAAAGTGGTTTGGCTGGTCTGCACCGTGCGTCCGAGCGCGCTGACAACGCCGGTGGTGAGCGTGGACTGAAAGCCAAAGGGATTGCCGATCGCGAGGACCTTTTGGCCCACCTGAAGCGTCCCGGAATCTCCCAGCGGCAGCGCCGCGAGGTGCTTTCCCTTGGGGTCGATTTTCAAGAGCGCGACATCATTGCGCCGGTCGGCGCCGATGAATTTTGCAGGAAAGCGGGATTGGTCGCCCAGCACAACTTCAATGGACTGGGCCTCTTGCACCACGTGAAAGTTAGTGAGGATGTAGCCGCGGGCATCAATCACGAAACCGGAGCCGGCGCCTTCAACGGGGACAGGGTCCATGAAGAAATCATATTCTGTCGCTTTGGTGAGAATGTTGGCCACGGCTGGGGATGCTTGCCGGTAGATGCGCACATTGATCGATTCATCGTCGGTCAAGGCGGCATCGCGCTGCGCAATGGCGGCGGGAGAGCGCGAACCGCCGAGAGGCAAGGCTTCGACATTGGTGGGTTGGCGCCGGCCGAATCGCTCGCCAGCCCAGTAGGCGCCGAGGATTAGCACCAGCGCGGCCAGTGCGATGCGAGCGCGGTTGGAGGTGTTTACTGAGTTCATGGGTGTCGTCCCTTCCTGATCCACTCGATGTCCATAGTATAAGGAAAATCAAAGAGATTCTCCTCTCGCCACTGCGAAGCGAGAGGCGGCCGGAGAGGTCATCGCGCCAAGACCGCTACGGCGCAGAGTTTCTCGTGACGCCGGAATGATGGACTTAGCTTCGTACCGCTCCACGGCGCAGCTTGGCCGCCAAGGCTTCGACCTGTCGGCGGGTTTGCTCGAGAGAACCGGAGCAATCGATTTTCTCGGTGGCGAGAAGAAGTTTTTCTTCGACGGGAAGCTGAGCGGCGATGCGGCGTCGCGCTTCGGCTTCGCTAAGGCCACGCGCGAGGAGGCGCTGGAGCTGCTGTTCGGGCTCGCACCAGGCGACCACAAGACCATCCAGTTTCTTGTGAATGCCGGATTCGATCAGCAGGGCGGCTTCCACAAAAGCGGCGTCGCGCGTGCCGCCACGCTGCCAGTCCTCGAATTGAAGGAAGACAACTTCCGCGACGCGCGGATGGACAATGGCGTTGAGACGGTCGAGCCTGGAGCGATCGGCAAAGACAATGGCGCTAAGTTTTCCACGGTCAACGCGGCCATCCGGGGCGCGCACCGCCTGTCCGAATTCCTGGAGGACCTCGTTGTAGGTCGGCTGGCCCGGCTCGATGAGCCTGTGAGCCAAGGAGTCGGCGTCCAGGACAGCAAAGCCCATTTCGCGCAGCATGGCCGCCACAGCGCTCTTGCCGCTGGCGATCCCGCCGGTGAGTCCGAGTCGGAGCATTTTATCCCGATTACCGCGCCGTGGCGGTCGGTCGCGTTGCGGAAAATTTGGGTGACGCGCGGCGGAGGCGCGCGGCTTTCACCGTATTGCTCATGAGCATGGTGATGGTCATGGGGCCGACGCCGCCGGGAACTGGCGTGAGCGCTCCGGCAGTATTGACGGCCCCGGGATGGACGTCACCGACGAGAGCGCTCCCTTTGGCGCGGAATTTTTCGAGACGGTCCGGAAAATTGTGAAAAAGCCGCTGCGCTTCTTGGGGATCCGTAACACGATTGGTGCCAACATCGATGACTGCAGCTTCGGGCTTGATCCAGTCCGGTTCCACATAGCCGGCTTTGCCCATGGCGGCGACGATGATGTCGGCGCGGCCGAGGAGATCGGGCAAATCGCGCGTCTTGGAATGGCAGATCGTGACGGTGGCGTTGGCGTGCATGAGGAGAAGAGCCATGGGCTTGCCGACGATGTCGCTGCGGCCGAGGACAACGGCGTTGGCGCCTTCGATCTTGATATCGGTGCGGCGCAGAATTTCCATGCAGCCGGTGGGCGTGCAGGCAACTAGTCCGGGGCGTCCACTGACGAGGCGGCCAAGATTGACGGGATGGAAGCCGTCCACGTCTTTGGCGGGATCGACGGCTTCCAGGATACGCTTGGTATCTACCTGAGAGGGAAGAGGAAGCTGAATGAGAATGCCATCCACATTGTTGTCGCGATTCAAGTCCTCGACGACGGCAAGCAGGTCGAGAGTGGTCACCGTGGCCGATGGCGTGAGGAGCGCGCTCGCGAGCCCCAGCTCTTCGCACGCGGCGATCTTGCTCTTGACATAGAGCTGCGAGGCGGGATTTTCACCGACAAGAACTGCAGCAAGGCCCGGCCGCACACCTGCGGAGGTAAGCAGGCGAACTTCGTCTTTCAGCTCGGCGAAAATCTGGTCACGAATCTTAGTGCCGTCGAGGATGCGTGCGGTCATGCGGTGCTCGCTTTCGCCCCGCGCGTGCGGTGCAAAAGAAAATCATAGCACACGCAAAAAACGAGGAAGCGCATTTAGGGCTTTGGGCAGCAGGCCCATTCTGCTAGCATCCCACCAATTTGCCAGAGGAGGCACACATGGCGACCGTAAAGCGAATCGCGCCGGGATCCGCGTTCAAGGTCGGACTTGTCGTATACGCGATCCTTGGGTTAATCGTCGGGATTTGCATGGCACTGTTTTCCATGATGGCGGGATACCTGGGAAGTTTGGCAGGAGGCGGAGTACCCGGAGCGCGTGCGTTGGGATTTGGGTTTGGCCTCGGCGCCATTATTCTTTTCCCGATTCTGTACGGCATTGTGGGGGGCGTCGCCGGGGCCGTGGGAGCGGCGGTGTACAACCTCGCAGCCGGCTGGGTGGGCGGGCTCGAAGTCGATATCAGCTAGGTTGATTGGCGTTCGAATCCCTGTTTGACCGCCCCGGCCGGTCTGAATCTTCTATTTCTCCGCGACATCCAAACAAGTAGTAATTTCGATGAGTGGAAGTGCGCCTGCATAGCAGCTACGAACGGAAAAAAGAAGATGACACTGTTTGGGGATTTGGGCAACCGGAGAGAGCTGGAGAAAAAGGCAAGAGCGGAAGGCCGGCTGCCGCCTGGACAGTCGCTGACGCTGAAGTGGCCGGTGCTGCACTACGGCAGTGTGCCGACGTTCGATCCGGCGAAGTGGGACTTCAAGATTTCGGGGCTGGTGGAAGAACCGGTGCGGCTGACGTGGACGGAGTTTCGCGAGCTGCCACGGACGGAGGTGACCTCGGATTTTCATTGCGTGACACGCTGGAGCCGGCTGGATAACCGGTGGAAAGGCGTGCTGTTCACGGACGTGATGAATCTGGTCAAGTCGAAATCGGACGCCCAGTTCGCGCTGGTGCTCGCGGAAGAAGGCTACACAGCAAATGTGCCGCTGGCGGATTTGATGCGTCCGGAGGTGCTGTTTGCGTTCCAACACGACGGTGAGCCATTGGCGGCGGAGCATGGCGGGCCCTTGCGGCTGATCGTGCCACACCTGTATGCGTGGAAAAGCGTGAAGTGGGTACGCGGGTTCATGTTGTTCGATCATGACCGGCTGGGTTTCTGGGAGCGGAACGGGTATCACGCGTATGGTGATCCTTGGAAAGAGGAAAGGTATTCGGGGCGCTGATGAAGCTGGATTTGACCATGAGCAGAGGAGTCGACTTGCTGAAGAGCGCGGACCGGAGCGGCTTCAGTCGGCAAATCCGTTCAGGAACATCACGACCTTGCGCAGGCGCGGAACATACACGGCCCATCGAATGTCCTCGCGCTGACTACCGCGATAGACGAAGATTCTTGACGATTTGTTGCCCAGTATCTCAACCTTAAGCTCTGTGGGCATAATACCTTCGATCTTGAGGCGTTTTATTTCACTTCCCAGCACATCCTCATGTATTATGCGATCTTCCAGTTGCCGCACCTCGAATGAGTTTAGGTTCAGGTCCTGGTTAAGCCCTCCGTGGAATTTCCACGTGAACCACTTCGGAAAGAATTCGTCGGCAGTTCCGAAATTTACAATCTCTTGAAACGAGACTAGATCGGACTCCCTGACAGACCATTCGTCTTCCCACAGCGTCGACTGGTCGAAGCCGGAATCAACAACCAGCCAGCAGTGATAGGACCAGTGTTGATTTCTTGCGGGCGTCTGTTCTAGGCCTTCTACCAGGGGCGCCACTTCTTTCTGGACGCGCAGCCTGAAGTGGTCCGGTGTTCCGTCGCCGTTCCAATCGTATTGGGCCTCAACGTGATATGGCTCAGCGTTTCCCAGTTTGGTCGGGGCGAGTACATGGTGAGGTTCGAACCTGGCGGGCGGGCAAAAAACAAAAAGGGCCTCAAGGCAAAGCAGCATGAATAGGGAGCAGTACATGCGACGCCACCACTCACAACGGCGATTTCAATATTCTGGACCGGTGGCGAAGGAAAATCCAGCTCATAAATTAGGAACGCCGAGGAACCAAGCGATGACACGATGACAAGTCTGGAGTGACACACGCGGCATCTGAGGCGTATGATTTCAGCACTAGTCAGGTTCCCCACCTCTTGGGAGTCAGGCATGCTGGTCCACAAAATGAAATCAGCTGTTTTTGTTCTGGCCATTGTCTGCCCGGCCATATTACCGGGCCAGCTGTTGGCTCAAGGCAACGGATCGGGGATGGTCGTGAACACCCCCCTGTCGGGAGGACTGACCAGGTCTATTGCGATCATTGATTTGGATCTGCAGATTACGGGACCAAATGGTGCGCCCATTGAGGGCATGGCAGTGGTTACCATGACCAAGCTTAATGGCCAGATCTATAGACAGTCGACGGCCAAAGCAGGCTACCTCAGAATGAACGAAGTGCCGCAATCCGAGTACAACGTCTTGGTGGTCGCACCCGGGTTCGGCAGAATTACCAAGCTCATCGATACACATGCCCAGGGCACGACACTGATGAAGGTCACCCTCGAGTTGCAACCGGCGCCGGAGGGAGAGGACGCCTTCACGGATACGGAGCTGGCTGCACTCGCTCCGAGAGCGCAGAAGGCAATTGGCAAGGCAATAGAATCGCTGCGGAGCAATAAAATGCCCGAGGCGCGGAGCCACCTGGAGACCGCCTACCGGGTCGCGCCGACGAGCGCAGAGGTCAATTATCTTTTTGGCGTTTACTCGCTGCGGATGAGCGATCGAGTGCAGGCCAAGTCCTATTGGACAAGGACGCTCGAACTCTATCCAAGACACTTTCGCGCGCTGCTTTCCCTGAGCCAGGCTCTCTTGGACGAAAACAAGCCCGGCGAGGCCTTGCCGTATTTGGGCAGAGCGGTTCGAGCCGAGCCATACTCCTGGCGCGCTCACGCGATCTACGCGGATGCGTACTTGCGCCAAGGTTCGCCAGACGAAGCCGTCAAACAAGCCGACCGCGCACTGGAACTGGGCCACGGGCAGGCCGCCGTTGTTCAGCGGTTCCTGGCAGCAGCTTTGGCCAAACGCGGAGAAAGGGACAAAGCGGTAAGTGTTCTTCAAAACTACGTGCAGGAGCATCCCGCGGACAGTTCCGCGAAGAAACAACTGGAGAATCTGCAGTTCCCGGAGGTGCAGAATGCGCAGAGTGCCGCTGGCGCGGAAAGCGCGGAGTTGCTGCAGCCAGGGTTGCTTGCCGAGGCCACTGCGCTTCCTCTTCCCTCCAGTTGGTTGCCTCCTGACATTGATGAGAAAGTTCCTCCGGTCGAACCTAACACTAGCTGTGCCCTCAACGAAGTCATTAAGAAGGCCGGCGAGCGGATTGAGGAATTTGTCGGCAACGTCGATCGCTTCGTGGCGACCGAATCCCTGAAACACGAAACGATCAACAAATGGGGTTTGGCCTCGTCTCCGGAAACGCGCAAGTTTGACTACATGGTTTCCATCCAGGAAGTAAAAGCGGGATTTTTCGATGTTGAAGAGTTTCGGACAGTTGGAAATTCTTTTGGCGAATTTCCGGACGGCGTGGAGTCGAACGGTCTGCCTGCATTGGTTCTCATTTTTCATCCTTACAACGTGGGGAGTTTCGACCTGACTTGCGAGGGGCTGGCGCGATGGAATGGCGGCCTCGCGTGGCAACTACATTTTCGTCAAAGGGCCGATCGGCCGAATAACATCCGCTCCTACAAGGTCGGAATCAACGGAATTACCTACCCGGTCTTGCTGAAGGGGCGCGCTTGGATTGAAGCAGACAGTTATCATATCGTGAGACTGGAAACGGATTTGGTCAGGCCGGTCCCGGAAATCCGTCTTGCCGCGGACCACACCGCTATCGAATATGGCCCAGTACATTTTCGCGAGCGTAATTTGGATATGTGGCTGCCGCAGAGTGCTGAGGTGTATTCCGACTGGAGAGGACGGCGCTTTCATCGGCGCCACAGCTTCAGCAAGTACTTGCTATTCTCCGTGGACGACAAACAAGTTATCTCCGCACCGAAATCGGCCGCAGAGATGCACCCGAAGTCTTCCTCTGAAACGGTGAAACAGAATCCCTGAGTTTGAGGCCGCTCGGACCACCAACCTGCAACACCGGCAGCCACACTAGGACAGCCAGCGCGAAATCCATCTGATTTCCACTAAATCGCGTATCTGTCCGGGGGTCGGATGGAGAAGAAGAGAAGAGACACTCGCATCATTTCCTTCGTACTGGTCTGGCCATCGGCCCATTTCTGCTGATACGCCTAGTCGAAGGTTTTTCTTGCCGTTTTCTTCTCGGCTGCGGACTAGCCGGATTCGTCTGTGTGCCATGCGGCCGAGCGACGGGAGTGTCCGGCTCCCGTTTCAGCCGGACCGCCGCCGATCAAGTCTTGGCGTACAAAGCGGCTCCCTCGACAGGAGCCGGGGTTGTCCCGGCCCAGACCAGGTCAATCGGCGGCGGCTTGAGACTTGGACGGGTCGATCTCAATGCGGCCCTTGAAGTGGGCACCATCCTCGATGCTGATCCGTGCCGTGGAAATGTCACCGACGACCGAGCCGTCCGTCTTGACGTCGACGCGGTCGCGCGCATGGACATTGCCGACCACTTTGCCGTAAACGACCACTTCGCCGGCGTGAATCTCGGAATTGAGCAGGGCGGCGGAACCTACGGTTAATTGATGGCCGCGCAGGGTGATCGAACCCTCCACCTTGCCGTCGATCTGCAAGTCTTCGGTGCCGGTGATATGACCTTTGATTTGCAAGCTTGAGCCGAGGCGCGCAGAACTGCCTGGCGTGGAGCTGTTCGAGCGAGGGCTAGAGGGCATGCCAATAGATGCTATTGAAGGTGCGGCTCCTGTCGCCGGCGGTGCGGCGTGTGGTTCGGTTTGCGTTTGTTGCTTGGTCCACATACTTCCTCCCATATTCGATCCAGAAGAGCGGATTCGGCTCCGGGTGGGAGGAGCAGCGTGGATTCTAGTCGGCTCTGGCAACAGGAGCAACCAGGAAAAGGTACTTGGTTGCGCAGATCAAACACTGTCCGTGTGGACAGGTCAGGCGCTCCCAGCCTCAAGCGATCCCTTGAACTCGATTGCACAGGCCGACAAGGTATTTCCAGGCGAAGTAGTAGACCAGCAGCCCAAGTGGTGCGGCGATCGGAAAGGCGTGCGCGGCGAAGCTGGGAATGGGGAAGTTCAGAAGACTGGTGACCACGATACCGAGCGGCGCGAGCAAAATGGGCAACAGCGCGCCGTGGAGGCCGATGGGGAGTTGCAGGCGAGAGCGCAGCGCCACGAAGAGGACATTCCAAAGGCCCCAGGCGTTGGGCACAACGGCCATGGGGAACACGATGACGCGCTCCATAGGAACGGGGATGTTGTAGACGTAGCGGGCGATGGTAAAGACGGTGACCACCACGAGGAGAAAAATCGTGGGCACAACGATGCCCGCCATGTACGCGCGAAGATAAATGTGCTGATTCATAAGGCCTCCAGCTTCACAGGTGATACAGCAACGCCGGGATAGAACCGGGAAAGAAAACGAGGACCGCGCTCAAAATCGCAGCGAGCGCCCAATCGAACCAGGGGACGCCGACCACCGGGGTCGGTTGTTCTACGAGCATGTGGAGCATTTGCGGCCAGAGGTCGCGGCGGAGTTCAGTGTCCTTTACGCGCGCGATCGCCTCCCTAAGGAGCGCGCGCATCTCTTGGTCATTTACTTCGTTGCTCATTTCGCGTTGACCTCCACTCCCAAGGAATTGAGTTTCTTGCGTAGCATGCGAACGGCCCGGAACACGCGGACTTTGACCAGCGCAACGGACATGCCCGCGGCTTCAGCGATGTTGTTGTACGGTTCCTCTTCAATCAAGGCCAGCGTGGCTACTAGGCGATATTTTGGCGGAAGCGTCTGGAAGGCTTTTCTGATCCGCGCGCGGGCTTCGCGGCGGACTGCGGGATCCGCAGCCGCTGGGCCGGCCAGGTCTTCTGGGAGTTCGGTTTCGCGGCGCGAATGCCGGAGATGGTCGAGGGCGGCATTGGTCGCGATCCTTCGCGCCCACGCGCGAAAGTTGCCGGCCGTGTCGAACCGCGATCGAGACCGGTAAATACGCCAGAACGTTTCCACCGTAAGATCCTCTGTAATTCCGTGGTCACGGACGATGCGGACGATCCACGCGTAGACTTCCTTCTGGTGCAGCCGAAACAGCGCCTCGAAGGCTTCCAGGTCGCCCGCCGCGAACCGTTCCAGCAATTCCATCTGCCACTCTCTATACCTAATTACTGGTTTTTGGTGCTCATAGTTACAGTTTTTTTGGTCCCGGCCCTTTGCGTTCGTAGGAGGAAATTCAAGCGGCGGAGGCACAAAGAACTACAAGAGAGAAAGGCCCGGAGGTTCAACGCCCCTGGGCCAATTGGTTTTCAGCTAAACCGAGACTAGATGTCGTACGACTGGCCGGATTGCAAACACGCAACTTACACAGACGGCAAGCTGACAAACCGACAAAAACGGTACAGTGCCCCGTTTACATGCCAAATTCATGCCAAAACACCGGTGCCAACACAGTTAGCGCTCTGGTGGCGGAACGGTAGCGGATCGCTGAGAAATCCACGAAGCTGGCCGGAGGAGCAGCCCACAGAAGCCCCCTTTCGAGGGGCCGCTTTTGTTTTTGGTCCTAACAAGTCCCACTGGTGGACACTTTGGCAAACGGGGAAAACGGTCAGTCCTTCAGCAGCTCAGGATGGTTCTTCTCGAGCCAGGCAGCAACTTGGCGGTGCAGTTCGGCCGCGGTTTTAATTGCGAGTTCCAGCTCCTGCTTCGATACGTTGCCCGCAGAGGCATCTTTCACTCGATTTTCGTAAGTCCCAGCTACATCAGGGCGCACAGGTAGTTACCTATGAGTGGACTTCAAGGGGACGAACCTGACCCTTGACCTTAGCTCCCTTTTGATTCCGCACGACTCGCAAATCAAACTCCGATTGAAGATTGAGCCAAAAATCGGGAGTTGTTCCGAACACATATCCAAGCCGAAGAGCCATCTCAGGCGAGATACCGCGCTCCTCCTTGACGATATCGTAGATGCTTGGAGCAGGAACGTGCAGAGCCAATGCCAGCTTATTAGCGTTCAGGTGAAGCGGCACCATAA
>WNFS01000364.1_pt1 | contig 62831 bp, 52 predicted proteins | sample 5400141 | NCBI WGS metagenome assembly WNFS01 (sample SAMN13153358, study PRJNA577476) | soil metagenome | isolation source: 60 cm saprolite under Madrone tree | place: USA:California | collected 2016-06-14 | reverse complement strand
TCGTCAAGCGCATCGTGGAAAAGCATCTTGGCCGGGTCTGGGCCGAGAGCACATTGAATGAGGGCGCCGCGTTTTTCTTCAGTCTGCCGCGGCAGAACGAGTCGGAGCGTTAGAGGGCATCGCTCAGGCCACGAACCTGTGCTGCCGCGAGAACGCTATTGGGTGCGTTGCCGGCCTCGCGCGCGGCCTGCGCGGCCGCGTTCGTTGGAGGGGCGATTCCGACGGTCATCGCATTCATTCGAGTCTCCTCGGGTTATTTTGGCGAATACGTGAGGACGGTGAAGGTGTCCGGGAAGTAGCGGTTCGGATAGAACGGTGCGACCGCCCTGTTGATCTTCTTCGCCGGATCAGCCGTGCCCTCGGCAGTGACCAGATAAAGCTTCTTTGTTTTCGGATCCAGAGCCATGGTGCGCGCGTACGGGCGCGTGGTGGTCGCCTCGGCGAGCTTGTAAGTGTCCGGCGCGACCTGGTCGTAGATGACCAGATTCGCGTCGACTCCGTTGGACGTGTAGATCTTGCGCGTTGCGCCGTCGTAGATGACGCCATCGTTGCCGTGCCCGATCTCCAGCGTCGTGATCAGCTTGCCGGAATCGGAATCAAGCACCGCAAGGACAGGATTCTTACCGCGGCATCCGACGAAGATGCGTTTGTTGGCCTTGTCGAAGGCGACGGCGGTCGGCTCTTCGCAGGGCGCCGTGTTCCATTGGCCGGTCACCTTGCGTTGCGCGGCGTCGATCTTGACTACCAAATTGCGATCGCGGAGCGCCATGAACAGGTTGCCTTCGCCATCGGGCACGGTGCCGTCGAGTTTCTTGCTGTCCATCGGCAGCTCGCCGAGGATCTTCCCCGTCTTGGCGTCGACGAAGGCGATCTTCCTGCTGTCGCCCATGGTGAAGGCAAGTTGCTTGGTTGCCGGGTCATAGAACGCCGAATCCGCATCCTCGCCGATCTTGATGCGATCGATCGACTTCAGCGTGGAGAGCTGGAAGGCCGTGGTCGTGCCGTCGCCGTTGATCGTGTAGCCGCGGTCGAACTCGGGAACGAGCACGGCGGCGTTCGCATCCTCGGACTTGTCGATGTTACGGACGACCTTTTGCGCATTGACGTCGAAGACGGTCACGCCGTCGGCGCGGCGACCGATGAAAAGATAGCCCCGCGCCGGATCGAGCGTGACGTAGTCCCACTCCGGCGCGGCTCCAGTGAGCGTGACCGCGGAGTCCAGGTGATAGAACGGCTGCGCCTGGGCTGCAGCACCGAAGGCCGCCAGTCCGGCTAGAGCGCACACGACAAGTGGCTTCATGGCGTCTGCGGAACTCATAGTGGTGCCGCCACGATGTCGTAGCGAAGGATTGCGCCACCGGTATTGCCTTCGCCGGGCGAGACCGCGACATAGAGGCGCTTCAGTTCGGGCACCAGAATTCCCGTCTTGGCGCCCGCCGCCGACCTGACGCGCGCAAGCTCCACGTAGTGGTCGGGATCCTTTTGTTGAAAGACGCCGATGTAGCCTTCGCCGCCAAGCGCGTAGATCCGCCGATTGGCGGCATCCCAGATCACCTGGTCGCAGCGTTCGGGGGCCTTGAAGCTCGCGACGGACGCGCCCGTGTCGGCATTCAGGACGATCAGCGTGCCAGGCTTGCGCGCAATGATGAACAGGCGCTTGCCGGGCTCGTCGAAGGCAAGCGGGGCGTTCTGCTCCGCTTCCTTGATGGGCCAGGTCGCGAGCACGGCGAGCGTTGCCTTGTCCACGACCGCCATGTAGTTCTTTCCGGTGACGTTGACATAGAGCCTGTTGCCCTTGCTCTCGATCGCCATTGCCTCGACCTTCTCGGAGTCGAACTTCAGGTCGCCGTGCCGTTCCAAGGTGACAGGATCCACGACGGAAACGTACGTTTCCCGCATCTTGGCATCGCGCCCTCCGTTGGCAACATACAGGCGCTGGCGGGTAGCGTCGTAGCCGAGCGAGTCCGCGCCTGGTGCCGCCAGCTTGATGGTGTTTGTCACCTTGTAACTGCTGGCGTCGATCACGCGGGTCAGCATGTCTCCGCCGCTATCGGTCACCACCAGACGGTTCTTTTCCGGCACATAGACGATGCCATGCGGAGTTGCCACGATTCCCTTGAGGCTCATTTGAGCCTTCAGGGTGTTCAGATCGAAGACATCGAGTGTTCCGTGGTCCTCGGCGGCAAGCCACAGCCGGTTGCCCTTCAGGTCGTATTCGAAGTGATCGAAGTCGCCGGTGTACCCGGGCAGGTCGTGGCGATCGGCAAGCCGCAGCGCCTCGTCCGCGGCGGGTGCAGCAACGCCGGTTGCGCAAAGCATTGCGCAGCCAATGATCGAAGCGATTTTCGAGTTCATCCGATTCTTTCTGGAAGTGAAAGCCAGTCGAGAACACCAGACTCAGGGATCGAGCTCGACGAGGTTGTCGAGCGAGGGAATTTGCGTTTTCAGCTCGGCGCGGAGCTGTTCCGCCTTCGACAGGAACGCCTTTGCGTCGTCGCCGCTCTTGTAACGGAAGCCCACGCTCAACGCGCCGATCGTCTGGCCCGCCGCGTTGTGCAGGGGAAGCTCGACACCGTAGCGTTTTCCTTCCCCGGACACCCCGACGATCGGCTGGCCGGAGCTGATCACCTTCATGTCGTCCGCGTCCGCTTTCTTTCCGATTCGGCCGAAGTTGGAGGCCAGAATGACGTTTTCCTTGGCCTTCGGCCGGGTCACGTGCATGGCGAGCGAGATGATCTCGGGGTGCTTCGAAAGCATTCCGTCGACGAGCTTTTGCGCGTGAGTCTTGGTCGTCGCAAGCGGCTCGTAGGGATGGAGTTCGACGAGGCTGGCGGAGTTCAGAATCCGCCTGGCCAGCCCGTCCCGGATGCCGATGGCCGTCTTCTCGAGCGCCTCCTTGTCGTCGCCGTTCTTGAACGGAAAGACAAGCCCAAGCGCACCGATATTCGTTCCGGCGACATCGCGCAGCACCAGCTCGACCTCGAAGCGGCCGCCACCATGAGCGACTTCGAGGTTGGTCTTTTCCGTCGTTATCACCCGCATGTCATCTTCGTCCGCGAGCTTGCCGATGCGGCCGATGTTCGATGCGACGATTGGATAGTTCGGAACGTTGGGCGGCGACGCGTGAAAGACGATCACGAGCAGTCCGGGGTATCTCGCGGTGACCTGGTCGACCAGCTCCTGGCCGTAGCTTTTTACAGGCAGCTGCGCGTGGAGCGGCAAGCCCAGCATCGAAGCAAGCAGGAAAAGCGCGGCGCGCGTCATTGGCTAACCTCTTTCTGTCTTTGATGCGAGCAGCTTAGTTTCCCGGCCTGAAATCAATCTGACTGCATCGTGAATTCGCGTTCAGGGATCCGAAGCGAGTGCCCTCCAGGCCGACGACATGCTGAAATGCGGTTCAGGATCCCTTCAGGCTGATGTCAGGTTCGTCACGCACTGTCGATTCGAAGGTATTTGCTCCGAACGGGGGAAGACGATGATCCGACGGGCCGTGATGACGCTGATCGTGGCCGCACTTGCGACGCCCTTGGTCCATGCGGCAGAGGCGGGCGAGGGCGACTCGGTTGAAGTGCAGGCAGCCCGCGAGAAGTGGGTCAAGAAGAAGGGCTACAAGGTTCACTATACGAAGAAGTTCGACCTGAGCGATCTGCCGCATTACAAGCCCGAGCAGAAGGCTTCCGGCACGATCCGCATGTGGGGATCGAATTACTTCACGGACAGCCCGCTCGCGAATTACTGGATCGAGGAGTTCCACAAGTACCAGCCCGACGTGAAGTTCGCGCTGCACCTTAAAACGACGTTGCACGCGATTCCGGGGTTGATCTTCGGCATGTCCGATATCGGGCCGATGGGGCGTCAAATCACATGGGACGAGCTGCTCTCCTATCAGCGCGAGCGCAATCATTTGCCGCTGGGCATCGTTGTGGTTACCGGAAGCTACGATGTGTCGGGCTGGAACCCGCCCATCGGCGTGTACCTGCACAAGGACAACCCGCTGTCGAAGCTGTCCCTTCAGCAGCTCGACGGCATTTTCGGCGCGCAGCGGTCAGCCGCCTGGCGGGAGCTCACCTGGGATAAGTCGCTCGCCCGGGGGCCGGAAAAGAACATCCGCACCTGGGGCCAGCTGGGTCTCACCGGCGAGTGGGCCGACAAGCCAATACACGTCTACGGCTACAACCTGCAGTTTCATTTTCCGCAGGAGATCGAATCGAGGGCGTTTGGCGGCGTATCGGGAAAGTGGAACGAGAACCTGGTCGAATACGACAACCTGCTGCAGCCCGACGGCAGTTTCAAGCTCGCAGGGCAGCTGATGCTGGAGGATCTGGCCAAGGATCCCTATGGGATCGCCTACTGCGCCGGAGGCAATGCATGGCTGACGCCGCAAATAAAGGCCATCGCTCTTTCGATCAAGGACGGCGGCCCGCATTACGAGCTGACGCTCGATAACGTGCGCAACCGCACCTATCCGATGTATGCGGATGTCTTCTTTTACATCGATCGCGATCCGAAGAAGCCCGTCGATCCCAAGGTGAAGGAGTTCCTGCGTTATGTCCTGAGCAGCGAGGGCCAGGCGCAGGTGATGCGCGACGGCAAGTATCTTCCCCTTACCGCCGAAGTCGTTCGCGCGCAGCTGAAACTGCTCGATTAGCGCGAGCGTTGGAGAGGCTGTCCGCCCGCCGCGAACCGCTCGCGGAACCATTGCGCCAGCATCCTCTTTTCGTAGACCAGCGGGTCGTGCTCGTTGTATTGCGTCTCGAGGGGCCGCAGATAGTCGGGGTCGCAGACCCGCTCGCGTCGCGATTGCAATACCTTGTTGCCGGCTTCGAGCGTGTAGCTGAGCTCGATGCACGGCATGTCGGCCTTTCCGGTGACGATTCGGATTTCCGTAGGCAGATTCATGTAGGGGCGGCCCGCACGGTCGAGGTCGAGCACCTCGATCTTCAGATCGCTCTGCTTTGGCAGGTAACGGTCGCCCAGTTCCTGCAGATATCGCTCGAGCGTCAGCATGACCTGGCGCGGATCGCTGTTGCGGTCGCCTGCATCCGTGAAACGGTCCGGATCCCCGTAGGAAACGGTGACCCCCGCATGAAGCGGCAGCGCCACGAGCAGCATGGCGCCTGCCGAAGCGAAGACCAGGCGGCTAGGCACGGGACAACTCCGACGGCTGCCTCGAGGCATTCTCGAATTGGCGGTTACAGGAACACTACTCCAGTTTCTTCAGCTGTTCGCGCACCACGTCGGCAGTGAGCGGAAGGTATTTGCCGTCGCGCATCACGTCGGCCTGTCCCTCCTGGCTGAGGACGTAGCGCAGAAACTCCTTCGCCTTCGGGTCCATTGCCGTGCCGGGCTTGACGCTCGCATAGAAATACTGCTCGTTGTAGAGCGGATAGGTGCGGTTCTGGACAGTGTCGAGCGTGTGTTCGATGCAGGCCTTGCTTGCCCCGGCGGCGACCGCCAGGCGCTTTACCTTGGCGCGATCGCCCCTGAATCGGTTATAGGCGATGCCGTAGCGGTCCTTCCCCAGGTTGTCGGTGATCTGGTCTGCCTCGATGTAGCGCGAGCCGTCGGGGTTCACGATGTTGCCGTAGCCGTGGATGTTCTCGTTCCATTTGTCGCTCGATTTCAGCACTCGATCGGAGAAGTCGGTGGCCGTGTTGTAGCGCAGGCTGAATCCGTAGACGTTGATCGGCTTGTCCGCCCATTCTCCTGTCAGTCCCAGCTGGCCCCAGGTGCGGATGTTCTTCTCGGGACCACGCGCCCAATCGGACCGCCAGTTCGTTCCCGCCCAGCCGCCATCGCGCGCTGCGCCGAACACACCATCGAGCTGCTCCATGTTGATGCACTTGAGCGGATTGTCTTCGTTCACCAGAATCGTGAGGGAATTCTCCCAGCCGCCGACGTCGAATGATCCGGTGACCGCGGTGATTTCGACCGGATCGAAGTTCATCACCCGCTCATACGCCAGCAGATCGTAAAAGCCCGGTCGGTGGCCCATGACCAGATCGGCCTGGTTGTAGTAGAGCGCGGCAAAAGCCAGCGCCGACGTGGGAGAAAGTACGAGATCCGGATGCCAGGCTGGTATTTTGCAAACCCCTGCTGCCACAGCTCGCCGAGCATTCCATCGCTGAGATAGTTGTTTCCGTGGAGGCGGATCCAGCCCGTGAGCTGCTGCTTTGGCACATAGTGCGGCATCCCACTCAAGTCGAACTTCTGGGTATAGTGCGCCGCCCTTCCGCGCTCGTAGATAACCCTGGCCCGATCCGCCTGTGCACGCAGCGCCTTTTCGGTGTGTTCCGATTGCGATTGCTGAGCCAATGAAATGCCTGCGGTCAGCAACGCAGACAATTCAAGGATCAGCGCGATGTAACGGATTGTTCGGTTCACTCTACTTCCTATGTCATTCGAGTTTCTTCAGCTCTTCTTGCACGACCTCGGGCTTCAGAGGAATGAACACCCGCTCGTCGGCGACCACCTGCTGGCCCTCTCTGCTCAGCACGAGCCTGAGAAACTCCTTGACCTTGGCCGGCAAGGGCTTGCCGGGTGCCTTGTTCACATAGATGTAGACGTAGCGGCTGAACGGATACCGGTGCGCATAGACGTTCTCGACGTTCGGCTCGTAGCATGTCCCGCCTTCCTTCCAGGACAGCTTGAGCACCTTCACGTTGGGCGTGACGTTCGCCAGCAGCGCGTAGGTGAGGCCGCCCGGGTGGGTCGCCATGTCCTGCGCGGCCACGGTGAACGCATGCGTGAAGCCCTTGCCCTTGACGAACTGGATGTCGTCCTTGTATTCGCCGCCATCCATCGCCACCATCTTGAAGTACTGCTCGATGCCGTTGACCGGCTTCAGGCCGTACAAATGGATCGGCCGGTTCGCCCACTCGCCTTTTGCGCCCAGGTCGCCCCAGGTGCCGACCTCCTTGTAGCCGAGCTTGCGTGTCTTCGAATAGATCGCGTCAAGCTGCGGCAGGCTCAGGCAGTCGATAGGGTTGTCCTTGTCCACCAGGATCACGCTCGATGCGGTCTTGCCCAGAGAGCCGACGCTGCCGGTCGCAACCTTGATCGCGAACGGCTTGTAACCGTACGTGTCGGCGAAGGATTTCTCTTCCGCCGGAAACATCTCGCGGCCGACGGGCGCCAGGTCGCCCTTGCCGGACACGAGCCCCGGAGCGCCTGCACCCGACGCACGCAGGTCCTCCGTGACGCTCAGCCGCGGGTACTGCTTCCGGTAGATCTTCACCCAGCCGAGCACGATCTCGTCCATGATGTCGGCACCGACGATGTTGAGCTCCTCCTCGGGTTCGCTCTTCACCTCCCCAGGCTGCCAGCTCGGAAGGGTCGGATCGGCCTTCAGATTATGTTCGGGCTGCGCGTACTTGAGCGCGAACGCGGGCGATGAGAAAGCGGCCGACAGGGCAGTCAGGCAGGCGGCAAGCTGAAGCCTTGGGTTCATTGGTCCTCCCCTTGTTTACTTGGCTGGATCGAACAGCGCCTTGTAGGTCGGAATCTGTTTGGCCAGGCTGTCGCGCAAAGCCGTGGCCTTGTCCAAATACCCCTTCTCCGTCGCACTGGTACTGGGATCCTTCGGGTTCTTGAACGCGTAGACGACCAGGCCGACATTCTCTCCGGAGTTGTCGCGCATCGGCATCAGCACAACGAACTTCTTGGTGGTGTCATTGGTCCGGTGCCAGCGCGGATCCAGAATGGTGATGCCTTTCTTGCTCACGTCGATATCGTCCGGGTCGTCCGGATTGCCGATGCGTTCAGGGTAGGAGCCGGCGAACATGGTGTACACGTTGTCCTGTCCGGGCGGGACGCCATGCAAGGTAATACTGAGCAATTCGGGGTGCTTTGCCATCGTCTCGTCCGAGAGCTTTTGCGCGTAGATCTTCTGCGCAGGCGCCGTCCAGTTCTTCTTCGGCGCATCGGCAGCCCAAGGGGCCGTGCTGGCTAGCACAGCGCAGGCGCCAAGAGCAGTGATCGACACGAGTCTTGTGAGCTTCTTCATGAATTTCTCTCCTTGAGCCGCCGGTTTTCCAGAGACAGGGACGCGATCGTAGTTTCCTCGCCTAAACGGGGCATGAATGTGTGCTGAATTCGAATTCAGGCACGCTGGCCGGTGTGCGATCGGTCAAGGCAAGGCTTTCGGCGTTTCACTTGCCAACCAGGGCACGGCTGGTCTGGACCTGGTTCGCTCGCAGGGGGATATAGGCGGCGTGCTCGAGCACGATCTGCTGCCCCTCGCGGCTCAGAATGAAGCGAAGGAACTCATCGAGCGCCGGATTGAGCGGCTGGCCGGGCGCCTTGTTGGTGTTGAAGAACGTGAGGCGGCTCAACGGATAGGTGGCGAGTGCAACGTTCTCGTAAGTCGGCGCCTGCGGAAGCCCACCGGCTTTGTCGATCACGGGAATAACCTTCACGCCCGCATCGATGTAGGCGATGCCGGAGTAGCCGATTCCGTAACGATCTCCGGATACCTTCTTTGCCATGGGGAAGACGACCTTTTCGAAAGCGATGTCCTCCCGCCACTCGCCACGCTGGTCGCCGACGCTGAGGATCCGTTGGCGCACGAATTCCTCGAAGCCGTTCCAGGGTTTGATGCCGTAGAGCTTGACCGGCTTGTCCGCCCACTCGCCGGTCAGCCCGAGATCTCCCCACTTGGTAATCGGCTTGCCGCCGCGACGATGCGTGCTCGAGTACATCGCGTCGAGCTGATCGAAGGTGATCTCCTCGAGCGGATTGTCCTTGTTCACGTAGAACGCGATCGCGTCCAAAGCACCAAAGTGCCGGTAGGAGCCTCCGGATACTGGGATGCTCAGCGGGTCGTAGCCGAACTTGCCCCTGAATTCCTTGACGTCGTCGGGTTTGAGCTCGCGCGACACGAAGACGAAATCGAGGTCGCCCTTGACGAGCTCGACCGCGCCGAGACTTCCGGCGTACGGCGGCGAGATCGTGAGGGTTACTTCAGGATGGTAAATCTTGAATTTCTCGAACCACCTTTCGACGAGTGTTTTCAGCACGTCGGACGAAGCACCCTTGAAATTTCCCGTCAATTTCTCCTTGCGCGGCTCGAAGGCGGGCAGGGCGGGGTCGAGGATTGGCTGGAGAACTTCTGGCGGCGGCAGTTTGCGGCCGGAGCGTTGCCCTTCTTTCGCTTCCTCCGCTGTCTGCGGCACGTTGCTCTTCAGCGCCGGGATGATCCATTCGACCATCGGCCGGGTATCGGTCGACTGCGCCGGGGCGGCGGCGGCAACGACAACTGCGCTGGCCGATAGCGTGATTCGGGCGGCGATACGTATCCTGTTCATTCGACTTCCTCCTGGTCGCACCCATCAGTGCTGTTGCCGAGACGGCGGGTGCCCTGGCTATCTGGCCGCGTCTTCGAGTTTCTTCAGTTGGGCCTTGGCGACTTCAGGCGTGAGCGGCAGATACTTGCCATCGCGCATCACGGCAGCCTGGCCTTCCTGGCTCAGCACGAAGCGCAGGAATTCCAGCACCCGGGGGTCCATCGGTTTGCCCGGCACGCGATCCGTATAGGCGTAGATCCGGTCATAGAGCGGATACGACCGGTCATGCAGAGTCTCCAGCGTGTATGGGACGTAAGGTCCGCCGTCCGTTTCGGCGACAGGCAGGACTTTCAGCGCCGGCTGGGACGCGCCTGAGCCCAGACTGGTGGTCGGCGCTGCAATGATGCCGATTCCATAGCGATCGTTGGCAAGATCGCCGTTCATGCTTCGCTCGAGCTTGCCCGCTGCCGATACGTAGTTGGCGTAGATCTTCAGGTGCTCGTTCCACTTGTCGCTGCCTTTCAGCACCATGTCGGAGATCTCGGTCGCCTGGTGGTAGCGCAGGGTCAGGCCATAGACGTTGATGGGTTTGTCCTTCCACTCCCCGGTCAGACCGAGCTGTCCCCAGGTACGGACGTTCTCCTCGGGCCCGCGTGCCACATGGGGTCGCCAACTCGTGCCTTCCCAGCCGCCGGAGCGCTCGGAGCCGAAGATCCCGTCCAGCTGCTTCATCGTCACCTGCTGAACGGGATTGTCCTTGTGCACGACCACGCCGTAACCGGGCTGCCAGCCGGGCACGTCGTAAGACCCGGTGGCCACCTCGATCTCGATCGGAGGGCGGTCGGTGTAGCGCTCGAAGAGCTCCTGCTCCGAGAAAGTGATCTTGCGGCCGATGCCGATGTCGCTCACCCCGAAGATAAGCGACGGGACCGCGGCCAGCGTCGTCTTCATGTGAAAGTCGATCTTGACGTCCGGGTGGTACTTCTTGAAAGCCGTTTCCCAGTAACCGCCCAGGAAGCCGTCGGTGATGTAATTGCTGCCCCACATGCGGATGCTGCCGTTAATCTTTTGCTTCGGCTCGTACTGCGGCAGGCCGCTCAGGTCCCATTTCGAGGTGTAGGCGATCTTCTTGCCGCGCTCGGTCATCATCTTCGCGCGCGCCGCCTGCATGTCGAGCCCTTCCGTGGACGTCTTGCCCTGCTGGGCCGAGGCCTGCGAAGCGGCGCACGCGAGCAGGGCGACGCTTGTCGCGGCGACGGCAAATTGTTGGATCATGGTTTGCGCTCTCTCAGTTGAGTTTCTTCAGTTCCTCGCGTGCCACCTCCGCGGTCAATGGGAGGTACTTGCCGTCCTTCTGTACCAGCTCCTGGCCCTCCCTGGAAAGGACGAACCGTATGAACTCGCGCACCTTGGGATCCATCTTGGTGCCCGGCTTCACGCTGACCCAGAAGGACTGGTCGCCCCACAGCGGATAGCTGCGGTTCTGCAGCGAGTCGATGCTGTATTCGACGTAAGGGCCGCTGTCGTCCTTCGCCACCGCGAGGATCTTGATGTCCTTGGGAAAGCCTTCGTGATAGCGCGCGTAGCCGATGGCGTAGGGATCCTTCCTTACGTGATCGTAGATCTGGTCCGCCTCCAGGTAGGTGGTGCCATCGGGTCTGCGGTAATTCGCGTACGCGTGCAGGTCCCCGTTCCACTTGTCGCTCGCCTGCAGGACCTTGTTGGAGAACTCGATCGCCGTGGCATAGCGCAGGCTGTAGCCGTGCACGCTGATCGGTTTGTCGGCCCGGTCGCCGGATAGTCCCAGCTGGCCCCATTTGCGGATGTCGCCCGCGGGACCGCGGCTGAACTCGGGATGCCAGGTCGTTCCGACCCAGCCGCCGTCGCGGGCCGAACCGAAGACCCCGTCGAGCTGCTTCAGCGTGATCCTGGTGATGGGATTGTCCTTGTTCACGATGATCACGATGTTGTTCTGCCATCCGACGTAGTCGTATGAGCCGGTGAAGACCGAGATCCCGGTCGGCTCGAAACCCTTCAGGCGCAGATGCCCCAGGCTGTCGTAGAAGCTGGGCTCGTGATTGATGCCGATGTCCGCCAGGTCGAAATACAGGCGAGGGATGGCGATGGCCGCCGACGGCAGGTAGTACTCGATCCTGATGCCCGGCTGGAATTTCTCGAAGGCTTCCTTCCACCAGCCGCCAAGGGGCGCGTCGCCGACATAGTTGTTGCCGGCGATCCGCAACGTTCCGCTGGGCTTGTCTTCCGGAACGTAGTGCGGAAGCCCGCTCAAGTCGAACTTCTTGGTATAGGCCGGCTGGTTCGCCCGTGCGGCCATCCGTGCCTTGCGCTCTGCCGCGGAGCCGGCGGGCAGTTTCTTCGATTCCTCGGTCGGTTGGGACTGTTGCGCTATCGCATGGCCGGTCGCCAACGTGAAGAACGATGTAAGCGATACCGCGCCCAGGATGTATCGAATGGTTTTCATGGCGATCAGTCGAGCTTTTTCAGCTGGTCGCGAATGTACGAAGCGGGGAGCGCAGAGTAGACGCCCGCCTTCTGGATGATTTCCTGGCCCTCGCGGCTCAGCACGAAGCGGATGAATTCGCGCACTTTCGGGTCCATCGGGCGGCCCGGCGCCTTGTTGACGTAGATGTAGGCGTCGCGAATCAGCGGATAGCTTCGGTTCCTGACGTTGTCGGCCGTGAGCGCGATGGCCGGGCCGTCGGCAGCCTTCGACAAGGCGATCACTTTCAAGCCGCGATACCCGGGACACTTCGAGCCATCCGGATTCACGCACGTGCCATTGACGTGCATCAGCGCGCCCCAGCCGATGCCATACCTGTCCTTCTCGAGCGCTTCGTACATGCGTTGGCTGACGACAGCGCTGCCGGCGGGATCTGCCGTGGCCTCCTTCGCCTCGACGAACTCCTTGAAGTTGGGATTCCACTTCACCGACCAGTGCATTACCTGGCGCTCGAAGTTCGTCGCAAAGCCCGGCGCGACGTAGCCGTAGGTCTGGATCTCCTTGTCGGCCCAGTCGCCGGTCAGGCCAAGCTGGCTCCATTGGCGGATGTTCGTCCCGGGGCCGCGCGCGTAGCTGCCCGTGAAAAGCAGATTGTTATCCGCGTTGGCGCCGACTTCCCAGCCGCCGGTGCGCTCCGAACCGAAAATGCGGTCGAGCTGGTCCATCGAGAGCTTCGCGATCGGATTGTCCTTGTTGACAATGATCGCCCACGCGAAGAGCGTGCCGCGCTGGTCGTAGCCGCCGGTGGCAATCGATATCTCGGTCGGCACGTAGCGAAACGTGTTGTAAAAGGGCATCTGGTCGGGAATCTTGGCGTCGTCGCCCATCGGCGCCACGTCCGAAGCCCCGGAAAACATCATGCCGAGCGCTCCCTCGCTGCTGGTCATGAAGTTGGTCGTGACCACCGCGCCGGGGTGGAATCTTTTGAATCCTTCGACCAGCAGCTCGACGTTGCCCTTCAGTTCGCTGCCGGCGATGCGCAGGCCTCCAGCAACGCGGTACTCGGGTTTGTAGGGTGCAATTTCGTTCAGGTTCGGCGACTGCGCCTGCGCGCTGAGCGCGCAAAGAGCGAATGCGAGAAATGCCGGCTTCAAGTTGGATTTCATCGAGGAATCCCTTGCGTAGGATCAGTCAGTCCAGTTTTCGGAGCTGTGCGCGAACCACGGACGCGGTGAGCGGAAGGTAGCTGGCGTTCTCGGCCACCGTTTCCTGTCCCTCGCGACTCAAGACGTAGTGCAGGAACTCCCGGAGCTTCGGGTCGAGAGGCTTGCCGGGCGCGCGATTTACGTAGATGTAGATGCTGCGCACCAGCGGGTACGTGCGATCCTGAAAGCTTGCCTTGCTCGGCATAACGTAGCTGCTTCCTTCGCGCGGTGCCACCGCGATGAGCTTGATGCCGGAAACGCCCTTCGCCTGCGGCATGACCGTCCACGCAATTCCGTAGCGGTCGTTGGCGAGCTCGTTCTTGAGCATGGACCGCAATCCCAGGTGCTCCGCGGCACGGTCCTCGTCGGCGATCATCTTGCTGCCGCTCTCGACATATTCCCGGAAGTTGGGGTTCCATTTGTCGCCGTTCTTGAGCACCTTCCACTGGAAAAAGCGTGCAGTGCCCGATGGCGCGTGGCCGTAGGTCTGGATCTGGTGGTGTGCCCACGCCCCGGTCAGGCCGAGCTGACCCCAGGTGCGGATGTCCCGGTCGGCGCCGCGGGCGTCGGATGGGGACCACTTGAAACCGCGCATGCCCGCAGTGCGCTCGGAGCCGAAGATGCCGTCGAGCTGGTCCATTGTCAGGCGGTCGATCGGATTGTCCTTGTTGACGAAGATGACCGGCCCATTGGACTTGCCATCGACCTCAAAGGCGCCGGAGGCGACCGTGATGTCGGTCACCGGGTAGCCGTACACCTCGAAGAACGAAAGGTTCTCGGTCAACGTTGCTTCACCGCCGTCAGGGGCAAGATCGGCGACCCCGGTGACCAGCGCCGGAATCGCCGCGTCGCTGGTCGGCAGCTTGTCGTCGAAGCGAATTCCAGGGTGAATCTTCCGAAAAGCCTCCTCCCATAACTGGAGCACGCCGCCCAATCCGAAACCGAAATTCCGGATGGTGCCGGCCACTTGCTGCTCGGGCTTGTAGCGCGGCAGCTCGTGCAGGTCGAATTCCCCGAGATCGCTGGCGGTGGCGGGCACGGATAGTCCCAGTGATCCGGCGAACAGCAGGAGCAGATAGCCCAAGACGCGCCTCATTTCAACAGCTGGATGCCGAGATAAAAGACGAAGCGCCGCTGATCGTCGGTGTGGGCTCCGAACTCCCGACCGGCTGAGGCCAGCACGATCCGGGATTCGTTCAGCTTAAAGTGGACCCCGACGTTCAGCAGTGTTTGCGAGTTGTGCGGGACCAGGACTTCGTGCACCTCGCCAAGGCATTCGAGGTTCTTCCCACATGAGTGCGCCACGATGGCCCCCGCGACCCATTGGTCCGCTCCGAACTGAACAAGATTGCGGCCGACCTCTGCGTCGAGCGCATAGTCACCCGCGACGGTCGCCACTTCGATCGGCAACAGAAACTGCCCCCCGGGCGCGCTTATTCCCCTCGTCGCCGAAGACGACAGCCAGTTCCTCGCGTACTGAGGGTACGTCGACATCGAGAATCCGGAGTCCTCGATGTCGACGAAGCGCCACTTGACCCCCAGGTCCGGCGCTCCCAGTCCCGATTTCCATGGTTGATCGGTTTCATGGACAAAGAGCCATGGAACGTCGAGCTTCAGCTGGACGTGCTCGCCCCAGCCGTAGTTGATGTCCACATCCGGGGCCGCAATGTCCCATTGTCCCGACGTGTGCGCTCCTGTGGCTGCCAGGTTGATCTCCCAGTGGCCATTGCCCGGCGTTTCCGGATCGTCGGTCACGAGTGGAGGTCCACCTTGCGCAAAGACCGCTGCCGATGCGACCAACGTCAACGCGGCGCCAACAATCCAAATGCAGCTTGCGAGGAGCCGCCGATCTTCGATTGTGAAAGTGGTCTTCAAGGTCCTGTGAGCACGCTAAAAGGATGCACCGGAGCCGGCATGAGCAGCAGGTCAACGGGTCGCTGGAAAGGACTCGACCAGCTTTCCCAGCTTAGGGATTTGTTCGGCAAGCTCGTCCCTGATCTTTTCTGCCCGCTTTTCGAACTGCGACTTGTCATCGCCCGCCTTGTACGGGAACACGATCGCAAGCGCTCCGATCGGTTTCTGAGACGCATCGTGCAGCACCAGTTCCACCTCGAAACGATCTGCGTTCTTGTTGACTTTCGCGAGCGTCTGGCCGGTACCGATCACCTTCAGATCCTCCGCGTCCGCCCTCTTGCCGATCCGTCCGACGTTGGAAGCGATGATCACATTCTGGGAACTTCCCGGCGGCGTCACGTGCATTGCGACCACCCGCAGATCGGGATACTTTGCGACGATCCGGTTCACCAGCTCCTGGGCGTATATATTCTGTGGAGCCTCGGCGTGTAGCGGCCAGGCGATTGCAGCTGGAAGAAGGAGAAAGGCGATCCGCGTCGTCGTGGTCATAGCTCCCTCATGGCGTTGCGCACGAATCGATTGTCGAACAGCTGATCGATCTTCACCTTGGAATTCTCGCCCGTTGCTCGCCACTGCCCCTCCGGGCTCGAGTCGAAAGCAGACGCCTGGATCGCGTCGACGACCAACTTGACGGCGGCCGGCGAAAACGAGTAATCGCCCTTGGCATAGGTTGGGAGCGTGTCGCGGATGAACTTGATCTGAGCCGACCGATCCTTCTTGTCGAAATAGTCCGGCGGCAGCTTTTCGGCGATTTCTTCCGCCGTACGACTGTTCACGAAACGCATTGCTTTCACCAACGCGTTGACGAGGTGCTGCACGGTGTCGGGATGCGCTTCGATGTATGCAGGCGATATGAGCAGACTTTGGGCCGGAAACGCGGATCGCTTGATTAAGGGTTTCGCCGATGTAGTTTTCATGTTCATTCCCCCAGGAGTTCCAGCTCCGGGGGAGGCATCGTCGAGTCGAGCTTCCTGAGCTGCTCTTGCACGGTCGCGAGCGGCAGGGGCAGATAGTCTCCTGCGCGAACGACGTCCTGCTGCCCCTGTTTGCTCAGGATGTAGCGCAGGAACTCCCTCACTTTTGGATCGACCCTCGGATTGGCGATCTCGCTTTTTTCATTGTCGATCGTGTAGACGATGTACACCGGACGCGACAAGGGGTAGCTGCGATCCATGACGCTCCTTTTGGTAAGGCCTATGTAGGGGCCGGCCGTCGTTTCGGCAATCGAGACCGGCTTTACATCGGCGCTTCGATAGCCGAGTGCGGTGTATGCGATGCCGTACGGGTCCTTGCCCAGTTCGACGATCATCCGTTTGCGGTCGGCATATTCGCGCAGGTCTTCATTCCAGGTGTCGCCGCCGTCAAGTACCTTGGACTGGAACAACGTGACCGAACCGGCGCCCAGCAGGGGCGGGCCATAGACATGAATGGCTTTGTCGGACCACGCGCCCTTAAGGCCCAGCTGGCCCCAGGTGCGGATGTTCTCCGCACTCGTCCGGGCGGCATTCACATCCCAGGTCAATGCTTTCCATCCGCCGCCCCGTTCGGCACCGAAAATGCCGTCCAGCTGCTTGACCGTGAGCTGCGCAACAGGGTTGTCCTTGTGCACAAGGATTGCGTAGGCCGGCGACTTGTGAGGGGTTTCGAAGCTGCCGGTGGCCACCTCGATCTCGACCGGATACACCCATGAGCGCTCGTAGGATCCGTACCGTTCGTACGGATTGATCGGGCGGCCCATCACGGCGATATCCGCGGTGCGCATTTCCAGCCCATACATTCCGGAAGCGCTGCCCACGAGCGTGTCCGCGAACTCGATATCGGGCTGGTACTTCTTGAAGCCTCTTTCCCACTGCTTCATCAGTGCGGCCATCTGGTCGTTGCCCCGGCTGCGGAGCAGGCCCGAGACCTGCTGAGCGGGTCGATAGTCGGGCAGCGCCGCTGGATCCTGCGCGGAGGCGTTCACCGTCCACGCAAGCGCAAGCAAGAAGCCCGTTGGGAGCATTTTCATGGTCAATCGAGTTTCTTGAGCTCGGCCCGCACTTGCGCCGCGTTAAGTGGGATGAAGATGCGGCTGTCGGCGACGATCTGCTGGCCCTCCCGGCTGAGGACGAAACGCACGAACTCCTTCTCCCGAGGCGACAGCGGCTTGCCGGGCACCCGGTTCAAGTACAGATAGGCGCCGTTATGCATCGGATAGCTTCCGTCGAAGAAGGTCTGTGGAGTCGGCGCGATGTAAGGGTCACCCGCATTCGCGGCGAGCGGCAAGACCTTCACATCCGACCCGGTCGCATTGATGACGCGCTGGAACATGAATCCGACGGCCAGCGGGTCGTTCTGAACGCCCTCGATGATTTCCTGGTCGCGCGTCTTTCCATGTGCTTTCAACCCGATGTCGGCACGCGGCCCCTCGATGATTGCCGGATTCCACTTCTTGCCGCCCTTGAATGCCTCCCGCTCGATGAGATCCGACCAGTTGCTCAGGGTGACGTCGGAGCCATGCACATGGATGGGCTTGTCCGCCCATTCGCCGGTGAGACCAAGCTGGCCCCAGGTCCTGATGTTCCCCTCGGGCCCGCGCGCCGCTGTGGTCGACCACTTCGTGCCGTCCCAACCACCGGTGCGCTGCGCGCTGAAGATGCCGTCGATCTGCGATAGCGTCAGGCCCTGCAGCGGATTGCTCTTGGGCACGATGAACATCAGGCCCGGCGTCGAGCCCTCCGGATCGTCATACGAACCGGTGGCAAATCGGATCTCGAGCGGGTCATATCCGAAGGCCTGGTGGAATCCCATCAGACTGGTGTGCCAGGTGCGATGGCCCATCAGTCCGATGTCGGCTTGACCGGTCAGCAAGCCGGCGAATGCCTGCGACGTGTTGATCAGATACGCTTTCAGGCGAACGTGCCCCTGCTTTTGCCGGAATTCGAAAGCCCAGCGACCGACCAGCGACTCCAGGGGCGTGCCGTAGATGCGTAGAACTCCGAGCGCCATCTGCTCCGGCTTGTACGCCGGCAATGCGCTCAAGTCGTATGTTGCGGGCGTGAATTCGGCCGCGTTGACGGCGCTGCAGGTGGCGAGGAGGATCGCAGCGATCTTGTAGAGCGAGTCCAAACGCCTTCGCAACAAGCGATGGCACTCTGAAAGGAACGTGTTCAACGAAGGCTCTGGCAGCCTGACGGACCGCGTCGATGACCGTCGAAGGTTGCGGTCGATCCTAGAAATCCACTTTCGCACTGAATTTGATGCTGCGATCCATACCGGTGCCATAGGTTCCCGTCTGGACCGAGTTCCAATACCGCTTATTGGCAATGTTGTCCATGTTGACTTGAAAAGCCGCCCGGTGGCCTCGAATCCTTGTTACATAGCCGGCACTGGCCGTGTACAAGGTGTACCCCGGAATGTAGCCTTGGTCCTGGGGATTGACGGGACGCTTCGACACGCTGCTCGCACCGGCCGTCACAGTGAGCCCCGGGATCCGTGCGACACGGTAGGTCACTGCAGCATTGCCTAGCCATTTCGGCGTGTTCTCCGGAACCAGCCCATTGATCAATGGCTGCAACGGAGAATTCTGTACCGCGCTCAGCCACTGTACGGCGGCGTTTACGGTCCAGCTCCGATTGATGTCGTAGCTGATGGTCGACTCCACACCCTTGTACTCGAGATCGCCGTTGTTCTCGAATACATTGGTGATGGGATCGGTTACGGCATTGGCGCGCTGGATTCGGAAATATGACCCGCTGACGGAAAGACCTTCGAAATACGAGTCGCGGATGCCGATTTCCCTTTGATGCGAGATGGCCGATGGCAGGATCACGTTCATGTTGGCGGCATTGGCTGGGGCCGTGGCGCCGGCTTCCAGGCCTTCCATGTAGCTGGCGAATAGAGTCGTCGTGGGCCGGATGTCGTAGAGCACGCCAAAGGCGGGCGTATTGATGGTCGTCGAGCTCTTCTTGACTCCGTTGTTTTCGTCATCCCGGGTGCGCCGAATGCCGAGCAAGAGCTTGAATTTGTGCCAGATGCCGATGGTGTCGTAGGCATACACGGCGGTGTCTTTGCTGGTTTGTCGTGGCAATGCGGTGAACGGTTTGGTAAAGACCGGTGGTTTGAGCTCAATCGGGTCGAAGATGTTCTGCTTCTGAGACAAGGTCACATTGTTCTGGTCGGTCGTGTTCGAGTCTCTTTCAGTGATCGACGGGCCGACCGTCAGATCGTGGGTAAGGATCCAGGTCGAGAACTTGCCGAGCAATTCGGCCCGCTGGAAGTCGTTGATGTAGGCGTTGGTGACCGGCTGAACGGTCACAATCCCGCCCGCCCCGGTAACCGGATTGTATTTACCGATGCGAACCGTGAACCTCGAACGACGCGAATCGGAGCGGCCAACTTCGGCCAGCACCTTCCAGTTCTCCGAGATGATGAAGTCGGCACGGCCCTGAGCGTTGGTCGTGTCCGGCGTATAAAGGCCCCAGGTGCCCGACAAGAGATTTCTCGGATCGGGAACAGGCGTGATCGGAACGACCCCTTTGACGGCCGGCAACAGGCTGATCCCGGCTTGCTCTGGAAGGCGCTTGCTGTAATGCTCGAAATCGCCCTGGAAGCTCAAGCGGTCGTTCACTTTCAAGTCCGCTCCCACACTTTCAAAGTCTCCGTGTCCGCCCAGGCCGTAAACACCGTTTTCCAAATGCGTGTCCGACGCATTGACGCGGATGCCAAGCTTTTTGTCGGGAAGGAAACGGCGACCGATGTCGAATGTCGCGCCGTACTGTCCGAACAGGTTGCCGGCCACTCCGAAGGTCGTTACATCGTGGTCGGTTGCCCGCTTGGTGACTTCGTTGATGATGCCGGCCGGACTGGCAACGCCGAACATCAATGCGTTGGCCCCTTTCAGCGCTTCGATGCGCTCCTTGTCTTCGTTGGGGGTCGAAATCACGCCGGCGATCGGCAGCCCTCCATTGAGACGATAGTTTGAAAACAGATTGAGCTTGATGCCGCGGATATAAATGGAATCGTTGGGGCTGCCCTTGGAGTTCGCCGGCGCGACGCCTGCGACATTTCTGACGGCCTCGGCATAACCCTCTTGCGAGGCCTCCTCCAGCGCCTTGCCCGAAACCACTGCCTTGGTCATGGGCAACTCCTGTTCGTTGCCCAATTCCTGCTTGTTGTATTCCTCGATCGGCCCGGTCGGCCCGGGAAGCTTCGGCGCCGTCATTTCGGTTGGAGCCGGCTCGACCAGAGTCGCCACCCCTGGGATCTGCACGCCCAGTTCGTCCCGGATGGCTTGCGCCTTCCTGATGAGAGCTTCCGGGTCGAAGCCCGCCACGTACGGAAAGGTCATCTCGATCGACCCGACGGTCCGCCGATGCTGATCGATCAGTGGAATTTCGACCTCGACGTTGTAGTCGCCGACCCTGTTGATTTCCACGCGCGGATCGCCTGTCTTGGCGACCTGGAGGTCGTCCGGGTCCGATTTGTGACCGACGCGATCTGCGGACTTGGCGGCGATGATCGCGCTCTGAGTGGCCCCTGGAGGCACCGCGTGCATATCGAGTTCAAGCAGCTCGGGATGCCGGGCCACGGTCGCATCGACCAGAGCCTGGGCGTAATTCTTCGCTGAAGGCGGCGCCGGCAGAGTCTGGGCGCAAAGCGGAAGCGAGACGGCAGCTACCAGGCACAGCGGCGCGATACGTACCATTTGTCTCCTCGATGTATCCGACCCCTCGTACCGCACGGCTTGAAAACTTACCGTCGCCATACCATGGCTTCGCCGGCCTTGTCCCGCTGACCGCGGCTCATGTGACGAGAAGTCGCAGGCTACGAGGCGATCCTAAATGGATCCTGACAGGATCCTTAACTTCCATTTAGCCCACCGTGGCGCAAATCGAGCTACCATTTATTCGCCATGAAAGTGCTGATCGTCGAAGACCAGCAACGCCTGGGCCAGTTCCTGGAGCGGGGGCTCAAAGAGTGCGCCTACACCGCCAAATGGGTGGGCACCTGCAAGGATGCGCTCGACGCGCTCGCCGAATCGCCGTACGACATTATCGTGCTCGACCTGGGGCTTCCCGACGGCGACGGCATCGAGCTGCTCCGGCGCTGGCGAGCCAACGGTTTCAACGAGCCAGTGCTGATCCTGAGCGCCCGCGATTCGGTCGAAGACCGCATCAAGGGCCTCGACGTGGGCGCGGACGATTATCTTCCGAAGCCATTCAGCTTCGAGGAGCTGCTAGCGCGAGTGCGATCACTGGTGCGGCGCCAATCCACCGTGAAGCAGGTGGTCCTGGAGCATCGAGGAATTCGAGTCGATCTGCTCAGTCACACAGTCCAGCTCAACGGCCGAACCGTCGATTTAACAAGCCGTGAATACGCGCTCCTGGAGATCTTCATGCAGAACCCGGGGCGCATACTCACGCGCACGCTCATCTCCGAGAAGATCTGGGCTTCCAACTACGATGTCGACACCAATCTGCTCGACGTGTACATGAGCCGACTGCGAGCGAAGCTCGAAACCTCACCGCTGAGGCCGCTTTTCAAGACTGTCCGTGGGGTCGGATACCAGCTGCTGTGAAATCGATCGGTTCGCGCATCACGCTCTGGTATGCGGTGACGGTTGTCAGCACGCTCGCCTGCCTGTTCATCGCAGGGAATTACCTTCTCGAGAACCAGCTCATTCACCAGCTGGACAAGCTCAACGAAACGCAATTCAAGCAGCTGAAGTCCACCTTGGGCCCGAACTACAAGACCTTGACGGCGCAGACGATCGACGATCGAATCCGCGAGGTGACGGAATCCGCTTCGGCGCTCTTCTACATCGACCTCCACGGACCGATGACCAACCGCTTTTTCAAATCCAACAACCTGCGAGGCCAGACGATTCCGGATATCCCCGGCGAGGACGTCTACACCGTGGACATGAGCGGCATCGGCGAGCTTCGGGTGGGCGAATATCCACTTCCGCCCTTTGAGGTGACGGTCGGAACTCCGATGGCGCCGTTGCGGGATGCGATGACGGGATATCGCAAGGTGTTTCTCGGGTTGCTGATAGCGACGCTGATCGTGAGTATCGTCATCGGCTACGCGCTCAGCCAGCTCATGCTGCAGCCGGTGCGCGTAATCCAGGCAACGGCAAACCGCATTCGCTCGGACAATCTGAACGAAAGAATTCCGGTTGGAGATGTGAAGGACGAGATCTCGCAGCTGGCGCGTTTCCTGAACCAGATGTTCGATCGCCTGGAAACGTCGTTTGCCGAGATACGGCGTTTCACCGCCGACGCTTCGCACGAGCTGAAGACCCCGCTTTCGCTCGTGCGCCTGCATGCCGAGCGCTTGCTGGTGAATGACTACCTTGGGTCGGCACAAAAGGAATCGGTGCATGTTCAGCTCGAGGAGCTCGCGCGGGTCAACCGGATTATCGACGAGCTGCTTTTCCTGTCGCGCGCAGACGCGCGGGCAGTCAGCGTGGACATGAAGGAGCAGGAACCGGCCGCCTTCCTGCAGGCGTTCGCGCAGGACGCGAGCGCACTGGCCGAGCACCATGGACGACATTTTTCGTACACGCACGAGGGCGATGGCGCAGTGGCGTTCGGGGAACAACGCATGCGGCAGGTGCTTCTCAACCTGCTGTCGAACGCAGTCAGCGCCTCTCCACCGGATGGCCGCATCACGCTTCGATCCGAGCTTCTCGTGGATGTCTGGCGCATTACCGTCGATGACGAGGGGCCGGGCCTCGATGCGGAGCAGCGAAGCAGAGTCTTCGAGCGCTTCGTTCGTTTCAATCACGCGGGTTCCGACGACAAGGGCAGCGGTCTTGGCCTCGCGATATGCCGCAGCATCGTGCAATTGCACCGCGGCCGCATCTTCGCTGCTCCCGGCGAGAACGGTCGCGGTCTGCAGATGGTGATCGAGATTCCCTCCGCAACTTCTTCCAGCGAGCGCAAGACTCGGTCCGATCATTCCAGCCTGGAGAGTTCCTCCCTTGCCAATTCGGCGGTGAGCGGGGAGTAACACAGCGCGGCTGAAGGCTTCGGAATTACGGCGCCGAATCCTGAATTTGCGTTTAGCCCACGGTCAGGCAGCGTTTAGGTCGGCGCACTACGCTGCCGCAACACTGTTCAATCAATCTGAGTGTCTTGAGAGCGTAACTTGTCGACCGGCCAAATGTTGACCCTTGCCCGCTTCCGCCTTGGCCGTGTCGTCCTTCATCTGCTCGCGATGCTGGGCGATCGATGCGTGCATTTCCACATCGCGGGCATCATCAGAGAGTTACCTTGGGTCGCGGCGGGTGCTGGTCACGCAGTGATCAGGCGATACGGCGGCGCGGCGACGCTGCATTAGAGGTCGATCGCCGCAAGATTGGCCGAGAAGCCAACGAAACAAGTCAACGGGGAGACAGAATTGAAGAAGCTCCAGAGGCAAAGAAGATCTGCGGCGCTGGTACCCGGGCTGATCCTCACGTCAACCATCAGCATCGGCGCGCTGACGCCTGCGCTCGCACAGACTGACGCTGCGCAGCCGGCGGCACCGGCCGCTACCACCCCCGAGTCGACGCAAGCGCCGCCCGCGGCCGTGGCCGCTGCTACCGCGGAGTCGACGAAACCGCAGCCCACGGCGCTGGAAGCAGTCGTCGTCACGGGGTCCAACTTGCCGACTGCTCCCGACGAGGTGGCGGTTCCGGTCAGCGTGCTGGGGGCGGATCTGATCGATCGGGCAGGCGTCAATTCCAACGTGCTGGAGGTGCTGCGCAAGTCGCTGCCGTCTTTTGCCGGCCGCAGCAATGCAGGCAACAGCAACGCCAACAATAACAATCAGAACACTGCGGGCGGATCGCAGGTGCAGCTGCGCAACCTCGACACGCTCGTGCTCGTCAACGGCCGGCGTGTCGCAACCAGCGGCATCAATGCGATCGGCGGTAAGAATTTCGTCGATGTCAATCAGATCCCGGCCGCGGCGATCGATCGCATCGAGGTGCTGAGCGACGGAGCGTCGGCGATCTACGGTTCCGATGCCATCGGCGGCGTAGTTAACATCATCTTGAAATCGAACACCGAGGGCCTGGAGGTCGGCAGCCGGCTCGGATTCGCCGACGGCAATTACAACGAGAACTCGGTCTATTTCGTCGGCGGCGCGGACCTGAAAGGGGTCAAGGTTACGTTGACTGGAAGTGTTTCGCACACCGACCCGCTGTTTCAGAACCAGCGTCCGTTTTCGTCGCCTTCACCGTTGGCCGGTCGCACGGCGGCCGTGCCCGGGGCGGTTGGGGCGAACGGACTGAACCCGGGCGCATTGCTGGCTCCTGGCCTCGGTTCACCGCGCGACACCAACCCGACGGGCACCGCTGCAACCGCAGGCTCGGTCGCAGCGCTGATCGCCAACGGCACCTATATTCCGGCGACCCCGAAAAGCGTTCAGGCGTCCTACGACTTGTCGCCGTTTCAGACGCTGCTGCTGCGCCAGGACCAGGACTCGCTGGTCGCGACTTTCGAAACCGACCTGCAGCCGAGTGGGAAGTTGACGGCGTTCGGCGACGCCATGTTATCGAAGACCGACAGCTTCACGCAGTTCATCCCGATTGTGACCTCGGTGACGGTGCCGGCCGGAGCTCCGTATAACCCGTTGACGACCGCGTTTCCGCAGGTCCAGGTCGGCTACACGCCTTATCCGCACCAGTTCTATGACACGGCCGAAGGCACGCGCGTTACTGCGGGCCTGCGTGGCGACTTGTGGGGTTGGAACTGGGAGACGGCCTATGTCTACAGTCAAAGCCTGCTGACCCAGCGGCAGACGAATCTGATCTACAAACCGAACCTCCCGCGCGCGATCGCCGGTGGCTACGACGCCAACGGCAACCCGACGGCAGGCGGCAAATATAGTCTCGTCGCGCCCGGGTTCAGCGAAAACAATGGCCTGATCCTCCAACCCGCGCTCGACCCGTTTGCACGCGCCAGCGGCGCAGTTCCGGGATCGCTCGCCAATCTCTTTGGAACCGAAGTCATCAACGCTGGCAGCCGCCTTGCGTCGATCGACGCCAAGGTCGCCGGAGCACCCTTTAGTTTGCCCGCGGGCAAGTTCCGTGTGGCAGTCGGTGCCAGTTTCCGCCGCGAGAGCCTGTCGGGTCAAACGGACCCGAATGGGCTCAACACGGGTCCAACTGCTCAGCGCTGGATCGGCGGCACCTTTGCGGATCCGTTCAGCGGCAGTCGGCACATCAGCGCCGCGTTCGCGGAATTTCGTGCGCCGCTGACGAGCCCGAGCATGGAACTGCCGGGCGTACACGCGTTTGACCTGATCGGCGCAACACGTGCCGAACGTTACAGCGATGCCGGCGGCTCCGTGGTTCCAAAACTGGGTTTCCGCTGGCAACCGGTCAACCCGCAGGTCACGGTTCGCGGAACCTACGCAAAATCGTTTACCGCTCCGACGCTTTTTGCCTTGAATGGCCCAACCGATACGCGGCTCGTCGGCCCTGGCGTCGTGCAGTCCGTGTTCGGCATCGCCGGCGACCAAATCAACGGCGAGGACGGCAACAACCCGAAGCTGGAACCCAGCAAGGCGAAGTCGTATTCGCTCGGCTTTGCGATCTCGCCGCAAGCGCTGCCGGGGCTTAACGCGACGGTCGACTTTTCGGACATTCGCCAGCAGGGCTATCCGGGCGGGATCGGCTTCACGAATATTCTGCAAAGCATCGACCAGCTGGGATCGGCCTCGCCGTTCTACAACAATCTCGGCTTTGGCAATTTCCCGGGCTCGGCCGGCGCGACGCAGCCTTTCGGAACGCCGGGCTCACTGGGCGCGTACCTGCGCGGGGGCGGCAACTCCTTGAACCTGTACGCGATCGACCAGTTCCGCAATCTGGGCGGCGTGAAGGAAGACTCGATCAACGTCAGCGTCGACTACGAACTGCCGGCACACGGCCTTGGAACCTTCACGGTAGGCACGACCGGCGCGATCTTCCTGCATTACCAGTTCCAGGCTTTGCCGGGCCAGAAGTTCTATGAGTACGCGGGCACCGTCACCAACGGCGGCACGGGCGTCCAGGGCACGGTACCACGCGTTCGCTTCTATTCGACCCTCGACTGGAAGCTTGAAAAATACGACGTAACGCTCGGCAACACGTTCATTTCTTCGGTGACCGACATCGGCCCTGGCGGCATCGTTTACGAAAACAGCAAGACACTGAAGGCGCTCCCCGTCGCGAGCTACATCACCTGGGATCTGCGCGCCGCGTATACCGATGACACGCCCAGCAGCACGATCCGCCCGATCAAGGGCTGGGCCGTCGCGATGGGCGTCAACAACATTGCCAATCGGATGCCACCGCTCGCTCCGCAGGCTTACACCGACAACAACGCAGACGTCTCGACCTATTCGCCGATAGGTCGCCTGGTATATGTAATGGGTAACGTGAAGTTCTGAAGATGCCAACGGTCCTTCGCCATGCCATCGGCGGGTTGAGGCCGACGGGACTCGAGGAGGCAACAAAATGACGTTGTTGGGGGCCCTTCAACGCTCCTCGGGGTTTATCCGATGAGCTTCGTCCAACCCGAGAAGAGCGCGACCATATCGGCGGCCGGCATCGGCGTCGCCGTTGCCTTCCACATTGTGCTGTTGTGGGCGCTGATGAATGGGCTCGGGTACAAGGTCATGCAGGTAATCAATGCGCCCATCGAGACCAAGATCATCGATGAGGTTAAAGCGCCTCCGCCTCCGCCCAAAGTGATCGAGTTGCCGCCGCCACCCAAGTTCACGCCGCCTCCGCCCGCTTTTGTACCTCCACCCGAGGTGCAGGTGCAGGCCCCGCCGCCGCCACAAACGACCATCAGTGCAGTCGTCGCCGAGCCCCCGCCCGTGGTGCCTGCGGTAGCTCCTCGGGCCACGGCACCGGCGCCCGCAACGGCACCAGCGCCTGTATCGGCTTCGGTCGCGTGTTCCAACTACGCCAAGGTCATGGGCGATGCCGGATTCCCACGTGAAGCGATCCGCGCGGGGCTCGAAGAGGGCAGCGCCTTGGTCCAGTTCACTCTGGGCGCAAACGGCGAGGTCAAGGACGTCACGGCGCTCAGCGCCTCGCATCCCGTATTTGCAAAGGGAAGCATGAAAATCGTCAGCCAATACAAGTGCGCGGGCCTGGGGCATGACGTCGCGGTCCAGGTGCCATTCGTCTTCAGGTCCCGCTAGGGCGACCGGGAGCCCGCTTAACCGCTTTTGTCCTCGAACCATCCACGACGATTGGAGAAGAAATGTCCACCACCACACGACTGACCATGCTTCCGGCGACTCTGCTACTGGTCGCTGGGCTGGCGCTGGGCGCTACCACCGTCGCGCGCGCCCAATCCGAGCCGGTGAATGCGGCAACTGCCCTCCCAGGTGCCGCGGAGTCGCTCGATAACCCCTATGGCTTGAAAGACATCCTTCAGCACGGCGACTTGGTGTCCAAGGGCGTGCTGGGTGTCTTGATGATCATGTCTCTGGGCACCTGGTTCATCCTGGTCGCAAAGCTGCTCGAGCAGCGCAAGCTGCTGAGGGAAGCCAAGGCTGTCGGAACAGGCTCGACCTTCTGGAAGTCGGGAACACTGCAGAAAGGAACCGAAGGGCTGGCGAAAGAAGGCGCCTTCCGCTTTATTGCCGATACGGCCATCGAAGCCAGCAAGCGACACGAAGGGGTGCTGGCAGGAGTCGACCTCAGTTCCTGGATCACCACGTCGCTTGAAGAGGCCAATGAGGACGTGGAGCATCGCTTGCAAAAGGGCCTGGCTTTCCTTGCCACGGTGGGCTCGACCAGTCCTTTCATCGGTCTGTTCGGCACGGTCTGGGGAATCCTCAATGCGCTCACTGCAATCGGCGTCGCCGGCCAGGCGAGCATCGACAAGGTAGCCGGTCCGGTCGGCGAAGCTCTGATCATGACCGCTCTTGGCCTGGCGGTAGCCGTGCCCGCAGTGCTTGGGTACAACTGGCTGGTCGGTCGCAACACGAGCGCATTGCATCACGTGACAACGTTCGGATCGAAGTTGCGCGCCATGCTTCTGGCTGCCCCGGCGGCCGCGTGAGGAGAGCCTGATGGGCATGAGCGTGGGCGCCTCTCGAGGCGTCAGTCAATGCAACTCGCAAATCAACACCACTCCCTTGGTGGACGTGATGTTGGTCCTGCTCATCATTTTCCTTATCACGATTCCCGTGGCGGTGACGTCGATCAAGCTGAACCTCCCGAAGGAGTCGAACCAGCCGCGCACGAGCAAGCCCGAGAACATCGTTGTATCGGTTGACAAGGATGGAGACATCTACTGGAACGATCTGCACATTCCGGACGCGTCTGCCTTCCTGCAGCGATTGAAGGTGGAGTCCGTCAAGGTCCCGCAGCCCGAGGTGCATATCCGGGGCGACGGCGCGAGCCGCTACGAGGCGATAGGCCGGATCATCTTCGCTTGCCAGCGTGCCGGCATCACAAAGGTCGCTTTCGTGACCGAACCACCGGCACGGCAAATGGGGAGATGACCATGGGAATGAGCCTTGCTCAAAATGGGGGAAAGAAGGGTCGACCACAGGTCATGGGTGAAATGAACACCACGCCCTTGATCGACGTGATGCTGGTCCTGCTCGTCATGCTGATCATCACGATTCCGATCCAGTTGCATTCGGTCAGCCTCAACCTGCCGTCGGGCAAAGCCCCGCCCGCAACGACGGAACCCGAGATCGTTCGTATTGATGTCGACTTCGACGGCACCGTGCTGTGGAACGGCGAGGTCATCGCCGATCGGGCGGCGCTGGAATCAAGGATGAAGGAAAAGGCCGCCCAGGCCATCCAGCCCGAGGTCCATCTGCGTCCCAACAAGCTGGTGAAGTATGACCGCGTGGCCGCGGTGATGGCTTCCGCCCAGCGCCTGGGCCTGAAGAAGATCGGCATGATCGGCAACGAGCAGTTCATCAAGTGAGCGCCATGGCAGGAAACGCACGATTGTTCGTGGCTGCGCTGATGCTGGCGGCGGGCCTGGCACAGGCGCAGGAAACGCTGCGCCCGGAGATCGGTAAACCGCTGCAGGCCGCGCAGGAGTTGCTGAAAGAAGGCAAGTACAAGGATGCGCTGGGCAAGGTCCGCGAAGCGGACGCCGTCAGCGACCGCACGCCGTACGAGAATTACATTCTCGATCGAATGCGTGGCAGCGCCGCTGCGGGTGCCGGCGACGATGCGACTGCCACCAGGTCCTTCGAGGCCGTGCTGACCAGCGGCCGGCTGCCGACGGCCGAAAAGCTGCAAATACTCGAGGCCATCGCGAACGTGTCGTACCGGGCAAAAGACTACGCCAAGGCGATCGAATGGTCGCAGCGCTATTTCAAGGAGGGCGGCAGCAGCGAACAGATGAACAGTCTGCAGGCCAGTGCCCACTACCTGAGCGGTGACTATGCTGGCCTGGTAAGGGATATGCAACAAAAGGTCCAGGCCGTCGAACAGTCCGTCCCTTTGGTGGACGAGTCCACACTCAGGATGCTGGCGGCCAGCTATGCAAAGCTTAAAGACGATGCGGGATACATGAGCACGCTCGAAAAACTGCTCATCCATCACCCGAAGAAGGACTACTGGGCCGAGATGTTGGCGCGGATTCAGAACAAGCCCGGCTTTTCCAATCGTCTGGTGCTCGACGTCTACCGTTTGCAAATCGTCACCGGGACGCTGAACGAGCCGGCGCAATATCTGGAGATGGCGGAGCTCGCACTGCAGGACGGACTGCCAGCTGAAGCAAGGAAGGTTGTGGAGGCCGGCTACGCCGCCGGCAAGCTCGGAACTGGAGCGGAAGCCGGGCGGCACAAGCGGCTGCGCGACATGGCGAATAAGCAGACCGCCGAGGACGAGAAGTCGCTCAATGCAGACGTCATTGGCCGAAACGCCGAAGCTCTGGTCAGCACCGGACAGGCCTTGGTTTCGGTGGGACGCGTCGACGAGGGAATCGAGCTAATCGACAAAGGCATTGCCAAGGGCGGGCTCAAGCACGCCGAGGAGGCCAAGCTGCATCTCGGGCAGGCGTACCTCATCGGCAGCAACAAGAGCAAGGCCATCGAGGTGTTCAAGTCCATCAAGGGCGCCGACGGCGTCGGCGACCTTGCGCGGCTGTGGGCTATCCAGGCAAGTCACTCCTGATTGGATCGGTTTCAACGAGCCCGTCCCTCCGCCGCACCTCAACGAACCGCAGGCCGCGGACCAAGCTGAGGTAGACTCGGTGCAGCGCGCGCAAATGCCGGCAGAAGCTCAGCTTGGGTTCGGTGCGGAACCTTCCTGTCAGTACCGGACAGCCGACGCGGTCTCTATCAGGCCGAGGATCCGCTGCTGCAAGAGCATTTGCAGCGGCTGGCAGCAGCGATGAACAGAGCATTTTCCAATATCCGGAAGCGGCGGGTAGCAATCGCGGTCATTGGATTCTTGCTGGGCGCCGCGTTCCTTGCCTTCTGGCTGACCCAAGGGCGGACATCGCAACACGCGGTATCTACGCCCGCAGTGCCGGCGACCGTGGGAACGCCGACCTTAAGGGATTTGCCGATCTGGCTCTACGGCATCGGCACGGTCCAGCCGCTAAACGTCGTGAACATCAAGGTGCGGGTCGACGGCGCGCTGCTGCGGGTGAATTTCGTCGAAGGTCAGGAGGTCAAGCCTGGGGATGTGCTGGCGCAGATCGACCCGCGTCCTTTTCAGGCGCAATTGAAACAAGCGCAGGCGAATCTTCGAAAGGACCAGGCGCAGCTCGCCAATTCGCAGCTAGAGCTGACGCGCTATACCAGCCTGGCTGAATTGGGGGCCGCTCCAAGCCAAAACGTCGACACGTGGAAGGCGGAGGTGTCATCGCTGACAGCAGCCGTTCTGGCCGACCAGGCCATGGTCGACACGGCCGCACTGCAGCTCGAATTCACCACGGTCACGTCCCCCATAGCCGGCCGCGTCGGCCTGCGCCAGGTCGATCCCGGTTCAATAGTCCACACCACCGATGCAAACGGACTGGTGACCATCGCCCAAATGCATCCGATCGCGGTCATTTTCTCTCTGCCCCAGGACGAGATAGGGGAAATTCTTGCGCAGCAGGCTCTGGGCAAGCTACCCGTTGCGGCCTATACCCGGGACGGCACACGCCACTTGGCCGATGGCAAGCTGGAGGTCGTGGATAACCAAGTGGACCAGAGTTCGGGGCAAATTCGCCTCAAGGCTTCCTTTGCAAACAATGACCGTGCTCTTTGGCCAGGCGAATTCGTCTCGGCCCGGCTATTGTTGCGCACCGAGCGCAACGCGGTCGTGGTGCCCGCCCAAGCCGTGATGACCGGCGCCAATGGCACCTACCTCTATGTGCTGGCGCCAGATGGCACAGCTGAGTCGCGCCCCGTGAAGGTCGGTCCCACGGTCGAAGGATTGGCCGCGATCCTCTCCGGCCTTACACCGGCGGAGACAGTGGTTCTCGAGGGGCAGGCCCGGCTTTCTCCCGGGGCCAAGGTTGAGGTGAGGCGGGCATCCAGCGAAGCGATTGGCGCTCAAGCCACACCATGACCTTCTCAGAGATATTTATCCGCCGCCGCGTCGGCACTTCTCTGCTGGCGTTGGGGGTGACGCTGATTGGAGCGCTCGCCTTTTTTCTCCTGCCGGTGGCGCCGCTGCCGCAGGTCGATTTCCCAACGATACAAGTGGTGGCTCACCTTCCGGGCGCAAGTGCCGAGACCATGGCGACCTCCGTCACTACGCCTCTGGAACGGGAGTTCTCGGTCATTCCGGGCACTAGCGAAATGACTTCATCGAGTGCGCTGGGCTCTTCAGCGATAACTCTCCAATTCGACCTCAGCAAAAACATCGACGGCGCTGCCCAGGATGTGCAGACGGCCATCAATGCGGCGCAAGGAACATTACCCAAGAATCTGCCCAGCCCGCCGACCTATTACAAAGTCAATCCAGCTGACGCGCCCTTGCTGTCACTGGCCCTGACCTCCGATACCTTGTCGTTGCCGGAACTTGGCCGGTATGCCGAGGACTTTATCACCCAGCAACTCACGCAAATGCCCGGGGTTGGGTTCATCGACTACCATGGCCAGCAGCGTCCCGCGGTGCGTGTGCAACTCGATCCAGATCGGGTAGCGGGCATGGGTTTGACTCTCGAAGATGTTCGCGACGCCATAGGCAGCCACAGCGTCAACAGTCCCAAGGGTACTCTCAACGGCCCCCATCAAGCGGTCGTGCTGCAGGCGACCGACCAGATCCTGAACGCCGAGGGCTACCGCTCGCTGGTAGTGGCTTCCCGCAACGGCGCTCCGATCCGCTTGGGGGAACTTGGCAGCGTTATTGACGCCGCCGAGGATATGCAAACCGCGGCCTGGGTGCAGGGCAAGCGTGCGATCCTCATCGACGTCCATAAACAGGTCGGCTTTAATGTGGTCAGTACGGTCCAGCAGATCAAAGAGCGCTTACCTGAGCTGGCGGCCCTGTTGCCGCCGGCCGCCAAGCTGCGCATCGTCAGCGACCGCACCCAGACGATCCGGGGGTCGGTGCACGACGTCGAGCTCACCATACTACTCACCATCGGCCTTGTCGTCGGTGTCATCTTTCTGTTCCTGCGCAACCTGCGCGCAACGGCAATTCCCAGTCTGACGATTCCGCTGTCGCTGATCGCGACGTTTGCCGTCATGTATGTGCTTCATTACAGCGTCGACAACTTGTCGTTGATGGCGCTGACTATCGCAGTGGGTTTCGTTTCATGGGAGGGGTCACTGGGCGGTACTTTCGCGAATTTGGAGTGACCATCAGCGTCGCCGTTCTAATGTCCGGGATCTTCTCGTTGACGGTGACACCCATGGCGTGCGCGTGGCTGCTTCGTCATCAGCCTTCACGTGCACGAGGGCGCCTCTACCAGTGGTCCGAGCGATTTTTCGATCGCGTGAACGACACCTATGCGCGGTGGCTGAGCACGGTGCTCCAATATCAGCGGCTGACCCTCGTTATCACACTTGCGACCGTCTGCCTCGCGGGCGCGCTCTACGTGTTGGTACCCAAGGGTTTCTTCCCGGCGGTCGATACCGGGCTCATCGACGGCTTCACGCAAGCATCACCCGACATTTCGTTTGATGCGATGTCAAGCCGAATGCAACGCATCGGCGACATCGTCATGGCAGATCCCGACGTCGCAGATGTGGGCTACTGGATCGGGGCGAATCCGACAATCAGCCAGGGGCGGGTGATGGTCAGCCTGAAACCGTTCGGGCACCGCGCCTCTACGGCCGCGCAGATCGCTGACCGTCTCAAGCGACGCGTGGCCGGCGTCGAAGGCATTTCCCTCAACCTTCAGCCTCGCCAGGATCTCCGAATTGGAGGCCGGATCACCGCATCGCAGTACCAATATACCTTGAAGGATGCCGATGTGCCCGAGTTGGACAAGTGGGCGACGGTGATGCTTCAGAAGCTCAAATCCCTGCCCCCGTTGCGCGACGTGACTTCTGATGCGCAGGCTTCCGCGACCACAGCAACCTTGAAAATTGATCGAGACACGGCTTCACGCTTGGGTATCACCACTCAAGCGATCGACGATACACTCTATGATGCGTTTGGGCAGCGACAGGTTGCAACGCTGTTTACCCAATTGAATCAGTACCACGTCGTCGAGGAGGTGGATCCGCGCTTTCAGCTTTCTACCGAGGCGCTGAAGCATCTCTATTTAAGATCCTCGATTTCGAACCAGCTGGTTCCGCTGAGTCTTCTCGCAACGGTCGTTGATGGCGTGTCTTCGCCCATCATTACCCATCAAGCGTTGTTTCCGTCGGTCACGCTTTCGTTCAATCTGGCACCTGGCTATGCGTTGGGTGATGCGGTCGACGCGGTGCGCATCGCTGAGGGGAGGGCGGGTAAGCCATCCAGTGTCGTCGCCAGTTTCCAGGGGACGGCGCAAGCCTTCCAGAGCTCACTCAAAAGCCAGCCTTGGCTGATCGTCGCGGCTCTGGTCGCGGTTTATATCGTGCTCGGAGTGCTGTACGAGAGCGCCATTCATCCGTTGACCGTCATCTCGACGCTGCCTTCCGCAGGCGTCGGAGCCTTGGTTGCGCTTATCCTTTTCGGATACGATCTGTCGGTCATGGGCTTGATTGGCATCTTCCTTCTCATCGGCATCGTGAAAAAAAACGCCATTATGATGATCGACTTTGCGCTGGTGGCGCAACGCGAGCAGGGGCTATCGCCACGCGAAGCCATCTACCAGGGTGCGCTGCTGCGGTTCCGACCGATCATGATGACGACCATGGCAGCCCTGCTGGGGGCGCTTCCGCTGGCGTTGGGAACTGGGCCCGGGTCCGAGCTTCGGGTTCCCCTGGGCATATCCATAGCCGGAGGCCTACTGGTGTCGCAGGCTTTGACGCTCTTCACGACCCCGGTGGTCTACATATGGTTCGAGCGTATGAGGCAGGCCTCTCGAGGCGCTGAACGCTCACAGTCTGAAGGGGTGGATCTGAGCGCCAGCCATACGAGTTGAGGAAGGAGGTGCGAATCGTTCATGCCTAAGCGATCGACAGTCCCAGAAGTCGACCCAATCCGAAGGTCACGGCAGCCGCGGCAAGCCCGATCGCGAGTTGGCGCAGGCCCGAGAAGATAACGCTGCGGCCGGTGAAAAGGCTGGTCACGGCGCCGATTGTGTACAGCGCAAGAGCACTGACGACGAGGCTTGCAATGACCGCGGCGTTTCCGCCCAGCATGAAAAACGGAATGACCGGGAAGATGGCGCCGATCATGAAAACAAAAAACGAGGCTGCAGCGGCTGACCACGCCGAACCGCCGAGTTCCTTCGGATTGACGCCGATTTCCTCCCGCACCAGGGTGTCGAGCGCCTCGTCCTTGTGCGCCATCACGCGTTCGGCGGTCTGTTCCGCTGCGGCACGGTCCATCCCCTTGGACTGATAGATCAGGACCAGCTCCTCCTTTTCCTCGTCGGGCACCTGGGCGAGCTCGTCGGCCTCGGTGGCAATTTGCTTCTGATACAGCTCCCGCGAGCTCTGGACCGACAACCACTCGCCCATCGCCATCGAGCACGCGCCGGCGACCAGTCCGGCCAGGCCGGTCACCAGAACGGTATGGTTTGAAAACGCAGCACCCGCCACGCCCATGACCAGGCTCAGGTTCGAGACGAGCCCATCATTGGCACCGAGCACCGCCGCGCGCAGTGCGTTACCGCCGCCGGCGCCGTGGCGTCCTTCGAACCGGGAATAGGCGGCCCCGTCCCACGTCGTGCGCGCCGCACCGCTCAAGCGGCTCAGTACGCGCGCGTGCGATCGCTCCTGGGCCGGCATCCCGGTGCTGCGCGATTCCGGCTGGTCGTCGTAATGGTCCCGATCGATTTGTTCCAGCGTGCGCAGCGTGGGTACTACGAAGTCCGGGCCGAACCGCTTAGCGATCAGGATCAGCAACCTGGTGCGCCATGTCGGGCGAGGTGCGCGTCGCGGCGCGCCCAGGTCCGCCAGCCGCTTCAGCCAGAAGGACGCGTGGATTTCCTCGACCGTCGCCAGGCGCCGATAGACGTCGGCGCGCTCCGGTTGCGATTCAAGCTCGGCCATCGCCCGGTACACGGCCGCGCTGTCGATCTCGCCCTGCAGGTTCGCGCGGTAGCGACCGATATCGTCTTTGGCAGGCACGAGGACTGGGGCCGTCGCTAGGATCAGCGAGAATACGCCCGTGCGGAGGATGCCGAAGGCGATGTCGCAATCTAGACGACTCCGGCCTGTGATGTCGACAGGGGATATTTGATGACTACGCGCGGATTTTTCGGACGGCGGCCGAGCGACGAAGTAGCGCAGCGCCTGCCACCCGGGCAGCACCCGACGGAGGACTTTCCGGTCCTGGCCAAAGGACCGACGCCGAGCGTAGATCCCGCAATCTGGAGATTCACCATCCACGACGGATCGCAGCTTCTGGCGCACTGGACCTGGGCGCAGTTCGAGACCCTGCCTCAGACGGTCTGGCGCGGCGACATCCATTGCGTAACCAAATGGTCCAAGCTGGATACGACCTGGAGTGGCGTCACCATCGACGATCTGTTCCAAAGCGCAGGCGTCACGCCTCCGAGCGCGTACCTGCTGGCCGAATCGCACGACGACTACGACACCAACCTGCCGGTCGCGGATCTGCTGGGTGGAAAGGCGATGATTGCGACCCGCTTTGCAGGCGCGCCGCTAGCGGCGGAGCATGGCGGCCCGGCAAGACTTCTCGTCCCTCATCTGTATTTCTGGAAGAGCGCGAAGTGGATCAAAGGTCTTCGCTTCACCGCGCGTGACGAGGCGGGGTTCTGGGAGCAGCGCGGCTATCACATGTACGGGGACCCGTGGCGCGAACAACGCTACACGAACGACCCATGACGGTGGAGACCTCCGTCACGCCAGTGCGCTGGGAGCAGGCGGTCATCGAGCGGATCGTGCCGCGCACGCCTCGCGTCACCAGCGTCTTCCTGCGAACCCGACTGGCGCCGCATGTGGCAGGGCAGCACGTGGACGTCCGGCTGACGGCACCCGACGGTTATCAGGCACAACGCAGCTACTCCATCGCTTCGGCCCCCGGGACCGGGCTCATGGAGCTCGCTATCGAGGCGTTGGACGACGGGGAAGTCTCACCGTTCTTTCACGACGTGGCGCGACCCGGAGACACGATCGAGGTTCGCGGCCCGATCGGCGGCCACTTCGTTTGGCGCGTCGAAGACGGTGGCCCGATTCTCCTGATTGCCGGCGGCTCCGGCGTCGTGCCCCTGATGGCGATCGTGCGCGGCTGGTCGGCCGCCGAACCGAAGACGTCGGTGCTGCTCGTCTATTCGGCCCGCACCTGGGAGGAATTGGTGTTTCGCGACGAGCTGCTGAGCATCCAGGCGCGCGAAGCGGACTTCACCTTTATCGCGACGACAACGCGCGGGGCGCGACACCGTCCTGAAGACCTCGACCGGCGCCTGGACCGGCCGCTGCTGCACGAGATATTGACGCGCTGGGGGCGCTCGCCGCGCGAAATCTACGTTTGCGGCTCCAATGTGTTCGTCGAAGCCGTCACCAGCAGTCTGGTTCTGGAGGCCGTGCCCCCCGGACTCATCCGCACCGAGCGCTTCGGCGGGAAAGATTGAAAGGAAATATCCATGCGCGCTGCGATTGGCCCCGAAGTCTGGTTTGCCGCAGGCGTCCGCACGCCTTTCGCGAAGGTCGATGGCCCGCTCGGCAAATTCGATGCGCTCAGTCTTTCCGTTCCCGTGGTACGGCACATGATCGAACGGTTGGGCGGCGCAGTGCCCGACTTCGCCGTCTGGGGCGCGGTCGTACCCAACCTGACCTGGAGCAACATCGCGCGCGAGGTGCTGATGGACGCCGGTGTTGCACCGACCATCCCGGCATTCTCAACCATCATGGCGTGTTCGACGAGCATGATCGGGGCGATCGAGGCGGCGGGCATGATCAACGGGGTCGACCGCAACCTCGCGCTGGTCGGCGGCGTTGAGAGCCTGAGCCGGATCCAGCTCGGCCTGGGGCAATCCCTTTCTGACTGGGTCCGCAAGTTTCAGCAGGCGCGGTCGCTCGGACAGAAGATCTCGCACGTCTCGGATCTGAAGCTTGGCGACGTCAAGCTCTATATTCCCGCCGTAAGCAACCGCACCACCGGCATGAGCATGGGCGAGCACACCGAGGTCACGGCCAGGCAGTGGCAGATAGGGCGCGAAGAGCAGGATCGGGTCGCGCTGGAGAGTCACCAGCGCGCGGTCGCGGCGTGGGATCGAGGTTTCTTCGACGACCTGGTCATCCCGATCGGCGATCTGCGCCGCGACACCATCCCGCGCAAAGATACGTCCCTTGAGAAACTGGCGAAGCTGCCGCCGAGTTTCGATCGCACCAGCGGCCGGGGCACGCTGACGGCCGGAAATTCATCGCCATTGACCGATGGCGCTGCAAGTCTTTGGGTGGCCTCGCAGGTGGGTCTGGCCAGACTGCCGGCCAACATCCAAAAGGCCAGGTTGATCGACTGGGAGATCGCCTCCATCGATTTGCGCACGGAAGGGCTGCTGATGGCCCCGGCCTTCGCGATCCCGCGCCTGCTAGCACGCAATGGCCTGACCTATGCCGACATCGATCTGTGGGAAATCCACGAGGCTTTTGCGGCCCAGGTCGTGGCGCACATCAAGGCCTTGGAAAGCCCCGACTTTCTGCGGCACAGGGCTGGGGTCGAAGTGGCCTTGGGCACACTTTCACGCGAAAAAATGAATCCGAACGGCGGCAGCGTCGCGCTAGGCCATCCCTTCGGAGCAACGGGAGCGCGGATCCTGAGCCAGACCGTGAAGGAACTGTCTGCGCGGCCGGCAGGACAGCGCGCGATTGTCAGCATCTGTGCGGACGGCGGTCAAGGCAGCGTGGTTCTATTGGAAGCGACGTAGTTCGAGCACCAAGAACGGCTAACCGGCTGCAGACCGCGGTGTGAATCAAGGAGGCGTGATGGGCTCAACGGCGGTACCGCAGATCGACCGCAGGCTCTCCTGGTACAGCGGTCTCAGTCCGAAGCACTGGCGCGTGCTGACCGCCAGTTTCCTGGGTTGGGTGTTCGACGGTTACGAGGCGTACGCGCTGGTGATCGTGATCCCTTTCGTCTTGAAGTCGATGCTGACGCCGGTCCAGTTTGCCGAAAGGGCCATCTGGGCCGGCGTCGCGATTGGCCTGACGTTGCTGGGATGGGGGATCGGCGGCCTGGCAGGCGGCGTCCTGGCGGACTACGTGGGACGCAAGCGGATGATGATCTACTCGGTCTTCGGCTACGCGCTCTTCAGCGGGATCACGGCGTTCGCAACCGACTTCTGGACCTTCTGTTTCCTTCGCTTGATCACCGGATTCGCGATGGGCAGTGAGTGGAGCACCGGGGTCGCGCTGCTGGCCGAGACCTGGCCGAACCACGCGCGGCCGAAAGGGGCGGGCTTTCTGCAATCGGGATTCGGCTTCGGCACGCTGATCGCTGCGCTGGTCTGGTTCGGGCTGAGCCAGACCAATCCGCTCGGGCAGGATACGTGGCGCCTGGTGTTCGTCATTGGCGCGCTGCCCGCCTTGTTCTGCCTATACATCCGGCGTGCGATCGACGAGTCGGACCGGTGGCGGCAGGCGATCCTGCAGCAGCGATGGGCCGCAACCGAGCAGGGCGACTCTGCGCCGACCGCGCCCACGCGCGGCAAGCGACCGTTTACGCTGGCGGAGATCTTTCGCGAGCCCGAAGGCCGCAGACGCGCGCTGCTTGCCTTTCTGTTATCGATGACCACGACGATCGGCTGGTGGGCGATCTCGAGCTGGCTGCCCCAGTTCGCAGCGCAAATGGCCAGCGCGGCGGCCGCGCCCAACCCGGCGCAGTCGGCACTGCACGCGGTGCTGCTGTACACGTGCGGGGCGGTCGTCGCCTACCTGCTGTCGGGCTTCCTGGCCGATCTGCTGGGTCGCCGGGTGTACCTGTTCCTGACGTTTCTTGGCTCGCTGGCCACGACCGCTTTGGTATATCTTTGGACGAAGTCGCTCGACACGCTGCTGTGGACTTCGTTCGTCAACGGGTTCTTCACGCTAGGCTGCGCATATTCGTGGATGGCGATATACCCGGCCGAACTGTTTACGTCGAGCGTGCGGGCGACCGCGGCCGCGTTCATCTTCAACGCCGCTCGCTTGATCGCATGGGTTTTTCCGATCCTCGCGGGAACGCTGATCCATGCTTTCGGGAGCATCCCGCGCGCGGCGATGACGCTGGCATCGGTCTACGTCGTCGGGCTCATCGTGCCGTGGTTCATGCCCGAGACACGCGGCAAAGCCTTGCCCGAGTGACTGCGCCAGCGAGCCTGGTCACGCTGGTCGTGCACCATTGGTCGCCGAATATCGCTAGACTTTCCGGGGGAACAGATGATCGAGCTTGTCATTGAGCAGCGTCGCCGCGATCTTGGCGGCTTCGAAGTGGGACGCGTGCTTCCCTTCGCGAAGCGCCGCATGGTGGGTCCCTTCGTGTTCTTCGATCACATGGGTCCGATCGACTTCGCGCCGGGAATCCCGCGCTCGGTCGATGTCCGACCGCATCCGCACATCGGACTGTCGACCGTCACTTACCTGTTTGACGGCGAAGTGATGCATCGCGACAGCCTGGGCTCGGAACAGGCGATTCGGCCGGGCGAGGTCAACTGGATGACCGCCGGTCGCGGCATCACGCACTCGGAGCGCTTCGAGCGCGCGCGTCGTGAGGGCGGGCGCTTGCACGGCATCCAGGCCTGGGTGGGCCTGCCGCGGGAGTATGAGGAGATCGAGCCCGCGTTCGATCATTACTCGTCGCGCGACCTACCCGTGTACGAGTCGGGCGGCCTGTGGGCGCGTCTGGTCGCAGGCGAGGCGTTCGGCGCCAAGGCCGCGGTCCGGACGCATTCGCCGCTGTTCTATGTCCACTGGAGGCTCGCCGCGGGCACGCACGCGCAACTCGATGCGCAGTACCCGGAACGCGCGGCTTACATTGCCGCCGGGTCGGTGGAAGTGGAGGGCAGCACATTCGAAGCGGGGCGCCTGCTTGTCTTCGGATCCGGGCAGCCGATCGTTTTCAGCTGTGTGACGCCGGCCGTGGTCATGCTGCTCGGCGGCGAGCCGATCGGCGAACGCTTCATCGAGTGGAACTTCGTTTCCTCGTCGCGCGCCAGGATCGAGCAGGCCAAGGCCGACTGGCGCGAAGGGCGCATGAAGCTTCCCGTTCATGACGACGTCGAATTCGTCCCGCTGCCGCCCGACAGCGCAGAGCGGGCCAATCCGATGTCTTAAGCCGTTTCCTTGACCGGGTACCCGTGGAGTTGGAAAGTCTCCAACGGCTGAGGCCGCGCGATGCCAAAGCCCTGGCCATAGTCGACCCCGAGGTTGCGCACGGCTTCCAGCGTTTCCGCGTCCTCGACATACTCCGCGATGGTCTTGATCCCCAGAGCGTGTCCGATTTCGTTGGTCGCTTTGACGATCGCCAGATTGACCGGGTCCCGAGCGATGTTCTTGACGAACGTGCCGTCGATCTTCAGGAAGTCGACGGGCAGGTGTTTCAGATAGGCGAACGAAGACAGGCCGGTCCCAAAATCGTCGAGGGCGAATCGACAGCCGCGGGCGCGCAGCTCGCTGATCAGGCGAAGCGCGCGATTCATGTTGGCGATGGTCGCGGTCTCGGTGATTTCAAAACACACGAGCCTGGGAGAAACTCCATACTCGACCAGCTTGCCCTGGATGTACGGTAACAGCTGCTCATCGGTGAGCGACGAACCGGACAGATTGATGCAGCATGTCTGCAAAGGGTGGGCGTCGGCGGGCAGGTTGCCGACGAACCGCAACGCGCTGTCGATGACCCAGCGATCGATCGAAGGCATCAGGTTGTAACGTTCCGCCGCCGGAATGAACGCATCCGGACCGATGATCAACCCATTTTCATCGACCATCGAGACCAGCATCTCGAAATGCACGGGCGGGCCCGCGCATGAGGAAAGCGCGACGATGGGTTGATAGCGCAGGCGAAAGCGCCCGTCGTCGAGGGCGCGCGTGATGCGGTTGACCCAGCTCATCTCGGTCCGCCGCCGCCTCAGCTCCTCGTTTTCCGGGCGGTAGACCTGGACCTGGTTGCGGCCCGAGTCCTTGGCTGCATAACAAGCGGCGTCGGCTGCGGACAGCACGTTCGCCAGCGGAATCGAATCGCCGTCGATCGGAACCACTCCGATCGATGCTCCGACCGTGAAGATCCGCGATTCCCAGAAGAAGCGGAAGCCGGCGACGGCTTCGCGCAACTTTTCCGCCACCTGGCAAGCCCGGTCCATGTCGCAATCGAGCAGGAGCACTCCGAATTCGTCGCCTCCGAGGCGCGCCACCAGGTCATCCTGGCGCAGCGTGGTCTGGAGCAGGTGCGCGAGCTGGCGCAGCAACTGATCGCCGGCCGAATGGCCGCAGGTGTCGTTGACGATCTTGAATTGATCCAGATCGATGTACATCACCGCGTGTCGACCGGCCCGGATCTCGGGATCGGCCAGGACCTCGCTGAGGCGCTGATGAAAGTATTCCCGGTTGGGCAGCGCGGTCAGCGAGTCGTGATAGGCAAGGTGCATCATGAACCGCTCGGCTCGTCGGCTGGCGAGCAGATGACGCACGCGCTGCCGTAGAACCGGAAGCAGGATCGGTTTCGTGACGTAGTCGCTCGCCCCGCAGACCAGGGCGCGGTGGATGGAGGCGTCGTCATCCAGCGACGTGATCATCAGGACCGGGGTCGCTTTGTAGCGCTCCAGGGTCCTGATCCGGGCGCATGCGTCGACGCCGTCGAGCTCGGGCATGATGTAGTCGAGCAGGATCAGGTCCGCTGAAACGGACTCACACAGACGCACCGCCTCGGCTCCCGTCTCCGCCGCGACGACCTTGTATCCCTCGCGCTCCATCACGCGCCTCAGCAGGACGCGTGTCGCCTTGTCGTCGTCGGCGATCAGGATCAGCGGCGAATCGGCGCCGTTGTCACGGGATTGGAGGACTGCTGACATGCTGCTTCGCCGGGGTCCGATTCAGCTGACCGCGGACTGCGCGCACAACGCGCGAAGTTCGGGCAGCAGTTGTTCGAGTTCGCCGCGCAGCCTTCGATAGGACTGCTGCACGGTCTGCATGTACTCGTCGCGGCCGCACTGCTCGAGCTCGAGCGCCGTTTCATACAGAGGGCCGGTGCTGAAGGTCGCGACCGAGCCTTTCAGGGTGTGAGCGGCCCGCCGCAGCGCCTTGGGATCGCCCGCCTGCACGGCCACTTCCACCGCGCTTACGGTTGCCTCACAGGCCTCCAGAAAGGCCGCAACGACCTCCCTCAGAAGCTCCTCGTCACCGCCCATTTTCAGCAAAGCGGCGTCCCTGCTGAAAACGCAGGAAGCGGGTTCCGGCGCGGCCCGGGCGCGATTCGGGATTTGAAGCGCTTGAGGCTGCGGCTGGCCGGCAATTCGATTCAGGGCCGCGATCAGGTTCTCGATCTGGATCGGTTTCGATACGTAATCGTCCATTCCGCCGGCCAGGCAGGCTTCGCGGTCGCCTTGCATCGCATTGGCGGTCATCGCGATGATGTGGATATGACCCCCGTCGATCGCCTCCCGGGCCCGAATCGCGGCGGTCGCCTCGAGCCCGCTCATGTTCGGCATCTGCACGTCCATCAGGATGGCGTCGAAACGGGAATCCCGCAGCATCGTGAGCACTTCGGTGCCGTCGTTCGCCAGGGCGACCGAGTGCCCAAGCTTCTCGAGCACACGCAGCGCGTACTTTTGATTGACCAGATGGTCCTCGGCGACCAGGATCGACAGCCGGTTCAATCCCCGCACCAGGCGCATCCCGGGATGCTCTTCGACCGCCTGCGCCCGGACCATCGTCGGATCCGTCGCGGAGATGATCGCGTCGAGCAGATCGGTTCCCGACACCGGCTTCAAAAGGAATTCGTTGACGCCGAGCGCCCGGCAGCGCTGCGGATCATGGCGCGCGCCGGAGGAGGTCAACATGACAAGCGCCGTCCGATTCAGGTCCGGCGAGCGCTTGATGGACCGCGCTACCTCGAAGCCGTCCATCGCGGGCATGCAGCCGTCAAGCAGCGCGAGGCTGTAGGGCGAGCCGTTCCTGGCGCAACGCTCCAGCTCGGACAGCGCCGTGAGCCCGTTTTCCACCGACACCGGTTGCAGGCCCCACTTGGCGAGCCACACTTCGAGCAATCGGCGGTTGGTGGCGTTGTCGTCGACGATCAAGGCGCGCATGCCTTTCAAGCGAGCTGCGTCCTGGCGCAGCCCGCAACCCGCCGTATCCGCTTGCAGCCCGAGGCGCATCGTGAAGCTGAAGGAGCTGCCCCGCCCGACGGCGCTGTCCACGCTGATGCTGCCGCCCAACAACTCGACCAGCCGCGACGAGATCGTCAGACCCAGACCCGTGCCGCCGTACTGGCGGGTGGTCGACGAGTCGGCCTGTGCGAAGGCTTCGAAGATGTGGTGATGCTTTTCCGGGGGTATTCCGATGCCGGTGTCCCGGACGCAGCAGCGCAGCGTCACCGCCCCCTCGGCTTGCGACACGGTTTCGATCCGCAGCTCGACCTCGCCGGAATCGGTGAACTTGATTGCATTGCCGACCAGATTCAGGATCACCTGCCGAATACGAACCGGATCGCCGATTACCTGGTCCGGAACGTCCGGCAGCACGGCGGCGATCAGCTCGAGGCCTTTCTCGTGCGCCCGCGAGGCGACGGACTTGAGTGCGCGCGTCACGCACTCGTGCAGCGAGAATGGCAGCGCCTCGAATCTGAGACGCCCGGCGTCGATCTTCGAGTAATCCAGGATGTCGTTCAGCAGCGAGAGCAGGGCGTCCGCCGAGTACTTGACCATCGTCAGGTATTCGCGCTGCTCCGCGTTCAGCCCGGTATCGAGCGCGAGTTCCGTCATGCCGATGATCCCGTTCATCGGCGTTCGGATCTCATGACTCATGTTGGCGACGAATTCGCTTTTTGCGCGCGCCGCCGCCTGCGCCTCGGCCATCGCGAGCTCGAGCGCGCGCGTGCGATCGGCAATCCTGCGTTCCAGCTCGCTGCGATGCTCTTCGACCTCGCTGCGGTATCGCGACAGGCTATGGTTCATGCGCCCGAGCGAGCGAAGCAAGCCGCCGATGTCGCGCTCCGTGCCGACCTCTCCGGGCGGAACGAATTCGCCCTCCGCAACGCGATTTGCGACCCGGACGGCCTTTCTGAGCGGTCGGGTCAGGCCGACGACCATTCCTCGAATGAATACGACCGTCAGCACCAGCGTGGCGAGCATCGCGGACGGCACGACCCATGACTCGATTCGCGCCGTTTCCAGCGCCAGACGAATCGCGGCCTCGTGCTGTCTCTGGTATTGCAGCTGCAAGGCCTGCAGCGCCTGGGCGAGCCGGTAGATGGAGTCTTTCTGCGCCGACAGCGCCTTCAGTCCGGAATTGGCGTTCAGGGAGGAGATCGAGCTCAGCAGGGCGGAGGTCGTGCTCGGATCGAAGGCGGGGTCTGCCAACTCGATCCCCTGCAACGCGTGCCGCGTCTGCTCGAGCCCCTCGATCGCCGACGGGCCGAGATAGTTCCTGTCCACGGAATCGACGACGCCGTTGACAAAGGTGCCGTAGGCGGCCTGTGCCTCGAGCGACAACTGCCGCACCTGGAGCGAGTGCTGCACGACCGACGCGCGTTGCTGATCGAACCAGGTCTGTCCGGTCAGCACGAGCGTGAGCGGAGCCAGCACGGCAAGGAACTGGAGGATGATCCTGGCCCGCAAGGACTCGACCCGAGTCATTTCCTCTGGTCTCCTGTCTAATCGCCGCTGGCCACCTCGGTCGACCTAATAGGGCGTATGTATCTCTTAACGGCTTACCCATCTTCATCTTGAGGGGGAAAGTGCCCCGTTCCGGCCTCGTGGGGCAGGGCTTAAATCGCTAAAAAGCACGCATCTTCAACAGGTTATAGACGATACTTCGCGTGCGAACTGCAAACGCAGTGTCCGGCCGAAACCGACGCCAAATCCAAGGATTCGGCCAGCGGCCAGCGCTCTCCTAAGGCGAGCCGCCGCAATTGGGTGGCTGCGCCCGGTGGCTCGCGTCTCTAGCCGGCCTTGCGCTCGCGCGTCAGCGGCACGAAGCGGACCGGAAGCTTGTTTTCGGTCACCGTGCGCCCGTCGCTCTGCTTCGAGATCACCAGAAGTTCCTGATCCTGATCGGGGCCGACCGGCAGCACCATCCGGCCGCCTGGCTTCAATTGGTCGATCAGCGGATGCGGCACGTGATCCGGCGCCGCAGTCACGACGATGCGGTCGAACGGGGCCGCTTCAGGCCAACCCAGGTAGCCGTCGCCGACGCGCACCTGGACGTTGCGATACCCGAGCTCGGACAGCAGCGCGGTCGCGCGCTCGCCGAGCGAGCGCACGATTTCGACCGTGAATACCTGTGCAACGCACTCGGCCAGTACCGCCGCTTGATAGCCCGATCCGGTGCCGACCTCCAACACGCGATCGGCCGGCCCGCTGTCCAGCAGCTCGGTCATCAGCGCGACGATGAAAGGCTGCGAGATCGTCTGACCTTCACCGATCGGCAAAGGGCGGTCCGCGTAGGCAAATTCCTGTTGGGCCGATGGGACGAAGCGGTGGCGCGGAACGCGAGCCATGGCATCGCGAACACGGGCGCTGAGCTGCGTGCGCCCAGTCTGCTCCCCGGTGGCCCGCATCATCGCATCGATCACGTCCAGCATGCGTTCGCGTTGGCGCGCAAACGGTACCTGGCCCGGCGCCCGCGCGGCGAACGGCAGCAGCACGATCGTCGTCACCAGGCGACGGCGGCTTCTTTGACTGCATGACCGCGGCGGAGCCGCCGCCAGCTCGGTCATGCGGCCGCGACCCGAACGCGCCTGCGGCGGCCCCGGCCAAATCCACCCTTGAACTCGTCAAACCGGCCGGCAATTCCTGTCCCGCATTGCGGACACTGGCCGCGCGCGTCGAGCCTGCACGACAAAACGTCGTGCCAGTCGCGCTCGATCAGCGGTTCGCGGCAGCGCGGGCAGAACGTCGTGCCACCTTTCACATCGTGCACGTTGCCCGTGTACACGTAGTGCAGACCGTTTGCGATCCCGATCGAGCGGGCCCGATGCAGCGTCGCAGCGGGGGTGGGCGGTACGTCGGTCATCTTGTAGTCGGGATGGAAGGCGGTGAAGTGCAGCGGCACCTCGGGCCCGAGCCGGTCGGCGATCCACCGCGTCAACGCCTCCAGCTCGGCCGTGCTGTCGTTCAGACCGGGGATCAGCAGCGTCGTGATCTCCAACCAGCAATCCGTTTCGTGGTGCAGGTACTGCAGCGTGTCCAGCACCGGGGCCAGATGCGCTCCGGTCTGCTGGAAGTAGAAGTCCTCGGTGAATCCCTTCAGGTCCACGTTGGCCGCATCCATCTTGGCGTAGAACTCGCGCCGCGGCTCGGCGTGAATGTAGCCCGCCGTGACTGCGACCGCGCGCAACCCGATCTCGTGACAGGCATCGGCGGTGTCCATCGCGTATTCGGCGAAGATCACCGGATCGTTGTAGGTGAACGCCACGCTCACGCAAGCATGGTCTCGCGCCAGTTGCGCGATTTGCCCGCCGGAGGCCGCATCGGTCAGCCGGTCCATCTCGCGGCTTTTCGAGATGTCCCAGTTCTGGCAGAACTTGCAGGCGAGGTTGCAGCCGGCGGTGCCGAACGAGAACACGCTCGAGCCCGGAAAGAAGTGATTCAGCGGCTTTTTCTCGATCGGGTCGATGCAGAAGCCCGAGCTGCGACCGTATGTCGTCAGCGTCATCGCATCGCCGGCGCGTCGGCGCACGAAGCACATGCCGCGCTGACCTTCGTGCAGACGGCAGTCGCGAGGGCACAGGTCGCACTGGATGCGGCCGTCCTCGAGCCGGTGCCACCAGCGCGCAGGGTACCCGGCGCCGCTGGAGCTTTCTTGTGCGCCCATCACGGGGGATCGAACGCGAAAGCGCCGTAGCCGACCACCCGGCGCAGGTCGCCCGTGATCTGGCCGGAATCGCGCAGATCGAGCAGCCGCGGCACGAGGCCGTGGTCGCGTGCCGCCAGCAGCGCACCGTTGATCGGGGTTGCACCGCAGGCCTGCTGTGGATCGAGGCGCGCGTCGAACTCCAGGATCTGCTGCGCGGTCGCGCGATCGACCAGTTGGGCGCGCACGTGCGGAAGGTAGTGCGACAGGTCCGAGCTCACGACGATGCATGTTTCGTCGCCACCCCAGAGCCGAACCAGCACCTGCGCGACCTCGGCCGGGCGCGCCTCGCCCGCCACGATCGGCACCAGGGTGAACTCGTCGAGCACTTCCTGCAGGAAGGGCAGCTGCACCTCCAGCGAGTGCTCGCCGGCGTGCGGCAAGTCATCGCGCCGGACCTGTGCAAGCCCGGCCAGGTCGGCGGTCGCGGCCTGGTCGAGCGGCACCTGGCCCAGCGGCGTCTCGAAGGCATCCACCCCGGGAAGCGCCATCGCCCGCAAGGCGGCTCGATGGGCGGGCCCGATCAGCACGACGCGTTTGACCGGGTCGCGCCGGCCTGACAAGCGCGCATACGCGTGCGCCGCGACTGCACCCGAGTACTCGTAGCCGGCGTGCGGAACGATCACCATCTTGGGCGGGCGCGCCGCACCGTCCGAACCGTATGGGCCGGATGCGTTCAGGCAATGCGCGATACGCGCGCGCAGGGCCTCCGGCTCGGCCGGGTAGAACAGGCCCGCCACGGCCGCTGGACGCACATCACGAGTAGGCCGCACATCGGCGATCGTGAACCGAAACCCGTGCTCGCGCAAATCCGCCTCGGGCAGTGGCCACATGCCTGTGCCGTCGTCGTAGGCATTCGTACGTGCCAGGGATCTTTTCATCACAATCTCGGCTGCAGAATACGAGGAAAGACCCATGACGAAGCCTGGAACGCGTTTTACCGAGGCGACCGGTGCACACTCGATTTCGCGTCGCGAGTTCACGTCCCTGTCGCTGGCGGCGTGCGTCGCAGCCGGCGCCCGCGTGGACATCGCTCAGGCCGCTGCGACGGTGAGCGACGAGATGGTCGATATCCGGACGCCCAGCGGCGTTTGCGACGCCGCGCTGGCGCGCCCGCAGGGCAACGGCGCCTGGCCCGCCGTGATCCTGTTTCCGGATGTGTACGGGCTGCGGCCGACGATGCGCGAGATGGGCAGGCGCCTGGCCACCGAGGGGTACACCGTACTGGTGCCGAATCCGTTTTATCGCTCGACGCGGGCTCCCGGCGTCAGCCCCGATTTCGATTTCAAGAACCCGGCCGACCTGGCCAAGCTCACGAAGTTGCGCGCACCGTTGACAAACGATGGCGTGATGCAGGATGCGGTCGCGTTAACCGCCTTTCTCGATACGCAGGCGGCCGTGAACAAGAAAGCCAAGATGGGGGTCGTAGGCTATTGCATGAGCGGTCCGTTCACGATCAGGGCGGCCGCCGGGGTGCCCGATCGGATCGGCGCGGGCGCATCGTTCCACGGCGGCGGGCTGGTGACGGACAAGCCGGACAGCCCTCATCTGCTGGTACCCAAGATGAAGGCGCAGTTCTATTTCGGGATCGCAGCGAGTGACGATGAGCGCGAACCCGACGCCAAGCGCAAGCTCGCCGATGCATTTGCCGCCGCGCACCTGCCTGCGAAGATCGAGGTCTACGAAGGCACGCTGCACGGCTGGTGCGTGAAGGACATGCCTTCTCGAGAGGGCCAGCCCGTTTACAACGAGGCGCAGGCGGAGCGGGCCTGGAAGGAGTTGCTGGCCCTGTTCAAGCGGGCGCTGGTCTGAATCCCGGGGCGGTCGCGGCCGCGCTCGCGAACGCGGTGTTCGCCGCGACGGGGGGTGTGGTGGCTATCCCTCTCCCTAGGGAGAGGGGCTTGGATACATGTAATCGCGTGTCAACGGCAGTGCCCGGGTGCCCGAGCCGGCCTTCACGGCCAGAATCTGGTGCAAGGCCGTCCATTCCTGAGCGAACGCGTAGGCACAGCCGGCCAGGTACATGCGCCAGATGCGCCAGCGCTTGTCCCCGGCGATTTCGCGCAACTGCTGATCGTGGGCCTCGAAGCGCTCGCACCAATGCGTCAAGGTCAGCGCATAGTGGCGCCGCAGGTTCTCCACGTCGACCGGCTCCAGCCCGGCGGCGCACATTTCGTACAGCGTGCGGCTGATGTGCGGCAGCTCGCCGTGCGGGAAGACGTAGCGCTCGATATAGTCGCTGGCGCCCAGCGGCGACTCGGCCGAATCGGGATCACCGGTCGTGATTCCATGATTCATCACCGTGCCCTCGTCCTGCAGCAGCGAACGTATCTTGGCGAAATACTCCCGCAGGTGTTGAAGTCCGACGTGCTCGAACATGCCGACACTGGCGATCCGGTCGAATTTGCCGGTCACGTCCCGGTAGTCCTCAAGCCGCACCTCGCACCGGTCCGCGAGGCCCGCCGCGGCGATCCGCTCGCGCGCCAGCTCGTATTGGTTCGGCGACAGCGTGACGCCGACTGCCCTGGCGCCGAACTTTTCCGCGGCCCGCATGACCAGCGCTCCCCAGCCGCATCCGATGTCGAGCAGGCGGTCGCCCGGCTTCACGCGCAGCTTGACCAGGATATGATCGATCTTCTGGATCTGCGCGGTTTCCAGGCTATCCTCGGGAGAGCGGAAATAGGCGCACGAATAGACCATGTTCGTGTCGAGCCACAGCGCGTAAAACTGGTTGGAAACGTCGTAGTGGTAGCGGATTGCCTCAGCGTCGGCCGCGCGCGTGTGCCGGAACATCCGCGGTCCGCGGCGCGTTCGCGGAGCGCTGTGCGCGGCGAGGCGGATCGCCACTTGCAGGATGTCCGCGAGTTTGCCTTCGACCTCCATCACGCCTTCTACATAGGCCGTTCCCAGCCGGTCCAGCGAAGGGCGGATCAACTGCCGCAAAGACGCCACACTGGGAATCGTGAACGTCACGCGTGGCTCGTCCCCCAACACGGCCTCGAATCCGTTCCACAGCCGCACGCGCAGCGGTATCGCGTGGTCGCGCATCCGCGCGACGAACCGATCGAATTGTCGCTGCCAGAACAGGGCGGCCGGCGAGGCAATCCCACGCACGCTCCGCGACAATGAGCTCGGTTCTACGACAGCTTGCCTCATTGGGCCCTCCAAACGAGATGCAACCCGCTGCGTCGCAACAATGTCCCTCAACCAATCGCCGGGCGGCGATTGCCAAGCATCGGGCGCAAAAAGAAGCGATGAGCGCGACCGCTCTCTCTCTGGACCCTGATTCGTTTCAGGACGATACTAACCAAAACGAATTCCAATTCAACCGGTCGCGCTGCAAGGGTGTTGCGCGGCTGGCGCAAGGCCGACACAGGGGTCGGTCGAGGGAACACGCAATGAGTGAAGGGGCCTTTCCATGGACATGAACCGACGACAATTCTTCAGGGTGAGCGCCGCCGGGCTGGCCGGCTCGAGCCTGGCGATGCTGGGGTTTTCGCCGACCGGGGTTCTGGCTGAGACGCGCGAGTTCAAGCTCGCTCGCACCACCGAGACGCGCAATACCTGTCCTTACTGTGCGGTCGGATGCGGCGTGATCATGTACGGGCTTGGCGACCGGGCCAAGAACGTGACCACCTCGATCATTCACATCGAGGGCGATCCGGATCACCCGGTCAACCGGGGCACGCTGTGCCCGAAGGGTGCCGGACTGCTGGATTTCGTGCACAGCCCGAACCGGCTGAAGTACCCGGAAGTGCGCGAGCCGGGCACCAACGAGTGGAAGCGGCTGTCCTGGGACGAGGCGCTGTCGCGGATTGCGAAGCTGATGAAGGCCGACCGCGACGCCAATTTCGTCACGCACAACGCCGACGGCAAGGTGGTGAACCGCTGGCTGACCACCGGCATGCTGTGCGCGTCGGCTTCTTCCAACGAAACCGGCTACCTGACCCACAAGACGATGCGTAGCCTGGGGATGCTCGTATTCGATAATCAGGCACGTGTCTGACACGGCCCGACGGTGGCCAGTCTGGCCCCGACGTTTGGCCGCGGCGCGATGACCAACCACTGGGTGGACATCAAGAACGCCGATGTCGTGATGATCATGGGCGGCAACGCCGCCGAGGCCCACCCGTGCGGCTTCAAGTGGGTGATCGAGGCCAAGCAACACAACAAGGCGAAGCTGATCGTGGTGGACCCGCGCTTCACGCGTTCGGCCGCGATGTCGGACGAGTACGTCCCGTTGCGCGCCGGCACCGATATCGCCTTCCTGGCCGGAGTGATCAATTACCTGCTGTCCAACGACAAGCTGCAGCACGACTACGTTCGCCATTACACGAACGCCTCGTTCATCGTGGGCGAGGATTACCGGTTCGAGGACGGGATCTTCTCCGGCTACGACGCCGAGAAGCACAGGTACGACCCGTCCAGCTGGGGCTACGAGCTCGACCCCAAGGGGTACGCGAAAGTCGACGAGACGATGCAGCATCCGCGCTGCGTGCTGCAGATCATGAAGCAGCACTACTCGCGCTACACACCGGACATGGTCGCCAGGGTGTGCGGAACGCCGAAGGACCGGTTCCTGAAGATCTGCGAAGTGATTGCCTCGACCGCCGATGCAAAGCGCGCGATGACGATCATGTACGCGCTGGGCTGGACCCAGCACAGCACCGGGACGCAGATGATCCGCACGGCGGCCATCGTGCAGTTGTTGCTGGGCAATATCGGCATCGAGGGCGGCGGCATGAACGCGCTGCGCGGTCACAGCAATATCCAGGGCCTGACCGACCTGGGCCTGCTGTCCAATTCGCTGCCCGGGTACCTGACGCTGGCGCGCGATTCGGAACAGCATCTGGAGGACTATCTGAAGCCGCGCGCGCTGAAGCCCTTGCGCCCGGATCAGACGAGCTACTGGCAGAACTATCCGAAGTTCTTCGTCAGCATGCAAAAGGCGTGGTGGGGTGACGCGGCCACGGCCAGCAACGAGTGGGCGTTCGACTACCTGCCGAAGTGGGACAAGCTGTATGACATCCTGCAGGCCTTCGAGCTGATGTACCAGGGCAAGATCAACGGCTACATCTGCCAGGGCTTCAATCCGGTCGGATCGTTCCCGAACAAGGCCAAGATCGTGGCTGGCCTGTCCAAGCTCAAATACCTGATCGTGATCGATCCGCTCAGGACCGAGACCGCCGAGTTCTGGACCAACCACGCCGAGTACAACGACGTGAAGACCGCCGACATCCAGACCGCCGTGTTCCGGCTGCCGTCGACTTGCTTTGCCGAAGAGGACGGCTCGCTGACCAACTCGGGGCGCTGGTTGCAGTGGCACTGGAAGGGTGCCGAGCCTCCGGGCGAAGGCAAGGGCGATCTGGAGATCGTCGCAGCGATGTTCACGCGGCTGCGCGCCTTGTACAAGTCCGAGGGTGGCGCGTTCCCGGATCCGATCGTCAACCTGACCTGGCCGTACAAGATTCCTGGCCGGCCGAGTGCCGAAGAGCTGGCGATGGAGTACAACGGCAGGGCGCTGGCGGACCTGCCCGATCCGAAGGACAAGACGAAGACTCTGGTCAAGGCCGGCGAGCTGCTGGCCGGATTCGGCCAGCTGCGCGACGACGGCACCACGGCATGCGGCTGCTGGATCTACTCGGGTGCGTGGACCCAGGCGGGCAACCAGATGGCCCGGCGCGACAACTCCGACCCGTACGGCGTCGGCCAGACGCTGAACTGGGCGTGGTCCTGGCCGGCGAATCGCCGGATCCTGTACAACCGCGCCTCTTCGGATCCATCCGGCAAACCCTGGGATCCACGACGCCGGCTGATCGCCTGGAACGGCAAGGCCTGGGGCGGTGCCGACGTGCCCGACATGCGGCCGGATGCAGCGCCCGACGAGGAAGTCGGGCCCTTCATCATGACGGCTGAGGGCGTGGCCCGTTTGTTCGCACCGACCGGCTTGGCCGAGGGACCGCTGCCCGAGCATTACGAGCCGCTCGAGTCGCCGCTGCCGAACAACCCGATGCACCCGAACAACGACAAAGCGCGCGCCAACCCGGCCGCGCGCGTCTTCAAGGGGGATCGGGAGCAATTCGGCACCGCGAAAGACTTCCCGTACGCGGCGACGAGTTACCGGCTCACCGAGCACTTCCACTACTGGACCAAGAACGTGTTGACCTCGGCGATCATCCAGCCGCAGCAGTTCGTCGAAATCGGCGTCGAGCTCGCGAAGGAAAAAGGCATCGCCGACGGCGACTGGGTCAAGGTCAGCAGCAAACGCGGCTACCTGAAGGCGGTCGCGATCGTGACGCCGCGGATCGCCTCGCTCGACTGCGACGGCAAGAAAGTGCACACGGTGGGGCTGCCGAACCATTGGGGCTTCGTCGGAGTGGCCCGGCAGGGGTATCTGGTCAATACGCTGACGCCCTTCGTCGGCGACGCGAACACCCAGACGCCCGAGTACAAGTCCTTCATCGTGAACCTCGAGAAGGCCTGAGGGGGCTGCCATGTCATCGCTTCAATCGCTCGATATCGCGGCCCGCTCGGCCACCACCTTCCCCTCGCCGTCGGTGCGCCGCGAGCCCGAGGTGGCCAAGCTGATCGACGTGACCAGCTGCATCGGTTGCAAGGCGTGCCAGGTCGCTTGCATGCAGTGGAACGACCTGCGCGATTCGGTCGGCGACAACGACGGAACGTACGACAATCCGCGCGATCTGACGCCGGCGTCCTGGACCGTGATGCGGTTCTCCGAAGTCGAAGTGCAGTCTGGACGCCTGGAGTGGCTGATCCGCAAGGACGGCTGCATGCACTGCGAGGATCCAGGCTGCCTGAAGGCCTGTCCGGCACCCGGGGCCATCGTCAAATACGCCAACGGCATCGTCGACTTCATCTCCGAAAACTGCATCGGTTGCGGCTCGTGCGTCACCGGTTGCCCGTTCGACGTTCCACGGATCTCGAAGAAGGACAGCAAGGCTTACAAGTGCTCGCTGTGTTCGGACCGGGTCTCGGTGGGCCTGGAGCCCGCCTGCGTGAAAGTCTGCCCGACCGGCGCGATTCGATTCGGCACCAAGGAGGACATGAAGGAGTTCGCCGCCACCCGGATCGTGGACCTGAAGGAGCGCGGTTATCAGCAGGCCGGCTTGTACGACCCGCCGGGCGTGGGCGGCACGCACGTGATGTATGTGCTGCAGCACGCCGATCAGCCACAGCTGTACCACGGCTTGCCGGCCGACCCGAAGATCAGCCCGCTGGTGTCGCTGTGGAAGGGCGTTCTGAAGCCGCTCAGCGTGCTGGCGATGGTCGGTGCCGTGGCCGGCGCGTTCTTCCATTACATGAAGGTCGGTCCCGACGAGACCGAGTCTGAACACTAGGGAGCCGACGATGGAAGAGACCCGTTATCTGCGGCGCTATTCGGACGGTGACCGGATCAACCACTGGGCGCTGGTCATTCTGTTTTTCTGCACGGCGCTGTCGGGCCTGTCGATGTTCCACCCGTCGCTGTTCTTCCTGTCGGTGCTGTTTGGTGGCGGCCCGTGGACGCGGATCCTGCACCCGTTCATCGGCGTGCTGGTATTCCTGTCTTTTGCCGGGATGTACCTGAGGCTGGCGCGCGACAACGTATGGAACGCCGATGACCGGGTCTGGCTCGCCGGCGCCGGCGCTCTTCTTTCCGGTCGCAAGCACGAGATGCTGCCGGCGGGGCGCTATAACGCGGGGCAGAAGATCCTGTTCTGGTGGATGGCGATCACGCTGGCCGTGTTGCTGGTCACCGGATTGGTGTTCTGGCGGCCGTATTTTGCGGGGTACTTTCCGATCGGCCTGGTGCGCCTGGCGACGGTGGTGCATTCGCTGACGGCGGTCGGTCTGATCCTTGGCATCATCGTCCATATTTATGCTGCGATCTGGGTCAAGGGCACCACGCGCGCGATGACGCGCGGCCTCGTGTCCGAAAGCTGGGCCAAACGCCACCATCCGGGCTGGGTCGCTCAGATGACGCAGGACAAGCGCTGACGAGTGTCGAAGCTGGAACGCACTCGTTTCGCCACTCCGGAAGAAATCGCGGTTCGTGCCGGCGAGCAACAGGCGCCGTTTTTGCGGCTGCCCGATGCGGCGCACGAATTCGCTCAGAGGCAGGCGCGCCTGCAGGCACTCGCCGCGCGTCATCCGATCGGGGAGTATCTGCTGTTCGTGGCCGCGATTGCGCGGGCACAGCAACAGGCGATCGATGCGTTGCCGCCCCTGGACGTGCCGGAAGCGTCGAGCCTTCGGGCCAATATCGAAGCGTCCGGCCGGCCCTTGCCGGCGGTGGGGTGGCCGCGCGCCCCGCAATGGCGAGACGCGCTGCGCGCGATTCTGACGACGCTTGTGCCGAATCTGGACTCCGCGGCGGGCGAGTCGGTTCGGCGCCTGGCGGATCAGTCCGATGCATTCTTCGAGGCCCAGGCGGACCGCCTGCTCGGCGGCATTACTCTCGGCCTCGATCTGGGCGCAGCGCCCTTGATCGGCGCCGCTTTGCAGGTGCACTGGGTTCGGCTGGTGGCCGGCGCGGCCGCGTGTTTCGGCAGCTCGACTTTCGAGCGGCGTGCGCCGGAGTCGCTCTGCCCATGTTGCGGCACGCGCCCGACCGCCAGCGTGGTCCGGATCGGAGGCGTGGAGGCCGGGTACCGCTACCTGCACTGCGCGCTGTGCAGCACGCAGTGGCATCTGGTGCGAATCAAGTGCAGTCACTGCCTGAGCACCAAGGGCATACACTACGAGGCGCTCGACCGCGCCGACGCCGCTCGGGACCGATCCGAGGTGGTACGCGAACGGGCGCCGGTGACTGCCGTGCGGGCCGAATGCTGCGACCAATGCGGCCACTATCTGAAGATACTGTCGATGGAAAAAGACCCTGACATAGACCCGGTAGCCGACGATCTGGCGACCGTCGCGCTCGATTTGCTGCTGGCCGAGTCAGGCAGAACGTCGGCCGGCGTGAACATGATGCTGCTGTACGGCGACCCCGGGGACGGCTGATGGCGGCGCCCATCGAGTCCATCGTGCATGGCTCGAAGGCGACGTTGCAACAACTGCCTTCGATCGATCGGCTGTTGCGCCTGCCGGCGGCGCGTGTCCTCGTCGAGCGGCACGGTCATACGCTGGTCGCGGAGCAATGCCGCGGCTTGCTCGCCCAGCTGCGCGAACGCGCCCACGCGGACCTGGATGCGAGCGAGTTGCAGGATGCGGCGCTGCTCGAAGCGCTGCAGAGCCGTTGCCGGCAGGCGCTGGCTTCAAGCCTGAAGCGTGTCGTCAACCTGAGCGGTACCGTCATTCATACGAATCTGGGTCGCGCGCCGCTGGCCGACGAGGCGATCGCACAGATCGTCGCGACGATGACCGCCCCCAGCAATCTGGAGTTCGACCTTCGGGACGGGGCCCGCGGCGACCGCGACAGCCTGGTGGAGCCCCTGTTGCGCGAGCTGACCGGCGCCGAGGCTGCCACGGTTGTCAACAACAACGCGGGCGCTGTGTTGCTGACGCTGGCCGCGCTCGCGCGCGCCAGGCAGGTGATCGTTTCGCGCGGCGAGCTGGTCGAGATCGGAGGGTCGTTCCGGATGCCCGACGTGATGCGGGCCGCCGGCGCACGGCTGGTCGAAGTCGGGACCACCAACGGGACGCACCTGGCCGACTACCGGCGTGCGATCGGCGAGCGCACCGCGCTGGTGATGAAGGTGCACACCAGCAACTACTCGATCCAGGGTTTCACCTCGAGCGTCAGCGAACGTGAGCTGGCGCCGCTGACGCGAGCATCCGGTGTCCTGCTCGCCTGTGATCTGGGCAGCGGCTCGCTGGTGGATCTTTCGAACTACGGGCTTCCGCGCGAGCCGTTGCCGCGCGAGATGATCGAGGCGGGCTGCGACGTCGTCACGTTTTCCGGCGACAAACTGCTCGGCGGGCCACAGGCCGGACTGATCGTCGGACGCAAGGAAGCGATCGCACGGATCCGCGCCAATCCGCTGAAACGCGCGCTGCGCATTTCAAAGCTGCCGCTGGCTGCGCTGGAGGCCACGTTGCGCCTTTACCTGGAGCCGGAGAAGCTGTCGCAGCGGCTGCCGGCGCTCAGGCTGCTGTGCCGTTCGCAGGCATCGATCCGTGCGATCGCCGAGCAATTGATCGAACCGATGCGTCGCGCACTGGCGCCGCGCTACGCGGCCGAGGTCGCCGACATGGCGAGCCAGATCGGATCCGGGTCGCTGCCGGTTGAGCGGCTGCCCTCGGCTGGCCTCAGGATCACCCCGCAGCAGGCACGGCGCAAGGGCTCGGGCGCTGCCTTGAACGAGCTGGCAGCGGCGCTGCGCGCGCTGCCTGAGCCGGTGATCGGGCGCATCGGCGACGATGCGCTGCAGCTGGATCTTCGATGTCTGGAGGATCCTGCGGTGTTGCTGGCGCAGCTGCCTGCACTCGCCCAGGTACTCGGCAGGTGATTGTCGGTACCGCCGGCCACATCGATCACGGCAAGACGACGCTGGTGCGCGCCTTGACCGGCGTGGATACGGATCGTCTGCCGGAAGAAAAGCGGCGCGGCATCTCGATCGAGCTCGGTTACGCTTTTCTGCCGGCTCCGGACGGCCCGCCGATCGGGTTGGTCGACGTCCCCGGGCATGAGCGGCTCGTGCACACGATGCTGGCCGGCGCGACCGGAATCGATGCGGTGCTGCTGGTGGTGGCGGCCGACGACGGCGTGATGCCCCAGACACGCGAGCACCTGGCGATCGCGTCGTTGCTCGGGATCCGATCGGGCGCGGTGGTCTTGACCAAATGCGATCTGGTCACGCTGGCCCGAATCGAGGAGGTCGGCGCGCAGATCGCTGAGCTGGTGCGCGAGACCCCGTTGGCGCACACGCCGCTGTTCCGGACCGCCGCAGCAAGCGGCGACGGAGTCGAGCCGCTGCGTCAGTGGCTGATCGAACTGGCGGCGCGAACGGCGAGGCTCAACGATACGGGCCAGGCATTCCGGCTGGCGGTCGATCGGGTCTTCACGTTGGCGGGCGTAGGCACCGTCGTGACCGGCAGCGTATTTTCGGGGGCGATCTCACCGGGGGACCTGGTTCAGATCGTTCCGACCGACCGGCAGGCGAGGGTCCGCAGCATCCACGCGCAGAACCGGCCATCCGACAGTGCGCGCGCCGGGCAACGTTGTGCGTTGAACCTGGCCGCATTGGGCCGCGACGAGATCGAGCGCGGCCAATGGGTGTGTGACCCGAGCGTCGCGCTGGCGACCGACCGCCTCGATGCGCTGATCACCGTGTGGCGCGGCCAGGCGTTGGCTCTGCGGTCGGGCGCCGACGTGCATGTGCACGTAGGGGCGGTCGATGTGCTGGCGCGGGTCGCGCTGCTGCAATCGGATCCGCTGCTGCCGGGCGCCAGTGGCCCGGTCCAGTTGGTGCTGCGTCACAAGATCGGCGCCTGGCGGGGTGACCGCGTCGTGCTGCGGGACGCGGCCGCGGCTCGCACGATTGCCGGAGGCGAAGTGCTGGACCCATGGGCACCGGCGCGTTATCGGAAAACGCCGGAACGGCTGGCGCAGCTGTCGGCGCTCGAATCGGCCGACGACGGGCAGCGGATCGAAGCACTGCTTCGGGCTGCGCCGTTCGGTGTCGCTGCGAGCCGCTTTCGGCGGGCCTGGGTGCTGACCGCGATGGAGCCGATCCTGCCCGAGACCTCGGTACGGATCGGCGCAGCCGAGGGGACCTGGCTGTTCGACGCATCCCGATGGGGCGCGGTGCAGCAGTCCTTGCTGGGGGCGCTTGGGCAGCTGCACCTTCGGGAGCCCGATTCGGTCGGCGTGGAGGCGGGCCGGCTGAAACGGATCGCGTTGCCGCGGGCCGATGTCGCCGTTGCGGATCAGGCAATCGAGACGCTGCTGTCGCAAGGGCGGATCGTCCGGCAGGGTGCGTTCCTGCAGCTTCCGGAGCACGCGGTGCGCCTGTCGGAAAAAGAGCAGCAGCTCGCGCAGCATTTGTTGCCGCTGCTGCAGGCGGGCGATTTGGACCCGCCCTGGGTGCGCGACCTGGCACGCGACCTGAAGCAACCCGAGGCCGTGGTTCGGAGTGCGCTGGCGCGCCAGGCGCAGCTCGGCGCGGTATTCCAGGTGGTGAAGGATCTGTACATGCATCGATGCGCCGTCGAGAAACTGGCGGCAACCGCGCGCGAGATCGCTCAACGCGACCGCGTCGTGCGCGCGGCGCAGTTTCGTGATGCGACGGGGTTGGGGCGCAAGCGGGCGATCCAGATCCTGGAATTCTTCGACCGGATCGGCTTGCTGCGCCGGGTCCGAGACGAGCATCTGCTGCGGCCCGGCACTCGACTGTTCAGCGAACAGCATGCGCAGGCGTGAGAACGAAGAGCCGTTCTCGAGGCGCCTAAAACGACAGTTTCATGGGTCAGACATGGGTCACAGACCGGCCTGCTTTTCGGTACAGCGACCGTTTCGGCGAATCTTTCTCCGTAAGAATGGAGGTGTCCACGGTGCTCATGGGCCGGAACTCCGGCCATGAACGGAAAGTAAGGCGCAGCGGCCTGCGGGCATCACGGCTCGCCGAACAGGCTCGAGTCGTTGGGGTTGGTCGGGCTCGGCTGGCCGGCCTCGCTCAGGATAACGCCCTCGCTCAGGATGATGCCCTCGCTCAGGATGATGCCCTCGCTCAGGATGATGCCCTCGCTCAGGATGATGCCCTCGCTCAGGATCATGCCCTCGCTCAGGATCATGCCCTGGGTCATCACCAGGCCGCTGCCGTTGGAAAGCCATCCGGATAGCGTAGCCGTCGGGATAAACGTTCCAGTCTGCCCCAGCATCGAGCTGATGCCCGCAAGCGCCGAGCCGTCAATCACGCCGGCGGTGATGAAGGTCTGATTCGACGCTGGCGCTTCGGTGATCGACTTCGGATACCAGTTGGCCGGCACGCCGCTGGCCTGTGGCCAGTACGCCACCGTCCGGCGCAGTGCCCTGCTGCGGGCCCACACCAAGCCCGGGTCGTAGATCGGCTGGTACTGCGTGAACAGCGCCGGGCCGCTCAGGATATGGTTGCCGCCGGCCACCACGATGCGCGACCAGTTGAAGGCTTGGCCATTGATGGTCGAGGTCGGCACCGGCAGGGTCTTGCCGGTGCCCAGCAGGTTGGCGCCGGCGGTGATCGTGCCGGCGCTGATCGCGATGCCGACATCGGTGCGCAGGGCTTGCGCCATGCGCACCGCGCCGTCGACGTTCAGCAATCCGGCGCCCTGCTGCTGCAGGTTGGCGCCGGCGATCGGCTGTGCCGAGTACTGCAGGATGGCCTTGATCAGCGGCGGTGTGAGGCCCGGATTGGCTTGCAGCATCAGCGCCACCGTACCGGTCACGGCCGGCGCGGCGATCGAGGTGCCGCTGAGGTTGAAGAGCTGCTTCAAGTTTGGCTGCTGGCTCGAGGTGCCGTAGGCGGCTGACAGCACTGTATGAGTATGGGGCAGGTAACTCCACGATCCACCGGCGCCTGACTTGTCCGAGGCCAGCGCGCCCACGATCTTGTTGCCGGGTGCGACGAGGTCGGGCTTGAGCAGGTTGTCGACCTGGCGCACGCCGTTGGCATCGATGTACGAGCCGCGCGTGGGGCCTCGGGAACTGAAGAAGTTGACTGTGTCGTCGGAGCGCGCGGCGGTGCCCTTGGTGTTGGCCGAGCCCACCGTGATGACGGACGGGTCGTAGCCGGGGGAGCCCACGGCGCCGTACTGCCGCTGTCCCGAGGCATTCAGGCCGAAGTTGCCGGCCGCCGCCACCACCGTGATGCCGGCGGCCTCTGCGCTGCGCACCGCGCGCGCCAGCGGATCGGTCAGGTACGTCTCGGTCGAGTCCGACGCCAGGCTGACGTTCATCACGCGGATGTTGTAGTCCTTGGCGTGGTAAATGATCCAGTCGATGCCGGCCAGCACATCGGAGAGTTGACCGAAGCCTTGGGCATTGAGCACCTTGACGTCGATGAGGTTGGCATTGGGGGCAATGCCGGTGGAATCGACCGACTGGTAGAAGCCGCGACCGGCCGCGACGCTGGCCACGTGGGTGCCATGACCGTATGGATCCGAACGATCGGTGCCCATGGCGTTGATATTCGTTTCGTAGGTCGACATCGTGGCGCTGCCGGGATACAGCGAGGCCGACGCGTCGATGCCGGGGGTCCAGTCCTTGGTGGCGGTCAGGGTGGCGTCCCCGGCCTTCGTCAGATCCACCGCCTTTTTCACGCGGGTGGTCTTGCCGTCGCGGGCCATCATGTTCAGATGACTCCAGCCGATGCCGGAGTCCAGGACCGCGATGCCGATGCCGGTGCCGTCCAGGCCGCTGTAGGTCGTGGTGGTGGAATAGCTGCGCACAGCCGAGGTGAGCGTCCCGGTGACGTACTCCAGCGAACTGGCGGTGCGTCCGACCAGGCGGTCGGGCGAGATGCTCAGCACGTCCGAACGTGCCGCGATGTTGGCGACCTGCTTGGCCGGCAGCAGCACGGTCGCTGCAGAGACTGATACGAAGCGGAAGTACACCGATCCGCCGGCGGACACGATCGCGCTACGCAGCGCGACCATGTCCGGATCGGTGCCGTTGCTGATGACCAGCGCCTTGACGTAACGCACACCGTTGACGTCCTTGGCCCAGTTCAGATTGCTCGGGGTCTGCGAGACAGAGATGACCGATTGCAGATCCGGGGCGATCTTGCTCTGTGCGATCTGGCCGAAAGCCGGCCGCACGGCAAGCAGGCTGCCCACCACGAGCAGCACGCACAACAACGCTGCCACCAGGCGTTGCGGTATGGCGCGTCGCTCCAGCAGCACGGTGAAAGCGCTGATCGGGTGGGTGGCGGGGTTCGTCATCACGGTGGTTTCCTGTTGCGGCAGTGGCGCGTTTCGTGCCTAGGGTTTCGAATAAAGCTCTCCGTCATCCTCCTATCGGCAGCGATGCAAGATAGCTTTAGTCCGAATGCGGGACTTCTTTGCGGATAGGCCGTGCCGCGCCATTGGGCGGCACAATTTGTCGTGAGCCTTAAGGAATCCCAGGCGAGACTCTGGGCCAAGTCCGCTCGATCAAAGCGACGTGGGTTTGCGCGCGGGCTCGAGGTTGCACCCATCCGACGCGGAGCACCCCATCGTCCCGGATGACCGCCGGTGCTTCGGAACCGTTCGAACAGGCGGCTCTGCGGCATGTAGCCGTCGCGAAGCCCGCCGACGCGCGCCAACGGCTGCGCCTGCGCGAATTGCTGGTGCTGAAGGGCGTTCTGACGCCGGCGCAGCTGGAAAGCGCCCTCGCCGAGCGCAAGCGCAGCGGACGCCGGCTTGGCCGGATCCTACTCGAAGATGGAATCGGCAGCGAAGAGGCGATCGCTCAGGCACTGGCCGTGCAGGCGAGTCCGCTCGATGGAAGGGTTAGGCCTCGGGTTGGTGGCAAACCACTTCGATGTTGTGCCCATCCGGACCAATGACAAAAGC